>Ga0070739_10005793_pt1 | contig 13902 bp, 20 predicted proteins | sample Coa_R1_7_FD_66445 | JGI IMG/M metagenome (GOLD analysis project Ga0070739, IMG submission 66445) | Surface soil microbial communities from Centralia Pennsylvania, which are recovering from an underground coalmine fire - Coalmine... | ecosystem: Environmental > Terrestrial > Soil > Unclassified ... | reverse complement strand
AGCTCGCGCATCCGAGAGGAGCTCGGCTGGGAGCCGGCGCACGAGTCCGGCGAGGCGCTCCTCGAGCTGTTGCAGGGCTTCCACGCCGGCGCCGGCGCGCCGACGCCCCCGCTCCGGAGCTGAACCGCTAAGCGGCCTTCATCGCGGCGATCTCCCGCCGCTCGGCGAGGCGGCGCAGCGCCTCTGCCTCGAGCTGCCGCACCCGCTCGCGCGTGATCCCCATGATGCGACCGATCTCCTCGAGCGACTTCGGGTCGGCTTCGCCGGAGAGCCCGTAGCGGAGGTTCAGGATCTGCTGCTCGCGCTCGGGCAGGTCGGCGACCGCCTCGTGCAGCGCCTTCTCCGTCAGCTCGACCTCGACCTGCTCGTCGGGTGTCCGCTCCTCGCTCGCGAACAGGTCGCCGTAGGAGGCCGAGTCGTCCTCGCCGACGGGCTTGTCGAGCGACGCGACGGCGCGCGCGGCCGCGCGCACCTCGCGCACCTGCTTGAGCGGCAGCTTCGCCTGCTGGGCGATCTCCTGGTCGGTCGGCGACCGCTCGAGCTTCGCCACGAGCTCGCGCTCGGCGCGCGAGATCTTCTGCTCGCGCTCGACGATGTGCACCGGGATCCGGATCACGCGCGCCTTGTTCGCGACTCCGCGCTGCACCGCCTGGCGGATCCACCAGGTCGCATACGTCGAGAACTTGAAGCCCTTCCGCCAGTCGAACTTCTCGGCGGCGCGGATCAGCCCGATGATCCCCTCCTGGATCAGGTCGAGGAGCGTCAGGCCGTGGCCCTGGTAACGCTTCGCGATCGAGACGACGAGGCGCAGGTTGGAGTTGACGAGCAGGTCCTTCGCCTCCTTGTCGCCCGCCTCGATCCGCTTCGCGAGCTCGACCTCCTGCGCCGCCGTCAGGAGCGGATAGCGCCCGGCTTCGTTCAGGAAGAGCTGCAGCGAGTCGGTCGTCGCGGACGCGACCTGCTGGTTCGTGTACGTGACCTCCTCCTCGCTCACGCGGGAGCAGTCGTCGGTCAGCTCGATGCCCGCGTGGTCGAGGCGCTCGAGCAGGCTCTCGACCTCGTCCTCCTCGAGCTCGAGGCGGGCAACGGTCTCGTACAGCTCCGTCATGTTGACGCAGCCGTGCTCCTCGCCGTGCTCGAGGAGGAGCGCGATCGGGTCCTGGGACATGCGGCCTGGGTACCCCTCCGTCTTCGGGTGCTAACGCGCAGGGCGGGTTTCAACGAATCCTTACACCACAGGCCCATCGGGCGAACCGCGGGACGGAACAGTGGCCGGATGTGGCTCGCCGACGTCTACCCCGTCCCGCCCGCGCCCGTCCCGGACGGGTCGATGCTCGGCTGGGTGGTGCTCGCGGTCGTGCTCGCGTGCGTCGTCGCCGGCGGCGTGTTCCTCGCCTCGCGTCGGTAACCTGCCCGCAGGATGTGGTGGCTCTGGATCCCGCTGATCGTCGTCGGCGTCATCGCCCTCCTCTTTCTGCTCGTGGTCGTCCTCGGGCGGTTCCGGAACGGCGCGCTGCTGCGGCCGGTGATCGTGCGCCTCGCCCGCATCGGCTTCATGCAGCGGTTCTTCCGGCGGATCTCGACGGCGGCCATGGAGCGCCAGAACCCCGAGCTCGCGAGCGCGATGCGGAAGTTGAACACCGTCGCCTCGAACCCGAACCCGCAGGCCGTGCAGAAGGCGATGAGCCGGCTCACGCCCGCGGAGCGGCGCGCCTACTTCGAGGCGGCGCAGGAGCAGGGCGCCGTGCCGGACTCCGCGAATCGCCAGATGCGCAGGCAGGCGGAGCGGATGCAGCAGCAGGCGCGCGGCGGCCGCCCCGGCGCCGGCGGCGCCTCCCGCAAGCGGAAGCGCCGGTAGGGCCAGCTCGCTACCTACTTCGTGCCGTAGGCGGTGAACGACAGCCGCCCGTGCTCGCACACGGGCGTCGCCGGCGCGAGCCGCGCCCTGGTCGTCCCGCCGCCGGGCGCCGTGACCCGGAACCAGAACGAGGTCTGCTCGCACCGGAGGCCGGCGGTCGGCTCGCCGACACCGGGCACGTCGGGCGAGAAGCGCGCGTCGGCGTAGGCCCTGGCGCGGGGGGCGAGCCGCACGAGAATCGCGGTCAGCGCACCGGGGAACGCGGCAACGACGTGCGTCGGGAGCAGCTTCCCGGTCTTCGAGAGGAGGCGCCCGCGGGGCAGGCCGGTCAGGGTGCACTCGGCCGACGAGACGTTCTTCAAAGCGAGCCGGTAGCTGATGTTCCCGGCGCCGGCGCTCCCCCGGAGGACGGTGAACGTCCCCGCCAGCTGCGTCCCGCTGCACGGCGCCTCGCGCGAGGATGCGCTCGCCGTGGAGGCGAGGAGGGCGAGCCCGAGGGCGGTGAGGGCGGCGAGGCGCGTCATAGCTGCTTGTAGAAGACCGCAGTGTCGCACGGGCTGCCGTCGGGGTCGAGCGCGAACGCCGGAACGACGCCGATACGCGTCCAGCCGAGGCGCAGGTAGAGGCGTTCCGCCGCGCGGCCCGGCACGGTGTCGAGGACGAGGAGCGTCTTGCCGGCGGCGGCCGCCTCCGCCTCGAGCCGCTCCATCAGCGCACGCCCGACACCGCGCCCGCGCGCTCGCCGGTGGACGAGCAGCTTCGCGACGTCGGCCCGGTGCGGCTGGTTCGGCGGCCACGCGTGAACGAGCTGCACGCTGCCGACGAGCGCGTCGCCGTCGTGGGCGGCGAGGAGCACGCGCGTCCCGCGCTCGAGCTCGGGCAGGAGCGACTCGTAGAACGCGCGGGCGTCGGCCGCCGTCAGCCCCGCCATGAACCCGACCGAGTCGCCGCCGGCAACGACGTCGGCCAGCACCTCGCCGAGCGCGCCCGCGGCCGCCCGCACTTCGGCGTGACCCAGACGGCGCACCTCGACCATCCCTCGATTGTGCCTTCAACCGGTTCCGCCTTGAAAGTTCGAGTCGGTTCCGGTAGTCCTCTGGCGAGGGGTCGAGGGGTTCGGCCTCGCCGTGCAACCGAACCGAGGCCGGACAGGGGTCGGCCGGAAAGGGTCCGATGAACCGGAAGCTCTTGCTCTGCGCCGCTGCGGCCGTCGCCGCCGCTGTCGCCGCGACGGGCGCCGTCGCGGCGCGCTCCACGCACAGCAGCACCACCACGATCAAGGCGGTGACGTCCGCGCCGAAGATGGTCGTCAACCGCTACATCCAGGACGGGCTGCGCTGGGACAAGGACGTCTACAAGGTGCCGTCCGGCGGCACGATCCGCATCGTCAACGTGGCGGCGAACGAAGGCCCGCACACGTTCACGGTGATCCAGCGCAAGGACGCGCCGAAGACGGGGCTGCAGGCGGCGAACTGCCGGGTCTGCAACCAGCTCGCGAAGGCGCACGGGGCCAACCCAGCGTCGAACGCCCCGCCGAAGTTCCAGTACCTGGAGAACGGCGTCGGCCAGAACACGCCGCCGGTCGTCGACCGCCCCGGCGACTCGGGCCTCACCGGCCAGGGCAAGAAGGGTGAGGCGATCAGCCTGAAGGTGACCGCTCCGGCCGGCACGAAGCTGTACTTCATCTGCCTCGTCCATCCGTGGATGCAAGCCGAGCTCGACGTCACCTGAGATCGACGTCCCGTCATCTGCGCCGCGCGGGGGCGTGGGCCACGGCCTGCGTCCTCGCGCTCGGCGCGTCCGTCGCCGCCGTCGCGAGCCCACCGCCGGGCCGGACGGTCGACGTCTGGGTCGCGGCCGTGCCCGTCCAGTGGAACATCGTCCCGAACGGCCGCGACGGGATCATGGGGACGCGCATCCCGCCCGCCGACTCCGTCCTCGCGACGGTCGTCTACCGGCGTTACAGCCCCGGCTGGAAGCACCCGCTCGAGAACGCGCCGCGCTCGAGCGCCGACGGGCTGCTGATCCCGGGGCCGCTGATCAAGGCACGGGTCGGCGACCGCCTGCGGATCCACTTCAAGAACATGGACACCCTCCGCCGGCAGCCGCACTCGATGCACTTCCACGGCGTCACGTATGCGCCAGCCTCCGACGGCTCGTACGTCCCCGGGTTCTCGGGCCCGGGCGCCGACGTCGCGGTCAGCCACACCTTCACCTACCACCTCACCGCCGGCCCCGACTCCGCGGGCGTCTGGCCGTACCACGACCACTCGCCGTCGATGATGGACTCGATCGACGGAGGGATGTTCGGGATGCTCTCCATCCTCGGCCGGCACGAGCGCGCGCCCGACCGCGAGTTCGAGGTCGTCCTGTCGCCGCTCGGGAAGTTCATGACGATCGACGGCCGGGCGTTCGTCGGCAACACGCCCGTCTTCCGCGCGAAGGTCGGCGAGCTCGTCCAGTGGGACGTGATGGCGATGGGCTCCGACTTCCACACCTTCCACGTACACGGCCACCGCTGGGTGACGCAAGACGGGCCACGCGACACGCAGACGGTCGGACCGGCGGAGAGCTACCGGATCCGCTGGCGGGAGGACGCCCCGGGGACGTGGCTGTACCACTGCCACGTCGAGGATCACATGATGCGCGGGATGATCGGCATCTACCGGGTGACGAAGTGAGGCCCCTCGCGGCGGCGCTCGTGGTGGCCGGAGGGCTCGTGCTCGCCCTGCCCTCGGTCGCAGCCGGGCCGACGAGCGAGGTGAACGTGGAGTTCTCCGACTACCGGCCCGACCAGCTCGACGTCCTGCCCGGCGAGACCGTCGCGTGGACGAACGTCAGCACCCGAACGCACACGGTCACCTCCGACACCGGCGTCTTCGACTCGGGGACGATGGCGAGCGGCGCGCGGTTCACTGTGCGGTTCGACACCGTCGGCGAGTACCGCTACCACTGCACGATCCACCCGAGCATCGTCGGTGAGGTCGACGTGCGGCGCGTGACGCTGGGAGCGGTGCCGACCGCCGCGCTGCCGGTCGGGACGAAGGTGGAGCTCGACGGCCGCACGGCCGATCCGGCGACGCCGGTCGTGGTGCAGCGCCGTCTCGGCTCGGCGGCGTTCCAGCCGGTGACAACGGTGACGCCGGCGGCGGACGGGACCTGGAAGGCGACCGTCACCGCCGACGCGACCGGCGACTACCGCGCGTCCTCAGGCGCCGACACGAGCGAGACGCGGCGCCTGCTCGTCGAGAACCGGCGGGTGATCGTGCGTCCGACCCGGGGCGGCCTCGAGGTGACCGTCGCGCCGAGCGCCCCCTACTCCCGATTCCTCGTCGAGGTCCACCTGCGCGAGCGCTTCGGCTGGTGGCCGGTCGCGAGCGGCCGCGTCAACTACGTCTCGGTGGCGGACGTGAGGATCCGCCGGCCGGCGCGCGTGCGGATCGTGCTCGTCGACAAGGACGGCTGGACGCCGCTCGTCACGAGCAGGGTCGTCGTCCTCCGGTAGGAGGTCAGGAGAGGAGCAGCCGGACGTCGTGCGCGATGGCGCGCGCCGACGCGCGCGAGTCGAAGAGCACGCGGCCTTTGCCGCTCCGGTCGAGGAGCAGCGTGTAAAGCGAGTGGTCGACGTCGTCGCCGGGGCGGCGGACGGCGGTCACGCGGTACGCGCGCCAGATCCCGCTGAGCGCGGCCCTCGACCCCGTCAGGTAGTGAAACTGCGGCAGCAGCCGGTGCATGCTGACGAACGCGCGCACCGCCCTGGGCGTGTCACCCTTCGGGTCGACCGAGACCGCGAGCGCGGTCACGCGCTTCCGCGCAGCCGGGGCGAGGGTGCCGAGGGCGGTGTTGATGTTCGTCGCCGTCAGGGGGCACAGGTCCGGGCAATGCGTGTAGAGGAACGTGAGCAGGACAACCTTCCCCCGCTCCGCCGACAGCTGCACCATGCGGCCGTTCTGGTCGCGGAGCCGGAAGTCGGGGGTCCGCGCCGGGTTGGTCAGCGTCGGCCCGGCGAACCGCGGCGGCGCGGCGGCGGCAGCCGACGCGGCGACGACCGCGACCACGACTGCAGCAGGCGCGAGCACGCGCCGCGAGACGACCCCCCTCGACATCGCGCGCAGGGTAGCCGAGAACCCGGCTCTCGCCTACACGCTCATGCCGGTGTCGCGCAGGATGGCGACGCAGTCCGGGCAGATGCCGTGGGAGATGCCCGCGGTCTCGTCCGACTCGAGGGCGCGGTCGACCGTCACCCAGTGCGTGCCGACGCGGTAGCGGCCGCACCAGGCGCAGCGCGACGCCAGGCTGCCGCGCGCGAGATGGGCGACGACGTCGGCGACCTCGGCGTCCGCGACGAGCCGCTGCGCCGCGTCGACCGCCTCCTGGGCGCGGCGCAGCAACGCGTCGTGCAGCCGACGCTCCTCGTCGTCATCCACGGCTTCGACGCTACGCCCGCGCCGGCCGAAGTTCAAGGCGCCGGATGTCTGCCGTCAGCGGCCCGTCTTGACCGGCGGAACGCTCGGCGCAGGAGGGACGACGGGCGGGGAGACGGGCATCGCGCGCCACGGTACCGGCGGCCCCGGCGGACGCCCATCGGGTCTGGAACCCATCTTCTGCGCGGGGTGCCGAGAACGCGTCGCCATGCCTGGGCTACGCGCCGACGCGAATGCTGTCCATCACGGCGACCGTCGTCGCGCGCGTCGCGCTGCTCACCCGGCTGCCGGGGAAGACGATGAAGCCGATGTACCGGCCGCGCGCCTTGAAGTAGCGGAGGTAGGCCGGTGCATCCGGAAGGCTGCACGCACGTCCGCCGTCGAGGTGACGAAGCCGATCCCACGCGACCGTGAAGTGCGTCGGCCGTCGCAGGTCGCCGACGGGGCGATCCTGGACGTAGCGATCCTCCATCACCAGCACGAGGACCTGTCCTCGAGCCGGCGGCGCGAGGTGGCCGCCCGGTCGGAAACGGATCGGCGCGGACGAGGCAACGAGCAGCCGCTGCGGGTCGCAGATCGTGCTCTTCGAGGTGGACGCGTGCCACCCGGCCGGGATCGCGAGGCGGACGCCCGCGTCCGAGACAACGCGCCCCCGAACTGCCGACAGAGCGGCCGGGGAAAGCGCGAGGGCGAGCAGCGACGTCGCGGCGAGGAGCCTCATTGTTCGAGGTACGACGCAGGTGCCGGGTGAGGTCCGACACGTTCGCCTGTGGGAATCGGACCCGCGCAAGGTTCCTCTCGGAGGTGTTCTGGCGCAACGCTCGCCGACGCTTGGCGCCTCAGGCCCGAGAATAGGGATGTCGTGACGCCGCACGAACGAGACCTCATCATGAAGTTGGTTGTTACGCCGCACAGGCGCGAGCCAATGCCGCGTGAGGCGTTCTCACGAGCGTTCGGCGTGTCGGATGGCGTAACGCTGAGCCTTGAGCTTCTTCGCGACGCCGTCACACGGCGGGATGCGACCGATGTCGAGCTGGCCCTAGTGGTGGGGTTCACGTTCGGCTTCACGGACGACCATCTTTCGCTCCTGATCGACCTCTGCTTCGCTGACTGGCACCACTCCCACGAAGACGCCGTCTCGGCTCTCGCAGACCTCGGGTCGTCGGCCTCCGTGGATGCTCTTGTCCATGCCGCGGAATGCGTTCCGGGCTATCTCGAGTTCGACGAGGCGCGAGCGCTGGCGACGAAGGCAGTCGGGGCGCTCGGCGTTATCTCTGGCGACGCCTCAACGAATGCTCTTGAGGCATTGACGGCATCCGAGAGCACCATCGTGGCGCGGAACGCCACAGCACAGCTTGAACGACGACGACGACAATGACCACAACGTCGGCACCAGACCACGCAAGGTCAGGCGTTACCTACGAACTCGCACAAGGCACGCTCCTGGCGCCCGTCGCCTAACGTTCGTTGATGTGGAAGACGTGTTTGCGCGTGAAGGTCCAGTGCCCGGCGGCTGGATGCGCGCGATCTTCGACGGCGGCCCATATTCCTCCGACGTCGGTCGATGCGTGCCGGGACCTCCACCACCGCCGAAGATTCGCGTCAGCGCGAGCCGTGACCACTGCACCTACTACCTGCTGAGCATCGTGGGGTGGACAGACGGCGAGCAGCTTGGGCTCTACGTCGCTGGACGGCTGGCTTTGGCGCAGGGGCGCTTCCGACGGTTACTTGATCGCACTGGCCTGCCGTTCAGAGTTCGACGTCGCCTTGAGGCCTTCAGGCGTTCTTAGCTCGGGATCAGTCCCAAGCGCCGCAGCCTCGCCCGATCCGGATCGGTCAATCCATGGGCGGGTCGAAAACGTCGAGGTCATCCTCGAGCCAGCCGGCGTAGAACCAAACGAGCTTCCGCTGCAGCTGCTGTGCTCCACGGTACGCGAGCTGCGAGACGCGTTGCCCCTCGAGGAACGCATGGTGAAGCGTGAGCGGCATGTAGAGAAGCGCGACACTCTCGGGCATCGAGAACTCGAGCTCGTCGACGTCGAGCGGCGGAAGGTACATGTAGTTGATCAGGTGGTCGAACCGTCGTAGGTCGTCGAGCGCCGTCTCCTTGACGACGCCTCGCTCGACAAGCTCCGCGAGCGGCAAGACCGGCACGAGCGTCCTGACCGGATGGCCGTAGCCAACGGTCCCCTGAGCACCCAGCGAACAGCTCGGGGTGATCAACGTCGCTGGCCCGAACTCGAGCGGGCCGCTCAGGAAGCGCCGAGCGCCGCCGCTCTCCTCGTCGAGGACGAGCTCGTCCGCCGGCAGCGGGTACGCGAGCGGCACGTCGCGGAACAGATCGCCCTGGCTGAACAGCTCGACGCGATCCCGCTCGTAGTAGTCGGCGTCGCGAGGACGCTCGGGTCTCGGCATGGGCGCGCCAGCCTATCCGCGGCCCCGGTCAGATTTACGCGAGCGTCAGTCGGTCGCGTCGCCGAAGACCAACCGGCCCGTGCGCTTCCGACCTTGATTCACGACCGACCCCTCGATCGCCGGTGCGAGCTGCTCGAACATCTCGCTGCGGAGCCGTTCGACGTCCTGGACAGAAAAGCGCCGGTAGCCGCTGCCCGGAAGCCGGACCGCGCGGAGGATGCCGCGCTCCTCCCAGTTGCGGACTGTGTTCTCGTGCACGCCCAGCGCTCGAGCGGTGTCACGAACGTTGAGGAGCTCTCTGGTTGCCATCGCTGATCCGACTATAGCTCGTGTTGGTGCCTTTGTCGAGTATGTGGACTTTATCCACTTCTAATGATCGGCAAACGCTGGGCCGATTTGAGCTCTCCCCACCGCAGTAGCCAGCGAGACGCAGATGCATCCTTGATGCTCGATGTCGCCGCCGCGCCCGTCGCGAGCGATCGGAATCGTTGCCTCAGTTCGCGGCCAGTCGTTTCGATCAGGCATCGAAGACCGCACGGCGGAGCACTTCGCAGAAGTGCATCTGTGTCTCGCTAGCTGTGGCTCGCCGAGCACGCTCCGGCCAGAATGAGAGCATGGCTGCCGCCAACCGAGAGACGAGCGCCTCAGACTTGTGGACCCTCGGGCTTGCGTCCTGGATCATCCAAGACGGCAACTACCCGGACCTTCGGAGCGGTCAGCAAGCCGAGTTCGCCATCGAGTTTCACTTCGACGACGCGGTGCTAACACAGGCAACGACTCCATCGGCGGAGTTCGTCAAGGACAGCGACTATCGCATCGTCGGGCGTGTCGTCTTCGCATCCTCTGACGCGTGGGTGGTCGACTGCGGAATCCTGGTCTACGCGGAGGAGCCGCCGCCTGAGGGAGTCGAGGAAAGCGTCTGGATCACCGGCTCCGCTTTCCTCGGCGTCGATCCATTCTTCTACTTCGAGAGGCTCCATCGCCTCCCCCAAATGCCGGCGCTGGTCTACTCGTGGACGATCGAGCGGATACGTCGCCAGACCGCGCCCTTCGTAGAAGTTACTCCTCGACGCTTTGAACGGGATCGGTCGAAGTGGGGCTACATCGACGTCGAGTCGACCGACGCTTGGGAAGATGATGGCGGCCACGCCGAGTACCTCCTCGACTGCCGCAAGCTTGACGTGCCGCCCAAGCGGAGCAGCTCGACTGCGACCTAGCCGAAGCCGCGCTAGAGGGTCAGACCGACTCCAAGGTCACGCTCGAGCTCGATGAGGCGCCGAAGCTGGCGCAGCTTCTCGAGATCCTCCTCACGGCCGAGCGCGGAGAGCATCCGCGCAAGGTCGCCCTTCGACGCAACCGCCGGCCGAAGCCCTTGCCCGATGGGCTCGCGGATTGCCGCACGTCGGAGGTCGTCGTAGCCGCGCGTACCGGCCGGGACAGGGACAACACGCAGCTCGCCGTACGCCGTCATCACCGTCGTGGGCTCCTCCAAGTCGAGGCCCGGCTCGCTCACGCCCAACTCGCCTAGCGCCGCGACGAGCCGACGGAGATTGTCCGACTTCGTGGACGGAGTGATGTCCACGCCTCTCGTGACCTCATCCGCGCCTTCAATCACACGCGCGAGACCGCCGATCACGACGAACGCAACGCGATGTCGATCGATAACGGCGAGGAGTGCACGCGGATCGAACGGCGTCGCGGGACGCGGCCTCACCGCTTCGACGCTTTCAGAAGCTCTTGGAGGCGCTCCTGCGGCGACAGGCGAAGCTTCCGACGGAGGAGCTTCTCCCTCGCCTCGTCGACCTCAGCAGGACCGATCGAGACGTTGAGCTCGAAGCCGCAGGCGCGCACAAGTTGGCGGAGCGTCTCGAAGCTCGGGTCAACGGCACCGCGCTCCCATCGCGCGATCTGGGCGCGGTCCTTGCCGACCCGGGCACCGAGCTCTCCCTGCGAGATGCCCGCCAGGAGCCGCGCCTCCCGGATCAACAGTCCGCTTGTCACGACGGGAGGATTCTACCTCTCGTGCTGATTTCCTCTTTAGGAACATTTTTGTTACTGTCTGCATCAATGCCTCAAGCAGGTCTCGCCCAGCTCAGTCTCGAGCTGCCGGCGATGGAGCCGGTCGAGGCGCCGCCGCGCCCTCCGCTACGTCGTGCGGCACCGCCAGCGCCGCGGCCGCTCTGCTTGACGCTCGGCGAGGTCGCCCGGATCATGCGAGAGGCCGTGAAGGACAAGTCCTATCGGTCGACGGCAGTCGGTCTCGAGGTCGCCCACTTCATCCGCTGGTTCCGGAACGAGTACGGCGCGACCGACGAGACCCTGCGCGACTACGAGGCGATCCTGGCCAAGCTCGCGATCGACCACGCCGACCTCGAGCTCGCCGCTTTCGAGCCGCCCGAGGGGACGACCCGCCTCCGCGAGTTCATCGACGAGCGCTGGGGCGACGCGGCGCCGCGGACGCGCAAGAAAGTCCGCGCCGTGCTGATGTCGTTCTTCAAGTGGGCGCAGGCGGAGTTCAAGCTCCAGGGCAACCCGGTGGTGCCAATCCGCTCGCCGCGCCTGCGCGACGTCGAACGCGAGCTCTTCTCGGCCGAAGACGTCGTTCGGATCGTCGCCGCCCAGCCGGAGCTGCGCGACCGCGTCGCGCTCAAGCTGCTCTTCCTGATGGGTCTGCGCAAGGGCGAGCTCGCCGCGATCCGCTACCGCGATTTCGACCTCGGCCGCCGGCGCCTGCGCGTGCACGGGAAGGGGGGCAAGATCCGCCACACGCCGATCCCGACCGAGGAGTTCCGTCAGGAGATCGCGGGACTCTCGCTCCGGCGCGACCCGACCGAGCACCTCCTCTACCCGCAGAAGCGCGGCCCGAAGGGGACCGTGATCTGGGAGGACCGGCGCAAGCCGCTCTCGGGCCCGGCGCTCCATCGCTGGTGGTACCGGTGCCTCAGCCGCGCAGGCGTCGTCGACGAAGGCACGACGCACGGGAAGAAGATGCACGGCGCGCGCTACACGTCGGGCACCGAGTTCTACCTTGCAACCGGCGACATCTATGCCACGCAGCAGCTGCTCGGCCACGCCGACGTCAGCACGACCGCGAACATCTATGTCCAGGGATCGCCAGCCGACCTCGAGGCGAAGCTCCGCAAGGTCTGGGGCGAGTAGCTGCGGACAAGGATTCCGGTCGACGCCCTTTCGACCGAATCGTTCCGATCGAAAAAGCGCCGATAGCGGGGGAAAGTGGAGCTGTTCCGGAAATAGCCGGTTCCGCGCCAGCAGGGCGGCAGCGGCTCACCGCTGAGTGAAACTCTGACAGGCACTCAGCGGTGACGCTCCAGGCCGCATGATTACTGGGCTTTCGGGACGGCAGCCGCTGCGTAGCGCGAACCCGCGTCCGTGGAGGCGTGGTTCTGGACTCCTGGCGAGAAGGCGTGGCTGATCGTGGCGATCGCGGTAGGTTCGCCGTATGGCTGCCGCCTCTGACCCGTTCACCGTCACGCGAGAGCAGGAGATCAACGAGTCGCGGATGGGCCGTCCTCACTTCGTGCTCCTCGGCGCCGGGGCGAGCAAGGCTGCCTTGCCGAACGGCGACAAGAACGGGATGGAGCTGCCGCTCCTACGGGACGTCGCCATCGAGCTCGGGCTGGCCGATGCCTTCCCGGACGACCTGCAGGATCTGGCCCGGACTGACTTCGAGGCTGCGTTCTCTCGCCTCTTCGACCGCGATGCGTCTCAGACACTGGCGATCGAGAAGGAGATCTCCAACTACTTCGGCCGGCTGCGACTTCCCGACGAGGCCAACCTCTACGACGCCCTGCTTCTCTCCCTGCGCTCGAAGGACGCGGTCTTCACTTTCAACTGGGACCCGCTGCTGTTCATCTCTCGCGTCCGGTTGAACCAGTTCGGCCTGGCCGACGACCTGCCCCCGATCTTCTACCTCCACGGAAACGTCGTGGGCGCCTACTGCGAACGCGACGGCATCTTCGGCTACACGAACGGGAGGTGCTCAGAGTGTGGGAAGCCCTTCACCCCCACTCGGCTCCTCTTCCCGGTCGAGCACAAGGACTACAACACAGACGCCGGCATCCGCGCCGCCTGGGACGCTGCCCGTCTGTTCCTGAGGAACACGTACATGCTGACCATCTTCGGTTACAGCGCGCCCGTCACTGATGTCGAGGCGTTCGATCTGTTGAGAGAGGGCTGGGGGACCGCCGGCGAGCGCGAGATGGAGCAGACGGAGATCATCCATCGTCCCGGAGCAGACACCGACGACCTTGTCGCTCGCTGGGAGCCGTTCATCCACACTCACCACTATGAGCTGCACGACTCCTTCTACACCTCTTGGCTCGGCACGCATCCGCGTCGCAGCGGCGAGGCATACCTGAGTCAGTACATCGACGCGAAGTTCATCGAGGACAATCCTGTGCCCCAGGGGATCACTGATCTTTCCGACCTAGTCGCCTGGTTCCAGCCTCTCATCGACGCCGAGCACGCGGCCGGCATTCGCTAGAGCCGATTCGGAACCAGGTGCGCTACTAGATAAGGACGCCGTAGACGGTGGCGGGGATGAACGCTGCGACCGCAAGCAAGAGCGTTCTCCGCCAGGTGGCCGGAGCACCGGTCTGCACCGATACCAAACCGCCGATGACAAGGCAGACGATCGGCAGCAACAGCAGACCGAAATGCACAAACCGCAGCGGCATTGTCCACATCTCTCGGTAGGCATTGAGACGCGTCCCGCTCGCCGTCTCCTTCGTCACTGAGAGCACATAGGCCAAGACGATGTTGAGCGAGACGATCACTGTGACCCAGATTCCGCCGTGTCGTGGTTGGCGGGAATCGGGGCGCGGAGGAGACATGGCTACGGATGTTTGAGCGACACGGATCGCACGTCGATAGTGGTCGGGCGGATAACTCCGCCGGGCGTTTTGAGCCTCAACTGCGGGTGCGTGGTGCCGTGCTGGATTGTGAGAACGTCCTTGCCGCCGCGCTCGAGTCCCAGCTCGGTGAACGTGGCGATCTCAAGGTGAGGTCGGTCGAACACCATCACCTTCAGCTGTGTGGCTTGTCCCGCCTTGCCGCTGATCGTGATCTGAAGCACCCTGAGTTTCTTGGAGGCTCCCGAACCAGGCGTCGTCCTGGAGGATGGAGATGCTTTTGCGATGGGAGCCCCGAGGAAGTATTCGTTGGAGTTGCGTGAGCGGGCGGTGC
>Ga0070739_10005792_pt1 | contig 13903 bp, 18 predicted proteins | sample Coa_R1_7_FD_66445 | JGI IMG/M metagenome (GOLD analysis project Ga0070739, IMG submission 66445) | Surface soil microbial communities from Centralia Pennsylvania, which are recovering from an underground coalmine fire - Coalmine... | ecosystem: Environmental > Terrestrial > Soil > Unclassified ... | reverse complement strand
CGCGAGCGCAGCTCGTCGAGGTGATCGACGACGCTGAGGCGGTCTTCGTGGCCGATCGGCCGCAGGACCCTCGCCACGAGTGGCCCGCTCCTGTCCGGCTAGGCGCGCCGCTCGGTGGAGCCGAGCTCCGCGGACTCCCGCTCGGGACCGGCCGGGGAGGCGGGGACCGCCGGACCGGCGGGGACCGCGGGAGCGGCGGGCACCGCTTCAACCGGCTCGGCGCCTGGCCTGGCAGGTATCGCCTCGCTCGTCTGGGCCGCGTTCAGCGCTGGACGGTCCTCGTCCTCGATCGCCGATTTCCCGGTGATCCCGTCCTTGAACTCACGGATCCCGTGGCCAAGCGATTTCCCGAGCGCGGGGAGTCGCTTCGGGCCAAAGATCAGCAGCACGACAACCAAAACGACGATCAGATCTGTAACCGGATTCCGGAACATGGGGAGCCTCCTGGCCGACCGGCTCAAGGTTAGCGATCAGCCCGCAGTTTGGGAGGACAAAGAACTCAAGCAGCCGATTCACATCGCCGATAGACCCATGACGGGAGCAGATTGTGGAAGGACGAGCCCACCACCATTCGGTACATCGGATCGTTCTGCCGAGCGGGCGGAAGATCGAGGTCGTGCGCTTCCACGACGACGTCGCGACGAAGCCCTACCAGCCGCTGCACGTGTGCCGCCAGTGCGGCGCGCCACTGGTGCAGCCGCTGTCGTGGGCGGAGACCGAGGACGAGCAGTGGCAGCTGGAGCTGATGTGCCCCAACTGCGGCCTGATCACCTCGGGCACCTTCACCCAGGCCGAGGTCGAGGAGCTGGAGGACCGCCTGGAGGAAGGGCTGTCGGAGATGCTCGCCGATCTGCACCGGCTCGCGCAGGCGAACATGAGCGATGAGGTCGAACGGTTCATCGCCGCGCTCGACGCGAACGTGATCCTGCCTGAGGACTTCTGAGCGTCGCGTCGGCGCTCGCGTCCGCGCTCAGGTGTAGCGCTCGACCACGCCGTCTGCGACGAACTCGAGCGCCGTCCGCTGTCGCTTCGGCAGCGCCGGCAGCGCCTGCTTGGCGGAGGCGACCAGCTCGAGCGCCCGCTCTCTCGCGTCGGCGAGGGCGCCGGTGGCGGCGATCTGGTCGCACAGCGCCGCCGCCGCGTCGGGTGTCTGGACCTGGTGCAGGTCGACCCGCGCGACCTCGGGGTCGCGCAGCCGGGCGATGATCAGCGGGAGGGTGACGGTCCCGTCGAGCAGATCAGTCCCCCGCGGCTTGCCGGTGCGCTCCGGCGGTCCCGTGACGTCGAGGACGTCGTCGAGGATCTGAAACGCGAGACCGATCCGCTCACCGAAGATCGCGAGCTGGTCGACCTCGCCGTCGGCTTGGAGCGAGCCGAGCTCGCAGGCGGCCCGGAACAAGACGGCCGTCTTCAGCCGGCTGCGCTCGAGATAGCGCTCGACGCCGAGATCGGTGGCGAACGCGTCTGAGCGTTGCATCACCTCGCCCGCGGCGAGCTCACGCGTAGCCCGCGCCAGCACCCGTACAGCTTCGACAGACCCGGCCGCCGCCAGCTCCGCGAACGCGCGCGAGAACAGCAGATCGCCGGTCGCGATCGCCATGCTCCGCCCACCCGCCGCGAACACCGTCGGATGTCCACGCCGCAGCGGCGAGCCGTCGAGCACGTCGTCGTGGATCAGCGTCGCGCCGTGAATCAGCTCGACCGCGACCGCGGCACGGAGCAGCCCGTCGCTCTCAGGCGGGGGCGCGCCGGCCGCGAGGAACACGAGCAGCGGCCGCAGCCGCTTGCCGCCCGCGGTGATCGTCTGCCCGGCGTAGCGCGCCAGCAGCGGGCCGTGGTTGCCGGCCAGCTCGTTCATCCGTCGTTCGACCCGATCCAGCAGCCGCGCCACCTGCTGGCCGCCGAAGTCAAGCACCGTCTGAACCGCAGCAGCGCTCACGGCCCCGACACTACCCCGACGTGGATCGCGATGATCCCGCCGCCGGTCAGTAGGTAACTGACCTGGCGCAGCCCGCATCCCCACATCACCGCCGCCAGCTGCTCGGGACCGGGAAATCGCCGCACCGAGCTCGGCAGGTAGCTGTACGCGTCGGGGTCGCCCGCCAGCCGGCCGATCGCCGGCACGATCCGGTCAAACCACAGCCTGAAGAAATGAGAAAGCGGAGGCCGCGTCGGCGTCGTGATCTCAAGCACGACGACCCGGCCGCCGGGCCTGACCACGCGGGTCATCTCGCTCAGCCCCTGCTCGAGCGAACCGAAGTTACGCGCGCCGAAGCCGACCGTGGCGGCGTCGAACGCCGCCGCCTCGTACGGCAGCTCGAGCGCGTTTGCCAGCTCGAACCGAACACGCCCGCCGACGTCGCCGGCCGCCGCGACCGCCTTCCTGCGCGCCCGTTCGAGCATCTGCTCGGAGAAGTCAACCCCCACCACCTCGCCGCGGGCGCCGACGCGCCGCGCCAGCTCGAGCGCGAGATCGCCGGTCCCGGTCGCCACGTCCAGCGCCCTGCCGCCCGGCGGCAGCCCCGCCAGGTCGGCGGCGCGCGCCCGCCAGCGGTGGTGCAGCCCCGCGGTCATCACGCTGTTCATCGCGTCGTAGACCCCGGCGATCCGATCGAACATCGCCCGCACCTGCGCTTCCTCCAGCACCCCGGGACGAGCCATCGGTGAACGGGCAGTGGGTCCCTGTGCAGTGGCCGCCATCGCTCTTTGCCTTCAGCGGCTACTGGAGCTCTGACAGGAAACCTACAAGGGCGTTGAACTTCTGCTGCGGTAGCTTCGCGAACGACGGCATCGGCGGGGTCGGGTTGCGCAGCGTCGAGGCGATCGCCTGCGGCTCGAGCAGCGACCCGATGTGCGTGAGGATCGGCCCGGGGCCGTTGTTGCCGTTGGAGCCGAGCTGGTGGCAGGCAAGGCAGCCTGACTGGCCGACGACGGCCGCGCCGGCCTCGAACACCTGCTTCTGGCTCGCGGTCAGGTTCGACGGCGGCTTCATGTCGACCGAGTTGGGCGAGCCGGTGTTGGCGCCCGTATAGGTGAGGTAGGCCATCGCCGCGATCGTCACGATCCCAGCGGCGAGCGCGATCGGCCGGCGTTCGATCCGGCGCTCCGCGCTGCGGTCATAGAACGGCAGCAGGAACAGCAGGATCATGCAGATCGTCGGCACCCCGATCGTCGCCATCGGGGTGAACTTCGGCACGTTGCGCATCACGCGCAGGACCTCGAACAGGAAGTAGAAGTACCAGTCCGGACGCGGTACGTATGTGGTGGTCGTCGGATCGGCCTTCGGCCCCAGCTCGGCGCCGAACAGCAGCGCGAGGAAGATGATCACGAACATCACGATCGCGGCCATCGTTCCGTCCTTGGCGACCGCGTACGGGAAGAACGGCTTGCCCTCGTTCTTCAGGACCGAGTACTCGCGGAGGTAGGCCTCCTTCTGTGCCTGGTTCATCCGCTCACACTTCCGCGGGCACGCGCTCGGCCTCGAGCGCCGGATCTGCCTCCTCGGGCTTGATCCACGGCGGCGCGGTCGTGCCGAGCTTCGTCACCAGGTAGAGGTGCGCGCCGATCAGCGCGATGATCGCGCCGGGGACGAGCAGCATATGGATCGCGTAGAAACGCGACAGCGTCGTCGACCCGAACTCCGCCCCTCCGCGCAGGAAGTCCGACAGGAACGGGCCGATGAACGGCCCGGTGCCGTTGATGTTGATCCCGACGATCGTCGCCCAGTAGGACCGCTGGTCCCACGGCAGCAGATAGCCGGTGAAGCCCATCACCAGCGTCAGGATCAGCAGCACGACCCCAATCACCCAGGTCATCTCGCGGGGGTACTTGTAGGCGCCGTAGAAGAACACGCGCCCCATGTGCAGGAAGACCAGGATGATCATCACCGACGCGCCCCACTTGTGCATCCCGTGCACGAGCTGCCCGAGGAACACGTTGTCGTTGATGTTCCGGATCGACTCGTACGCGCCGCCAGCCTCGTCGGGCCGGTAGTACATCGCCAGGAACACCCCGGTGACCGCCTGGTTGAGGAACGCGAACAACGTCGCCGACCCGAGCGTGTAGGCCCAGTTGGTGCCGCGGGGGACCTTGCGGAACAGGATCCAGCGAATCCCCGGCGAGATCGCCATGCGCTCGTCGATCCAGTCGACCGCGGTGATGCCGCCCTCGACCGGCGTGAGCATCCCGGCCTCCTCGGTCTCGCCCGGCTTGCGCGGACGCGGCTGGAGGATCTTCGGGAGCGGGGGTGCTGGCAGGCGCGGCATCGGCTAGCCCTTCGGCAGGTTGTTGGTCGACCAGCGAGCCGGGTACAGGTACTGGCCGATCCCGTCGAGCGGCTCGGCCGGGTCGCGCGGCGAGAAACGATGGAATTCGGTGTTGAGCGAGTAGCGAGGCCCGATCTCGACCAGGCCGGTGGACCTGTTCAGGCGCGTGTAGAAGCGATCCAGCGGCCGCACCGGTGGCCCGCCCGTCACCTGACCCCGGACGCCGTAGACGCCGCCGTGGCACGGGCAGATGAACCGTTGCGCGGGTCCTACCCAGCGCACCGGGCAGCCGAGATGCATGCACCGGTTGGAGACCGCGATCCAGTGGTTGAACTGGTCCTCTGGCTCGGTGTCGATCGAGGGGTTGCGGGCGCGAATGTAGGTGAGCCCCTTGCCGGCTTCGCCGATCCCGGGCACGAGCGTGATCACCTTCGGGACGAAGACGATCGGGTTGTCGTTTGGAAAGTCAGACGGCGGCCCGACGGCCTGCCACTGGAACGGCAGCGTCTTGAACACCGGCGCCAGCGCGAAGCCCAGCGCAGGCAGCGTGAACGCCGCCGCGGCGACGCCGCCGGCGCTGTGCGCGATCCCGGTCATCAACCGCCGGCGGGTGACGGTCTCGCCGTCGAACGCGCCGGGGATGTTGCGATCGGCGGTGTACTTGGACTTGGCTTGGCGACGGTTTGGCACGTACTTCTCAGAGCAGCGGGGGCCGAATTGTCAGCGCGCGACAGGCTACCGTCAACATCGCGACGAGCGTCACGAGGTCGAGGCTCGCCTGAGAGCCCCGTCGCCGGGTCCCCAGCCGATCGCGACCGCCCCGGCGTTCCAGATCGCCGAGGCTCGGTCCGGCGCCCCTTCGGCGTGGGCCTGGGCCAGCGAGGAGATCACGTCGGCGAGCACGTCGACGGCCTCGAGGTCACCGAGCGCCGCCAACCGGGCCAGCCCCAGCGCGTACAGCTGGTCGCCCAGCAGCAGCGCGAGATCCGGGTCCTCGGTGCGGATCACGCGCGCCGTTCCGTAGTGCAGCAGCGACCCCTCGTAGATCATCTCGAGCAGCAGCTCGTACTCGCCCGGCTGGCTCGCGGTCCGCGGGCCCGAGGCCGCGATCTGGGGCGGCCCGACCGTGCCGCACTCCGCGTCGGCGGGCGCCACGACCCGGTCGCCGAGCGTGCCGCCCTCCGCCCTCAGCGCCTCGACCAGCGCCTCGATCATGCCGCGAGCTCCTCGAACGCATCCCGGGCGGCCTCGATCGTCAGCTCGATCTCGGTATCGGAGTGCGCGAGCGACGGAAACCACGCCTCGAACTGCGACGGCGGCGGATATACGCCGCGGACAAGGAGGCTCCGGCACCAGGCGCCGTAGGCCTCGAGATCGCAGCTCGCGGCACCGGCGTAGTCACTCACGGGCCGCTCGCTGAAGAACGGTGTGACCAGACCGCAAACATGCTGGACACGGACCGGCACGCCGTGCTCGTCGGCCGCCGCCTGCAGGCCCTGCGCGAACCGTTCCGTCAATCGCTCGAGGCGGTCGTATGCGCGATCGTCGAGCAGCTCGAGCGTCGCCAACGCCGCCGCCACCGCCAGTGGGTTACCCGCCAGCGTGCCGGCCTGGTAGACGTCGCCCGACGGCGCGATCCGCTCCATCAGCGACGCGGCGCCGCCGTACCCCGCGGCAGGAAGCCCACCCCCGATGATCTTGCCGAGGATCGTCAGGTCCGGAAGGACTCCGTAGCGCTCCTGAGCGCCGCCGCGCCCGACCCGGAAGCCGGTGATCACCTCGTCGAACACGAGCAGCGCGCCGGTGCGGTCAGCGGTGTCGCGCAGCAGCTCGAGGAACCCGTCGGCGGGCGGAACCACGCCCATGTTCGCCGCGATCGGCTCGGCCAGGATCGCGGCCAGCTCGAACCGATCCGCCGCCTCCGCGAGCGCGTCCGGATCGTTCCAGGGGACGATCACCGTGGCCGCGGCGGTCGCGGCAGGCACGCCGGGGCTCGATGGGATCCCCTGCGTCGCGAGGCCGGATCCCGCCTGCGCCAGCAGGCCGTCGACGTGGCCGTGGTAGGCGCCGGCGAACTTGAGGATGTGCTCGCGGCCGGTCGCGGCGCGTGCGAGCCGGATCGCGCTCATCGTCGCCTCGGTGCCCGAGGACGTCATTCGCAGCATCTCAACCGACGGGACGCGAGCCGCCACTTCGGCGGCGAGGGTCACCTCTCTCTTGGTCGGCGCTCCGAACGTCGTGCCGTCGCTCGCGGCCGAGGCGACGGCGTCCACCACCGCCGGGTGGGCGTGTCCAGCGATCAGCGGCCCCCACGAGCTGACCCAGTCGATGTATTCGTTGCCATCGACGTCGACCAGCGTCGAGCCCTGGCCGCTGGCGATGAAGATCGGGTCGCGGTCGATCGAGCGCATCGCGCGGACCGGTGAGTTGACGCCGCCAGGAAGCAGCTCGAGCGCTCGGTGGTAGAGCTCGGTCGAGCGCTCCGTGGTGTAGGGGAGCGCCCTCACACCCCGGCGTGCCGGCGCTCCCAGGCCCGGAAGTCACCGGTGAAGTAGAGCAGCCGGATCTTCTTGAACTCGGTCGAGGAGTAGAGCGTGGCGCGTTCGCTGATGCCGGTGTCGGCGGCGATCGAGTCGAGGATCGCGTCGCACTCCTCTTTCGAGCGGCCGTGGGCCATCGTGAAGACCGAGTAGGGCCAGTCTTCGTACGTGGGACGCTGGTAGCAGTGGGAAATGCCGCGGAACGCCGCCATCCGCGAGCCGAGCTCCATGATCCGCTCGTCCGGAACCTTCCACACGCCCATGCCGTTGGCGCTGAAGCCGGCGCGGCGGTGGTAGAGGATCGCCGCGACGCGGCGCAGCAGCTTGCGCTCCTGCATCCGCCGCAGGTGGGCGAGGAGCGTGTCCTGGGTGATCTGGAGCTTCTGGGCGGCGGGGGCGTAGGGCTCGGCGAGCACCGGCATGTCCCCCTGCGTCACGCGGATCACCTCGATGTCGAACTGGTCGTAGGGCTGGGGCTCTGTCACCGCCGGCGGCAGCGCCTCGGCCGCTTTGGCGAGGTCCGCGGTCGAGCCCGACATCTCGAGGTCCATCCGGATCTTGAACAGCTTCAGCGTCGGCAGCTGGCGGACCGATTCGGCGCCGGCCTCGCGCGCGAGCACCTCCAGCGTCCCGTCGACTCCCAGCGGCGAGCCGGGCTCGGTGGCGATCGTGAACCAGATGTTGAACTCGTGGTTGCGCAGGTAGTTGTGCGAGACGCCCGGATGCTCGTTGATCACGTTGGCGGCCCGCCAAGGATTCTCCGGATCGACCTTGGCCGCCACCAGCATCGAGGAGTAGCCGAGCGCGCGGGTGTCGAAGATCGGGGTGACCTGGCGGATGATCCGCTGGTCGATCAGCTCCTGGACGCGCCTGATCGCGTGCTGTTCGCTGATCCCGGCTTCGCTCGCGACGTGCTGGTAGGGCCGCTGCGCGATCGGGAACGAGCCCTGCATCAGGTTGAGCAGCCGCTTGTCGAGCTCATCGAGCGGGATCGCAGCGCCGTGCTTGCGGCTGCGCAGCTTCGGGCCGTAGTGAGAGCGCGGCTCTACTGCAGCCATCGCGCGGCGTCCTTGGCGTGGTAGGTGATGACGATGTCGGCCCCGGCGCGGCGGATGCTGGTCAGCACCTCGAGCACCGTGGCGCGCTCGTCGAGGTAGCCGCCGGCGGCCGCTGCTTTGACCATCGCGTACTCGCCGCTGACGTTGTAGGCGGCGAGCGGCATCTCTGTCTCGCTCTTGATCCGGCGGATCAGGTCCAGGTACGGGAGCGCCGGCTTGACCATCACCATGTCGGCCCCCTCCTCGATGTCGAGACGGGTCTCGCGAACCGCCTCGTTGGCGTTGGCCGGATCCAGCTGGTAGCCGCGGCGGTCACCGAACGAGGGCGCCGAGTCCGCGGCCTCGCGGAAGGGCCCGTAGAAGGCCGAGGCGAACTTCGCCGAGTAGGAGAGGATCGGGGTATCGGTATGACCGTCTTCGTCGAGCGCGGCGCGGATGAAGCCGACGCGGCCGTCCATCATGTCGCTCGGGGCGATCACGTCGGCGCCGGCGCGCGCCTGCGAGGTCGCGGTCCGGGCAAGCAGCTCGAGCGTCGCGTCGTTGTCGACGCTTCCGTCGGAGCGGACCACGCCGCAGTGGCCGTGGCTGGTGTACTCGCACAGGCAGAGGTCGGTGATCACCAGCAGCTCGGGGTGCCGCTCCTTAATCGCGCGCGTGGCGAGCTGGATCACCCCCTCGTCGTCCCACGCGCCGGAGCCCTCCTCGTCCTTGGCGGCGGGAAGCCCGAACAGGAGCACGGCCGGAATCCCAAGCGACTGCGCCTCACCGGCCTCGGCCACCGCGTGCGCGATCGAGAGATGATCGACGCCCGGCATCGCCGCGATCGGCTCGCGGCGGTCGAGTCCGTGCGCGACGAACAGCGGGTAGACCAGATCGGAGGGGCTGAGGCTCGTCTCCCGGACCAGGCCACGCAGCGCGTGCGTGGCCCGCAGCCGACGCAGCCGGGTTTGGGGGAAGGCCATCGGGGTTGAGGATACCTGGGGGGCTGTTCACGCCGGGCACCGTCGCCTGACGTGCGATCTGCCCCGGGTGCGGGACTGACGTGGCGGGAGTTAGTGCTCGTGGAGAACATCAACTCCCGCCACGTCCCCCCGTGAACGAAGCCGGCACCCACTGTCAACCGCTAACCCAACCCATTTCCGTTTAGAGCCGCGCGGCGTGCAGCCGGAGGCCCTCGAGGTCGAGCACCGTCAGGCGCATGCGCCGGGTCTCGATCAGGCCAAGTTCTCTGAGCGTGCGCAGCGAGCGCGCGGTCGACTCCCGCGAGGCCGCGCTCCACGATGCGAGCTCCTCCTGGTTGATCGGGAGCGCCACCTCGACCGCGCCGCCCGCCAACCGCTCCCCAAACCGGTCGGCCAACTCGACCAGCCGGCTCGCCACCCGCGCCAACGCCTCGGCGGTGGCGAACTCGAGCCTTCGCTCGTCCGCGCTGTAGAGGCGCCGGAGCGTCATCGCCAGCAAGCCGACGGTGGCGGCCGGATGCGCGGACAGGAAGGCGCGAAGCTCGGGCACCGGAATCACCAGGGCGTCGACCGCTTCGAGCGCGGTTGCGCTCGCCGACCGGAGGGCGTCGCGGACGGCGGAGATCTCCCCGAGCAGGTCGCCCGGCCCCGACAGGCCGAGGACGACTTCCGCCCCGGCCGCGGTCAACCTATGGATCTTGAGCAGGCCGGCAGCGACCACGATCGCGCTATCCGCGCGGTCGCCGGCGTGAAAAACGGCCTCGCCCTTCTGCCACGCGCGCCGATGGCCGAGCGCGAGCAGAGCTTCGCGTTCGCTCTGCTCGAGTGACTCCAAGAACGACTGCCTGGCGTAGTTGACGATGCGCGCCAGTATCGCCACCGCCAGCGCCGCCGCTCTGTGTCAAATGACGTGGTTGACGCGACGGCGCCGCCGTACGTTCCCTGCTACTAGCGGTGAGCAGCAGGCGAACCGCAGAGACCAGAGGAGCGAAGATGCATCCCGACCCGTCTATCGCAATCGGCCGGACATATCAGCGCGAGATGCTCCGTCAGGCGCAGGCCGCACGCGCAGCCCGAGAGGTTCCAGCCAAGAGCCACCGCAGCCTGACGCTGCCGGAGCTCAGGTTCGCCCACCGCTTCGGCGCGATCCGCACGCGGATCGCCCACGCGTTGTGAGCATCCCGGTCGCCAGCGAGCAACGCTCACGGCATCGCCAGCGAGGGATGCGTCGCCGCCAGGCGGGTGCGCGCGTTCTCCATCAGTGACGACGACGCGGGAGTGCTCGTCAGCGCATCGAGCAACTCCTCCCCCTCGATCCGCGCACAGCGACAGTCCCGCAGCGCCGTGACCGTTGCCGTGCGCGGGATGTGATGAAGCACCCCGATCTCCCCGAAATAGCTCGGGGCGGACATCGTCCGGATCAGCCGCTCTTCGCCAAGCTCTCCCCGCGCCGTCACTTCGACCTCGCCGTCCGCAAGCGCATAGAGGGCATCCGCGCCGTCGCCTTCGCGGATGATCGCCTCCCCGGCTGCAAACGTGACCTCGACAGCGGCCGCGGCCAGTCGTTCAAGCACTGCCCGCGAGGCCGTGGCGAAGATGTCGAGTCGCGCCAACAACTCGACGCGGGGCGCCAGCGCCGCGGCGGCTGCGGCGGTTCCCCGATCGACCGCCAGCAGCGCGGGCAACCCCAGCAGTCCGAGCGCACCGGTCCCGAACGCGACCGCGATCAGCGCGCCGTTCAACCCCGCGGCATGGATCACAATGGGCGTCAGCGCCGCGCCGAGTGCGACCGCCGCGAGCACGAACGCAAAGAAGATCCCGAACACGCGCGCGACCTGATCGCTCGGCACCGCGCGTTGCAGTGCCGTGATCGCCAGCACGTCGACGACAAGGGTGCAAGCGCCGCGTACGACCTCCAGCGCGAACGCAAGCGCAGGGCTGTGGATGATCGTCAGCAGCGCGCTCGGTAAGCAGTATCCGGCCGTGCCCGCGATGATGATCAGCGCGAGCCGGGGTGAGCGCGCCAGCCGGTCGATTGCCGCGGCCATCACGATTCCCCCTACTCCCAGTCCAGCCAGCAGGTAGCCGAACCCGCGCGAGCCGGTCCCCAGCCGGTGCGCCGAAACGGCGACGAACAGCACCGTGTCGGTCCCGTACACGAAGCTGACGAGGACGCTGAACGCAACCAGCGTTCGCGCCGCCGGCAGCGAGACGATCGTTCTCACCCCCACCGACATCTGGCGCACGACTCCTGCCACCCCATCGTTCGCGAGCTTCGCCGGCTGGCTCCGGGTGCGGATCCGTGCGACCGCGGCAGCGGAGAAGGCGAAGCTTCCCGCGTTGATCGCGAACACCAGCGCGGGGGAGCCGAGCAGCAGCAAAGCGGCCCCGACCGCGGGTCCCGCGATCACCACGAGGTTGTCGATCGTTCCGTTGAGCGCGTTGGCCGCGACCAGGTCGTCTTCGTCCACGACCGCCGGAATCGTGGCTGCGACCGCTGGGGAATAGACGGTGTTGGTCGAGGTGGTCAGCGCCGCCAGCACGAGCACCGCGAGAACCGGACCGCCCGCCGCGGCCGTGGCCGCCGCTCCTCCCTGCCACAACACGCATAAGAGGTCAGCGCCGACCATCAATTTGATCCGCTCGATCCGTTCGGCCGCGATCCCGCCGAGCGGACTGCAAACGAGCGCCGAGACGAACCGGACGGCGCCGGCGGCCCCGACCCAACCAAGCGAATGCGTGCGGTCGAACACGAACGCGAACAAGCCGACGTTGAAGGCCCAGCTGCCAGTTGAGGAGACCACGAGGCCTGTGAGCAGCAGCCGCAGGTCTCGCCGCCCCAGCGCCGATCTGTCGCCCCTGAACCACTCCTCGAGGCGTCCGCCACGCGGCGCCACGATTGCGGGCTCCGCCACTAATCGAGCCCGTTGATGCGTGCCCGCAGGCTCTCGAGCAACCGCGGCCGAGGCTCGACGCCGGCCTCGCGCAGTGCCTGTTCCAGATCGGCCAGGATCGCGTCGCGCGCCTGTCGGTCGCCGGTCGCCTGGATCGTCAGCTCGTCGATCGCCGCGCGGGCTCGCGGCAGCTCGCTCGCCGCCTGGACCCATGCACGCGGCGGAGGCGGCAGCAGCGCGATCAGCTCGGCAACTTGTTCCTCGGAGAACTCGGGCATGCCAGTCGGCAACTGGACGGTCGAGGGCCGCCGATTCTTCCCTTAAAGATTCTCAGCCCTGGCCGCGGCAGCCGCAGCTGCCTCCGCGTACCGGCACGCGGCCACAGCGGGCTCCTTGTCGCCAACGACGAGGTTGACCTGCACCAAGCCGGCGGCAGCGCGCGCCGCCGCGGCCGCCAGCAGCGCCGCGATCACGGCATCGGCGCGCACGTCGTCCGCCCCCTGCTTCGCAATCTCCGCGGCGAGCTCGGCGATGTCCGCGCCACTCGCCGCGAGCTGGAGTGGTGCCTGCGCGGCCTCCTCCACCGCCAACCCGAGGCGCCAATCCCGACGTGTCTGATCCTCGCCCCGGGTCGCGTCCCCGCGGCGCGCCAACGCCCACCGCGCCCTCCCATATGCCCCAGCACCGCTCTCGGCGAGTTGCCCGGCGCGTCGCGTGAGCGCCTGCGCCTGAGCGCGAGCCCCGCCCGCATCCGGCCAATGCTCCCGGGAAGCGTCGGCCGCGGCGGCGGCGAGCGATGCGGCCATCTCCGCCACCCTGGCGGCAACCGCCCCGCCCGAAGGATATGGATCGACTTCAACCACGGATGGAAGATTCCTCGCGAATCCTCGTCTTGTGAGCAGCGATAAACCTCTCCCATTGGAGGAAGGTATGCAAGACGAGCAGAAGGACAAGGACGCGGAAGAGGTCGAGGCTCACCGCCTCGCGAGGCGTTCTGACGAGCCCGACGTCGAGCAGGAGGAGGACGAGGTCGAGGCCCACCATCTGCAGAGGGGTCCCTCAGAGCAGAAGATGCACGAGCCTTCCGAGTAGCGACTCGGAGGCTCTGCTCGCTCAATTTGAGCTGCGTGACGGGGCGGCATTGCCGCCCCGTTCAGCTTTCACGGGTCTCGAGAAGGGCTGCGATCTCACGCAGCAGGCGCATCCCAGCCGCCCGCCGCTCGCCGTCGAGCCGGCCGATCGTCGAGGCCAGCTCTGCGACGGCCCTGAGCTCGCCTCCCGACCCGCCCAGCACCGCCTCGACCATCCGGGCGTGCAGCAACAGGTCCAGCGCGACCGCTGCCTGGCTCGCGAACAGTCCGAGCAGGTCCATTTCGGCGACGCTGAATCGCCGCCGCTCCGGGCGATCGAGCACGTTCAGCACACCGAGCACGCGGTCCTCGAGCAGCAGCGGCGCCGCCATCAGCCCCTTCGGGACATAGCCGGTACGTTCAGCCTGATCGAGCGCAAACCGGGGGTCGGCGGCGACATCCTCGATCACCACCGGCTGGCCCGACTCGACGACCCAGCCAGCGAGCCCGGTCCCCCGCGGGATCCGGCGCCCGACCAGCGTGTCCTCGCCCTCGCCGGTGACGGCCTCGAACACCAGCTCGCCGGTCTGCTCGTCGAGCAGCATGATCGACGCAGCGCGGGCGCCGAAGATCGCGCGGGCGACGTCGACAATCGACTGCAACAACGGGCGGTATGCATCTCGAGCCGCCAGCGCGCCGGCGGCCACCGCTGCTCTCAGATCTTCGTCGCCGATCACGCCGCGATTGGGTTGGACGCGGTTTCGCGCAGCACCGTCTTGACCTCGAACGGCGTCAGCCGCGGATGCTTCGCGAGGATCAGCGCACAGATGCCGGTGACGTAGGCGGTCGCGAACGAGTTGCCGGAGGCGACGATCCTGCTGCCGCCGAGCCACGCGACTTCGATGTCGATTCCGCGCGCGAAGATCTCCACCGGCGGATGCGGGTTGTAGAGAAACTCGAACGGATCATCACCGTCGTGGCTCGCGACGGAGATCACCGACGCAAACCGCCACGGATAGCTGCGGATGTCGAGATTGTGTGCCGCGGCGACGAACAGGGTCCCGTTGAAGTACGCCTCATCGGCCGTGTCGTGAAGCCATACGGCTGTCTCCCG
>Ga0070739_10005790_pt1 | contig 13910 bp, 6 predicted proteins | sample Coa_R1_7_FD_66445 | JGI IMG/M metagenome (GOLD analysis project Ga0070739, IMG submission 66445) | Surface soil microbial communities from Centralia Pennsylvania, which are recovering from an underground coalmine fire - Coalmine... | ecosystem: Environmental > Terrestrial > Soil > Unclassified ... | reverse complement strand
GCTGGCTGATTCGGACCGCTCCCTGGTTCAAATCGACGGTGGCTTCGCCCAGCGGTATCAAATCGGCGCGTTCCGGATCGCTGGTGCGAGCGCCCAGGCCGGCGCTCAAAAGCGTCCACGCCGCTACCACGGTTGCAGTGCCGCTGACCGTCAGCGTTTGCCCGCCGGTTTCCGTGACCGTGACCGAGACGGCGTCGGTGCCGGTGCTGGCGTACGTGTGGCTGCCTTGCACAGCGAAAACACCTGCCGGCCCGCCGGAAACCGCGACCACCGTGCCGGCCGACGAGTTGCCGTCGCCCCAGTGGATCGTGGCCGAGAATTGGCTGGCGGTCCCCAAGCTATTATCGTCCTCGAACTGGGCGGCGGTGACTGTGCCAGTGCTCACGCCGGCCACGGCCGTCAGTGTCTGCGGGATGGCATTCAAAAGCGCGTGGCCGACTGTCAACGCCTTCGAACCGGTGGACGATTGATTGGTGCCGGGATCAGTGGCGGTCGCCGCGATCGTAAAACTCCCGGCGGACGCGTACACGTGGGTGGCCGTCACTTCCAGCGAGCCGCTGAGCTGGCCATTGCTGTAGGAGTACACCGGCGAGGCATTGCCTGCCGATTGTTGCCCGTCGCCCCAGGTCACCGTGGTGGTGTAGGAGCTGGGCGGCGTGGTGGTGACAGGGTCAGGCAACGGCAAGCTGAGCACTGCTTCGTATTCCTGGCCCTCGCGGATGCCGACGGTGGCGGTGCATTGGACATTGGTGGCCAGGCCGCCTTTGTCCGTGATGGTCGTCGTGACCGTGTAGGAGCCCGGTTGGACATAAGTGGTGTCGGCCTGCACCAGGAACGTGCCCGCCGGGCTGGTGGCCACAATGGTACCCGGCGAGGACGTGCCATCGCCCCATTGCACCGTGGCGCTAAAATCGGACGTGAGCGCGGCGGTATTGGCATCGGTAAAGGTCGCCACGGTGACGGGGCTGGTGCCCTGGTCGAGCACCATCCCCAGCGGCTGGCCGACCCAGGCGCTCAGGTTGGCGGCGCTGGCCGAAAGGGCCGCATCGGCCACGACGGCCGGGCCGGCCGCCGTCAGCGGTCCGCCGCCAGACATCTGCACGGTGATGCTGAGGTTGTACACGCCATCATCGGCATACGTGTGGCTGCCGGAGACGGTGAAGGTGCTGCCGTTGATCACGGTAACGGTGCCGGCTGAGGACGAGCCGTCGCCCCAGAGGATGGTGTTCGAGGTGGCGTTATTACCGTTGCCGCTGAAGGTGGCCACTACGCCGGAGAAGGCCGCTGCTTCGGTAGCACTCAGGTTCGCCGTCGGCGTGGCCACGGTCGCCGTGCCGTTGGCCGTGGCGGTCGCGCCGCCCACGTCGGCGATCGTCGTTTGCACGGGGAAGCTACCGGTGGCCGCGTAAGTATGGGTGGCCAACACGGTGAACTGGCCGGGGCTGCCGCCAGGTGTTGGGATTACCGTGCCGGCCGAGCTGCTGGTGTCGCCCCAGGTCACCTGAGCCGTGAAATCGGCGGCCGTCGCGCCCGTGTTGGCGTCGGTGAAGGTGGCCACCGCAATGGAGGCGGTGGTTTGATTGGGCCAGGCGGTGATGGCATTGGCCGCGGCTGTCAGGCTGGCGTCCGCCACGGTGACGCTCGCCGTAGCGCGGGCTGGGATCAGGCCCGAAGTCGTGTCAAGGATGGTGAGCGTCAGCGTCTCGGGGTTGTTGGCGTTGGTCTCGTCGGCGTAGGTGTGGCTGGCACTGATCGTGTAGCCGCCCTGGCCGTTGGAAGTGAGCGTGCCGTAGGCCACGCCGCCGTCGCCCCAGCCGATGGCCGCCACGAAGCTGTCGCCGCTGATGCCGCTGGCCGGCGTGAACGTGCCCAGCGTCCCCGAATAGGCCTGGCCTTCGGTGGCGCTGACAGGATTGGCGGTGAGGGTCGAGGCCGGGGCAGTGACCGTGACGGCGTCAGTAATCGTGGTCGTGGCCCCGCCCACGTCGGTCACAGTGATGGTGGCCGTGTAGCTGCCGGTGGCCGCGTACAGGTGGCCGCCCGCGATGCTGTAGCTGCCGTTGCTGCCAGTAATCGCCCCCGCCGTGGGTGGCGTACTGTCACCCCAGTTGACCAGGGCACTGTAATCCGTCAGCGGGGCGCTGGTGTCGGCATCGGTGAACGTGCCGAGCGTGGCGGCGCTCAACGGCATGCCGGCACTGGCGGCAACTGCGTGGGCCGTGCCGGCCAGCGTGCCGTCATTGACCGTGATGGCGGCCACGGCCGTCGTCGAGGCGTGGTCATTATCGTTGATCGTCAGCAGGATACTGTAGCTGCCTTCATCCGTGTAGGTGTGCGTGCCCTTGATGGTGAACGGGCCGCTGCCCGAGACGCTGCCGTTGGAGGAGGATGAGCCATCGCCCCAGCTCACCGTTACCGTGTAGAAGCCGCTGATGTGGTTGTTGTCGGCATCGGTGAACGTGGCCAGCGTGATATTGCTCAGCGCCGCGCCTTCCGTGCCCGCCAGGCCGCTGGCGGGTGTGGCGACGAGCGTTTGGCCGAGCGTGATCGTCAGCGTGCTGGTGGCCGTGGCCGTGCTGCCGTCGGCTTTATCGGTCACGGTGGTGGTGGCGGTGTAGGTGCCCGCGGCCCCATAGGTGTGCCCGGCCGTCACGTTAAACTTGCCCGCGGTGCCGGTGGGGACGCAGCCGGCCGTGGACGAGGCGCCATCCCCCCAGCTCACCAGCGCGGTGTAATCGCCGGGATTGGTGTCGTTGTCGCTGTCGATAATGGTGGCCACGTTGGCCGAATAGCTCAGGTTGCTGTACGTCCCTGAGTTGCCGGTGGCCGTCAACGTGCCGTGGGCCACGTTGACGTTGTCTGACACGGTGGCCTTGGCGCCGTCGGTGTCGGTGATGCTGATCGTCGCCTGGAAGTAGCCCTGCTGGGCATAGGTGTGCGTGGCCGTGATTTGGAACAGGTTGCCGGAGCGGGCCACGGACACAGCGCCGCTGCTGCCGTCGCCCCAGGTGGCGGTGGCGCTGTAGGAGCCGGGATTGGTGTTGCCATCGCTGTCGGTGAAGGTGGCCCACACGGTGCCGCCGGGCGGAGGATTGTTCACCACCCACGTAAAATCATTGCTCGTCACGGTCAGGCCAGCCACTGTCACGGTGTCGCTGGCGGTGGCCGCGGCCCCTCCGGCGTCCTGGATGGTGATCTGGGGAGTGTAGCTGCCGCCGTTGAGGTACGCGTGCGTGCCGCTGACGGTGAAGGTGGGACCCGAAACGCCGATGGTGGCGGCCGAGCTGGTGCCATCGCCCCAGGCGATGGTCGCGCTGTAGTCGCTGGCGGTGCCGCTGGGATCGGCATCCGTGAAGCTGGCTAACTGGGCGTTGAAGGAAACGCCCGAGGTGGCGTTGACACCGCTGCCGTTGGTGGCCGTCAGGGAGACATCGGCCACGGTGGCCGTGCTATTGACGATGAACGTGGCATTGTCCGAATCGGTGATCGTGACCTGGACGGCGTAGCTGCCTTCTTCGGCATACGTGTGCGTGCCACTCACCTGAAAGCCGTTGCTGCCACCCGAGCCGGTCACGGTACCCGCGGTCGTATTGCCGTCGCCCCAGGCGATCGAGGCGGTGTAGGCGGCCGGGTTGGTGTTGCCGTCGCTGTCGGTAAACGAAGCCACCGTGCCGGTGAAGCTGGCCCCCTCGGTGGCGCTGATGGCCGGGTCCTGGCCCAGGATCGGGGTGGTGCCCGGCGGCGGCTGGACAGCCATGTAGAGCGTGCTGGCGAACGTCGTGGTGCTGCCGCCCGCGTCCTGGACCGTGCCGGTGACGGTGTAGGCCCCGGCCTGCGTGTAGCTGTGCTGGCCGTCGATGGTGAACAGGCCGTTCCGCCCTTCCACCACGCCAGCCGAGCTCGCCCCATCGCCCCACTGGATGGTAGCCAGGAAATCGGCCGGCAGCGCGGCGGGACCGGCGTCCAGAAACGTGCCGACCACGTCGTTATAGGCCACGCCCGGAGCGCCGTAGGTGACCCCCTGGCCGGTCAAGGCCGCGTCGCCGACCACGGCCGTGCTATTCACCAGCAGGGTGGTGCCATCCTTGTCGATCACGGTAGCCTGGACGGTGAAGGTGCCCTCGTCGGCGTAGGTATGGCTGCCCGAGACATCGAAGGTGTTGGCCGTTTTGTCGGCACTGACCGTGCCCGCGCTGGTGCTGCCGTCGCCCCAGTCGATGGTAGCGGTGAAGTCCTTGACCTTGGCGTGGCCGTCCCCGTCTACGAATGTACCCACCGAGCCGCTGAACGCTTGCCCTTCCGCAGGCGTGATGGTGGGATCGACGTAGGAGAGACCGCCGGGGCGAGAAAGCGGACCTTGGGTGTGGGGCGGCGATTGGCCGGTCAGGGGCCCAATCGAGGGTGTCGGACGGGCTGGCCGGAGAGGCGGCCGCGCCGGTGGCGCGAGGGCCACGTCGGGGCGCCTGGCCTGGACCGGCCGATTTGCGGACGCTGGGCCGGCACGCGGTTTGGCAGGCGTGCCGCCGCCGACCATCGGCAGGTGGGGCGTCGCAGCCGGCAAGGGCGCCGGCGTGTCACCGGCACCGACCACGGGGCCTGCCAGGACGTTGCCGCTACCGACCGCGGCCACAATAAGGCTATGGGTCATGCCGACCCCGCCGTCACCTAACGGGATGAGGCCCTGGCGCGTCTGCGCGCCCGCGAAGCCGATAAAATCACGATTGACGAAAGGCGAAACGGTCAATTCCGACGGATCGGGCGCTTGCGCCTCAGTCTTGTTATCTGGGGTCGCAGGTTGGCTCCCTTCGCTCTCACGATGCGCCGAGCGAGCCACGTTCACGATGGCCTCACGCTGGGCGAGCAACGCCGCCGCCATGTCCGCGTTCGTCGATTCCGCGAACCGCGCGGTGGCGCCCGACTCGCGGTATATCGCCATGTCGCGGGTACTTGTGGCGAGCGAAAGTCCTGCGAACGTGGAGCCGGTGGGCGTCGCGCCAGTGGGCGCGCTGCGCTCTTCCAGTTGAAACCGCCTGAACTGATGAGCCGCCCGCGGTTCTCCCGGCCGGGCAGAACGCCCGCGGCCGGGGAACAGCCAGGTCACTGATAGACGGATCGTGTTTTGGCAGCGGGCGCGGAATGAGCGCGGCCGGAATGAGCGCATGGGAACCCTCCCTGAGCGTAGGCACGTCAATCGTGGTAGCGAAGGTGGTGAAGTGATCGATCGGCGTTGATCGGTTTCACATCCGTGCCAACGGCCCAGGGCCTGCGGTTGGCACGGCAAGACACCGTTGGGCGTGGGTGGCGGGCCGCCTATCTTGGGTCTTGGCGCGTAATTGATGACGGGCGTGCGAGTCCACGGCCGCCGGCCCGACAGCAACGCCCTTTCCAAGCAGAACAGGCATTGCGGCGCCTCTGCGGTGTCCACTAACTATACAGACGCCACCGCGCGTCCGAGCGCCACATGAGAAGGGCAAAGCAATCAGCCATAGGGGCACAGCCGCTTGAATCGGGGGAACAGTCCCCTTTTGGCCGCTTAGAGCGTTTCGCCCGTGCGTGTAGCGGTCTTTCGGATTTTGGAGTGCGGCGACTGTTCGCCGCTTTAGGATTTTTTGGATGGGAGGCACCGCCTGTCCCGTATGGCTCATCCCAAAAATCCCAAAGCGGCGAACAGTCGCCGCACTCCAAAGTCCGAAAGACCGCCGGACCGCTCGCCGCTACACCCGGCTGCAAGCCGCTCTAGGAGAACTTTTCACCCGGACCGGGCCATGTGAAAAGTGAAAAGTTCGCGCTCTGGCACGCCATTAACCATTCCAACGAAGAAACTTGCGACGACATCCGAACTTTTCACCCATGAAATTTTCGCGGATCAGGAAAACTGCGGTGCTGCGCCAACGCGCAAGGACTCGTTGTTGAACCCGGCCAAAAACCGAGGCAGTTTCTCAACCCGGGCGGGACACCCCCCGTGCGCAAAGATTTGAGAAACGAACCCTTTGGGCGCGCCGCAAAACACTACTACGAGAGCCATTAGGGCGCCACACCCACTATCTCAACCGGCCTGAAATCTTGAGAAACTCGAACGCGCTTGAGAAGCTCCCTTCCGACAGGGCACGCGCCAACCTGCGTTACTGCGCCTCCATCCGACCGTTACAACCCGCAAGCTAAACCGCTAGCCGGCACTGTGCCCGTTGGCCCGGCAGGGGGCCTCTTGTGAAATCAGGTGGATTGCGTCAAGATTACTGAATGCACCGGCGACCGGCGCGGCGAAGCCCCGGCCGCCGGCTTGATTTTCCATGATCCATCGCGCGGAGATTTGCACCCATGTCCCTGTTCCGCTCCTGGCGATCGCGCCGCACCCCGAAGCGCCGCCCGCAACGACGCTTCGCACTCAAACTGGAAGCGCTGGAAGACCGTTGCTTGTTGTCCGTGGCCAGCCACACTCCCATTGCCCAGCAAATTGCGTCCACGGTGGCGGCCGGCCAAACCCTGCCGGCCAAGAACGATAACGTCGTCATCGACTGGAACGCCACCATGCTGGAAGCCGTCTGGACGGCCTCCAGTCCCCCGACGGTCGCGTCACGGAACATGGCCATGGTGCAGGTCGCTGTTTACGATGCGGTGGATGCCATCCAGCACCAATATGCCTTTTATCCGATTCCTGGCTATCAGCCGACTCCGCCGGCCCATGCGTCGGTGGGTGCCGCGGCGGCGGCGGCGGCTGACGAGGTTCTGACTCATCTTTATCCCTCGCAAAGTGCCCTGTTCGCGGCTCAGCTGCAATCGTCGCTGGCGTCCATCCCGAATGGATCGGCCAAAACAGCCGGCGTGGCTTTTGGTCAGCAAGTGGCCGATGCCGTGCTCGCCTGGCGCAGCAACGATGGTTCCAACGCCCCCTCCGACTACCAGCCGGCCGCACCGGGCACGGATCCCGGCGTTTACGAGCTGACGCCGCCCAATTTCGCGACCGCGGTTTCACCTCAGTGGGGTGGCGTGACGACCTTCGCGCTGACCAGCTCCACGCAGTTCATGCCGCCCGGAGCTGCCCCGCTCGACAGTCTGGATTACGTGGCCGATTATGACATCACCAAGGCGCTCGGCGGTACCACGAGCACCTTGCGGACTCCCACGCAAACGCAGATTGCCCACTTCTGGTCCGACCTCTCTGGCGTCTCGGTGACGCCGCCCGGTCACTGGAACGAGATCGCCGAACAACAGTCGCAGCTCGCCGGTTTAAATGTATTGCAAACCGCCCGCGTATTCGCGCTCTTAGATATTGGGCTGGCCGATGCCGCCATCGTCTGCTGGGGCGCCAAGTACCACTACAACACCTGGCGGCCCGTGACGGCCATCAACTATGGCAACATCGACGGCAATTCGCTGACCGTTGCCGACAGCACATGGACGCCACTGTGGAACACCCCGGCCTTCCCTGAGTACGACTCGGGGCACAGCACGTTTAGCGGCACGGCCGCGGCAATCATGACATCTCTGTTCGGTTCGCACGTGCACTTCACGACCGGCACCGACAACATCCCCGGCTATTACCGGAGCTTCACCAGCTTCGACCAGGCGGCTGAAGAGGCGGGCTTTAGCCGGATCCTGGGCGGCATCCATTTCATGACCGCCAACCTAGACGGTTTGCAATCAGGCCAGGAAATCGGTCAGTATGTTGCAGCCAATTTCCTCGCGCCGGTACACGGCGGTCGGAATGGGGCGGCTCCCGGTCTGGTACAGCGTAACGCCAGCGAGCATGGACATGACCATGTGATCAGCGAAGCGGCCGCCTGGCGGGAAGCTTGGCAGCTCGCCATCACCATCGTCGATCAAAGCGGGGCGACGATGCCTCGCTGGCAGCGGTGGGAACTGATTGCCATTGTCGCCGGCAAATTGGAAGGACCGATTGCGGCCCTCGGCAGCCTGGATTTTGTGATGACTCGCTGAGTGAGTTTCTAGAATACGGGGGACTGGTTCCGGCTTTTCGCGGTGCCAGTCCCTCGTTTTTTTGTATCCATCGCTTTGCGGCGCACTAACGATCCTCACGGGCGATCCCGATGCGTCCTTTCAAAAGCCTGAACGAGCAAGAAATCTTGGCCCTGGCCATCGGCCTGGAGGAAGAAGATGGCCGTATCTACGCCGACCTGGCTGAAGCTGTCAAGCAGACCCACCCGGCCCATGCGGAGGAGTTCCGCCGGTTGCGGGAAGAAGAGGACGGGCACCGGGCCCGTTTGCTGGAGTTGTACAGGCAGAAGTTCGGCGAGCATGTGCCGCTCATTCGGCGGCAGGACGTGAAAGGATTCATCAAGCGCCGGCCGATCTGGCAACAGCGGCCGCTCAACCTGGAAAACGCCCGCAAGCAAGCGGAGGTGTTCGAGGCGGAAACACGCTGTTTCTATGAGGCCGCAGCCCGGCAGGCGGCTGATCCCGGCGTCCGCAAACTGCTGAGCGACCTGGCCGCCGAGGAAAGCAAGCACGAGCGCCTGGCCGAGGCCTTGCCTGGTGCCGAGGCCGAGCATGAGGAAGAAATGGCGGCCAGGCGGCGGCTGTTCGTGCTGCAAATTATTCAGCCCGGCCTGGCCGGGCTAATGGACGGCTCCGTGTCGACGTTGGCTCCCCTGTTCGCGGCGGCCTTCGCGACCCGCGACACCTGGCGGACGTTCTTGATCGGCTTGGCAGCCGCTATCGGCGCTGGCATCAGCATGGGGTTTGCTGAGGCGCTCTCTGACGACGGCAAGCTGACTGGCCGGGGCCATCCCCTCATCCGCGGTACCGCGTGTGGCCTGATGACTACCGTGGGCGGCCTTGGGCACACGCTGCCGTATCTGATTCCGCACATTTGGGTCGCGACGGGCGTGGCCGTGGCCGTGGTGCTCGTGGAATTGGCCTGCATCTCGTGGCTCCGTCACCGCTACATGGACACGCCCTGGACGTCGGCCGCGTTCCAGGTGGTGCTGGGCGGATTGCTCGTCTTCGCGGCTGGAATCTTGATCGGCAGCAGGGATTAGCCAGATCGCGGTGGCCGACGCACTTTTGGTCACTAACCCTCTGCCAATACCACGGACAGCAACATGTGCTGCGGTCTTTTCTCGCTGTGCTTCCTCGTGTGCCTGACTGCTGGCCCGATCCAGTCCCGTCCAACCACGGTGTCACGGTGGGAGGCCGGAACAAGCCGGGTGAAGATAACGCCAACAAAACACCTTTGGATGTCCGGCTATGCCAGCCGCACCCATCCGGCCGAGGGGACGCTCATTGACTTGTGGGCCAAAGCCCTGGTCTTGCAGGACCCGTCCGGACGGCAGGCCGTGCTCGTCACGATGGACCTGGTCGGAATCCCACGCGGGCTGTCGCGGGCCGTGTGCCACGAACTACAGGCCAAGTACGGTTTCCCGCGGGAAGCCATCATCTTGGGGGTTTCGCACACGCACACGGGCCCTGTGGTCGGTAGTAATTTGCAGCCGATGTATTTCCTGAACGAACAACAGCAGCGCGACGTGGATGCTTATGCGCGGCACTTGCAAGAGAATCTGGTAAAGCTGGTGGGGCAAGCCCGCCAAAACCTGCGCCCGGCCGAACTTGCCTGGGGCAACGGCAAGGGGACGTTCGCCGTGAACCGCCGCAATAACCGCGAGGCGGATGTGCCTCGCCTGCGCGAGCTGGGCCGTTTGAATGGGCCGGTGGATCATGATGTGCCCGTCCTTTCCGTCCGCGATATGGAGGGACACTTGCGGGCAGTGGTTTTCGCCTACGCCTGTCATGGCACGGTCCTTGATTTCTACCAGTGGTCAGGGGACTACCCTGGATACGCACAGCTCGCAATCGAGAAGACTGATCCGGGCGTCACGGCCCTGTTCTTGGCCGGATGCGGAGGCGATCAGAATCCGTTGCCGCGCCGCAGCGTCGCGCTAGCCGAGCATTATGGCCGAGAACTGGCCCACGGGGTCGTGGAGGTGCTCAGTGCCCCCATGTCGCCGATTGGTGACAAGCTGGCGATGACCTACACGGAAATTCCCCTGCCCTTCGCAGCGCTGCCGACACGCGAGCAACTCAGCCAACAGACGCACGATAAAAATCGGGTCGTTGCACGAAGGGCCCAGTTACTCCTGACTCAGATCCAGAAGGATGGCATTCTCTCCCCCACGTACCCATATCCAGTCCAGGCGTGGCAACTGGGTAGCGGCCCAACGCTTGTAGCGCTGGGCGGCGAGGTCGTCGTCGATTATTCCCTACGGTTCAAGCGTGAACTGGGCCGGGACCGGACGTGGGTGGCTGCCTACACCAACGATGTGATGGCGTATATCCCCTCGCGCCGTGTGTTGCACGAAGGCGGCTACGAGGGTGGAGGAGCCATGCTGTACTACGGCCTGCCGTCTCCCTGGGGCGATAAGGTCGAAGAGAGGATCGTCGCCGCGGTACATAAGTGTGTGCGTCAGGTCAGGGAGGCGGCTGGGGTGAGTAATCCAACCAGATCGTCCACGCCGTAAGCCTCATTCACCAATCTGTTGATGTCCTGATGCACCGTGGTGTAACGCGCGGATGCACGGGCATCGTCCTTGTCCCTCAACCGAGTTGCCTGCCGGGCGAGCGGTGCCAATTGCGCGAGTAGCTTGCCCGCATCGGGTGGCAGCGGAATCTTGTCGACAAAATACTGGTCGAAGTGCATGGTGCGGATCGCCTTGCTGTAAACGACCGCGTACACGAACCAGTTGATGAAGTCGCTATGCAAGAGCGCGAGGATGCCCCATAGATCCACGCCAGGCTGGCGTGGCACGAGGTTGTTGACCGTATCGAGCGTTACGGTACCTGCCGGGTCATAAGCGCCAATGAGCTGGATATGGGGTTTGGGCTGGCGAATATGAGCAATGATGTTCTGGAACACCAGCTTCGGGACTCGGAACCGCGAAAAGGTTGCTGGCTCGATGGCTGGGACATAGCCGGAGCACGACCGCACCTGCCAGCGGGCCAGGTCTCGACCCCCCACGACGGCAATTCGGCCTCGGTGGCGTAGCCGACGTTGGAGCGGCAAACCGCGAAAAGTCTTGCAGAGCTGACCGAGCCACACAGGCGATAGTCGAAGCGATTCCAGCAGGGCGCGCTCCTCAACATTGAGGGTGCATGGCAACGTCTGGAATCGGTCCGCCCATGCCCAGGGCATCGCCTCGACCGGTCCGAAGCCAGTGGCGCCGAGCGCGGAAACGGCATAGCTCTCAGCGGTCGTCGGCTCTGAACTGGCCACCAGAATGATCTGCTCCAGTCGAACATCGTCCCAGGCCCGGCTGACATCAGCCAGATGATGGACCCGGCCGCGCAAGGCCGACCGAACTTCGCGCCAGGCATAGCTGTAGATTAGCGGTTTGGGGAGGATAAACCCGACCCGGCCTCCTGGCCGGACAAGCTGCAAGGCCCGTTCAAGGAAGCCGACGGCTGTATCGGGGTTGGATACGAACAGGGGCAACTCCTTCCGGGCAGCCGCCAGGGTATCGGCGTCCACGGCCGCCCCATAAGGCGGGTTGCCGAGCACGACATCGTAGCGTAGCGAATCGTCGAACGTCGCCGCCTGAAGGGCGTTGCCACAGCGAAGGCGGTTGCTGAGAGCACAGGTAGGCAGGCCTGGCAGAGTGCAGTGCAGATAGAGAGTCAACCGCGCCACCTCGACGACCATTGGATCGACGTCTACGCCATGGATGCACCTTTGGAGAACCTGTTGACGAACACGCTGAAACTCGCTGGACCTCTTGGACTCACTCGCGGACTTGCCGAGCATGCGGCTGACCGGGTTGTTCGGAAATTCCCAGAGGAAGGCTGCCATCCGCGCGGCCAGGTAATCCACGGCTGCTAACAGGAAATAGCCGGCACCCATCGCCGGGTCCAGCACTCGGAGGTCGAAAAAGCGGTCCAGCAGGTGAATGCCCTTTCCATGCCTCCTTTGGAACGTGGGCCGGAGCTCCTCAAGATGCTTGTCCACGATGGGGCCAAGTGCATCGATGACAATCCTGTCAACAATGTGGCTCGGAGTGAAATACACGCCGCGGGACTTGCGCTCGGCCCGGCTCGCCTGCGCGTGCCGGCGTTTCTTCAGAGTGCTTGGTACCGTGAGCAGGTCTTCGTACAGGGCACCAAGATGGTGAAGGTCCAGCGCTCGATAATCCAACGGCGTTAGCAAGCCCTGACACAGGTTGTCGTCGCGGTTGAGGGCGTCGATTGCTACGGCGAGGACAGAGTCAGGTACCCGGCGGCGAGCGCATGCAGAGAACAACGTGCCTGGATAGGGCAGCAGGCCAAGCTTTGGCTCCCCAGTGTGCATCAAGTGGAACAGATGGCCGAGGTGCCGATGTAGGCGGGTACACCGGGCTGAATACCGGAGGGCCAACCGCGCGGATGCCGTGGCCGGATCATCACCAGCCTGGAGCGCAACCTCTTTCGCCAATCGTCGGACACCCAGTGCTTCGTAAGCTAGATTCGAGAGCGACGCGAGACCACGTGCTTCGACATGAAGCACGGCAAGCAGACGGTAGAGAAGCTGACGGGCGTCGATGATCGCTTCGCCAAATGCAGCTTCGGTCGCTTTGTCGCCGTCCCGCAAAAGACCATGAGCAAGCGACGGCAGGACTTGCCGCAGGATGCGCGCGTGCAGCCGACTCTCAACCGAGTTTGGATTACAGACCGGGCCGGCAGATGAGCGCCCCATAGACAAATCCATCGGGACCGTAGACAATTGCACTCATTCTACGGAAGCCAATCATGGCCGCCGGTCCTTCGACTACGGAGCAGGCATGGATTACACCTACCCCGACATCGCCAAGATGGTCGATCATTCCTTGCTGACCCCGACTCTGACGGTGGAAGAGTTGGAGCAAGGGTGCCAGCTCGCACTGCACTACGACGTGGCCAGTGTATGCATCCTGCCGTTTTATCTGCGCCGTTGCGCAGACATACTTAAGGGAAGCGCGGTCAAAGCCAGTACCACCATCGGCTTCCCACATGGCGGCCATACGACGGCGATCAAGCGTGCGGAGGCGCTGCATGCGCTGGAGGATGGCGGTGAAGAGCTGGACATGGTAGTCAACATTGCCCAGGTCAGGAGCGGTAACTGGGACTATGTTCGTGGCGACATTCGCGCGGTGGTCGAACCGACCCATGCCGCGGGCCAGAGGGTGAAGGTCATTTTCGAGAATTGTTATCTCACCGACCCGCAGAAGATTCGCCTCTGCGAGATATGCACCGAACTGGATGTGGACTGGGTGAAGACATCCACCGGCTACGGCAGCGGCGGCGCTACGATGGCGGATCTGAGGTTGATGCGACAGCACACGCCGGCGCGAGTTCAGGTGAAAGCCGCCGGCGGCGTTCGCGACCTTGATACACTGCTTCAGGTGCGGGCCCTGGGTGTCAGTCGCGTGGGCGCGAGCCGCACGCGCGACATCCTGGATGAGTGTCGGCGGCGCCTGGAAGGGCGCTCGTTGATCACGCAATGAACCGGCCGAGCTATGTCTTCTCCTCAGCTAGCACCTTATCTTGCATGGAGTGCAACTCTGCCGCAGGGGCCCGGCCGAGCGAGAGAATGCCGAGCAGACCAGCCACCAGCCCGTAGGCCAGTGCCCAGTGGTACGGGGATTGGCAGAGGAAACGGGCATCCTCACCATACCACGCCGCCGAACGCATACGGTCCAGCACCTGGCCAGGCCAGGCAATTGCGCCGTCGGGGAATGGTGAGTGAATGATCCCGAACAGGGCACACACGCCTGCCACGACAAAAAACACCGCTGCGCGCCGAAACCGGCCATCAATCAACGCTGCCAGAGCCGCCGCCCACAACAGGCTCGTGATGATGAAGCCGTTGGACAGGCAGCGCAGTGTCAGGACCATAATCTTACCACCGACGCTGACCGGCTCGCTCCCAGCCAACACGGCTCCGACCG
>Ga0070739_10005789_pt1 | contig 13911 bp, 11 predicted proteins | sample Coa_R1_7_FD_66445 | JGI IMG/M metagenome (GOLD analysis project Ga0070739, IMG submission 66445) | Surface soil microbial communities from Centralia Pennsylvania, which are recovering from an underground coalmine fire - Coalmine... | ecosystem: Environmental > Terrestrial > Soil > Unclassified ... | reverse complement strand
CGTGAACGAAAAATACGCGAAGGTGATCGACATCAATTGGCGCACAACGCGCCTGCTCACGAACGATGACATCGCGGTGGACATTCCCAATCGCGACATGGCCAAGGCGACCATCGTCAATCTTAATCTCCCCAACCGCCTTCATGCGATGCGCCTGAGCGTGAACATCGATTACAATGCGCCGCCCACGCGCGTGAAGGACGTCCTCGTCCACGCCGCTTCCAATGCGAAAGGCGTTTCACCCACGTTGCCGCCCGTCGCGTATCTCAAAAATTTCGGCGATTCCGCCATCGAGTACGAGATCAAGTTTTTCATGGAATCGCACGATCACTATTACGAAGTTTGCGACGCAATCCGCACGAATGTCTGGTACAGCCTGCACCGGCACGGAATCAAGATGCCGTATCCCATCCGCACGGTGCAACTGGAACGCCCGGCACGAAACAAGGAACAGGAGATCCAAAGCACGGCACGCATCATCCTGCGCCAGCAACCGCTTTTCAAAGGTCTCACGGACGATCAACTGGACGCGTTGCTGCCGCGCGGACGCGTGGTGCATTTCGGTCGCGGCGAAAAGATCATTGAACAGGGCGCGGAAGGCGATTCGATGTTCATCCTGGTGGAAGGCGAGGCGAATGTGGTTTTGGAACGCGGACATTCTCCGGTGCACGTCGCCAGCCTGCGCAGCGGCGATTGTTTTGGCGAGATGTCGCTGCTCACAGGCGAGCGGCGCAGCGCGACCATCCTTGCGCACAAGGATTGCGAGGTTGTGGAGATTGGCAAGCCGGTCCTGACGCGCAGCCTCAAGGAAAATCCGGATTTGTTGAGCAAGTTGAGCGCCTTGCTGGCCAAGCGGCAGATGGAAACTGAAGGCATCGTCGCCGCCAACACGAAGCCCAGCGTGATTGAAGCCACGCGCATCGAATACGCCAATTCGTTCATGGACAAACTGCGCACATTTTTTGAGCTTTGAAGATGCAAACCAAGGCTGTTGGTTTTTGATGTGAGTTCCGCAATCTTGCGCCGTGCCGCAAACCAGGTATAAAGCAAAATACAAACTGCCCTCGTCACCCAAAGACGGGAGCCATCCGCTTTACTGGTTCCTGGCGCTCGTGCTCGCCGGTTTTTTTGGCTGGCTTTGGTGGCGTTCCGGTCATGCAGGCAGCAACAGGCATCCTGCGATTCAAATGAAGGTCGTCTTCAACTCAGCCATCGAGAAGAAAGCTTCGACCAGCGCGGTTTCTCCCAAACAGCCCGCGATTGCTCCCGAAGAAAACGCGACTCAGCAACCCTATCCGCGTCCTGTCCAAAACACTTTGGAAGCGCAAATTGCGCTCATCAGCGATGGCATTTCGTCCGGCTCGCTGGATGGGGCACTCGGCTCGCAAACGCGCGCCGCCCTTGCGGCTTTTCAGCGCGACCAAGGCCTGGATGTGACCGGTGAATTGGATGCCGTCACGAAAAGCAACCTGATGCTCGAAAGCGCGCCTTTCACCACGTACACCGTCACTGCGGAAGACCTTGCCCGTCTTCAACCCATCGCTCCGACCTGGCTCGGCAAATCCCAACAAACCGCCCTCGATTTCGAAAGCATTCTCGAACTCGTTTCCGAAAAAACTTTTTCTCATCCTAATCTCATCCGGCGCCTCAACCCGGAAGTGAATTGGAGCAATGTCGTTGCGGGAACAATTCTCCAGGTCCCCAATGCGAGGTATCCTGACGACCCATCCAAAGCCGCCTGGGTAACCATTCATCTTGCGTCGAGAATCTTGGAAGCATTCGATGCTGAAACCAACCTTATCGCGCACTTTCCGTGCAGCATTGCCAAAAAAGTCGAAAAACGGCCTGTCGGCCTGCTCCACGTCGAAGTCATCGCGCCGCATCCGAATTACACGTTCGATCCCGATGTCTTCCCCGAGTCAGCCGAAGGACGCGAACTTCATCGCAAACTTATTCTTCCGCCCGGCCCGAACAATCCTGTGGGCGTCGCGTGGATTGGATTGGACCGGCCTGGTTATGGCATTCACGGAACCCCGCGGCCGGAAGAAGTTGGCCGCACGGAATCTCACGGTTGCTTTCGGTTGGCCAATTGGAACGCGGAGTTTCTCCTCAAGATCGTCACTGTTGGCACACCGGTTTATGTCGTGGAGTAAAGGGGTTTGAATGACTGCTTTTAGAAAAAAACGACGCCAGTTCCATCTCTGGAACTTCACCGCTCCACTTTTGACAACCGTGCTTCCAGATGAACTGGTTTGGACCCGGCTGTGCGGCGCGGACGGCTTGGGACAGGATCGAGGTTGAACACGCCCACGACGAATCCCAAAATGAAGAGGGCGATGGTGAAGGCGGCGACGGCATATTGTGTAAGGCTGGAAAAACGCAGGATGCTTTTGCCGCGAGCCTGCCCCTCTTGAATATTATATTCGAGCAATGCCCTGGCCTCTGAAATATACTGTGAATAGGAAGGCAGCAGTTCTTGTTTGTATTTCGCCAGCGCTTGCTTGTCTTCACCTCGTTGCATCAAGGCGAGGACTTCTCCTCGTAATTCGATGAACGCACGCCGGCGATCCATCGTGCGGCTGAAATTAGCGCGGTCTTGTTCTTGAAAGATGGACTCCTCGTATAACTTCAGGTATTTCGCCGCGTCAGCTTCAAACGCGTCCGCTTGCGCGCAAAGTTTTGCCCTTTGCTCAGGTGTGGGAGCCATCAGCGCCAGCAGGATGAAATTGACGTCCTCGCCGGAATCAGAATTGGCCAGGCTTGCATCCGTCAGGCCGGGCAAAGTATCGGTCACGATATCAAACGCCTTGCTTCTTACCCGGTTCAAGCTGAGGAAACCGCACAAGGCGACCAAAAGCAGCACCCCCGTGCAAACTGCCCGCTTGATTGAAAACGCTCGGTTTAACATTGGCTCGGCTTCCTATTACAAATCGCTCGGGGCGTTTGACCCCGGGCTTCGCAAATGCTGGAGGAAGGCCGGAAGAATTGCAAGAAATTGCGGATGGATTTTGGAGCACTGTTTAATCAGGAAGAGGAGCAAAGCCCGCGTCTCATTCGTGAGTTCCTTCCCAATCAAATTAAAACTGCCCCACAAAGCGGTCCCTGTCGCTGGCCTTTGGAAAAAATGAGGACTTTTCGATGGTCGTCCCATTTCAGATTCCTGAGTTTATGAGTTCGTGATTAATCTCTGCAAGGTTGAAATTCCTTTCGGGCATTTAAATCAGGAACTCAGGAATCAATGAGAAAGGGCGGCCCCACTCAGAGCCGCCCCGAACCTAACTAACCACCATAACTAGCAAGCATATGCACTTTACGTTTTTCGAAAAAACCAACAATGGGGTGAACACCCTAAAATCCTTTATCATAAAGCGTAACGCGACATAGCCGTCTTTAATTCCGCCGCTTGGGCGCGGTCGTCAATATAGTCAGCTTCCCAAAATAAAACCTGATTGGCTTTCAATTCATGTGCGAGCGAAACATCATTCTGAAATTCGGCCACGCTCTGCGGCACCCAAGCGTAAGACCAAACGTCCACCTTTCCTTCCGTTTCCTTTTGCAACGCTTCATAAGCCATTTTCGGCGTGCCTCCATCGCGATAATATCCCGCTGCCACCGCCGCATCCATCAAACCTTCCCGCGCCCACGCGTTCACATCCAGCAAAAGGCCGCGCAAATTGCCGTCAATCCGGTTCATCTCGCCGCGATAACTCCACGGATGGTCCACCATCACCGCGAGTGGAAGATTGTGGTTGTGCGAGCGAACCAGCTTTCGGGCGGCGCGCATGAATTCTGTTTGTGGTCCGGCGCGAAAATGCACCCAGCGTTGGTCATCATTGGGAATCGTGCGCGGGTCAATTCCAAATTTCTTTTTGAAGCCCTGAACCAACGGCTCTTCGTAACCGCTGTCCGCCACGCCTTGCGTGTCCGTTTGCGGATTGTCCCGAACATCGCCGGTCCGTATCCAATCCAGAAAAATTCCGTCGATCGAATAGTTGCGAAGCAGCTCTTTGAGTATTGCGAGTTTGTATTCGCGAACTGCCGGAAACGCAAAGCTCAGTTGCGAATGGTAGAACGTCCCGTCGCGCTTGCGCCAACGATATTGCGGATGTTTTTTGGAAAACTCACTTTGCAAACCCCAGCCATGGTCATCTTCATTGATGGAAACCCACGCGTGGATTTGCAGGCCGATTTCGTGCCCATACCGGACCGCGGCGCCAAGGCTGTCGAAGCGCGCATAATCGAGCGAACTGAATTTGCTTCGCAACGCCGCACGCTGCTCCGGCGTCATGTTTGGCGTGAACCGTTGCAAAAGTTGCTTGTCGGTTTCGCTTTGGGGATTCCAAAAGTTGTCCTCGTCCCACGGGCCTTGCGGACGCATCAATTTGCTTTTGTAAAGCGAGCGGCCGCCATCCAGCGCGCGCCAGTAAATCCGCGACCAACCGCACGTCTTGCAGGCATCCAGCATGTGGCGCACACCCGGCTCACCCCACGGGATTCCGTTTTTCAACGACCAATCCGAATGCGTGAGCGGCGCGCTGAGTATCAATTTTTCATTCGCGCTCGATTCGGCTGATTCGGCGAAGATGCGCCCAGCCGTGTGTAAACCGAGGCTTGCCACAGCGGAACTTTTAAGGAAGTCGCGGCGGTTCATGGTGTTAAATACCCAATGACGAAACATCGGAAGAAAATACCCAAGTACCCAAGCACCCAAATACCCAAGGAAATCCCAAGCCCGAACCGCTCATTTAGGAATTTGAGCTTGGTGCTTCTTTGGGTATTTGGGTATTTCGTCATTGGGTATTTTATTTCATTGCTTCACGAGTGAGCGTAGAATGGAAAGGTTCTCCACGTCTTCATGCAAGTCCGGGGACTTGGGTGTCTCGAGGCAACCGGGCAAATCGCGGAAGCGCGCGTCGTTCACGATATGTCCAAAAGCTTCGCGGCCAATTTTTCCCTGGCCGATGCCGGCATGACGGTCCACACGCGACCCGAGTTCCGTCTTGGAATCGTTCAGATGAAACGCAAGCACCTGTTTGATGCCGATGAGCGAATCCACTTCGCCAATGGCCGCATCCCATCCTTTGCGCGTCCGAATGTCATAACCCGCTGCAAAAAAATGCGCCGTGTCGAGACAGACGCCGAGGCGTTTCGGACTGTCCACGCGATCAAAAATTTCGGCGAGATGCCTGATTTGGTTTCCGAGCGAACTGCCCTGGCCTGCCGTGTTTTCCAAGGCGATGCGCACCGGCAAGGTTTTCGTAGCTCGAAAGACTTCGTTCAACCCCGCCACGATGCGTTCGATGCCGACCGCTTCGCCTGCGCCCAAATGCGCGCCGGGATGGAGGACAAGAAACGGCACGCCCAAGCTGGCAGCCAATTGAATTTCTTGAGTGAGCGACTTGAGCGATTTCTCGCGATTATCGGACTCCGGCGCGCCGAGATTGATGAGATAACCGGCATGACCAAAAATGCTGCGCAATTTTCCCGCCGCGACTTCGTCGGCGAACAACGCCAGGTCGTTCGGCGGATATGGCTTGCCGAACCATTGCATGTTGTTCTTCACGAAAATCTGGACGATGTCGCATTGGATGCCGACGCCTCGTTGCAAGGCTTTCCAAACGCCGCCGGAAGTGGACATGTGCGCCCCGAAAATCATTCTGGCCGGATCCTTCTATGTTTTCGCGTTGTTTCACGCGCGCGGCAATCCGAAACCAGTTTTTGAAGTTCCTCGATGGTGTGGCCCAAATGTTGTTGATCAAAGTGCAAGATGAAATGCAGCCGATTGGCAGGTTCGGCCGGGTCATGGATTTCTCCGTGAAGGTCGATCTGTCCCTTGCCGTGAGCGGCCAAACGAAGTTTAAGCTGGTTGTCCAGCGCCTTGAATTCCGCGGTTCCTTTGCCCGCTTCGCTCAAAGGGCGAAGCTCGCCCAAAAAATCAGCCATCTCATTGATGACGAATGTCGCGGCGACCTTCGCCCGAAATCCTCCGGTGCGGACGCGCACGTCCACCACCATCCAGTTTTCATCCCAAAAATCCGCGTCTTTCTCCCGTTCGTACCGGACCACGTCCATTTCCAGCCGTTCATGCACCGATTGGCCAAAGGAGATAATCATATGTTTATGTGAAAACGTACGCCAACCAGTGGCTCCGCACAATAACAGCAACCTGCTCACCATCAGATGATTGCCCCTGTGCAAGCCCTGCCTGCCGATCAAGCCTTGACCTTTGGCCGTAATTTGGCACATTACCCGGCTCGACTTGACCGAAAAATTTATGGAACACATTCGTAACATCGCCATCATAGCGCACGTTGACCACGGCAAGACCACGCTGGTGGATTGCCTGCTCAAACAATCCGGCACATTCCGCGCCAACCAGGCGCAGGTGCATGAGGAGCGCCTGATGGATTCGATGGACCTCGAGCGCGAAAAGGGCATCACCATCCGGGCCAAGAACGCCGCCTTCAAATACAAGGATTACCACATCAACATCGTGGACACTCCGGGCCATGCGGATTTCGGCGGCGAAGTCGAGCGCATCATGAACATGATCGACGGCGTGCTGCTGGTGGTGGATTCCGTGGACGGTCCGCAGGCGCAAACGCGTTTCGTGCTGCGCAAGGCGCTCGAAGCCGGCGCAAAACCCATCGTGGTCATCAACAAGATTGATCGCGACAACGCCACGCCGCACAAGGTGCTGGACCAGGTTTTCGATTTGTTCGTGTCGCTTCACGCCACGGATGAGCAACTGGATTTTCCGGTCATTTACGCGAGCGCCAAGGAAGGTTTTGCCAAGGCGGAATTGAACCATGTCAGCGGCACGATGGAGCCGTTGTTCGATGCCATCATCAAGCACATCCCGCCGCCTCGCGCACAGGCAGGCGAAGGATTCAAGCTGCTGGTGGCGAACCTGGATTATTCCGATTACGTCGGTCGCATTGCGCTGGGCAAAATTGTTTGCGGCAAGGTCAAGGTCGGCGATCCGGCGGCGTGCCTGCACGGCGATGGCCGCAAGGGAACTGGCAAGATTACCGCCATTTATCATTTTGAAGGGATGAAGCGCATCGAGATTCCCGAGGCGCACGCTGGCGACATCATTGGCGTGGCCGGTTTCGAGGAAGTTTTCATCGGCGAAACCATCACCGACAGTCCCGACCGCGCTCCCCTGCCCTTCGTGCCGATTGATCCGCCGACCATCCAGATGCAGTTCGCCGTCAATGATGGGCCGCTCGCCGGGCAGGATGGCAAGCTCGTCACCGCGCGGCATATCTGGGAGCGGTTGGTCAAGGAAACGCGCACGAACGTCGCCTTGCGCATCGCGCAAACCGAGGCGCCGAACATTTTCAACGTGAGCGGACGCGGCGAAATGCAGATCGCCATTCTCGTCGAACAGATGCGCCGCGAAGGCCACGAAGTTTTGGTTTCGCGCCCGGAAGTGATTTATCACAAGGACGCCAATGGAAACCTGCTGGAGCCGATTGAAAAATTGTTTTTGGAAATTCCCAAGGAAGCGATGGGCGACGTGATGCAAAATCTCGCCTCGCGCAAAGGCGAAATCACCAACATGAGCCATCACGGTGATGAAGTCAGCATCGAGGCGATGATCCCGACGCGCGGGTTGATTGGCTTCGAGACGGATTTGGTGAACCAGACGCGCGGCCTTGGCGTGATGAGCCATTTGTTCCACGAATACGGTCCCGACCGCGGTGAGATTGCCGCGCGCAAGAATGGTTCGCTCGTCAGCATGGAAAACGGCGAAGCCATGGCTTACGCGCTGAACATGGTGCAGGAACGCGGGCGTTTGATGGTCGAGCCCGGTGACCAGATTTACATCGGCATGATCGTCGGCGAAAACGCGCGCGAGAATGATATTCCCGTCAATCCGTGCAAGGCGAAACGCTTGACCAACATGCGTTCGCAGGGCGACGGCAAGGGCATCCAGCTTGCCGCGCCATTCAAGCTTTCGCTCGAACGCGCGTTGGAATACATCGGGCCGGATGAATATGTGGAGGCCACGCCGAAGAACCTTCGTTTGCGCAAAAAGGAACTGGACGAAACCAAGCGTAAACGAGCCGCGCAAAACCGGGCGGTGAAGGTGATCGAGGGTTGAGTCCGGGCGTATCTCATCACTGGCCACAAAGACCTGAATTTTTCCAGAATGGCCAGGCGACTGGAAAGTCGCCTGAACCCGCAGGCTGGAAAGCCTGCGCCACGTAGCGCAGACATTCTTGTCTGCGGGTTGTGGGACTTTCCAGTCCCACACTTCAGGACCCTGTTGAGATGCACCCGTTGAGTCCGTGCGGTGAAAGTTTGGATTGCCGACGTGATTGGAAAAGATTAGTGTCAGGCTTTCACGGTTATGAAAGCATACCTGATCACCACCGGCACAATCTTCGGGCTGATGGGTTTGATGCACATCTGGCGCGCCATTGATGAATCGTCCAAAATGAAAACCGACCCCGGCTATTTCTTCGGCATGGCAGCTTTGGGTTGTCTTGCAGCCGCGCTGTCCATTTGGGCGTGGAGATTGTTGTGGGCGCGTTCTGCAGGCAATTCCAGCCCGCCTTCTGCCTGAACGACCGCAACGCCCCTCAAAGGCATTGGACGGCTCCAACTTGCGCTGCGGCAATGTCCTACACAGTTTCCGCATTAGTACGGGTTGACCCATTTCAGCGGTTCTGGCCTGATGGGAACATCCTGTTAGATGAGCGGAACCCGTACAAATTCCATCGTGCGACTGCGGGCTGCGGCGGTGTTCGCTGCCGCCATTTGGATCGCCAATGCCGGCCATTGCCAGGTGCAGCAATATCAATTGACAATGCCGCTCAGCGGACACGAAGAGGTCTCGATTTCCGATTGGGGAAACAACGCGGGCATTCATCCGAACGTCATGTCGATGGATTTGGCCTTCAGTTCCCTTTCCGAAACGATTTACCTGGACCCGGTGAACATGACCGTGCGGCAGGTCGGATTGATTTCGCTGCAGTCCGGCCAAACGTCCCAGACGTTCCAGGATGGACATTATTTTTCCGGACAATTCGCCTCGACGTCCTTGACTCTTTCTCAAAACCTCCCGAACGGCGGGCTCTCGTTTGACACCGGCGCCCAGCCCATCGTGTGGGATGCAAGTTCGCACCAATACACCCTCAACGCGCCGTTGTTCGGCAATTCGCAAATCCTCAACCTGTCGCCGATTTCTGGTTCTTACTCGTTCAATATCGGGCAGCAGACTTACACTGGCAATTTCAGTTACGCGCTGCAAAATCAGTTCAATGCGCCCCACGCCTTCACAACGTTCGCTCCCGGACCGGGCGGACGAAGCCTGATTGCGAGCGGCCTGGGCATGCAACAAGACGGAGGAGATGCAGGTTTTTCTTCGCATCAGGACATCGTGGATGTCACCGCTGCGGACGGCTTCCAATTGGAACTCATGCCCGGCGAAGACGACGGCGTGGATTATTTCGATTGGAGCGCGAATGGACCGCCTGTTGCAACCGAGGTGCCGCAAGTCGTGCCCGAACCCGGCAGCTATGTGCTGATTGGACTCGGCCTGGCCGGATTGTTCTTCCTGCGACGCAAAGGAAATTAGCGCGCTCAATCCACATCGCCAACGGTTGCGCGCACAACTTCCTCAGCCGTCGTGAGACCAGCGAGCACTTTTCTTACGCCATCCTCGCGCAATGTGCGCATGCCCATTTCGCGGGCGCGAATGCGCAACACCGACGACGGCACGCGTTCGTAAATCAATTTGCGCGCCTCGTCGTCAATCACGAAAATCTCGAACACGCCGAAGCGCCCGCGATAACCGCTGCCGCCGCATTCGTTGCAGCCCTTGCCCATCATGAACGACGCGGTGTTGGGGACCTTCGACGCGTCGAGGTTCAACGATTTCAATTCCGTGTCGGTCGGCGTGTGCGGAGCGGCGCAGCGTTTGCAAATCTTGCGCACAAGCCGTTGCGCCATCAGCGCGCGCGTGGACGATGCCACCAAGAACGGCTTCACGCCGATGTCGATCAAGCGCGTGACGGCGCTGGGCGCGTCGTTGGTGTGCAGCGTCGAAAACACAAGGTGACCGGTGAGCGACGCATTGATGGCGATGCTCGCCGTTTCAAGGTCGCGAATTTCCCCCAGCATGATCACGTTCGGCGCCTGGCGCAACATTGAGCGCAACGCCATCGAGAATGACAGCCCCACCGTTTCATTCACCTGCACCTGGTTGATGCCCGCCAACTGATATTCCACCGGGTCTTCGACCGTGATGATTTTGCGGTCAGGCCGGTTGATGAAATGGAGGCAGGAATAAAGCGTGGTGGTCTTGCCGGAACCCGTCGGCCCGGTGACAAGCAAAATGCCGTCGGGCAATGCGATCAATTTCTCGAACGTCTGCTGGTCGTCAGTAAAGAAACCCAACTCCGGCAAGCCAAGGCGCAAGCCTTCCTTGTCGAGAATACGCATGACGATGCTTTCGCCGTGGTTCGTGGGCAGGCACGACACGCGCAAATCGATCAGCTTGGCGCCCACCTTCGTTTGGATGCGCCCGTCCTGCGGGATGCGCCTCTCCGCGATGGACATGTTGGATTGGATCTTGAGCCGGCTGAGAATGGATGCCTGCAAACGTTTTGGCGGGCTTTTCATCTCGCGCAACACGCCGTCAATGCGGTAACGCACGCGGAAGGTGCGCGACATCGGTTCAAGGTGAATATCCGAAGCGCGCAGCTTGAATGCTTCCACGATCAAGCTGTCCACCAGCTTGATGATCGGCGCGTCGGCATCTTCCTCCTCGGCGTCATCCTTGAGCGCGGCGATGCCCACATCCGACTGCGTCAACTCCTGGATGGTGGCGTTCATCCGCTCGTCGCCCTTGGGACCGGTCTTGCCGCCGTAATACTTGTTCAACGCGGCTTCAATGTCCTCTTCGCTGGCGACTTTCGGCTCAATCTCCGCGCTGAGCACATGGTGAAGGCTGTCGAGAGTATCGATGTCCGACGGATCGCTGATGGCGACGTGAATGGTGCTGCCGACCTGCGCGATGGGAATGGCGCGATATTTCCGGGCGAGGTCCCGGCGAATCAAAGCGATGACATCGTCGCTGATCCGCAGTTCGCTCAAATTCACCACTTCAGCGCCGAAGTGCGCCGCCTTGGCCTGGGTGACATCCGCGGTGCGAATCAACTTGTTCGCGACCATCAAATCCACCACGCCTACATGCGCTGCGGCTGCTTCCTCCCTTGCCTTGGCCACCTGGTCCGGCGTGATGAACCCGAGGTCGGCCAAAATATCAACCAAATAATCGTCTTTTTCTGCCACAAATGCCTTTCAACGTCGTGGAATCACCTCACACTATCCGCCGCGTCCCCAAAGTCAAATCCGGGCATTCGCGCAAAATGAATCACCCTGAAATTAAACCAAATTGCCGCGCCGTTCGCAAGCGGGCAATTTGTGGGGCGTGAACACGGCATGGCAGTTTGCGGCCATTGGGTGTCAACCTTCATGCAAAAAAAATTTCTTTTTTTAAGCCGGTTTATCCGCGACAAGCCGCGACAAGCCGCGACAAGCCGCGACAAGGCGCGACAAGCCGCGACAAGGCGCGACAAACGTCCGTTCTTAAGCGCGACAAGCCGTTCAACGATGCGCGTTTTCATCGGATGATATAGTTCAATTCGTCGCCAAAGATCTCCCGCTTGATGGCTTCGATGCGCTCCTTTTCCCTTTGCTGATCCTCCTCTTTGAATTTGTTTGCCAAAGGCAGCGCGTGCAAAACCGCCTTGGATGTCTTGAACTCGAAGCGGTCCCGCGCCAAAGCCAGACGGCCCAATTGTATCTCTTTCTCCTGGCCTTCCAGCACGATGCGTCCAAGGGCGGCAAGTTCCTTCACCTCGGCATGGTCCATCGCCTTTTCCAGCAAACGCGTCGCGATGACCTGCATCGAGGACTTTCGCAAATCATCCATGTTCGCCCCGGCGCGGATGACCTCTTGCGCTGCTTTCTGGGCGTCGGCTACTTCTTTTTGCGCCTGGAACTTCAGCGCATGCTGATATAAGCGACCGATGGACTGGAACGAACAATTCACGCCCAATTCCTCCCGCGCACGGCGGGCTATTTCCCGGTAAGGCAACCGCTCTTCGAAGAGCCAATGTTCCATTTTTTGCCGTTGCTCCGGGTTGAGTTTGTTCCAGGTTGCGTCGCTTCGTATTCTTCTAATGGGTTTTGGAGTGGTGTTTTCGTTCATAAATTTTTTGGTTTATAAATAATGGAGTTTGAAATGAGGTTCGTCCCGCTCCGTAGGAGCGCCGGAAATTAGCCAGACACGCAGTGTCTGGTGGTGGCGCGTTGAATGGTCGCGTCCTGAAAAGACGCTGGAAATCGTAATCGTTCGAATTCATTGCGTTCAAGTCACCGTCCTTTCAGGACGGGTTTTCTTTGGGGCATCGTACCAGGCACGTCGTGCCTGGCTAATTTCCGGTTGTCCCTGCGGGACACGACCTTCCGTCTGCCACCCCCAGACACTGCGTGTCTGGCTAATTTCCCTTGCTCCTGCGGAGCAAACGCCAGTTGTTGCGCGGGCAAAATGTGTGTTCAACATTTTTTCTCCATCAATGTACAAAGCATTCCCTTTCGCGATGGAATGGGCGGACAGGGCTGTCCGCGCTCCGACGGGTTTGTCCCGCAAGGGACAACCGGATATTAGCCAGCCACGCAGTGGCTGGAAAACCGGCCAAAGCCCTTTGCGTCCTGAAAGGACGCCGGAAATCGCTCGTATCTCATGGGCGTCATCTTTCCTTCGTCCCTTTCGGGACGATGAAATCAATGGGGTCGGGCCTGAAAAAATTGGGAATATGTGTATGCATTTTCAAATGAGAACCGTTCGGTCTTCCCACGAATAATTTCGTGGGCGCTGGATACGAATGGTTTGTGAGGCGCAGGCTGGTTTGTGCGCCGCGTCCAGCGCCAGAGCCAAACTCCAGAAATGGTCGGCATGACCGGCCTCATCGCGAGTGGCGGCGATGCTCACCCGTCCTCCGGGCGAAGTGATCTTTTCCGGCTTGCGCAAATCCGCCCGCAACACTTCGTCGCGCGGATGCCGGATGCGCCTGTCCTCGTAAACGCGCAACAATTCCATCGCCAACGCCTCGGTCACCCGCACGCTTTCGCGCCTGCCGCCCTCCGCTGTGATGTTCCGGGTGGCCGGCACCGTGCTGGCGAAATTGATTCCATGGATGCGCGAACGGCCAAACTTTTTCTGCGCATATTCGAAAAGACCCAAGCCAAGCCCCGTCAGGTCCATGGCGACGCGTTGGAAGTTTCGCAACCGGCACAGTTCGCCCAAGCGCAATTCCTGTTCCGGCAGGCGCATGTCGCGCATCCGCAGGATGGCCCTCACGCGGAGTTCACTTCCCGCCGGTTCAAGCACGGTGATGACGGAAAGATCGTTCTTGCGGCCGACGTCAAATCCCGCGTAAAGCCGCCCGCACGACTGCAACAAAGCCAGCGCGTCCTCGCTCCAATTCTGCTCGCAGATGATGCCGATGTCGTCGCGTTCCGCCGCGCTGATCAATTCATGCGTGAGCAGCGTGAGGCTTTCATCGGCAAAGGCGCATTCGAGGTTTTTGCGGCCATCCTATCGATCTCCTCTATTCTGTGAAATCTGTGCAATCCGTGGCCTCATTAGTAGAAATGGGAACATCGGCCACCGATTTCACCGATTCCACGGATAAAGATCGAAAGCTTTTTCCAAGTTGGCAACAAATGAGGTGAAAGCCGAACCAGACTTCCTGTCGGTGTTCGGATTGTAGCTCACTCATAGCCAAACTTTTCGCAGTACGGCGCGAGCAGCGGCAAAACCGGCCCGAGATATTTTTCATAAGCGCGCCAGCGCCCGACTGACCTGGTATAAACTGGCTTGGAAACGTC
>Ga0070739_10005788_pt1 | contig 13913 bp, 10 predicted proteins | sample Coa_R1_7_FD_66445 | JGI IMG/M metagenome (GOLD analysis project Ga0070739, IMG submission 66445) | Surface soil microbial communities from Centralia Pennsylvania, which are recovering from an underground coalmine fire - Coalmine... | ecosystem: Environmental > Terrestrial > Soil > Unclassified ... | reverse complement strand
CCACGCGAGTTGTGTTGATGTGCGCGGGAAGGCCGTTGGCGTTAATGGAGAATGATTTTTCGAACCCGTCGTTCGCATTCGGGTAGCTGTTCGCGATGCCCGATGAAGAAAAGACGCCGGGCGCCAGCACCTCCAGGCTCTGGAAGTTGTGATACACGTTCAGCGGTAAATTTTGTACGGCGTAGCCGGAGATGGTGGTGTGGACGTCCGTGGTTTCCGTCTGAAGGGCGGGCGTGGCGCCCGAGACCGTGATCTGCTGCGACACTGCGCCTACCGAGAGTTGCGCATCTTGTTGGTTCACCGAGCCGACTGAAATCCTGATATCCGTCTTCTTCACCGCCGCGAACCCGCTGGCGCTCACGTCCAGCGTGTATGTTCCCGGCGGAAGATCGGTGATGGAATATTCACCCGCCGCGCCCGTTGTGGTATTCCTTGCGAGACCGGTGTCGGTGTTGATCACGCCCACCGCCGCTCCGGCAATTGCGCGGCCCGACTGATCTGTCACGGTGCCGGCGACGGAGCCGTACAGCACCTGCGCACAGGCTTGAGGCACGCAGAGCAACGCTATCGCAAAAGAAGCGAGCGCCAGTACGCATCCGGTTACAGTTCTCGATTGCGCCATGATTAAGTCCTCCCCAAAACTCAAAAGGCGTTGGAGAATTTTACTACATGCTCAAAGCCCAAAGAAGTCGATGCCGCGCTTCTCCCGGCCCAACGCCGCAATGATTGCCGTCGCCGCGAAAACGACAGCGGCGACCGAGGCCATGGCCGTCGCGTAACTCATGTGCTGGGCGAATGCGGATTCGAGAGCGCCGACCGAGCCTGCGAGCAGAACTCCACATTGATATGCAAATCCGGGCAGAAAGCCGCGGACTTGATTCGGCGAAAGCTCGCTCAAGTGCGCGGGAATCACACCCCACGCGCCTTGCACACAGAACTGCATCAGGAACGCGCCGAGCATCAGCAGACTGAGTTGCGGCGCATAGGCCCACAACGGCGTGAGCAAAATGCCGGCACATAGAGCGATGACAATGGCGCGGCGGCGGCCGATCTTATCCGAAAACAACCCGACAATCACGCCACCGGCGATTGCGCCGAGCATCGCGATGATGGAAGCGATCGATCGCTCCGCGGGGCCCATTTTCCAGTAGCGCTGCAAAAATGTCGGATACATATCCTGCGTTCCGTGTGAGGCGAGATTCATGCCCGTCATGAGAATCACGAGATATAAAAACAATTTCCAATGCTGCGTCAGGCCAGCGCCGAGCTGGCTCCAGCTTTCGTGTTTCGATTTCTGCCAAACTTCGGATTCTTTCACTCGGAACCGCACAAACAAAGCCAGCAGTGCCGGGAGGCCGCCTAAAAAGAATAAGGGCCGCCAGCCCCACCGATTGAAGAAAAGCAGGTAACAGACGGCCGCCAGCAAATTGCCCACGGCATATCCCTGCTGAAGCAAGCCGGAGAGCAAGCCGCGATATTTGGCCGGCACTTTTTCCATGGCGAGCGAAGCGCCCACGCCCCATTCGCCGCCCATTCCGATTCCGAAGAGCGCGCGCAGCACCAGAAAGACGGTGAAGTTGGGCGCGAGCCCGCTGGCGACCTCGATGATTGAGTAAAAGACCAGGTCGATCATCAACGGCAGACGCCGGCCATAGCGGTCCGCCATGAGCCCGAATAAAAAGGCGCCGACGGGCCGGAACGCAAGGGTCAGCGTGATGGAGAGCGCGACGGCCGTATCGGATTGACGAAATTCCTTGCCGATGGCGGTGAGGCAAAACGCGACCAGGAAGAAATCGAAAGCGTCCAGCGTCCAGCCGAGAAAGCCGGCGGTGAGCGCGTACCAGTGGTCCTTCGGCTCAGGTTTCATTGGCCGCCAATCCGCTGGCTGCGGCGTTTGGTTCCCATAAGCTTTCGGCCGCGCCGAGCGCATGGTTGACCCAGCGGCTCCAGACAAAGAAGGCGTCGCTGAGGCGGTTCAGGTACTGGAGGGCCTCGGCAGGAATCTGCTGTTCTTTTGCGAGCGTGACGAGCAGACGCTCGGCGCGGCGGCAAATGGTGCGGCAGATATGAAGCTCGGCGTCCAGGCGGCTTCCGCCGGGCAAAACGAAGGAGCGAAGGGCAGGCAGTTCTTCGTTCGCAGCGTCGATCTCCTGCTCCAATTTCGCAATCTCACCGGCGGTGATGCGAGGCTGTTTGGGATGCACATCTTCGGGCAGCGTCGCCAGAATAGAGCCGAGATTGAAGAGTTCGTGTTGAACGCGTTTCAGGGTTGCGGCGAACTCCTGGAGGCGAGCTTGTTCGGCGGTGACACGCGCGGCGCCGATAAACGCATTCAATTCGTCCACCGTTCCGTAACATTCGATTCTCAGGTCGTCTTTGGCGATTTTCTGGCCGCCGGCGAGGTGTGTTTCTCCTTGATCGCCGGTGCGGGTATAGATGCGGTTCAGGGCGATGCGTGGTGCGTTGAAGGTCTGTTCGGGCATGACGGTCTCCTCGGAAATGCCGCTCCCTTACGGTCGCGGTTCTGTCCTCATCCTTTATAATCTGGACAGTGTAAGTATGGGCGTTCCAATCCGTGTACTCGTCGCCAAACCGGGCCTCGATGGACACGACCGCGGCGCAAAAGTGATTGCACGAGCATTACGCGACGCTGGGATGGAAGTCATTTACACAGGCCTCCGGCAGACGCCGGAAATGATCGTGAATGCGGCACTCCAGGAAGATGTGCAGGTGATCGGACTGTCCATCTTATCGGGCGCGCACAACGCAATTGTGCCGCGAATCCTGGAGCTGTTGCGCGAAAAGGAGATGACGGACGTGCTGGTGGTGGTGGGCGGAACCATTCCCGGCGAGGATGCCATACAGTTGAAGAAGGCCGGAGTGGCGGAAGTGTTCCAGCCCGGGTCCTCGCTTGAAAAGATCGTCGGCTTCATTCGCGATTCAGTAAAACAGGTGGCCTGAAACTGATCCCGGCCACCGGTGGAAAAGGAATTCAATGCAAGACAGATTGAACATTGCCGTGTTTGTCGATTACGACAACATTGAGATCGGCGTAAAGTCGACGCTGCGGCGCGAGTTTGACGTGTCCCTGGCGCTGGCTGCTCTGAAGGAACGCGGCGACATTGTCGCGAAATTCGCATACGCCAATTGGGGACGCCAGGAGGGAGCGACCCGTTTGATGGCTGAGAATGCAGTGCAGATGGTGCAGCGCATACCGTCGCCGCGCGGCGATAAGAATGGGGCGGACATCAACCTGGCGCTCGATGCTCTGGAGATGGCGTTTACTCATGAACATGTGAACGCGTTCGCCATTGTCAGCGGTGACAGCGACTTCATCCCGCTGGTGAATAAGCTGAAAGAGTACGGAAAGACGGTGTTCGTGGTGGGAGGAAAGGCTTTTACCAGCACCATCCTGCAACAAAACTGCCATGAGTTTGTGAGTTACGAATCGCTGCTGGAAGACGGCGACCGGATCGTACCGGCGCCAATGCCGGACCGGCGCGAACGGGAGCGGGACCGACCCGAGCGAGGGAAGAAGGAACGCGGACCACGTCCCGCTCCGCTGGAGCTTTCCCAGGCCATGCCGCTGGTGGAGCGCGCGTTGCAAGTGTTGGAGCGCCGCGCGGTTCAACCGCAGCTTGGTTTACTTAAGAGCACGATGCTGCAACTCGATCCGGCGTTCAGCGAGCGGGCGTATGGCGCGGGCAGCTTTTCCGATTTTGTGGAAAAGCTGAAGAAAGCCGATTTCATTAATGTGAGCGGCTCCGGCGGGCGTTACATCATCGAACGCAAGGGCGGGCACACGGCGGAGAAAACCGCGCCCAAGCCCGAGATGGCGCTGCCCCATTTGCGTGACGTGCTGGAAACACACCGCATGGAACTCGAGGAAGGCGCGACGGCCGAGGAATTAGAGCAATGGATGCAAGCCGAATACCCGGACTTCAATTTGTCCGCCTTCGGCTTCCAGCAGTTCTCCGAGTTTCTGAACTACGCGCAGGACAAAACCGTGGTCCGGACTGAGCCGGACGAGGAGCGGGGATTGATTGTCCGGCTCGGCGCTGAGTTCTATCCACCTGCGCTTCCGGAACCCGCCCCGGAAGCGGCCGTTGAAGAAGAAGAGGATGAGCCGCAGCCCGTGGTGGAAGGGCAGCCGACCATTTTCGAGCCGAATCCACCGCCGCCCAAACCGAAGAAGACAGCCATTCGCAAACGGGCCGCGGCTCCGGGCGGAGCGCGCAGGCCGCGCAAAAAGAAGCTGGAATAGGGGACCCCACAAATAGTGGAAAACTAAGTTATCTTGGTATAGATAACTTAGTATGCCCAAAGCCGACCACCTGCAGGGAGCCCTCGAGCTTCTTATCCTGAAAGCGCTGCTTCGCGGTAAGAACAGCGGCTACGCCATTGCCACCCTCATTGAGCAAGCTTCCGATGACGTGCTGCGCGTCGAGGAAGGCTCGCTCTATCCGGCGCTACACCGCCTCACTGAAGCCGGATTGCTGAAGGCCGAATGGCGTATCTCCGAATCCGGCCGCCGTGCCCGCTTCTATGAACTCACGAGCGGAGGACGGAAGCGTCTCGCCGAAACCGAGGAGCGCTGGAAATCTGTAACTGCGGCGGTCGCCAAGGTGCTGCGGACCGTATAGGGCGGTGAAACATGGGCTTCTGGTCGCGATTAAAGCGCATCTTCCGGGCAGAGCAATATAACAGCGAGATCGAGGAGGAGCTTCAGTACCACCTTGCCATGAAGCAGCAGGACGGCTACGATCCCCGCGCCGCCCGCGTGCAGTTCGGCAGTCTTGCAAAATTCAAAGAAGAAGCGCGCAGCGAAGGAGTACTGCCGTGGCTTGAATCCGGGCTCCGCGATGTCCGGTACGCGCTGCGCCAGATGCGCAAGGCGCCGCTGTTCACAGTGCTTCTGGTGCTCTCTCTGGCTCTTGGTATTGGAGCAAATACCGCAATCTTCAGTCTGGTGGATGCCGCGCTGCTCGAGCCACTGCCCGTGCCGGCGCCGCAGAGTCTCCGCATTGTTGCATGGGTCAATCACGGTTTTCCGGAAGAGCTCTGTAGGCTGTTAACCGGTTATGCGAAGGGCGACCGGCACCGCATGGTGGGATCGCCCGTTGCCGTTCGTATCTACCGGGAACTGGCGCGCCAGCAGTACGGATTCGCCTCGCTCATCGGGTTCTCCGATTCCGAAATGGCCGCCGTTGCGCTAAGGGACCGTCCCGCCGAGCAGTTTCGCATTCAGTATGTGAGTCCGAATTTTTTCGCCGGGCTCCGGGCGCCGCTGCAATTGGGGCGCCCCTTTTCGGTCAGCGAGGATCGCGAGGGCCAACCGCCTCTGATCATCCTCAGCAACCGCTTTTGGCGCAAAGAATTTGCGGGACGGCCCGATGTGCTCGGGCAAGTGCTGCGTGTAAACAATGTGCCCGTTCAGATTGTGGGCGTCGCCCGGGCCGGATTCTTCGGTTTGCAGATTGGCGAATGGGTGGATCTGTACGCGCCGCTCGCGGCAGATGCGGTTTTGAACCCACAGGCCAAATTGAATCCCGATTTCAGCCACACGGATCGCCACTGGTGGGTGAGCATGATGGCGCGTCCCAAAGCCGGGGTCTCCCAAAACCAGGCCATACAAGCATTGGCCGTGTTGTTCCAAAGACTGGTTGTTCCGCCCGGACTCAAAATCGAAGCCGACAAGATTCCCAAGCTGATGGCTATACCGGGGCAGCACGGTGTGGATCCCATACGGCCAGATGAATCCCGCGCGCTCTGGATTGTGTTCCTCCTGGTCGGCCTGATTCTTCTCATTGTCTGCGCGAACGTAGCCAATCTCCTGTTATCTCGGGCTGTGACGAGGCAGCGTGAGTCGGCGGTCTGCCTGGCTCTCGGGGCCGCCCGGCACCGGCTGTTCCGGCAATATCTCACCGAAAGCCTGTTGCTCGCGAGTTTTGGCGGAGTGGCGGGGCTGTTCCTCAGTTTTCTGTTCGCGAATGCGCTGCACTCGTTGATCCGCCAGGACATGGGCATCGGCGGTTTCGATCTTCACATCAATGCGCAGATACTCGGCTTCACGTGTCTCGCATCGCTTACCACGGCAGTGCTCTGCGGCGTCGCTCCGGCTTGGATGCTAGCGCGAGCGAGCGTGCATGACGCTTTGAAAGCCAGCAGCCGCACGGTTCTAACGGGGCGCTTACGGCTGCCTCGTCTTTTGGTCATCGCACAAGTCGCGCTCAGCTTTACGGTGTTGGTTGCCGCCGGATTGTTAGCGCGCTCGCTCGCAAACCTGCGGAATGTAGACGTTGGCTTCAATCGCGCGAATCTCGTGTATGCTTCGGTGAATCCGTGGAGCGCCGGCTACCAGCCTGAGCAAGTGAACGGGTACGTGGAAGGCCTTCGCCGCGGCTTGGCCGCCATTCCAGGCGTGCTGCGAGTCGCCACCGTGGAAGAGCGCCCTCTCTCCGGGGACCGGAACGCCACTTGGGTCAATATCCCCGGCCGGCCTTTCAGCCTGGCAGATACAGCTCTGGTGAATCATGTGGGCGACGGCTTTTTCGAAACACTGGGTGTCCCTGTGATCGCGGGACGCACGTTCTCGCCTGCCGACCTGAACAAGAATTCCGACGCCGTCGTCGTGAACGAGCTGTTTGCGTGCCGTTTCTACGGCAGCCGGAATCCGCTCGGCGAACAGTTTGGAACCGGCCCCCACCCGACCACTCGCTATCGGATCATCGGTGTGGTTCAGAATAGCCGGCACTATTCGCTGCGGGAGCCGGATGGCCCGGCCATCTTCTGGCCGTACAATGCAGGCAGCCGCCCCGGATGGCGCGTGAGCTTCGTCTTGCGAACCGCACTCAGTACTGGACAACTCACGCACGCATTCCGGCAGGTTGCGAGGAAGACGGATCCTGCGGTTCCCGTGATCGCGATTGAGACTCAGACGCAATTGATCGACTCGCGTGTGCGCTCCGAGCGTCTGCTTAGTATTTTCGCGACCGCGTTCGGGACTCTCGCGATGGTTCTCTCTGCAATTGGCTTACTCGGCCTGTTCGCCTATATGGTGGCGCGCCGCACCAATGAGATCGGCGTTCGCATGGCTCTTGGCGCCGGGCGCGGGAGCATCGCCAGTATGGTGCTGCGAGATGCTTTCGCGCTGCTGCTTGCCGGCGTTGCGGCCGGAATCCCCGGCGCTCTTTGGATGGGGCGGATCCTGAAGCACACGCTGTTCCACCTCAGCCCAACCGACCCGGTCATTGGCTTGCTCACCGTCGCAATCATGATGTGTGTCGCTGCGCTCTCAAGCTGGATTCCCGCTTCCCGCGCCGCGCGTGTAGATCCGATGCTGGCGCTGCGCGAAGAGTAAGTGACGCAGAGTGTGCGTCGTATGCCGACCTGAAGTTCGGCAACGGCACGCTGGACGCGTGCGCCACACCGTGTGCCGGCGCGGCCATAGGGACCGCGCCGATGAACATTCGGCAACTCAGGTCTAAAAGTTAATCGTGCCGGAGTATTGGAGCAGGCGCATGTTTGCCCCGCCATACGCGAGGCTGGTAATCTGTCCCACGTTTGCGCTCTGAATGTCGGCATTGGGCTGGCCGAGATTTGTGTGATTGAAGATGTTCCGGGCATCGGCGCGGAGCGTGAACTTAAAGCGTTCGGTGATGCTGAACGTCTTCATCAGCGTAGCGTCCTGATCGATGAAGTGAGGCCCGATCAGAGTGTTGATCGGGTAATTGCCGAAGGTGTTGGAGGCGGGCAACGTATAGGCGCCACTTCCCAGGCCGAGAATCCACTGGCTCCGGCTCTGGGACGAAGCATATGGGTTGCCGAAGCCGATGTTGGGACGATTGGTCGGACCTGTATACGGTTGCGTATTTGTAGGACCGTAATTTTCCAGGGTCGGCATGAATGGCAGACCGCTGTAATAGCTGGTAATGCCGCTGAGGTTCCAGCCGCCTAATACAAGATCCACGAGCTTGCTCGAGTTTTGCCCCCAATGCCGTCCATGTCCGAATGGAATGGCCAATTGCTGGGCTACCGTAATTTGCTGGTGAGGCATGTTCGGATTATTGCCGTACCCAAGCGGCCGGCCGTAAAGGAACGTGTAGCTTTCGTTGCCGCCCCATCCGTCTCCCTGTGCAATCTGATACGTGTAATTGCCGGTCACGGTGTAGCCGCCCATCGATTGAACCTTCACGACTCCCTGGAAGGAATCGTAGCGGTTGTTGGCACAATTGCAGTAGTTATCAATCGCTTGCGTCCAACCGTAGTTATAGCGCGGGCCGAGGACTCCAGCAAAGGGATACGTAGCCGGACTTCCAGCCTTTACACCCGGAATGAAATATTCCTGGTTCATGTTGAAACTCATGTCCGTACCGAGCGGGGTATGGCGGCCCTGGTTTCCAACATAACCACCCTGAAGAGACACCTTGCTGGATAATTGATGCTGCACAGTGAAGTTGTACATGTAAAACGCAGGCATGGTGAAAATGCCCGGCCGCGTCTTCGCTTCGACCGCGTTCGAGCCGCTGCCAGGCAGCGGGAAAGTTCCGTAGGCATTCGGCACGAGAGGGCCCGGGTTGTAGGGAGCCGGACCAACCGACAATCCGTTGCCGCTAGGTCCGAGCGTGAACACATCGCAGAAATTGTTGCCGCAGGCGCTCGACTGGGTGATGTTCTGATGCGCCAGAACCGGGGGATTCTGCGTCACGTTGTGGCCGAATGTGGAGCCGAAAGTACCAAGGCTGTACGTCCACCCGTAGCCTGCGCGGACAACCGTCTTTGGAGTGACTTGATAGGCAACACTCAAACGCGGCGCGAACTCATGCCAGTTCATGGCTTGATATCCATGGCTTGAAACCAAGCCGACGCCGAACACTTCCATTTGCCCGGTATTTACGTTTAATTCGGCTCCGTTCCCTGGCGCGTTTACGGTCTCCGGGAAAACCATTTCCCAGCGGAGGCCATAGGTAAAAGTGAGCTTCGAACTGGCGCGCCATTCATCCTGGCCGTACCAGAAGAGCCGCTTTTGATGCTCCATCGCGTTGGTCGTGCTGCTGACGTAGCGCTGGAACTGATATGGGTCGCCCAAAAGGAAGGAAGCGATGCCTAGTCCGTCAGTGGGACTGACGCCCGCTGAGGCGATGAAACCAGTATTGCTGTTATTGAAATATACTTCACCGGCGCGGTGATTGTCGCTCGGTACGCGCAGGTTAATGGCATACCGGATGTCGGCGCCGAATTTGAAGTTATGATTTCCGCTAATCTTGCTAATGTTATCGACAAACTGATATTGCGACTCGGTCTGTGTTAACGGGCAGTTGCAGCCATTCGTATCAAGGTCATAGCCGAGCCGCATGTAGTAAGCCGAGTTAGAAGTATCCTCAATCCGGAAGTACGGCAAGCCGGAGGTATAGGTTTTGTCGAGATTCATGCCGGGAATTCCGGCTGCCGTCGCCGGATCTGTTCCATATCCGTTCGGAACATCGAATACGTGATACCGCATATATCCGAACCGGAACTCGTTTACCAGCGTGGCGCTCGAGGTGTGAGTCCACCCGATAGCGAGGCTTTGGTTCAGCGCTTGCGATTGGCCCGCATAGCGAAGCGCGCTTCCGGAGCTGCTCAGTCCGGTGAACGAGTCGCCGCCACCGATTAACCCAAAAGCACCTGGACCGCCAAGCGAGAATCCGGCGTAGCTATAGCGGCCAAAAATGGAATCTTTTTGGCTGGCATAGTAATCCCAGCGCGTATTCCACTGGTTGGCAGTGTACTTCAAAGCTCCACTACTCTCGTAGTTTTGATAGGGAACGCCTGCGCCGGCCGCTGCCGTGTTGGGCAAAGGAAAATAACTGTTGATCAGATTCAAGGCCTGCGGACTTAGGCGGCTGGTAGGAATAACATTGCCAGCGAACGGCTTGCGCCCGGTGCCGTCTGCGGCCGTCGTGCTGGTCGGATCGTAGATCTGATAATTCGTGCCGAGGGCAAGCCAGTCGCTCAGGTTGCCGGTTCGATCCTGGGCCGAGGGAACATTGGTCAACACAGAACCGCCCGTCGTGTTTCGCGTGAGTTGGGCGTCGCCGAAGAAGAACAGTTTGTCCTTGATAATTCGCCCGCCGATTGACCCACCGAACTGGTTCTGGTGAGTGGTCGGGGTGTAAACTCCGGGACTCAAGGCGGTGTTCTGGCTAAACGGATCGCGCGCGAAATCCTGGAATCCCGGCGTGTTGATGTACATGTACTCGAACGCGTCGCCATGGAACTGGTTTGAACCGGACTTCGTGGAGTACGTAATCAGGCCGGCTCCGGTGTATCCGAATTCCGCGTCGTAATCCTGATTCGCCTGCTTGACCTCGTTCACCGAATCAAAGGTGGGATTGATCACGATGATGCCCAGGATCGGATCCTGATTGATGGTGCCGTCCAGGTAATAACCGGTGCTGTCGAACAACTGGCCATTCACTTCGGTTTGGACGCTGCCTTGCGGGTTTTCGTCGGAAGCGTGCTGCCAGCCGAATTTGGCCGTGCCAGGATTCAGCAGTTCGAACGATTGGAGATTACGGCCAATACTCGGCAACTCTGAAATTTCCTGCGCGGTGAAGGTTTGGGCCACGTCCGCGCGATCGGTCTGCAAGAGAGGAGCGGCGGCGGTTACTTCCACCTGTTGCTGAACATTACCGACCTGCAAGGCGGCATTGAACTGAGTGGCTTGATCCACCTGCACTTGGAGCGGATTCGAGACCACTTTGTTGAAGCCGGGCGCCTCGATGCTAACCGTGTATTGATCAGGGATCAGTTGGCCTTTGGAATACTGGCCGGAATCGTTCGTGGTGACCTCAAACGACGTATTCTTGCTGACGTCCGTGATTGTGACCTTGGCGTTTGCTACAGCAGAACCGCTAGGATCGGTCACCGTACCGATTATGCTGCCGAACACCTGCTGCGCATTTGCGCCGATCGCGGACCCAAGCAACCAAGCAGCCGCAGCCACAAAGGCTAAAGACCCTCTGCGAAAGCTAACCATACCTTCTCCTTGGAAGTTGACTAACAACCGGGGTCAAGCCGGCTCCACCGGATGGTTGACCCAGAACTCACACCTGAGAATTAGTGTAATCGACCTAAGGTCATTTTGTTCCCATGAATTTTGGAGTTTTTGGGTGAGGAGTTGAGGTGAGCCCGGTCGCGTTCGAGTTAGGGGCAATTCATAGATTGACGGTCATCCGCCACTGACTCCGAAACAGATTGCGCAACTAGCCAAGGTTGTCAAAGAGGAATTCGGTCATAAAAAAGGAGATGTTTGAAGAACTGGTCGATAGCGTGCGTGAGGGCGGAGCACTTCTGCGCGGGCAGAAAAAGCCTTCGCGGCGCGTTGTCATCGGTGCGGCGGGTGTCCGGAGCATTCGCGAACGAACTAAGCTCTCGCAGTCGGAATTTGCGCGCCTGATTGGCGTTAGCGTAAAGACACTTCAAAACTGGGAACAGGATAGGCGCCGCCCCGCCGGACCGGCAGCCGCACTGTTGAAGATTATTGCGCACGAACCGCAGTCGGCAGTAGAGGCGATTCATCGAGCGTAGGGAAGCGGGCACTGAACTGCCCGCCGGCACGGGCCCAGAGGGCGCCCCTCGTGCGCCACTTATACTTTGCATATGTTGTGTCTCGTAGCCGCACTGTTGGTGGCGAGCGGCATAGCGAGCAACGCCCATCAACGGGGCGTAGAGCTCTATAAGCAGCAAAAATACGGCCAGGCGATCTCCATACTGGAATCCGCCGTGAAGAGCGAACCGCCGAACTCGCCGCAGTTCCAGGAATCGGTATTGATGATCGGCCAGAGCTATTTCATGCTCTCGCAGGCGCCCAAAGCCATTCCGTGGCTCGAAAAAGTACCTGCCAGCAACGAAGCCAATTACATGCTCGGGTACGCCTATATCCAAACGAACCAGGCGGACCAATCGGAGGCGGCGTTCGCCCGGCTGTTCCAGGTGAAGCCGGATACCGCCGCCGCCCACCTGTTAGCAGCGCAGATGCTGATGAAACAGGAATACGAAGCCCAGGCGGCGGCGGAGGCCAACAAAGCTCTCGCGCTGGCTCCCAAAATGCCGGAAGCGCATTACCTGCTGGCGGAGATTGCGATGTTCCGGGGGAGCGTGGACGAGGCGATCGCCGGATTGCAGCAGGAACTGGCAGTGAATCCAGGGTTCGCTATGGCGTGGTACCGCCTGGGAGACGCCGATACGAGACAAGACCGTTGGGACGCCGCGATTCCCGAGTTACAACGCGCGATCTGGCTCAACCCGGATTACAGCGGTCCCTATATTCTGCTGGGCAAATGCTATTTCAAGACCGCGAATTACTCGAATGCCGAGGGGATTTTGCGAAAAGCGCTCCGGCTGGACCCGAATAATCACACTGCGAATTATCTGCTTGGGCAGACTCTGATGGCGGAGGGGAAAGCAGACGAAGCGCGGGCAGTGCTGGAAAAGTTGAAGCAGATCGAAGAGCAGAAATGAAAAACCGCTTCCCGACCCACGCCCCGTGGGCGCGGGTGCCCCTCGCGGCTCTGTTGGGGTGCGTAGGAACTGTTAACGCGCAATCGCAACTCACGGACGCTTGTAAAACGTGTCATCCGGCGGAGACGCGGCTGCATGAGCAGACCAGAATGGCGCATGCCATGGTCCCGGCTTCGAGCAGCGTGTTTGCGCAGAATCTGCCGGACCGGCCGCTGAGCGATTCGATCAACCATCTCTTCTTTACTTACCGGCGTGTGGAGAACGGGATCGAGGTCACAGTCACAAAGAATGGCGAGCCGGTACACGGATTGATTCAGTGGGTGATGGGAGCGGGCGCGCAGGGCGAGACGCCGATTGTCCGGTCCGGCGATGAGGTTTTCGAATCGCGCGTGAGTTACTTCAGCCGTGTCCACCAATATGGGATTACGGTCGGGCAGGAGGGCCGTTCCGACGAGCCGCTCGGCCGATATCAAAGCAGCCGTGCGCTGCAGGCGTGCCTCGGCTGCCATGCCTCTGCGATCACGCGCGATTTGCAACCGGCTGTTCCAGGTGTCCAGTGCCAGCGCTGCCATCTAGGAGCGGACGAGCATGCCCGCGGAAACGGCAAGCCGCCGCTGAATCCGGGAAAGCTGGCCCCCGCCGCGCAGGTCCGACTTTGCGGAAATTGTCATCGCTCGCAAGCGCCGCCGGACTCATCGCCGTTGGAGATGGTTCGGTTCCAACCACTGCAACTCATGAAGAGCCGGTGTTTTTTGTCCGGGAAGCTGGCTTGCACCACTTGCCATGCGGCCCATCAGGATGCCCGCCGCAGCGATGCCGCCTATTACAATGCAAAATGCCATGCCTGCCACGATGGGCAGGCCTTTCACGCCGATGCGCGGCGAACGGGAGATTGCATTGGATGCCACATGCCGCGGGTGCAGATCCATCCGGCGCTGGCGTTTACGGATCACTTTATTCGCCGCTGAGACGCCGCTCCCGCACGGTCGCGGTTCTGATGCGAGCTGGGCGCGAGCGCGCTGGAGATTGGCGCGCGCGGCTTGATGGCTCGGATCGATTCGCAACGCCTGTTCGAAGGCCTGAATGGCCGAGGGTAGATCGCCGGTCATGGCGAGCACCGCGCCGAGATTGGCTTCGAGATCGGCATTGTTCGGATTGAGCCGCACGGCCCGCCGCATGTGATCGAGCGCCTCGGGATATTTTCTCTGCAAGAATAGGACGGAAGCTAGGCCAGCTTGCGCATTCGCATCTTCCGGTTGCGCTTTCAGATAGGCCGTGTATTCCGTAGCCGCGCCCTCCAGATCGCGGCCGGCGGCCAATGCCCGTGCGAGATTGTATCGAGCATTGATATAGTTCGGCTCCAGTTGGAGCGTTTGCCGGAATTGTTGAATGGCTTCCGGCAGGCGGTC
>Ga0070739_10005786_pt1 | contig 13919 bp, 16 predicted proteins | sample Coa_R1_7_FD_66445 | JGI IMG/M metagenome (GOLD analysis project Ga0070739, IMG submission 66445) | Surface soil microbial communities from Centralia Pennsylvania, which are recovering from an underground coalmine fire - Coalmine... | ecosystem: Environmental > Terrestrial > Soil > Unclassified ... | reverse complement strand
GGCCAGCTTGGCCTGCACCGCCGGGTTGCGGTCGAGCCAGGACAGGTTCTTGACGTGGCGCTGCAGGCCCTTCACGGTGGCCAGCAGCTCGATGGCGTCCTGCTTCCGGGCCTCACCGATGCGGCCGAGGGCGAACCGCCCGTCGCCCGGGACGATGCGGCGGTAGAGCTGCTGCACGAGGGACTGCTTGACCTGGGACAGGTCCCCGTTCGTCATCGAGTCCAGGAATGCCTTCTTGAGCCCGTCGCTGATCTTGTTGGTCTCCAGGCCGCCGAGCAGCTTCCCGTTCGGGGAGTAGGCCGGCTCGTAGCCCAGGTCGGTGTAGAGCGGGCGCCCGGTCTCGTCCACGATGTAGCCGGGGGCGTCGAGCACGCCCTCGCCCTGCAGGTACGACCGCAGCTCGCTGTTGGCGGCGTGGAAGTCGTTCCAGAACGTGGGGTTCTTGACCTGGTCGGCCACATAGGTCTCCAGCTCGGACGGGTGCAGGTCCGAGATCAGGGCCTGGGCGTAGTCCGCCCGCTTGTCCTGGTGGTCCCGGATCATCTCGTTCATCCGGCCCTGGAGCGTGGTGTCCCCGGCCCGGATCTGCCGGGCGATGTCCTCGGCCTCCTGGCGCACCGCCGGGTCGCCGGACTGGGACATGACGTGGGCGAAGGTGTCGACGTCTCCCTCGTGGACATGAATCAACTGCCCGACGACCTGGGACCGCTTGGCCAGGTAGGCCGGCTTCCACTCGTTGGGGTTGAGCATGTCCTTCGAGGACAGGTTGCTCAGGGCCTTGGCCCGCTTGTCCACGGCGGCCGAGTACGTCAGGAAGCTGACCAGGTGGCCGGCGTCGGTCTTGTCGCCGCCGATGTGGTCCGCCAGGAGATCGGTGGGGCTCTGGCCCCGCACGCCCTTGAGGCCCTGGGCGAGCGGCGAGGCCGGCTCGGCACTCCGGGCCAGGCCCCGGATCACCGCCATGGTGTGCTGACCGTTCTCGTCGGCCACGGCACCAAGCCGGCTGATGAGCGCCTGCGGCACACGCCCCACCTGCTGGAACAGGTGCGGGCGGAAGATGTAGGGCGGGTACGTCACGATGCCCATGACGTCGAGCGCCGGGCCCCACAGGCCCGGGGCCTTGAGGACCTTGTTCTTGTAGGCGTCCACGCTCTGGGCGTAGTCGCTCGTGGCCGGCGAGAGGATCGAGCCGACGTTGGCGGCTGCCCCGACCTTGTACACCTGGCGCACGCCGTTCTTGAGGGCCCAGTTGGCCGGCAGGTTGCGCCACTGGTCCAGGAGGCTGGCCGTCTTCGAGAAGCCCCGGCCGGCGAGCTGCGTGCCAAGGAAGGACTGGCCCTCGGTGGCGCTGGTGACGAAGCGCCCCACGCTGTTGCCGAAGGCGCCCAGCTCCTCGCCGGCACGGCCGGCGGCGTACAGGCCCCGGATCGCCTCGGCGCCCGTCCCGATGGCCCGCACAGTGCCGATGATCTCCCCGGCCCCGGTAAGCATCAGGGCGTCGGTGATGATCGGGAGAGCCACGGGCACGGAGGACCGCAGCATCCCGAGCAGCTTCGAGCCCGAGAACGGGTCGTGGATCCATGAGGAGAACGAGTGGACGAAGCCCCCGACGTCGTGGCCGGTCGGCACGAACGAGTGCAGGACGGCGCCAGCCGCCGCCCCGAGCAGGGTCTTCGGGTCGACCAGCTCCCCGAGCAGGTTGATGGCGTTGTGCGCCGAGATGGATCCCGGCCGGCTGCCGGCCATCCGGCTCTGGAACTGGCTCTGTGAGAGCTGGTACAGGGTCTGTCCCAGGGACGGGTCCCAGGCATCGTTGACTGGGGTGCTGGCCGGCAGGAGGCCGGCCGAGATCGCCTGTGACTTGAAGTTGGACACGGCGCTCGGGTCGAGGATCGACGGCGCCGGCTCCCCCGACAGCCCAGCGAAGAGCTGCCGTGCCTGGTTGAACGGCGAGCTGGGGTCGAGCGAGCTGGGCGAGGCCGGCGTTAGGGCGGCCGTGGGCTGGGCCAGAGTGGCGGCGGCCGCCGGCTGCGCCGCCAGCGGGTCCAGGGCCTGGTTGACGTCGTGGGCGATGCCCCACAGGAAGGAGGAGAGCCCCTCGTGCGTAGCGCCGGGGGCGGCCGCCAGGTCGATCTTGGTCTCGTCCGGCAGGTTCGGCAGGCCCCACTGGGCCTCGATGCCGGTGATGTGGCGCAGGCGGGAGTCGATCCCGGCGACGTCCGGGGCCGACTGGGGGACCGGGAGCGCCGGGGAAGGGGTGACCTGGTTCGCCTGCTCGGCCGCCGTGACGGCGGACTCGGCCGTTGGCGCCTGCTGCTGCGGGTCGACCATCGTCATGCGGCCTTCACCACCTTGGCGATGTCGCCGGCCGGCACGCCGGCCCGGGCCAGCACGGAGCGGGCGTAGGCCGACAGCTCGATGTCAGGGAACGAGTCGGACAGCGGCGAGGCGGGGACCTCCAGGGTGACCTTGCCCCGGGAGACCGAGCCCATCACGAGCCGGTGCTCGTCCGGCTGCAGGGCGGCCAGGCCCTGCTTGGCGTCTGCGGTGGAGCGGTGTCCTAGCGAGATCGCCGGCAGGTCGGACGGGTCCTCGGGCAGGTACAGGGCGAAGTGCGCCGGCCGGCGCCCGGCGAACTTGCTCGCCAGGACGTTGCTACCGTCCGGGACGAAGCCCTTGCCCTGCGTGCGGAGGTGCGACACGAAGACACGCAGCTCGTGGTTCACGACTGCATCCCCAAGCCTGGACCCGAGCACGGGCGAACCGGAGGCTCCCGTCTGCGCCTCCCAGGAGAGCTTCGGCGCCTGCTCCAGCAGATTGTCACCCATGGGGGCCCGCTGGGCCCAGTCCTTGTTCGGGACCCACACCGGCACGGCGTTGCGGGCACCCGGGTCGTAGGTCTGGTGCTGGGCCACGACCTGGCGCTGGCCCGTGTCCATGAACGGGTGGTCGCCGGCCTCCTGCCAGCCCTGCGGGGCGTGGGAGCTGCCGTGCAGGTACAGCCGGGGGCTGATCTCGACGTTGTGCTTCTCGGCCAGGTCCTGCACCAGCTTGGCGATCTGGTCCAGGGTGTCGGGCCGGATCGTATCCCCGAGCGGCGCCCAGAGCCCGTGGATCTCGTTCATCTCGTGCGTGACCAAGTCCAGGTCCGGGTGGCCATGGAGCGGCATCTTGTTGTTGAAGTCGATGGGCAGGTGCCAGGTGACCTTCTTGCCGTTCCCGATCTGGGTCTCGCTGTAGTTGCCCTCGGGGTCGGCCTCCATCTTCGGGTCGCCCAGGACCGGGTTCCAGTGATCGCCCTTCGAGTACAGGTAGCCGCCGGGCGTCAGGACGCTGTCCTGACCGAACATGCGGCCCAGCTCCCGGCCCTCGCTGTTGGGCATCCCGGGCACGAGGAAGGACGGCTCCGGCGCCCCGCCGTAGTGGCCGTCGGTGCGGAGGTACTTGTAGCCCCGCTTCTGCAGCTCGGCCTCCAGCTTCGCCGTGGCGTTGGCGGTCTGCTTGGGCGTCATGCCGTCCTTGTGGGCCGACACGCCGACGTACTGGCCGTAGTTCAGGAACCGCTCGAAGTCGGCCGGGGTCTTGAAGTCCTCCGGCCCCTGGGGCTCCCCCTTGACCGAGAAGTGGTGCTCGACGCCCTGGTACTTCTTGGTGGGGGCGACGTCAGGGAAGACCTTGAGCGCCGAGCGCAGGGCATTGAGGAACCGGCGGTCCTGGGCGCTAACATGGACCACGAGATGGTTGCCCGGCGTCGTAACGGAACCGACCGCCTGCGGGTGGTCCGACTCGAAGAACCGGAGGTCCGGGGGTGTGCTCCCGTCGGGACCCCCGGCGAGGAAGTGCGCCGGCATGTAGTCGAGTACGTCACTGACACTGCGTGGCTGGACCGGGAGCCAAGTGGTCCACCCCTGCTCCGGTTCTGTGGGTACGCTCGAACGGAGGACGGACTTGTTCGTGCCGTTCTGGTCCCCGAGGAGGGTGCGCCCACGAGGACCGTCAGCGAGGACGATCTGCCCGGCTGGGACTGGATTGCGAGACCCGTAGACGCCGAAGACCGAGCCCCGCTCCCCAAGGCCCCCAAGAGGAAGCGCCCGCCCCTCCAGGATTGACAGGATGTTGTCGGAGGCGACGATGGGGGTGCCGGCCCGGGCGAACCCCTTGCGCCAGCCGGCGGCCTGCTTCTGGTTGCGGATCGCCTCCCAGGAGCCGGCCTGCACCTCGTGAGGGCGGATAAAGCCCTTGCGCCCGAGCAGCTCGCTCACGCCGGGCTCGGTGTCAGCGAGCCCCAGGGACATGAGCACGGCGGCGATCCGGTGCGCTGTGGCCATGGCGTTGTAGGCCCGGCCGTTGGGGTCGAACACGTAGTCGGTGTCCATGCCCGGCAGGGCGAACCCCATCGCCACGTCGTGGGCGTGGCGGTCGATGGTGACGGAGCCGGACTGCTCCGGCTTGTCGATGTTGACGAAGAAGTTGCTCGTCTTGTTGGCCCGCAGGATGTTCAGGACTTCCTGGTCTGACTGGGTCGCCAGGATCTCCCGGGCCTTCTCTATCGGGCCCATCGTCCCCTTGGCCGAGCCAACGATCCCGGACGGTTTCGTGTACTGGTCGCCCTCTAGGAAGGCCCGGGCGCCCGCCCGGTTGATGTCCCAGTCGGTCTGCGGAGAGAAGGCGGCGACGATCCCGGACGCCACCCGACGGGCGACGTTGGCGAGGCTCGCCATGTCGGTCGCCTCGCCGTGGGCGATGTCGTACCAGTTGACGCCCCGCACGACGTCGTCGGCGATCTTGGGGTCGGCGGCGTTGAAGTACGACAGGATGTTCTGGACCATCTCGGGCATAGCTGCCCGGTGGTTCAACTGCTCCAGCCGCATGCCGAGCCGGATCTTTGTGAGGTCGTCCGGCTCCCCGTCCAGGATCGAACGCTGCGTGGGCAGGAACGTCGGCGAGATGTAGGTCTCGGGGCCGTCCGCCGTGGCGTTGATACCGACCCACTTGGCCGACGCCGGCAGGTTGCCCTCCTCGTCGGTCCACTGGTCGGTGACGTGGGACAGGTCGGTGAGCCAGTCCTGCAGCGCCTGGCGCTGGTCCTGGGACAGCGCCGCCGGGTGCCGGCGCCAGCGGTCGTACAGGTCAGACATGGCCGTGGAGCCCGGCATGTTGAACACGCCCTGGGACTGCAGGCCGATCATGCGGGCGTGGGCCCGTGCGGCCGCCAGGGCCTGCTGCTGCATGGGGTCCTGGAACGACGAGGCGTAGTTGGCGTCGGTCTCGCTCTCCTGCAGCCGGCGCTGGCCCAGGGCGAGGATGTCCGCCTTCCGCACGGCGTCGTGGTTGGCCCAGGCGTCGTCCCGGGGGTGGGTCTGGTTCAGGACCGACGCCACCTCGTCCAGGTTCGAGGCCACACCGAGCTGACCCACCTCCGGGTTACGGGTCCCGTAGCGGTAGTCGGTCTTGCCGAAGAAGGTCCCGGGGGCGAACTCGCCCCGGTCCCCCGACATGAAGCCGGGCTCGCCCCGCAGGGCGTAGAACCGGCGGCCGGCGGCCACGCCGCCGATCCCGAGCACGCCGGCAAGGGCGAGGCCCCGCTCGGCCGGCGTGAGCCGGAACCCGTTCTGCTGGCCGGTGACGCCGGCCTGCAGGGAGCTGACGGCGTTGGCCGGGTTCAGCATGGAGACGGTCTCTCCCGCCAGGTCGGGCAGCTTCGAGGCGGCGTGCATCAGGCCCCCGATGGGGCCCTGGGAGAACCCGCTGACGATGGACTGCTCAGCCGGCGAGAGGGCGGCCTTGAGGTCGTCTACGAACCCCGCCACTCAGTGCCTGCCGGAGAGGAGGGCCCCGATGACGTGCGTGGCCCACGCCTGCGTAGTGGCCGACACGTCTGGCGACTGGGCGAGCTGGAAGAGGATCCCCAGCGTGGCCTGGGCCCTGGTGGCAGCGCCGCCGAGCGGCGGGCCGGGCGGGGCCGCCAGCGGCGTGGCCACCGGCACGTCCGGGCGCTGCGTGGGCAGCGCCAGGACCGACGGGAAGTTCGGGGGGGTCTGGGCGACCGGCGGCCGGCCGGTCGTGAGGGACGGCGCCTGGGTCTTGGGGGCGAACGGCTTGATGCCGGGGCCGGCCGGGCCGGCCTTGCCCAGAGGCGGCTTGACGTCGGGCAGGGAAGCCTTGAGCCGGTCCAGGGCGGCGCCCTCGCCGTAGGTGCCCGAAGGGGCGCCCTCGACGGAGGGCACCCCGGGCTGGTTCGGCGGTGCGGCGTTGACGTTGGGAGCGTCCATCAGCGGATGGCGGCCTGGCTACGGAAGGGACCCGCCGGAGTCGCCATCTGGTCCATCATCTGGTTGGGGTCGGGCGCCGGGGGCGGGGCCAGCCCGGGCGGCCCAGCCGGGCCGCCAGGGGCGGGGGCAGCACCCGCTCCGGCTCCAGGCGGCTGGGCGCCCGGGGGCGCCAGGCCCGGCGGCAGGGGGCCGAGCCCGGTCTGTGCGGCCGCCGCCTGCTGGGTCTGCTGGTCGGTCGGCTGGACGACGTACTTGCGGAACAGCTCGGTCAGGTCCTCGCCCTTGGCCCGTGCCTGGGCCAGGTCCGCCAGGGCGGACGGGCTGATCTCGCCCGACTGGATCTTCTGCAGGAGGAAGGCCCGCATCATGTCCTGCACCTGCTCGACGTCGATGCGGATGCGCTCCCGCTCGACGTCCTGCAGGCCCTCGATGTTCTCCTGGACGAACTCCTTGGAGATGTAGCCCTTCTCGGCGTACTGGATCATGAGCACGGCGCTCTGCGCCGGGTCCCGCCCGAGCCCGAGCCCGTACTCCACGAGGATCCGGTTGTTCGGGTCGATGTGCTTGCGGGGGTCGTAGCTCAGGACGAACTGCTGGTTCCGCAGCACGCCGTCGATCTGCTTCTCGCCCGGGAAGTAGTGCAGGTCGGAGATGAAGCACAGGCGCAGGGCCTGCTCCTGCATGATCTCCAGGATCTGGTGGTAGGTCTTTATGGCCGTGTTCATCACGCCGGCCGTCGCCTCCAGGAACTTCGCCGAGGCGATGGCCTGATCCACCTCGCCCGGGCGCTGCTTGGGCCACCGGGCGCCGAGGTGGATCGAGTCCACCAGATTGGCCAGGTCCTGCTGGATGTTCAGGCTGGACACGGCCGGCGGCACACGGCCGATGGCGCCCTGCGGGCCCAGCTCGATGTAGCCGCCACCGCCCCAGGCCATCTCCCCAATCAGGTCCTTGACCCAGACGTCGGAGTACACGGCCTGGTCGGCGTAGTCGAGCACCAGCGACATGAGCCGGACGTGGGCCGTCTGGATCCCGATGACCTGGTCGAACTGGCCACGGAACTCGTCGTCGTAGGTGATCCGGCTCCCGATCACGACCGGGCAGACACCCAGCTCGTTCGGGATGCGGTCCAGGATCACCGGCACGTAGACCTGGCCGGCCGGGAAGCCGGAGCCCATCTGGGCCCCCATGCTCATGTTCATGTCGGTCGTGGAGAACAGGGCCGCCACGACGATCTCGGTCTCCGAGAAGAACTCGACGAGCGTGAGCTTGAGGCGCTCCTCCAGGGCGTAGCCCGTGTCGTCGTTGATGAAGTTGACCAGCTTGACCTGGTAGTCGGCCGGGAGCTGGGCGTAGTGGACCTTGCGGGTGAAGATGCATCGGCGCACCTTCTGGCCCGGGCGGAACCCGGGCTCCGGGTAGCAGGTCCGGGGGTCCCGGCGCTCTATCGCCGGCAGCCGGTCGTCGTAGTTGGGCCAGATGACCCAGGCCGACAGGCCGTAGGCCGCCAGGTCCATGACCGTCCTCGGGATGAGGAGGTTCATCCGGGAATACTCGAAGTAGCCGGTCCCGATCTTCTCCATGCGGGCGGCGACGTCGATCAGCTTGTCGGTGTTCTTGCGAGGCCGGACCCGAATCGTGGGGACCTGGCCGGCGGCCTCGGCCGTGTCCTCCAGGGCGACCTGGATCAGGTTCGGGGAGCGGGACTCGACCTTGTCGTTGGACGGGTCGACCTCCTCCCAGTCGCCCCGCAGGACGTTGGAGATCAGCTCATAGCGGACGTCCCGGTCCCGGTAGCGGTCCCGGAACGCCCAAAGGACGATGGGGAGCGTGGTCTCGGTGATCTCGGGCTGGTAGTCGCCCCACTGCGTGGGGGACCCGGCCTGGTCGACCCGGTGGGGGGCGATGGGCTCGTTGGCGGGAGGGAAGCTCCGGGCCATCAGGCGGCCCCGACGGCGGCCCGCTCACGGGCCGCACGGCGCCTGGCCATCACGCTCATGATCGCCAGCTCGCCAAGATCGGGGTCCCGGCCGTAGCGGCGGCGGAAGACCTCCCGCTCGACGTCCTCGGGCGTGGCGTCCCTCGCCACGACGAAGTAGACCGGCTCGCCGTTCGGCTGCACGAACCCGCACACGGTCCCGCCGGTGGCGTCGGCCTCTGCCTTTGTCCTGCGGAACCTCTTGCGGTTGGCCCGGTCCCGGAAGTAGGTACGCATCTCAGTAGTGCCCCCACCCGTGGTACGGTCAAGGGGTGAACTTGAGGCACCTGGCCTGGCAGCAGGTCGTGGGGATCTGGCACGACTTCGGCTGGATCCCGGTCTTCATCGTGATGGGGGCCGTGCTCGTGGCCCTCTTCGAGGGCTGGGTCTGGCTCTCCCAGCACGCCGCCGGCTGGTACCTGCGGCGCAAGGGGATCGGCCCTACGAAGGGACCGAACCCTCCCGATTGACGAACGGGATCGGCTCCGGGGGCGTGGGGTCGACCCAATCCCGGTGCGGGGACGGGCGCCCGGTCACGAGCCGGCGGTGGCCCCTGGAGCCAGGGCCGGCGTACACGGCGCCGGACTGCTCGTAGAGCGGGATCGGGGTCGCCTGCTGGTTGGCGAAGTCGATCACGACCCGGCGCTTGGCGATCCGGGACGGGACCGGCCGGCGGGCGTCGAACAGGGGAAGATGGGCCCGCTTGAGCAGATCCCGGCAGCCCAGGTCGGCGAACCAGGTCGCCATGACCAAGTCGGTCACGACGCCCATCGGGAACACGATGAGCTGCTCGATCAGGGGCTGGAAGGTGCGCCGGCTCGGCTGGTTCCCCCAGGGGATCGACAGGAGCCCGGCCGAGCACAGGGGCGCCATGGACTCAACCCCGAAGTGCTCGTCCCACTTGTTGGTGCTGGTGTTGTGGGGCGTGATGCGGATGCCCTGGAGCGCCAGCTCCCGGACGATCTCCTCGTTGTACTGCACGAGCTGGGACTGCAGCCCGTTGTTCTCGACACGCCACTCGTAGATCGGGTAGTGCTCGGACCAGGCCAGGACCTGCTCCTTGAGCTGGGGCGCCTTCATCGACTTCACGTTGAAGGCGTCGACCAGGTACCGCTTGCCGGTCTGGAGGTTGATCCCGATGAGGACCCCGGCCGTGTACCCGGAGCCGGCGTTGCCGCCGGCAAGGTCCAGGCCGGCGATCAGGCGCCAGTCGGACTCGTAGTGCCCGACGACCCGCTCCTCGTCCTTGGCGGCGTCCAACATCTCCTGGGTGAAGCTGGCGCCCAGGCCCGGGGTGTCGATGTTCTGGTAGACGAGCTGCCAGTCCCGCTCCGTCATCTCGCCCTTCTTGAGCTGGGCGGACAGGTAGTCGAAGTGCTCGGGCCACAGCGTCAGCTCGTCGGCGTCCGAGAGGACCGCCGGCCACTGCATGACGAAGTACCCCTCCCGCATCTTGAGGAAGGAGTAGATGTCCCCGGGGTGGACACGGGTCCCGACCCAGATCAGCCGGCCCCGCTTACCGATGCGGTTCGAGACCTCCTGGTCGAACCACTGGAGCATCTGCTGCACCAGCTCGGGGTTGCGCTGGTTCTTCAAGTCGGCGACGTCGTCGGCCTTGATGGTGTCGGCCCGCCGGCCGTACACCTGGCCGCCCACGCCCACGACCTGGACCGTGGGGTCCTTCTCGGCCGAGACCCGGCCGGCCACGTAGATCCGCTCGGTGTTCCAGACCGCAGAGGTGCCCTCGGGCTTGAAGGGGCCCCAGTCCTCGATCAGGCTCTTCCCGTCCTGGTACAGCTCCGGGTTCGTCAGCAGCTCGTTGATGGAGTGGAGGAAGGTCTTGGCGAACGGGAGGCTCTTGGAGATGATGAGCGTCCGATGGTTCGGGTCCTGGACGACCTGGTAGATCGTGTGCTTGACCGTGACCAGGGTCGACTTGGCGTGGTACGGCGGCACGTTGATGACCATGCGGGGGTGGTGAGCCTGCAGCTCCCGCTTGAGCGTGGTGTGGAACTCGGGGTCCTCGTGGTGGACCTCACAGTCGGGGCACACCCAGTGCCCGAAGTAGTACCGGTCGAACTCGTCGAAGGTGCCGACCCGCCGCCGCTCGTTCAGGCCCAAGGGGCCGATGGCGGCGGCGATCTGCTCGGAGCCCTTGGCGAGGGGCACCCGGGCCCCCTGGCGCTGGGCCTCCAACTTCTCCCGGTACTTGGCGACGTGCTCGTTGAGCCGGGGCCGGCTTACCCCGTAGTAGGTAGCGGCCCGGGCCTGCGACCAGTCCTCGTGGACGACCCGCTTGCTGGCCTCGGTGAACCGCTTCTCCCGGGACCAGTTGCGGGCCGGCTTGTACTCGGGCTCAAGCGTTCCCGGCACGCACGTCCTCGGCGATCCGCTGCTCGGCCACGTCGACCGGGTGCTCTGCCTCCCGGACCAGGTCCCGCAGGACCTGGCGCAGGCCGGCGTGCCGGCGCTCGTCCGCCCGCAGGATGCGCCACTCGTTGTGGGCGATCACCAGGGCGGCCGTCACCACGGAGGCGACGAGGTTGGGTCCTACCCTGCTGTTGTCGAGCGGCCAGAAGTCCGCCAGGAGCCGGTGCCAGAGCCAGAGCATGTCGCTCTAGCTCCCACGAGTGGCTCAGTCAGGCCCAAGTGGCGTGGTTCGGTCGACCTCAGATCGTCCTGACCGAAGTGGGTGTGAGGGTGGCGTGTATTCGCCCCTCGGATCGGACAGCGACCACTCCAGCCAGTCCCGCGCCAGAGCCATGCCGGTCGTCATCCTGTCGAGGCTGTGGGCGGTGGCCGTCTCCCCGCAAGCCTCCAGGGCGACCCGGGCCTTCTCCGTCTCCCAGACGGCTTCCTGGAGGCTGTCAGCGGCCCGGCGGTGAAGCTCCCGGACCTCCTCAGTGTTCAGCGCCTCAGTCATCGGCCTCGTCCAGTTCGTCGTCGGCCTCCGCAATCCATGCCGCAGACGGGACAGTTGCGCTGGTCAAAAGGTGCATCGGCTCTGCTCCTGTCTCGATGGGGCCTGCGGCCCACAGGTCGTATTTCGCCCGCAGGATGACGGGGTTGTTGATCTGATCGTCCTCGACCCACTCCGCCTGGATGGTCGCCCCGTCGCCCTTGACGTACAGGTGGACTTCGGCGTCGTCGGGCAGCCCGTCGAGGGCTGCTTTCACATCACTAACGGTCGCCATCCTCACCCCCGAGCCTCGGTCCTAGCTGCCGCTCCCAGCGCCGACCGAGAGTAAACAAGGCATGGGCGAGCGGGTCACTGTCGAGCAGGTGCCGTAGGGCTCGGCTGTCGCCCGTGCCGACGACCCGTTCCATCTCCCGCAGTCGTTCAGCGTCGGCTCGTAATTCATTGCGCTCGGTCAAGATTTCGCCCAAGGCGTCCATCCCCTTCCGCAGCGTGCTCGGTTCCTCAACCACGGTTCACCCACCAGTCTCGAATCGGGCCGCACGGGAAGAAGGCCCAACTTCGAGGTTACGGTCGTCCTGTACCGAGGCAGAGGGTTGCGGGTCAGGGTCATGCGAGTGTGGCCCTGCGTGGGCGCAGCACCAGCTACCCGGCCCGCAGCACTCTCCCCGGCAGCAGTAGGCATCGGACTCCCCACCTATCAGGTCGGACTTGTCCCACATGCCCGGCAGCTCGTCCAGGCTTCCCTCTCTGTCCCATGCCAGCGCCGCTATGTCGCACTCCGAACAGGCGAACCCGCAGGGGTGCTCCTCGGGGTCAGCCCCGCACGCCACGCACACGCCGTGCTCGCAACGGAACAGCCGAGCCGTCAGCCCCTTGAAGGGTGGCTCCCCTTGCGTATCCCGCAGCCAGGGTTTGAACTCGTCATCCTTGACGGCCATGACCTTCGCCGCTCGGGCTGACGGGGCCAAGTAGATACCCCAGCAGTGGAAGGGCTCCGGTGGGTCGTAGATACCGCCGCTCAACAGTTCGGGCGAGAAGACCTCGTAGTGGCACAGACGAGCGGACACGGTCCCCCCGCCGCCGCAGGCTGAGCACCAGAAGTCGAGGTTGTAGTCCTGGCCGACCCCACCACAGTCCGGGCAGTAGTCGAAGTCCACGCAGACGGGAGTGGCCTTAGTGCGCCTGGTCATCTAAACCCCCCGCCCTGGGTAAGCACGTCGGCGACGTACTTGGCGTGTTCCTGGGCGTTGAGCGTGATCGGCCGGTCGGGGAAGTACCGAGCGATCGTCTCGATGTCCTGCTCGCCCCACTCGATGTGGCATCGGTGCGGCCCGTCGTGGCCTTCGAGCAGACCGCACTTGACGATGGTCGGCTGGTCGAAGTTCAGGATACCGACGCAGATGGCCGGGCAGGGATGGTACGGCTGATGTTCCTCCATGACCCACTCCTTCGCCCGTCCACCGGGCTCCGAGAACACCACTAGTCGTCGCCCTCCGTCACGTCACCTAGACCCCCCAGCCGCCCGTCACGAACCGATGGGCAGCCGCATGAACGTCGTCCAGAAAGTTGCACTCCTCGCCCATCTGGCAGTCCCGAAGGTCGAACTCGGGGCCGATGTACAGGGTCGCTGTGCCAGGACAGAGCAGCCACCAGTAGGGATGGCCCGGTGGCCCGCACTTCACCAGGACGCCGTAGTCCGACCCGTCCTCGGTCGGGATGCGCCATGCATCGGTATGCCTCTCACCCATCACCGTCACCCCCCCCATGTACGGCCCGGTCGTGCCGGCGGACCCACCGCTTGACGAGCGGGTAGATCGCCAGGTCGAACAGGATGGTCCAGGTGATCTCCGAGCCGATATGGGCCGGGTCCAGGACCGTCTGGAGGTAGTCCTTCCAGAGCGGGAGGTGGGCGGCCGCCTCACGCATCGGAGTCCACCAGGAACGCCACCAAGTCCGGGTTGTCCCGGAGCACGGACAGGAGCGTGGTCTCCAGGTGCCCGATGATGTACTCCTCCATCTCCATGCCCTTGAGGCTCACCCGGCGGAACGGCTCGTTCGACAGGTTGAAGCAGGCGTGGAGCAGCTCGTGGAGGAGCGTGGTGCGGAGCACCCCCGGGTCCTGGGTCGGGTCGAGCCCGATCACCAGGTCGTGCGGCAGGTGGATCCCGTACAGGTCCTTGGACTCCTGGTCCGCCCGGATCTTCTCCCACCGCTCCCCGCCGCAGACGACCCGGTACAGGTAGGGCCCGATCCTCAGGCGCTTGGGCGGCCTCACGCCGCCGCCTCGTACCAGGCCGGGCCGTAGATCTCCGTCGGGTGCTTGTGGAGCACCAGGCAGGAGATCTTGTCGGCGGCCCAGATCGTGAAGCGCCCCTTCTTGCGGGCCCGCTCCAGGCAAATCTTCAACCAGGGGACGGTGGTGACCGAGACCCCGGCCTTCTGCAGCGCCGCTATCAGCGGCTCGGCCGGCACGGTCGGGGGGACGTATCGGGCCATCAGCGCCACGCCCAGTGGACCGGCTGCGGGAGCGGCTCCCGCCCAGCAGAGAAGACGACCTCGAACTCGCCCGTGCGGTGGTTCCGGCGCCAGCCCCGGCCCCAGCCGCCGTCCGGCGGGTTGACCCGGCCCCGGTGCCCGAGGGCGCCCGGGGGCGCCTCCATCAGGGCCACGATGTCCTCCGGCGTCAGGGCCTCACGCATTGGCCAGCTCCTCCCGATAGCGGCGCTCGATCACGGCCTTCCAGGAGGTG
>Ga0070739_10005782_pt1 | contig 13928 bp, 13 predicted proteins | sample Coa_R1_7_FD_66445 | JGI IMG/M metagenome (GOLD analysis project Ga0070739, IMG submission 66445) | Surface soil microbial communities from Centralia Pennsylvania, which are recovering from an underground coalmine fire - Coalmine... | ecosystem: Environmental > Terrestrial > Soil > Unclassified ... | reverse complement strand
TCGACGAACCGGGCTCCGTCCTCGCCCACCTGGATCGAGGTCGGACCGAGCAGGTGGTCGACCGCGAACCGCGAGGCGATCGCGCAGTCGTCGCCGACGGCCTCGCGCACCTTCTCGATCGACTCGCGCCAGAAGCGGGCGCGGTTCGCGAACGAGCCGCCGTACTTGTCGGTCCGCCGGTTATAGAACGGCGACAGGAACTGGAACGGCAGGTACGCGTGGGCGCCGTACACGTAGACGATGTCGAAGCCCGCGTCGCGCGCGCGCAGCGCGGCGTCGACATACATCTGCTGGACCTCGTTGATGTCGTCCTGGTCCATGTAGCGCGGGAAGATGTTCAGCTCGAAGTCCGAGGCGATCTGCGAGGGGCCGCGGGGCGTGGCGCGGGACTCCATGCACGGCGCGTGCGGGCCGCCGTACCACAGCTCGATCCCGGCGAGCGCGCCGAACTCGTGCAGGCGGTCGGTCATCGCCGACAGGTTGCGGACGTCGCCCTCGTCCCAGATCCGCGCCGACACGCGGCTGGTGTCGTCGGACTCGGGATGGATCGAGCAGTACTCGGTGCAGCAGGCGCCCCATCCGCCCTCGGCCTTCATCCCCCGGTGGTAGGCCTGCATCCCGGGCTTCTCCGAGCCCGCACCGATGCAATGAGGGACCTGGTAGAAGCGGTTCTTGAGCGTCTTCGGCCCGATCTGAATCGGCTCGAACAGGATGTCGTACTTCGGATCACGCGCCACGTGGTATCTCCTCGCTCGGAATAGAACGAATTTGTCTAGCCCCGCGCGTTTTCTACCGGTTTTGACGGCGGATGTCTACTGCGGGTGCTCGATCCGTCCGGCGCGGGTGCGATCAGCCGTCCGGCGCGATCCACACGAGGCAGGGGGCGTCGCGCCGCACCCGCCTTGCCGCCAGCCGCAGGTGCCAGCGGGAGGTGCGGCCGAGGTCCGGACCGAGGACCAAGAGGCCGGCCTCGCGCTCCCGGATCAGGTCGATCAGCGCGCTCAGGGGATGCCTGGCGGTGATGCGCAGGAGCTCAGTCTTGATCCCGCGCGCGACCGCCCGTTCAGCGGTTGCCCTGACCGCGTCGAGGTCCTCCTCGTGCGGAAGCGTGAGGTACTCAGGCGCGAGGATCATCGTCATCGGATAGGTCCGCATCGCGATCATGTTGGCGATGATCAAGAGCGATCCGCCGTCGAGCGCGCTGTCAAACGCCATCCGCTCGGCGCTCGGGTCGATCCGGACCGAGAGCGTCGCGAGGATCACCGGACGCGCTTTCGTCGGGGCCCCGACCGAAGCCCCCGCCGAGACGTCAGCGCGGTCCGCAACCTGCGCCATCGTCAAGAAATTGTAGTTGAAGCAATTTATACAAACTGGTATACAGCGCGCCTGGGGAGAGAACCCTTACTGGGCACTCGGTAGATCGACTGTCGACTGGAGGAAGAGGGATGGCTACAGCCGTTGTCGAGGAGCGACAGCTTCTTAAGTCGTTGCGCTGGTGGGACGGGTTCACGATCGCCCTCTGCCAACCGGGATTCCTCCTCGGATCGCTGCTCGGCGCCTATGGCGCGCTCGGCGTGATCGGCGCGACGACGCTGTGGGGCATCGCCGCGCTCGTGGCGCTGCTGTCCGTCTGGATCTACTCCGAGCCCGCGATGATGTTCCCCGGCCGGTCCGGCGGGATCTCCCTGTACGCGAACGAGGGCTGGCGTAGGTACACGACCCTGGTCGGCCCGATCGCGACGTTCGGCTACTGGATCGGCTGGTCGGTGGTGCTCGCGATCTTCGGCAACATCATCGGATCGCTGATCCAGGCGCAGTGGTTCTCCACCGCGACCTGGACCGCCTGGGACGGGGTCGTCCACCTGCAGCTGTTCAACTTCATCGGCATCGGCTGCATCATCCTGGTGTGGCTGGCGAACGTGTTCGGTATCCGCCCGTTCGCGTGGTTCACCTACGTGACCGGGGTGCTGATGATGATCCCGATCGCGATCCTGATCGTCGGCCCGGTGGCATCCGGTCACTGGCATTCGGCCAACGTCCACTGGGCGCTCGCGAGCACCCAGTGGGGCGGCGTCAAGATCGCGCTCGTCTGGCTGTTCATCATGACCTGGTCGGCCGGCGGCGTCGAAGTGTGTGCGACGTTCACGCCCGAGTACAAGTCGCGGAGCGACAGCACGATCGCGCTTCGCAGCTGCGCCACGTTCTCGCTGCTGGTCTACGTCCTGCTGCCGCTCGGGATGGGCGGGTTCACCGGAATCCCGGGGACCGCGGCGATCCTGTCCAACTCGTCGTATGTGACGACGTTGAACGCGGTCGTCGGCAAGGGCGTCACCGATGTGCTGGTGGTCTTCCTGATCCTCTCGTTCCTGCTGTCGATGGGCAGCTCGACGGCGGACGCCGGCCGCGCGCTCTACGGGATCTCGAAGGCCGGCCTGACGATCAAGTGGCTGGGCAGGCTGAACCGGTTCCACGTGCCCGGGAACGCGATGACGGTCGACCTGGTCGTCAACACCTGCCTGATCCTGTTCATCTCGAGCAACCTCGCGATCCTGTACATGAGCAACATCGGCTACGTGCTCTGTCACGTGCTGGCGATGAGCGCGTTCCTGCTGCTGCGCAAGGACCGTCCGAACTGGCCGCGCCCGATCAAGGTAAGCGCGCCGTGGGTGGCGCTGGCGGGGATTCTGATGGTCTACTACGCCGTGATCCTGGTCGTCGGCGCCGGCGCTCCGAAGCTGAACGGCTACGGGACCTGGACCGACTTCGGCATCGGCGTCGGGATCCTGATCGGTTCGGTGCTGCTGTTCTTCTACCGGCGGCTGGTCGAGGACAAGCAGCCGATCCACTGGAACGAGGCCACGCCGGCGATGCCGGAGGGCCCCGACCGGGAGGCCCTGGCACAGGTCGGCTGGAGCACTGAGGCGGCGGCTCCGGCGGCAGTGCCCGCCGGCAGCTAGCGCCAAAGGAGGCGAAATGAGCTATCAGAGGATCGTGCTGGGCTACGACGAGTCGCCCGCGGCGAAGCGTGCGCTCGAGCGCGCAGGGCAGATGGCGAAGGCGCTCGGATCTGAGCTGATCGTCACCAGCGTCGCGCCGGTGCTCGCGAACATCGGCCGCTCGGTGGGACCGGGCGACCCGGCTGACCCGCCGGAGGCGCACATCGAGGAGCTACATCACGCCAGGTCCTACCTCGAAGGCGAGGGGATCCAGGCCGATTACGTTCCCGCGATGGGACATCCGGCGCCGACGATCGCCGAGCTGGCGAGGGAGCGCAACGCCGACCTGATCGTGCTCGGCACGCATGAGCCGAGCCTGCTCGGAAGGCTATTCGGGCAGAGCGTGACCGACGCCGTCGCGCACAAGGTCCACTGCGACGTATTGATCGTGCATCCGGAGGACTGAGGGTCGGCGGGTCGCTCGGGCGCGTGCGCCTGTCCCCGTCGGGGCCGCGCTAGTCGGCCTTCAAATTCCAGGTCGGCAGGTTCTGGCTGAGCTTGCGGCGGTAGCGCGAGCGGAAGAACGGTCGCCCGAACATGACCCACGACGCGAGCAGGAACGGCAGCGCGATCAGCGCGCCGTAGGTCCTGCCGGTCAAATAGAAGGCGATGTCGCCGATCAGCAGGATGATGCCCGAGATCAGCGGGACCATCCGGTAGCGCAACTGGGTGCGGCGGATCGCGGCGTATTCGTCGAGCGGGATCTTTGCGGTGTCGAACCTGCGGCCGCATCCCTCACACGTCCACCGCTCGCCGTATCGCAGCTCGCGGCGCTGACCGCACTCGCATGTCACCGTGATCATGGGCCCCTTGCGAACTGACCGCGGGAGCTGGGCCTCCGTTTGGGCCATCGCGATTAGTGTAACCCCGCGCGCGGTAGCCTCGTTAGGTGCTTGATGCCGTGCAGATAGGTGGTTTTGACTGGTACGGCGTGCTGTATCTGGCCGTGCTCCTGACCGTGATCTTCTTGCCCGTGCTGTTCGTGCGACGCGCCCCTTCGCCGGGTGATGGTGGCGCGGACGACGAACACGGCGGGGGGTTGCGAAGGCCGCCTGGTCCCCCCGGTCCTCCCTCGGGCGGGCCGCCGCTGCCCGACGCCGACCAATCGCCCCACCGGCTGCGCGATCACGGGCGACTCAGCGACTCGGTGACGCGCCGCCGTCGTGGGGCGCTGCACCGTCCCGTCCGGCGCCGCTCGCGAACGCTGGTCGGCTGAGCTGACGCCGTCCGCCGACCGCCCCTTCGCGGAGCTCCTGGCGGGCCTGTCTGAGCGCACGCCCGCCCCGGGAGCCGGCAGCGCCGTCGCCTGGTCTGCGGCGCTGGCGGCCGGGCTGCTGGAGATGGTCGCGTCGTTCGCCGGCAGCTCGGCGGAGGCGGCGGCGGCGCGGGCGACGGTGCTGCGCGCCGAGCTGCTGGCCGCGGGCGAGCGCGAGCTTCATGCCTACGAGCCGGTGCTGTCGGCAAAGAGCGAGGACGAGCGGCGAGCTGCGCTGTCGGCTGCATCCGAGACGCCGCTCGCGATCGCACGGGCGGCCGCCGAGGTGGCGGAGCTGGCGGCGGAGGTCGCGGACGCGAGCAAGCCGTCGTTGAAGGGCGACGCGGTCGCGGGGGTGCTGCTGGCCGAGGCCACGACGCGCGCGGCCGCGCGGCTGGTCGAGATCAACCTCGCTGGTGTGCCCGGCGACGCGCGGCTCGGAGAGGTCGCCGAGTTGAGCGGGCGCGCGGCGCGGGCGCGGGAGCGGGCACTGGGGGACTGAGCGACCCCTACTCGTGCAGCGCCAACGAGCGGGCGGCCGCGGCACGCCCAGGGGTTGATTTCCGACCCCTACACGTGCCGCGATGCGGACGCGCCCCGCGATGCACGAGAAAGCGTCACCGACCCGCCCCTCGAAAGCGCCCCTAAGCCCCTAGCTTCCCCACCCCCGCCTGCGTAGGATGAGCCCGTTGGACGAGGTGATCCTGACCACCTGCCCGCGCGACTGCTACGACGCGTGCGGCGTCGCCGTCGTCAAGCGCGACGGCCGGGTCCGCCACGTCCGCGGCGACCGCTCGCACCCCGTCAGCCGCGGCAAGCTGTGCGTCAAGTGCTCGACCGCATACAACGGCGTCCTGCTCGACCCGAAGGCGCGGCTCTTGCATCCGTTGCGGCGTACCGGGCCCAAGGGCGCCGGCGAGTTCGAACGCGTCAGCTGGGAGGAAGCGCTGGCGGAGGTCGCGGAGCGACTGAGCTCCATTCCCGGCGAGACGATCCTGAACGCCCACTACACGGGCACGTTCGCGCTGCTCGGGTTCTTCTTCCCGCAGCGCCTGTTCAACCGGCTCGGCGCGACCGAGGTCGACCCCGACACGATCTGCAACAAGGCCGGGCACGTCGCGCTCGAGTACCTGTACGGAACCTCGATGGACGGGTTCGACCCCCGCACCGCGCGCGATGCCGCGGCGATCATGGTCTGGGGCGCGAACCCGTCGGCGTCGGCGCCGCACCAGCACGATCACTGGCTCCCCGAGGCGCCGGGCGCGGTGATCGTCGTCGACCCGTTCCGGACCCCGACGGCCGCCGCGGCCGACCTGCACCTGGCGCCCTTCCCCGGCAGCGACGCCGCGCTGGCGTTCGCGCTGCTGCACGTGATCGTCCGTGACGGGCTGAGCGACCCCGCGATGCTCGCCGACCATGCGCTCGGCTACGACGAGCTCGAGCCGCTGCTCGCGCGTTGCACTCCCGATTGGGGCGAGCGCCTCACCGGCGTGCCGAGCGAGCTGATCGAGCGCGCGGCGCGGCTGTACGGCGAGGGGCCCTCGCTGTTGTGGATCGGGCAGGGCTTCCAGCGCCAGCCTCGAGGCGGCAACGCGGTCCGGGCGGTGGGGCTGTTGCCGGTCGTGAGCGGCAACCTCGGCAAGCCCGGCACCGGCCTGCTGTACCTGAACGGCGCCGACAGCCGCCGGATCGACGAGGACTATCTGGCGGGGGTCGAGCTCGCGCGCGACGCGCCCGCACCGATCAGCCACATGGACCTCGCCGAGCGCCTCGAGGATCGCTCACGGGCACGGGCGCTCTGCTGCTGGAACATCAACATCGCCGCCTCCAACCCGCTGCAGGCTCGGCTCCGCCGGGCGCTCGCCAGAGAGGACCTGTTCACGGTCGTCGCCGACCTGTTCGCCACCGACACGACCGACTACGCCGACATCGTGCTGCCGGCGGCGAGCTTCCTGGAGTCAGACGACCTCGTCGCCTCGTACTTCCACCTCAGCCTGAGCGCCCAGGTGAAGGCGATCGAGCCGCTCGGCGAGTCGCTCCCGAACACCGAGATCTTCCGGCGTCTGGCAACTGCGATGGACCTCGACGAGCCTGCGCTGCACGAGTCAGACGCGGACATGATCGCGCGCGTGCTGGAACCGACCGGTGTCAGCTTCGAGGAGCTGGCGGCGCGTGGAACCGTCTGGCTCGAGCCAGACCCGGTGATCCAGTTCGCCGACATGCGCTTCCCGACGCCCAGTGGACGGGTCGAGATCGCCTCGGAGCGGGCCGCGGCTGACGGCCATCCGCGCCTGCCGGAGCCGCACGCCGACCCGCGGCCGCAGGCAGCAAAGCTGCGCCTGCTCTCGCCGGCCTCGCCGTGGCTGATGAACGACAGCTTCGCCAACGACCCGAAGCTCACCCACCGCCTTGGCCCCGCGACCGTGAAGATGCACCCGCTCGACGCGGCGGAGCGGGGACTGGCCGCCGGCGACCCGGCGCTGCTCGAAAGCCCCACCGGGCGGCTCACGCTGACGGTCGAGCTGTCGGACGAGCTGCCGCGCGGCGTGATCTATTCGCCCAAGGGACGCTGGCCCAAGCGCGAGCCCGGCGCGGCGAACGTCAACGTGCTGAACCCTGGCCTCGAGAGCGACATGGGCCGCAGCACCACGGTGCACGGCATCGAGGTCAGCGTCAGCGCCGGCTAGATCACCGTCCTTCCGCCGTCGACCAGCAGGTTGTGGCCGACGACCATGTCCGATGCCCGCGAGCACAGGAACAGGATCGCGCCCACGATCTCCTGCGGCTGGCCGACCCGTCCCGCGGGGATCGCGTCGAGGATCCAGTCGCGGTACTCGGCGGTGTCGAGGAACGGCGCGATCATCGGCGTCTCGAAGTCGCACGACGCGACCGCGTTGACGTTGACGCCGTGGCGGATCCACTCCGCGCCGAGCGTGCGGGTGAGCTGGACGATCGCGCCCTTGCTGACGTTGTAGGCGACCTGCTCCGGGACGCCCAGAAAGCCGTCGGTGGAGGAGACGTTGACGATCTTGCCGCGCCCGCGCTCGATCATGTGACGCCCGAACCGCTGGCAGAGCAGGAACGTGCTCGTGACGTTGGTGCGGATCAGCCGCTCCCAGTCCTCGGAGCTGACGTTCAAGGCGTCGCCTCGGTCGAACACGCCGGCGGCGTTGACGAGGATGTCGATCCGATCGTGGCGGCCGAGGATCCGATCGGCGAGCCGCACCGCCTGCTCGCCGGCGGCGAGGTCCGCCAGCTCGAGCTCCGCCCGCCCGCCAGCCGCCTCGATCTGGGCCACAACTTGCTCGCCGCGCTCGCGGTCGCGCCCAACGAGGACGACGGTCTCAGCGCCGGCGCGGGCCAGCGCCACCGCGCTGACCGCGCCGAGCCCGCTGGTGGCGCCTGTGACCACGGCCGTCGTCCCCGACAGCCCGAACAGCTCCTCCAGATATGTCATCTATGCCGCGGACGGCTGAGCCGCGACCGCTGGGATCAGCCGCTCCGCCGCCAGCCGCAGCTGGTCGGCGATCCCGGGAACGCCGGAGACCGACTGTCCTGAGAACAGCTCCACCAGCGGAGCGTCCGCGAGCGCCAGCACGATGTGGTTGATCCCGGAAGGGAGGATGTCTCGCTTGATCTGCTCCGCGCACTGCTCGGGCGTGCCCGCCACCGACAGCTTCTCGGCCAGCTCGGGCCCGAACATCTCGATCGCCCTGGCGACGTCGCCCGCGGCGAACGCGTCGAAGATCGGCTGAAGCTCGGACTGATCGATCCCGTGCCGGGCGAGCTGCTCGGGCGGCATCGACGGGATGTAGAACGCGACCAGGATCCGCGCGGCTTCCTTGGCGGCGGCCGAGTCCTCGGAGACGACGGACACGATCCACGCGCCGAGGTCGAGCTCCTGCCAGTCCCGGCCCGCCCGCTCGGCGCCGATCTTGACGTGGTCGATCACGTAGTCGTAGGCCTCGCGCGAGTACGAGAGGGCGTGGTGCAGCCCGTCGGCGATCTCACCGGCTGCCTCGAACGAGCGGGGGCCCTTCATGCCGCCCATCTTCAGCGGGATCCGCTGCTGCACCGGCCGCGCGGCGGTGAACAGCCCCGTGTACTTGAAGAACTCGCCGTCGTAGTCGATCTTGCCCTCGTCGAGGAATGTGCGCATCACGTGCATCGCCTCGCGCAGGCGTGACAGTGGCCTGCGGTTCGCCCAGTCGAGGTGGTACTGCTGCAACATCACGAAGTTGCCGGTCGAGACGACCGCCTCGGCGCGGCCGCCGGAGAGCTCGTCGAGTGTCGCGAGCTGCTGGCAGATGAGCGTCGGCTCGCGCAGGAAGACGTGGGTGACGTTCGGGCCGAAGCGGATCTTCCGTGTCTTGTCGGCGGCTGCCGAGAACAGGCACCACAGGTCCTTGTGCCAGGTCTCATCGACCGAGTAGCACGCGTAGTAGCCCAGCTCGTCCGCGACCTTGATCATCTCGATCGACTCCGACAGCGGGTAGTCGGGGAGCATGCAGTAGCTGAACCGCAGCGCCCCATCACCTGAAGAAGACATAACGGCCCCTTGTTCGTCGTGGCCGGCGCGCTCCCGCTGAACCGAAGCCCGATCCTACCTCCGGGGGCCTGGCGGCGCGAGTTTTTTGCGGGCTCTTCGGGCGGGGGAGGGCGGGCGCGGGAAGTTTGGCGAATCCGTAACTACCCCCGTTACGCAAACGCCAAAGTTCGTCGGGCGAGACGGCCGCGTTACAGCACGGCAAGCAGCTCGATCCGGTTGCCCCACGGATCCGTGGCGTAGAAGCGGCGGACGTCGGCGAGGACGTCGTCCCAGACGATCTCAACGCCGGCCGCCTCGAGGCGCGCGGCCAGCGGCTTGAGCGCGTCCGGGTGCACGCGAAGCGCGGGATGCGCCTTCCTCGCGGGCGCGAACGGGTCCTCGATGCCGACGTGAAGCTGCTGGCTGCCGGCCTGAAACCAGACACCGCCGCGAGCGGCGAGCGGGGCGGGCTTGTCCACCTCGATGAGGCCGAGCAGCTCGCCGAAGAACCAGCGTGCCGCCTCCTCACAGCCGGTCGGGGCTGCGATCTGGACGTGGTCGATTCCTTCTATCGACATGGTTGTGAACGTACTCCGCTCCGAAACGGCAGCTCCGCCAGCGGCTGCCATCGCGCGTACGTTGGTCGGTCGCCACGCGGTCCAGGGGTCGGGCCGGTCCCCACGGCCTGAAGGGTCCCCCCGCCACCATCGCCCGCGCCCACCGATAGCGCCTTTGGACAAATTGGCATATGATCGGTCCGCTCCGAGGGGACTGTCGGCGCGTCTGTGGCGGCGCCCAGCGGGCACGGTCAGGAGAGGAGATCTGATGGCGGAAACGACGGCCTCACAGGAGGCGACGAACGGCGACGGCGCCGTTCGGGCGCTGGTCGAGGAGTGGCGCGACGTCGCCTACAACTGCTTCAGCTCCGGGCACAAGTTCTGCCGCGAGGTGTGCCCGGTGATGCAGGTCACGCGCGATGAGCGCCACACGCCGACCGCGTTTCACGCGAACGTGGTCGCGATGGACAAGGGGCACCTTTCGATCGAGGACGTGGCCGAGGACTACGTCCACTGCACGATGTGCGGGGCGTGCGAGCTGCGCTGCCCGAACACGCTGTTCACCGGCGACTTCTACCGCTTCCGCCAGCGCACGATCGACGTCGTCCGGGCGATGCGGACGCTCGCGGTCGAGCAGGGGATCCACCAGCAGAACTGGAAGCGCTGGGCCGAGCTGACCGACCGCTGGGGCAACGAGCCGGTGCTCGGCTGGGCCAAGGAGACCTCGGGGAGCAAGGTCCGCGCCTGGGCGGCGGGCCTGGAGATCCCCACCGGCGGCGAGACGATCCTGTTCGCCGACTGCGAGGCGGCCTTCCGCCGGCCGTCGGTCCCACGGGCGGTGGCGCTGATCCTCCGCCAAGCGGGAGTCGAGTTCGGGCTGATGGACCAGCAGTGGTGCTGCGGCGGACCGATGTGGGAGACCGGCTATGTCGAGATCGCGGAGAAGATGGCCACGCACAACATGCTCGACTGGCGCAAGACCGGCGCCAAGCGGATCGTCTGCCTCGACCCGCACGACTACATCACGATCGTCGAGAACTACCCCAAGCTCGATCAGAACTTCGACGAGTTCGAGATCGTGCTCGCGGTCGACCTGATCGCCGAGCAGATTCGCGCGGGAAAGCTCGAGCTGAGCACGCCGATCAAAAAGACCGTCACCTACCACGACCCGTGCCGGCTGAACAAGCGGCTCGGCGTGTGGCAATCGCCGCGGGAGATCCTGCGGGCGATCCCCGGGCTGACGTTCATCGACGTCGACCACGTCACGCAGTGGTCCTACTGCTCGGGCGCCGGCTCGAACCTGTTCGTCGAGAAGCCCGAGCTGACCGCCGAGATCAGCCGGCGCAGGATCGCCAAGGCGAGGGAGCTCGAGGGCGGGGTGGAGGTGCTCGTCTCGGCGTGTCCCTGGTCGGAGCGGCCGCTGACCGAGCAGGGCGAGGAGCAGGGGATAGAGGTGATGGACATCTTCGAGCTGGTCGCCGAGGCGGCCGGATTCGAGGTGTGAGATGGCGGTCGCGATCCTCGACAGCGTGATCGATGAGCTGACCGCGATCTGCGGGCCCGATCACGTCTTCACCGGCCGCTCGGCGACGTTCAACCGCGCGCGCGTGCCGGCGCCGTTCCCGGTGCACAGGTGGGCTGAGTACATCCCCAGCGCGGTCGTGCTGCCGAGCTCGACCGAGCAGGTCTCCGAGGTCGTCAAGCTCGCGAACCGCCACCGGATCCCGGTGGTCCCGCGCGCCGGCGGAACCGGCCTGACCGACGGCGCGGTCCCCCTCCGCGGCGGGATCCTCGTCGACGTCAAGCTGATGAACCAGATCCACGAGCTCGATCACGAGAACCGGACGGTGACGGTCGGGACCGGGATCAACATGCTCAAGCTCAACGAGGAGCTCCGCAGGCACGGCTACATCTATCCCGACGATCCCGCCTCCTACCCGTGCTCGCTTGTGGGTGGGCGGATCGGCACGAGCGGGTGGTCGCTGATCGGCGCGCGCTACGGCCACACCCGCGATCTGGTGATCTCGTTCGAGCTCGTGCTGCCGACCGGCGAGGTGATCCGCGCCGGCGACGGCGGCGGTCCGAAGGTGCGCAAGTCCTCGAGCGGTTACCAGCTCAAGCACCTGTTCATGGGCCACCAGGGGACGCTCGGGATCGCGACCGAGGCGACGCTCGAGCTGTTCCCGCGGCCCGAGGCGGAGTTCTCGATGTTCTGGGCATACGAGGACTACCGCGACGCGTGGCGGGCGACCGGCGAGCTCGCCCGCTCGGGGGTGGCGACGCTGGCCGGCGTCGTCCTGTTCGACGAGCACAAGATCCGCTACCTGCGACGCGACGACGAGGCGTACATCCCGCAGCCCGAGTCGGTCAGGGCGGTGGTCGCCTGCGCCGCCTACGGCAACGAGGACGAGGTCAGGGTCGGCGCCAAGCGGCTGTTGCGGATCGCCAAGGCATCCGGCGGTCGCTACCTCGGCGATGAGATCTCCCAGGGCGACTGGGCCTCACGCCACGACCGCTACGCGACCCCCCAGCACGGGCGCGCCCGCGACGGCCAGGTGGCGCTGATGAGCTGGCACTGCGAGGACGCGTCGATCCCGTATCCCGAGCTTCCCGCGGTCAGCGAGAAGTGGCATGCGATCGCCGCTTCGCTGGCGGAGCGGTTCGACATGTTCGACGACTGGGGGATGTTCGCCTACACCAATGGCGCGTTCAAGCCGTGGGGCGACTACCTGACGGAGATCGACATCGGCGTCTGGGAGATGAAGTGGGACGAGGACGCTTGGGCTGCGTGGGTGCAGGCCAAGCGCGACATCGCCCAGGTCGCGATCGACCACGGCGGCTCGATCTCGGCCTGCCACGGCTCCTGTCGCGAGGGCGAGGTCGACCTCGTCCCGCTCGAGCTCGGCGCCGGCTTCGAGGTGATGAAGACGATCAAGCGATCACTCGACCCGAACAACATCATGAACCCCGGCAAGTACCTGCTCGATCAGGCCTACGAGGAGGGCTGAGCAATGCTCGGTTTCAGACTGTCGGCGCAAAAGCCGTCCGAGGCCCACCGCGTCACCGACGTCGTCGTCAGCCGCTTCGAGCACGTCTTCGAGGTCGATCCGGCGCTGATGCGCGAGCACGTCCACCAGCAGGAGATCCCGAACTGGGACTTCGAGCGGATCGTGGCGAGCCGCTGGGAGCACCTCGCGTGGATGCACGATCACTTCGCCGACTGCGCGATCTCCGCCGAGGAGCTGCTCGCCGAGATCGAGGCGGAGAGCTGAGACACCGCCGCCCGCTCCCGCAGGTAGGGGAGCGGGACGCTCGGGTCCTCGGCGTCGATCTCGCGCGCGAGCCGGTGGCCGTCGAAGATCGCGTCGGCGATCAGCCGCGGGGCGACGCAGTCGCCCACCCGGTAGAGCGCCTCGACTCCCTCCGCCGCGAGCGACCCCGGATCTGACGCCAGCGACCGGTAGAGCGCGTCCTCGGAGCGGCGCTGCGTCACCAGGACGAAGCCGTCGGCGAGCAGCTCGACCGGCTCGTCGAACTCGTCGTGAGCAGTGCCCGCGCCGGGCTCGACGGCGCTCAGCGTGACGCCCCGGCGCATCGCCACGCCCGCCTCGTGCAGGCGGCGTCGCAGCATCGGCCCCTCGAGCGTCTCGTCGCAGATCGGCGCGATCTGCTCGAGGGAGGTGACGAGCTCGACACGGTAGCCCTCCCCTGCCAGCTGCTCGGCGATCCCCGCCGCCATGAAATACCCCTCGCAGTCGTACACGACGACGCGCTCGCCCGGCGGGCGCTTGCCCGCGACCATCACCTGCTCGGGCGTCAGGATCCAGTCGAGCTCCGCGTCGGCGCCCGCGATCGGCGTGTGCACGGAGGCGCTCACGCCATCGGCCGACCAGCGAGCGCCGGTGGCGAGGATCACGAGCTCCGCGCCGTACTCGCGCACGGCGCCGGCGTCGAGCTCCGCGCCGCAGATCAGCTCGACGTTGCGCAGCTTCGAGATCTGCACGGCGCGCCAGTTGATCACGCGCCGCCATTCGCCGAGGCCGGGCAACTCCGCGATCCAGCGCAACGCGCCGCCGGGCTCGTCGTTTGCGTCGAGCAGATGGACCCGGCGGAAGCCTCGCTTGCCGAGCACGATCGCGCACTCCATCCCGGCCGGCCCGGCGCCGAGCACGAGCACGTCACGGTCGGCGTTCGACGCGCGGGAGAAGGCCTCCGGGTGCCAGCCGCGACGGTGCTCCTCGCCGGCGGTCGCGTTCTGCGTGCAGCCGAGATGGCCGTTCGTCTCGCTCTTGAGGATGCAGACGTTGCAGCCGATGCATTCGCGGACCTCGCCGTAGCGGCCCTCCTCGATCTTGCGCGGCAGGAACGGGTCGGCGATCGACGGGCGAGCGGCGCCGATCACGTCGAGCGCGCCGCTGCGGACGATCTCCGCCATCTGGTCGGGGTCGGTCATCCTGCCGACGCCGACGATCGGCTTTCGCGGTCGCCTCGCGGACGTGGGCGGTCCACTCGAGCTGGTAGCCGGCGGCGAAGAAGCGCGACGCGCCCGAGTCCTTCGACCACTCCGCGATCGAGCCGACGTTCACGTCCCA
>Ga0070739_10005779_pt1 | contig 13936 bp, 10 predicted proteins | sample Coa_R1_7_FD_66445 | JGI IMG/M metagenome (GOLD analysis project Ga0070739, IMG submission 66445) | Surface soil microbial communities from Centralia Pennsylvania, which are recovering from an underground coalmine fire - Coalmine... | ecosystem: Environmental > Terrestrial > Soil > Unclassified ... | reverse complement strand
AGCCTGCGGTGATCAAGCGCCACCACTCGCCCTGATGAATGGCGGCAGGAAACTCGACGCCGAGCAGATCTTCCGCTATGGGGCTGAGGGAACCGAAGGGGACGTGTCCAAAACGATAGCTGACGATCAGCTCAGCCAGATAAAAAGCTACGTTGACGATGAGGACGATGACGCTGCTGAGGTTCGCGCGCGGTAGAAAGGAGGCTGCCAACCGGGTTCCGCGCATGTCAATGGCGCGCGGGCCAAGCTGCACGCCGCAATACGGGCACACGCGATCGGTAATGGTGACGAAGGCCCGGCAATTCGGGCACATGCGGCGTTTTTCCACCGCTTCATTGTAGCCGCCGCTTGGGGGTTTCGCTTGTTAGAATCGGAAAGCTCGCATGGCGAAAACCGAGGATGAACAGCGCGCCGATCTGATTCGAGTCTGCCGGCTCATTTACGAAAAGGGCTGGGTGGCGATGAACGACGGCAATGTGAGCATCCGGCTGGATGACGAGCGCATCCTGTGCACGCCGACGGCGGTGAGCAAGGGATTTGTCGAAGCGGACGACATTATTGTTTGCGATCTGGAGGGCAATAAATTGTCGGGGCGGCGCGAGCGCACGAGTGAGATCGCGATGCACATCACGATCTATTCGATGCGGCCGGAGATACGCTCCGTGGTTCATGCGCATCCGCCGGTAGCGACGGGTTTCGCGACGGCGGGCCGGGCGCTGGATAAGGCGCTGCTGCCGGAGGTGGTGATTCAACTTGGGGCGGTACCGCTTGCGGCCTATGGTCTACCCGGAACTCCGGCGCTGAGCGAGGGCATGCTGCCGCTCATCCCGCAATACGACGCGCTGCTGCTTGAAAACCATGGCTGCACGGCGTATGGGCGAGACGTTTGGGAAGCCTTTTTCCGCATGGAGATGGTGGAGCATTTTGCGCGGATCACATTTGTGGCCGAGATGATGGGCGGGGCGCGCGCTTTGCCGCGGCAGGAAGTGGAGAAATTATTTGCGGCGCGGCAGAGGTATAACGTGCGCTCGCGTGCGCCGATGGAGCCGGGGATGCCGCTGGTGGCGGAGGATCTTTTTTAAAGGGCGCGCACAACGGGCGCCACACGCCCTGTGCGCTCGTTTTAGGGTCGAGATCCTTCTTAGTAGGGCTTTTGGGGGTCGCCGGGCGTGGTATATAACGACTTTTTATATCGCAATTCTCTTGCATAAAAATTGCTTCTAGGCTAACTTGGTTTTATCCGAACTGTTCCGAGCCCAACCGGGCGAATTCGGGGTGGTTCGTAGTCAAAGTTTCGGGCCTCCGGGGCGCGGGTGACCACTCGCCGGAGGTCCTATCCAACACCGAAACCCAAGGATGTCCTCGAATCTTCTTTCCGGCGCCAGGATTCTTCTCCACTGCTTAGCAAGTGAGAACGTGGAGTGCATTTTCGGCTACCCCGGCGGTGTGACGTTGCCGCTTTATGATGCGCTTTACGATCACCCGATACGGCATGTGCTGGTACGGCACGAACAGAATGCCGCGTTTGCGGCGCAAGGCTATGCGCGGGCGACGGGCAAAGTCGGGGTTTGCTGCGCCACGTCGGGGCCGGGGGCAACTAATTTGGTCACCGGGCTGGTGGATGCGCTGATGGATTCGATTCCGCTGGTGGCGCTGACCGGACAAGTGCCGACGAAGCTGATGGGCAGCGATGCCTTTCAGGAGGCGGATACGTTTGGGATCACGCGCTCGGCCACGAAACATAATTTTCTGGTGAAGAACATCGCCGAGCTGCCGCAGGTGATTCACGAGGCGTTTTATATTGCCGCCTCGGGGAGACCAGGTCCGGTGCTGGTGGATGTCACAAAAGACGTCTTTCAGAGCCAGTCGCACTATACGGCGGTGGCGGAGATCCACTTGCCCGGGTATCGCGTTTTCAGCGAAGGGCATTCGGGGCAGATCCGGCGCGCGGCGCAGATGATCTGGGAAGCGGGACAACCTTTTATCTACGCGGGTGGAGGGATCATTGCGGCCAACGCAGCCGGCGAATTCCGCAGTTTTGTGGAAGCGGTGGATGCGCCGGTGGTTTGCACGCTGATGGGCCTGGGGGCGCTGCCGGCAGATCATCCGAATTTCATCAGCATGCCCGGAATGCACGGCAGCTATGCGGCAAATATGGGGATGACGCACAGCGACCTGATCATTGCGCTGGGCGTGCGCTTTGACGACCGCGTCACGGGACGACTGGCCGCCTTCGCGCCGCACGCGAGGGTGATTCACGTGGATATCGATCCGGCTGAAATCAGCAAGAACCGGCATGCGGATTTGCCGATTGTGGGCGATTTGAAACGCGTGCTGCCAAAGCTCGAAGCCGAATTGAATGCGCTGGCGGCGGAGCTGCGCGAGAAGAATTCAGCGCGGCGGCAGGCATGGTGGAAGCAGATTCGCGAATGGAAAGAAGAGCATCCGCTGAGAGCGGAGCGATCGGATAGCGAGATCAAGCCGCAGCATTTGATTGCCGAGATCGACCGGCTGTCGGGCGGGCGGGCCATTGTTGCGAGCGACGTGGGGCAGCATCAGATGTGGGCGGCGCAATTAATAAGGTTCAATGAACCGCGGCTGTGGATCAACTCGGGCGGCTTGGGATCGATGGGATTCGGGCTGCCGGCGGCCATCGGGGCGCAATTTGCGAGGCCGGACAAGCTGGTGTTTGCGGTGGTAGGGGACGGCGGGTTTCAAATGTCGATTCCCGAACTGGCGACGATTGCGAATCATGCGCTGCCGATCAAGATTGTCGTCATGAACAACGGTTATCTGGGGATGGTGCGGCAATGGCAGGAGCTGTTCTATAACAACCGCTTGAGCGAGGTTGCTCTGGCCGGGTTCCCGGATGTGGAGAAGCTGGCAGGCGCTTACGGCTTCACGGGCCGGACGGTGGAAGATCCGCACGAGATGCCGAAGGCATTGGAGGAAGCGGTACACACGCCGGGGCCCTACCTGCTGAACGTGAAAGTGTCGCCGTTTGAAAATGTTTTTCCGATGGTGCCTGCGGGCGGCGCGATTCATGAGATGGTGTTACGGCCACCGCAACCGGTAGCGGTTTAAAGATGCAGCAGATTATCGCCTTACTGGTGGAGAACAAGCCGGGTGCGCTGATGCGCGTGACGGGTTTGCTGAGCCAGCGCGGTTACAACATTGAGAGCCTGACGGTGGCGCGCACGCTGGATTCCACGCTTTCGCGCATGACGATTACGGTGGAAGTGGAGCCGCAGACGCGCGCGCAGGTGATCAAGCAGATGAACAAGCTGGTGAACGTGCTGCAGGCGACGGACGTGACGGAGGGGCCGTCGGTGAACCGGGAACTGGTGCTGATACGCATCCGGACGACGCAGAGCACGCGCACGGCGATTTTGAAGGAAGCCGAAATTTTTCAGGCGCGGGTGGTGGATTCAACGGTGGAGGGATTCGTGCTGGAAGCGACGGGCGATCCGGAGAAGCTGGACGAATTCCTGGACGTGATGAGAAGCTACGGCGATATTGAAGTGACGCGATCGGGGATCATTTCGATGCCGCTGGATAACAAGAAGCTGCGCCTTTCGCCGCCGGTTCCTCGCGGCGCAGCGCAAGAAGAAGTTTTGGAATACCAGCGGGCTGAATAGACCGCTTCAAGGCTTACAAAAAAATGGCAAGAAGATTTTATGAGCAGGACGGAAGTCTTGCGCCGCTTCAGAACAAGACAGTCGCAATTATCGGGCACGGAAGCCAGGGGCATGCGCATGCGCTGAACTTGCGCGATTCGGGCATCGATGTGGTAGTTGGCCTTCATTCAGCAAGCAAGAGCGCAGGCAAGGCGCGCGCGGCCGGCTTGGACGTATTGGGCGTGAGCGATGCAGCGAAAAGAGCAGACGTGGTGATGATCCTGATTCCCGATCATCTGCAAGGCGAGGTCTACCGCAAAGAGATTGCGCCGCATTTGACGGCGGGCAAGACGCTGATGTTTGCGCACGGCTTCAACATTCATTTCAATGAGATCAAGCCGGCAGCGGGAATCGATGTGTCGATGATCGCGCCCAAGGCGCCGGGGCATCGCGTGCGCGAATTATTCACGGAAGGCGTGGGCGTGCCGGCGCTGGTTGCGGTGGCGCAGGATGCTTCAGGTGAGGCACTCAAGAATGCGCTCGCTTACGCGTATGCGTTGGGTTGTTTGAAAGCGGGCGTGATCGAAACGACCTTTAAAGAAGAGACCGAGAGCGACCTGTTCGGCGAGCAAGCGGTCCTTTGCGGGGGCGTGAGCGAACTGATCCGTGCCGGATTCGAAACGCTGACCGAAGCCGGATATGCGCCGGAGATCGCTTACTTTGAGTGTCTGCACGAGCTGAAGCTGATTGTCGATTTGATCTATGAAGGCGGCTTGAGCTACATGCGGTACTCGGTTTCAGATACCGCCGAATATGGCGATTACACGCGCGGTCCGCGGATTGTGACGGGGCAGACGCGCGCGGAAATGAAAAAGATTCTGGGCGAGATCCAAAGCGGCGAATTTGCGCGCGCATGGCTCGAGGAGAATCGCACCGGGCGGAAAAATTTTCTGAAGATGCGGGAAGCGGCGAAAGATCAGCCCATCGAAAGAGTCGGGGCGGATCTGCGCTCGATGATGACCTTTTTGAAGAAGCGCAAAGAGGCAGGGGTTCCGGAAGAAGCGGCAGTGGGCGTATAGCTCACATGTCGTCTCTTACATGTCGATCCGCTGATCGGTGTGGCGGATGAGCCACCAGCACGGGCTGTCGCCCAGGTGCGGGAAAAGGGAATTGACGCATTGCTGATCGCTCGCGTCGCCTAAGATAAATTCGGTCTTCTGATCTTTCTGCGGGACAGCGTAATACGGGTGAACCGTTACGGTGCCGAAGGGCGAGTGATTCGTCCAGATACGGTAGCGCAGTACCAAATAATCAATCCCGTAAATAAAAGCGGTGGCCAGCACGATGGCGGCTACGGTGCGAAGAAAGAGTCGCGAGAGAATCTCGCGGCCGGTGCGCGGCCGGCGTGTGAAACCGGGCGCCTCAGCCATTTTCGATGGAGGCGGCGATATCGGGCGAGTACAGATGCAGGATGCCGCGGCGTAAGGCGATGGTGACGGCGTGAGTACGGTCGTTTGCGCCGAGTTTACTGAGGATGCTTTGCACATGGGCTTTGACCGTTCCGGCGGCGGTCCCAAGCACATCGGCGACTTCTTTATTGCCGAAGCCACGAGCGATGAGCGAGAGCACTTCCACCTCGCGCGGGGTGAGCGCTACTTCGGGGAAGAAACCATGCAGATGCTGGGACACTTCGGCGGGAATAAATCGCTTGCCTGAGTGCACGACGCGGATGGCGCGGAGCACTTCGCTGTGCACCATTTCCTTGAGCAGGTAACCGCGAACGCCGGCTTCGAGAGCGCGGTAGATATCCTGGTCGCCATCATAGGAAGTGAGCACGATGATGCGGGCATCGGGGAACTCAGTGCGAATCTGGCGGGTGGCATCTACGCCGCTCGAATCGGGCAGCCGTAGATCCATGAGAGTCACGTCGGGGAGGTGTTCGCGGAAGAGGCGGACCGCCTGTTGGGCGGTATTGGCTTCGGCGACCAGTTCGAAACCGGGCTCGGCCGACAAGATGGCGGCGATACCTTTACGGACCAGTTCGTGATCGTCGACGGTGAGGACCCGGATTGGCGAATCGTTGGACATCGGAGTGTCTACTTTATCTGATGTTCGACACCACGTTCCGCGTTACCTTGCGAACTGCGAACATTAGTTAACGGCAACTGAATGGTAATGGTGGTTCCGGCGCCTGGAGAACTGGAGACGGTGAGGGTTGCGCCGATCTCTTCCGCCCGTTCGCGCATACCTAATAAGCCGAAATGGTCCAGTAACTGGATGCCGTTCTGGGCAACGAAGCCGATGCCGTTGTCCTCAAACAGGAGAGTCATGCGGCCTTTCTGGACGCATAGATGAACGCGCAGAACGGTTGCATCGGCATGAGCCAGGGTGTTCGAAACTACTTCGCGGGCGATGCGGAGTAGCTGATATTCGGTTTCCGGGAGGGCTTGTAAGCCGACCGGCTGGAGATCGAGTTTCAGCGAGAGCGAGCTTCCCTCGAGAAGTTCCCGGCAGAGTTGGGCGAGTTTGACGGAGAACTCGCCGGGCCGGGGGCCGCGGGCGCGCAAACCGAGCAGCGATTGGCGCGCTTCCTGAGAACAGGCGCCGGCATCGTCAATAATTTCGGCCAGGAACTGCTTTTCTTTCGAGGCAGGCATTCGCATCCAAAGCGCCTGTAGCTGCATGGTAATGCCAGAAAGGCCTTGCAGGAGCGTGTCATGCAACTCGCGCGCGATACGTGACCGTTCCGCCAGGACGAGATCGAAGCGCTTGCGCAACTGCCGCACACGCAAGCGATAAACAAAAACAGCGGCGGCCGCAAGCAGCAGCGCGAGAACCGGAAAGAACCACAGGCGCTGGTAGAGCTTTGGCTGCACAGTGAACTCGATTGCCGCCGGCGAGGTGCTCACCGCGCCATTGGCGTTTTGCGCATAGACGAGGAATTTGAAGTGCTTGGGAGGCAAGTTTGTGAAGAATGCCTCGCGGCGCGAACCAGCTTCGGTCCATTGCTTATCGAAGCCGTCCAGCTTGTAGCGGAACGTCATTTTTTCAGGCGATACAAAGGAGAGGCCGGCATAGCGGATCTCGACATTCTTCTGCTCCGGCTTGAGATGGAGAGGGCGAGAGAGGCTGATGCGCGCACCGTTTACCAGAACGGCGGTGATCTGGACGGGGGGCGGAAGGCTTTGCTGTTTGAGTTTCGCGGGATCGACCATTACGAGGCCGTTGGTGGTGGAAAACCAGAGACGGCCATCGTGAGTACGGCAGGCGGCGGGCTGCACACCGGAACGGCACTCGAATCGAAGCTGTCCTGTGCTGAAGGGAACGCTGGTGACCGAGCGAATTTTGGCATCGGCTAAGGCATCCAATTCGGTTTGGCTGACACGGAAGATACCCTTGCTCGAGGCCAACCAGAAGTTACCGCGGCCGTCATCGAGGATGTCATAGATGCGGTTATCGTAGAGGCCATCTTTTACGCGAACGCGCGCGATATTTCCGTTTTTCCAGCGCAGCAAGCCGCTGCCCAGGGTGCCCATCCAGGCGGTATGCCGGGCAGGATCGAGAAAGAAACAATCGACGGCGCGCGTTACGCCCAAGGCGTAGGGAGTGAAGGCATCGCCGCGCAGCGTATAGAAGGCGGGCGCGTCGGTGCTGGCGAAGACGCGCACGTTGTGGCCACCGGCGAGCGCGATCACATCACCGGCTTTGGCAGGGCCGAGCGAGGCGGGGATGAAACGATTATGCTCGAAACGCAGAATGCCTTTGTTGGTGCCGATCCAGAGCACGCCTTCGGGATCTTCAAACAGAGAATGAACTTCGGCACCCGGGAGGCCATTGGCGCGCGTGTAAGAAGCGACGACGCGGCCGTCGTGCAGGCGATTGAGGCCTCGCTTTGTACCGACCCAGAGATCGCCGTTGCGGTCGAGTTCCAGGCTGAAGATCGTGTTGTCGAGCAGGCCGTTGCGCGTGGTGAGGGCGCGAGCTTTGCCATTTTCGAAGATGCTCAGGCCCCGACCGAGCGTGCCGACGCAGAGGCGGCCGGCGCGATCTTCGAGCACGGGGCCTGTTTCGTTGCTCAGTAATCCTTCATTGGTTGTATAGGAGGTGACGTTGCCGTCGGTAAATTGATCGAGGCCATCTTTCGTGCCGGCCCAGAGCGTTCCTTCGCGATCGATGTAAAGAGAGAGAACGAGGCTGTGTGAGAGCCCGTCGCGGGTGGTGTAAGCGCTGAACTGATCGCCGCGGATGCGAGTGATACCGTCGTTTGTGCCGGCCCAAATGCTGCCGTCAGCAGCAGCCAAGAGCGAAGACACGGCGTTGTCGGGGAGCCCGTTGTTGGTTGTGAGGAGCCACGATTTGGACCCGGCAATGTGCAGTAGGCCGGCGTTGGTTCCAGCCCAAACGGAGCCATCCGGAGCGCAGGCGAGCGCGGTGACCTGGCCGGTAGGGTTCAGAAAGCGGCCTGAATAGGGATGAAAACGGGCGCCGTCCCAACTCGCGAGGCCGAAATCGATGCCGGCTACCCAGCGCGTTGCGGCGGCGGTGCAGGTGGCGCGAACCTGATTCGAGGGGAGGCCATCGGCGGTTGTGAAGGTGTGGAAGCGGCCACCGGCGTAGCGAGCCAGGCCCTGATTGGTGCAGGCCCAGATTTCGCCGCGAGCGTCTGAATCGAGGCAGAAGATGGTATCGCTGGGCAGTCCGTTCGCAACCGTATAGTGAGTGAGCGCGCCGTCCGGGCCGATTCTGCCAAGGCCCTCACCGATTGAGCCGACCCAAAGATTGTGGTCACGATCTTCGAGAAGGGTGCGGATCAGCGTGTCGTGGAAGGCGGAGGCGCCGGGACCGTCGAATTCACGGAACTGCACGCCGTCGAAACGGATGAGGCTGTCTTGCGTGCCGAGCCAGAGAAAGCCATCGTGGGTTTGCAAGATGGAGTAGATGGTGGGCTGAAAGAGGCCTTCTTCCTGACCCCAGATGCGGTGCGCGTATTGGGTGAGGGTTTTGTGGGGATCGAGCGGTTTAGAGGGAAGCGCGGAAAGACCCGCCAGGAGTAGTAGCGCAGCGAGGCGCTTCGCAGGATGGGGGAATGGCGCAGATGACACGAAGAGAAGGCTTTGCTTCAAGTATAGGGGTTGGGGAGGGGGGAACGCTGAAAGATCCGCAGCTCGGAACGATTTCGCGTAGAGGGACGTTTGCCACGCGCTGTTACAGTTGCGGGGCGGGGCTGGCACGCTACGTAGAAGCAGCAAGTGTGCTTCTGTGATTCAGCGATAAGCTCATTTAAGGCAAAATGGGTACTTAGCAGCAGGTTTGGTTTTGGGAACTACGCGGAGCGGAAAGCAATTTAGCGCAAGACAAGTACGCGTACAGGGCTGTATATCTGACAAGAACAGAGCCAAGATATGGAGCCGACTCGCAGCCCGGGCGATAAGTGTGGGATCCCGGCATCGATACCCGCCAACCTGAACACAGTGCTCGGACTACAGCGTGGTAAGCTGACCGCAAAATCAGGAGAGGGCAGTGTTGATCGTGACTTGTGCTCTATTCGCCTCGCTGGTGCTTTCACCTTCCGCACTTATAAAGCCCAGTGAAGCAATAAGCCAGAACAATGATGGCTCGGCGCTGGCTTCGAAATTTGAAGTCATCTCGATCAGGCCTACTGATGCAAATGCACGGGTGCGTAGCTATTGGGATGTGAATCCTGGCGGAGACCTCCGGGCGCATGGGGTAACTGTACTCGGCCTCATCGAAACTGCATACCGACTCCACAGCTTTCAAATTACCGGATACCCTAAGTGGGTTGCCTGGTCGACTTTTGATATCGATGCAAAGGCCAGTTCTGAAAAGCGAGTTCCTTCTATGCCGCCGGCGGTAGCCAAACAGCAAGTGGCGCTGTGCCTACGGGATCTGCTAGCGACCCGGTTCGCGCTTCGAGTGCACCATGATACAGCAAATCGCCTGGCGTGCAGTTTGGCAATGGCTAACAACGGGGTGCGCCTAAAGGAGGGCAGCAGCGATGCTGGAGTTAGCACATATGTTTTGACTCGGACTGGGATCGTTGCCCATTCTATCTCAATGGCGGATTTCGCTAACATCATCGCTGACCGCCTAAATGCTGTTGTGACGGACGATACGCATTTAGAAGGCAGGTACGACTTTGAAATCGCGTGGTCTACAGAGCCGTTGGATTCGGGCCAGGATCCGCTTTCTAACTTACATCCACAAGAGCAGCCAGATGCTGGAGCCATCGCCCATGCTCTGAAAGATCAACTTGGTATTCAGCTCACCTCAAAACGACAGCCAGTTGACATTTTGGTCGTGGATCATGTGAGTCGGCCTACTCCCAACTGATTCGCAGATCAAGAACGCTCTGAGACAGATGAATCAGGCCGGCTTAGCGCGGCACGGTGAACTTGAACGACGATCCGCGGCCGGGCTCGGATTCAACCCAGATGCGGCCGTGGTATCGCTCGACGATGCGCTGGCAGATGGCCAAGCCGATGCCGGTACCGGAATATTGGTCGCTCGTGTGCAGCCGTTTAAAAAGCCCAAAGATCAGCTCGCGGTACTGAGGCTCAATGCCGATGCCGTTGTCGGTGACCGAAAAAAGCCAGTGGCTGGTTTGATCCTTCGCGCCAACGTGAATCACCGGAGGCCGGAGCGGGCTGCGGTATTTGATGGCGTTGCCGATCAGGTTTTGAAAAAGTAGCTGAAGGTGCGTGCTGTGCATCCGCAAGGCGGGCAGAGGGTCCGCGGTAATCTGCGCGTGGGATTCCGAGATCGCCTGGGCGAGGTTTGCAAGAGCCTGCTCGAACGCCAGACCGGCCCCAGTGCTTTCAACACCCGTCTCGAGTTTCATCGCCTGCGTGTAGGCGAATAGATCGCTCACCAGCATCTCCATACGCCTGGCGCCATTGCGAATGATCTCGAGATACTTCAGGCCATGATTGTCAAGCTTCTGCTGATAGCGTTTCGCCAGCAACTCACTGTATATGCCGACGTTTCGCAGCGGCTCCTGCAGATCGTGACTAGCTGAATACGCGAATTGCTCCAGGTCCTGATTGGCCTGCCGGAGTTCATCCTGAATGCGCTGCTGCTCATTTATATCCGTATTGGTGCCGAACCACCGGACCACCTGGTTGTGTTCATTCTTAATAGGCTCCGCACGGGTAAGAAAGGGCCGGAAATTTCCGTCGGCGCCTCTGAGTGGAAGAACCATTTCGAAGGGGGTTCCGGTTGCAATCGAGGTTTTCCAACGCGCAAGCACTTCGGGCAGCAATTCGGGAACATGCACGCTTTGCCAGCCCCAGCCTTCCATCTGCTCGGGGGTCGTGCCGGTGTATTCGTACCAGCGGCGGTTGTACCAAAAGATCCAACCGGTTCCATCGGCCATCCAGACGAGGTTGGGTATGCCGTTGGCGAGTGTACGAAAGCGCTCCTCGCTTTCGTGCAGGGCTTTTTCCGCACGGTTGCGCTCTTCGGCCTCCTGGGCGCGCGAAATAATGATGGAGGCGGCATCGGTCAGATTCGCCGCGAGCGCCAGCTCGCGCGGCGTGCATTCGCGCGGCTCCTTGAAGTACATGGCGAATGTGCCGACTACTTTGCCGGTGGATGTCTCGACCGGAAAAGAGCAACAGGCGCGGTAGTCGCCGTCGCCGGGGTAACGCTCCGGCATGCTGGAGACAGGATGCAGATCACTGCCGGAAGCGTCCGCAACATAGAACGCACAGTGAGCACCGCCGCCGACCTGGGCCGCGGCAGTGCGCGCGAGGATGTCCAGCGAGGTATCGAGCGGCTCGCCGTTAACTGCTGCGCGGAATGCTTCCTTCTGAGCGGCCAGCCACGCCTCGGACTCCTGGAGAGCGCGCTCCAGATTGAGTGCTGCGATCGCAAAGCCTGTTGCTGCCGCTGCTTGGCGGCCACCCGACTGATCGTGTTCCAAGCTCGTTGACATAATTATCGTCCCATAGGCCGGGGAGCTTTTCGAGGGCTGCGGGCGGATGCTAGCGCAGCGGGCGGCCTTCGCTATATCCGAAGTTGATCCAATGCTCCGCCGGATTTACTTTGGCGGCTGCGACGTCGGGATTCGCTTTGAGATAAGCAGCAGGATCAAAGTCAGCCGGCAGCTTGGGGCGAATGGAGTGCTTAGCGGGCGTTGCATACTCAATCTGCGATTTGGGAACCGGCACGCGATTCAGCACGTTCGGCACAGGCTTTCCGGTAGATATATCAACAATGTTGCGGAACAAAATGGGACCGAGAAACGGCGCGGAGCCCATGGGCGTGTAGTAACAACAGTTTTCGAAATAGTAATGGGTCACCTGGCTGTAGCGCGTGCGCTTCAGGTTGGTTTGGGCGGCGCCGCCGTGAAGCAAATTCGCGGCCCAAATGAGCGCCTGGCCTTTCCTGGCGTGAAAGTGCAGCGGCTTTAATTGCAGCGCGTCGACGATGGCTTCCCAGGCGCGTTCGTAGGTTCCGTAATGGCTGTAGAGGTTGGGGCCTTGCGTGTCGGGGTTGATGCCGATGTGCTCGTTGGTAAAGACCGGCAGCGCGTGCGAGCCGGGATAGTAAATGAGTGGGCCGTTTTCCGCATCGATATCTTCCAAGGCGACCCAGACGCCCACCATGAACCGTTCCGGGCAGGAACTAAAGTGGACGCTGTCGCTATGAAAATGCTGCTGGGTTCCCACCGGGAAGTTGAGTGTCTGAAACGGAAATGCGCGGCGGCCATACAAGTCCGAGAGCAAGTTCAGAATGGTCGGATTGCAGGCGATGCGCCTGACTTCCGGAACTTTATCCCACGCGTCCTGAATGCGCAGGTTGGGGACCTTGCCTTTGCGCCATCCGTCCCAATCGTATTGCCTGTCCAGGCTCTTGATGATCTTGGCTGCTATCTGGTTGAATTCGGGGTCGGGAAAATCGAGCACCGCGAAACCATCGCGCCGCAGCGTGCGGGCGATCTCAAGAGTTTGCGGCGAAACGTTTTTTTCCGCGAATATTTTTTCGAATAGCGGCGATTCCACGTGGGGGACGCCAGGAAGCAAGTTGGCCGTACTCATGCCGTTCTGCGGTTCATTCTCGCATGCGTAGTATGCCGATTGGCGTAGCAGCCCATAGCCCGTTCAGCAGTGGCCGGGTAAATCGAGCCCATTCATAGTCAGAAGGTGCGCTGCGTTTTTGAGCGCGGGCGGGTCTCCGAGCTATGAAAAAAAGATCTCGTTTTGGGCACTGGGCGGTCTGGACCGCTGTTTTCTGCATGCTGTTCGGCGCCGGATTTGTGTTGTCGCAGCGCTCGTCCTCCGGCCCGCAGGCGAAAGGCAAGAAGGGCAAGGGCGGCACGGGCGGTCCCATTCCGGTGGCAGTTGGGAAAGTCACCAAGGGGAACATGAATGTCTACATCAACAGCCTGGGAACCGTTACGTCGGTTTACACAGTTACGGTTTCGAGCCGCGTGACGGGCGAGCTGACGGAGATTCATTTCCGCGAGGGGCAGATTGTGCATCGAGGGCAATTGCTTGCGGTGATTGATCCCAGGCCGTATCTGGCCACGTACACGCAAGCGCAAGGGCAATTGGAGCGCGATCAGGCGATGCTGCAGAACGCCAGAATCGATCTTGCGCGCTATCAGACGGCCTTTCAGCAGCACGCAGTTCCCGAACAACAGGTGGCGACACAGCAGGCGGCGGTTAATCAGGACGAGGGGACCGTCAAGGTGGATGAAGGCACTCTGCAGGCCGCCAGAATCAACGTCGATTACACGCAGATCACTTCGCCAATTGATGGGCGCGTCGGATTGCGCGGCGTCGATTTGGGAAATATCGTTCCGGCGAACAGCACAACGGGAATCGTGACGATCACTCAATTGCAGCCGATCACGGTCATCTTCACGCTGGCTGAGGATTATCTCGATCAGGTGGTGAAGCAAATGCAGCACGGCAACAAGCTGCGCGTGGATGCGCGCAGCCGCGATGACCAGACGGAGCTGGCGCAAGGAACCGTGCTGGCGATTGATAGCCAGATTGATACCACCACCGGAACAGTGCGCGTCCGCGCGACATTTCCGAACCGCGACAACGCTTTGTTTCCGAACGAATTTGTGAATGCGCGTTTGCTGCTGAAAACGCTGATGGGGGTCAACATTATTCCGACAGCCGCCATCCAGCGCAACAACGACATTGCGTTTGTGTACGTGGTGAACCCGAACGGGACCGTGACATCGCACAACGTGAATGTTGCAACGACTGACGGAGATTATGCCGCGGTTACGGGCGTCGTGCCGGGGCAGACGGTGGTGACGGACGGATTTGACAAGCTGCAGG
>Ga0070739_10005772_pt1 | contig 13947 bp, 13 predicted proteins | sample Coa_R1_7_FD_66445 | JGI IMG/M metagenome (GOLD analysis project Ga0070739, IMG submission 66445) | Surface soil microbial communities from Centralia Pennsylvania, which are recovering from an underground coalmine fire - Coalmine... | ecosystem: Environmental > Terrestrial > Soil > Unclassified ... | reverse complement strand
TCCTTGTAAGGGCGGTTGTAGAGAATCTGTAGCGCGCGAATCTCATCCTTGTTTTCCTCGATATAGGACCGGAAGGATGTGACGAGTAGTTCCGCCTTTTCCCGCGCCTCGGTGGAGTACCCAGCCTCACGGACTACATCGATCGCGCTCTCATGCACTGTTTGTTCAAGGGTCTTCGTCACATCGAGAATTTCGTTCCGAAGCGCCGGGTTATCTGACAGTGGTAGCAGAGCTTTGGCCAGCAACACCTGCGCAGCAGTGGCGACCTGTTCATCACTTGCAGGAGTGCCAGATCTTTCGGCTGCCTCAACGTGGCGATCCGGGTCAAGCGCTTCGACGATGCCGGCAGCGATTGCGTGCAGCGGCGTTCCGTTGTTGAGCGTGGTCAGGCGGTAACTATCCGCCGGACTCATGCGATGTTCGAGGCGAATGAGTCGCGACGCGAGAGACGACGCGATATCTGGATCAATCTTCCCGCCGAGCCCCACCATTGCCAGGATCTTGTCTAAAGGCACCGTCGGCTTACGCTCCAGCGGCTGCACAGAGTCCGGGAACCGGCCATCCGTAACGCCGATTGCATCAACGACGACAAAGCGTTCTTTATGTTGTGCGTCCGGCGTTACCGCCTGATATTCCGTGTCGTCCATGATCCGAGTACCGCGCCCGATCATTTGTTGGAAAAACGCTCGACTCTTGGTGTCACGCATAAAGAGCAAGCACTCAAGTGGCTTCACGTCCGTGCCCGTGGCGATCATGTCCACCGTGACGACAATACGAGGGTTCGGCGAGTTGCGAAAGGTCGCCAACAGCACGTCGGGATCTCCGTCGGTGGTTCGGTAGGTAATCTTCTGTGCGAAGTCGTTACCCTTGCCAAACTCTTGCCGGACAATTTCGACAATGTCCTCGGCATGCGAGTCATCCTTGGCAAAGATCAGAGTCTTGGGAACCGTCGTGCGGCCCGGGAAGATGTCGGTAAAGAGTCTCTCCTTAAATGTCCGAATGACGGTTCGAATCTGATCGGGCGCGACAACTTTCCGGTCAAGATCCTTGTTGGTGTACGCAGTGGATTCATCGACCTGTTCCCAACGCGTCGTTCTGTCTAGCCGGCTGCGGTATCCAGCAAATTCGCCGGCATCAATCACCGAGCCTCTCTCCGTGATCTCCGTCCGAATCTTGTAAACCGAATAATCCACATTGACGCCATCGAGGACTGCCTCGTCATGCGGATATTCCATTCGCAAGTTGTTCTGGAAAAAGCCCAGAGTCTGTTTCGTTGGCGTAGCCGTTAAGCCAATCAGGTACGCATCGAAGTACTCGACGACTTGTCTCCACAGGGAGTAGATGGAGCGATGGCACTCATCGATGATGACGACATCAAACATTTCCGGAGGGACGGTAGAGTTGTAGCTGACTTCAACAGGCCGTTGAGGTGCGACCGTGTCAGCCGACTCCTCGTCGAGTTCGGGGTCCATGGCCGCATCGCCGCGGAGAATTGAATACATGCGTTGGATGGTCGAGATGCAGACGCGAGAGGTGCTATCGATTTGATTGGACTTCAGTCGTTGGACAACGTATTCCTGAGTGAATTTCCGGTTCGTCTCAGCAATGTCGAATCCTTGGAACTCACCCTCGGTTTGTTTTCCGAGATTGCCTCGATCGACCAGAAACAGAATCCTCTTGGCTTTTGCGTAGCGAACTAGTCGATAGCTCAGATTTGCGGCGGTATATGTCTTCCCTGAACCCGTCGCCATTTGAACGAGTGCGCGCGGACGATCCTCGCGAAGCGATTCCTCAAGGCTCTTAATGGCGCGTTCTTGCACATCCCAGAGACTCCCCTTCGTGAGCTCAGGGAGGTTCTGAAGTCTTTTGCGCAACGTCGCTTGCTCTGGCTCGCGAATGATTTGGTCAAGCCATTCCGCAAGCGTTTCTGGTCGAAAGAACGCGAACACACGACGCGCACGAGGTTCGGGGTCGCAAAAATTCGTGAAGCGGGTCTCGGCTCCCGTCGATTCGTATGCAAAGGGCAGCGGAAGGACTGGAGCCGGCATTGCGTCCGGAACGCCGGTTACATATTTCTTTGTCTGGGGTTCGACTTCACTGAGTGTTGTGCCGTGAGCCTTTGCTTCAAGCACACCGACTAGTTGCCGATCCACATATAAGGCGTAATCGGACCGTCCATGTCCAGTGGCATGTGTGAACTCGCGGATTGCTACTCCGCGACTTGCGCCGAGGTTCGCGTCCTTCTTGTCTTGAACGTCCCAGCCGGCAGCCGCGAGCTGCTTATCTATCTCAACTCTTGCCCGCGCTTCACGAGCCAGGTAATCATGGTCCTCGGGAGTTACGGGAACAGTCATTCGATGGGGTCGCTCAAGTGAACACAGCGATCGGCAGTATCTGGAGCGCGGGGCCAGGGATCGTGAGCTCCGGTATGGACAGGCTCTTCAAGGCCGGCTTTCCCTTGATGAACTGGTACACCTTTTCAACAGTTTCTGCGGGCAAGTACGTGAACAGGCTTCGCCTAAGCAGGTCGATTGGTTCTTCGTCAGATTTCACGATCCGGGTGATCTTACCCAGGACAGTGAATTCACCGCCCACCATCAACTGTGCTCCGTCGTTGAGTTGTGATCTAGACAACGTGAGCACGGCTCGCAAGTTGGAGTGAGGCACTCTTAGGGCGAAATCTGTTACAGGCGCTGCCAACGCCTGTTCCCTTAGCCTGGTGATGAGCGAGACAAGTTGAGCCACGATCTCGGTGGCCGCCTCCGCAGAGCGCGATTTTGTTGGCGGTTGGCTTGACGGCATATGCACCGTCTTGTTTGGCCGTTGCTTGGCCGGTGGCTGGGAGTGTGCTTTCGTATCATCAAGTTCAGCGGAAAGTGCATTGATTAGGAAGGTCGTTCCTTCGTTCTGATCGCTCGCTTGCCCCTGGGTCACAAGAAGGTCGAGGCCCTGACCGAGAAGAGACGAAATCACAGAAACTTCCGCAATGTGCTCAATCGTGGTCATAACCTGCTCAAGTGCATCGTAAATACGAAGAACAGGATCGCTTTCGATGCGCCCTCGCACTTCAATCAGATCTCCCGTACTCAGTTGCGCGATCTCATTCGTTGTAGAGACTTCAGTGACGAGCTTCAGCTCATCGCGCAACTTCCATCTCAGAAGATTAAACAGGGATGCACCCGTATGTTGACGCTCAACTTCCACCTGTTCGTGAAGCTCTGACTGGTCGCGCTGCTTTAAGTCCCCAGCAACACCTACCTGAAAGAGGCTGCTGATAAATGGAAGTCCGATCTTGGCGCCCACGCTCTTCTCGCCATCCGTGGATGTCCCGCTTGTTGTCGTCCGACGGTCGCCGTAGGCAACTCCCCCCTCCACCGCCGCAACAAAGCTGACCACCATTGGAAGGTCGAGATAGACGGGATGGACGATCTGATTAGACGTAGCTGGGCGATATCCAGCTTCTGGTTTTGGGGCTCGACTTGGCACCTCTCCCTCCTACTACGCTCCGCTTAAATCATGCGCCATCCGGCGTATGGGTGCGCGTGATCAGGCAACGTCCGTTCTAGCCGTGACTTCCGCAGCGCCGATGCTCGTTACTGGATTAACCCAAACTGCCAACTTCGTCTTCGGCAAGTTTTTGAATGGTCTCGGGAATTTTCTCGTCCAGGAGTTCGACTATTGCATCGAGGTCTTCGCCGATGCGCCTGATGTCTTGCTTGTGTGCGACCGGTGCCAGCATCTCCGCATCGAACGCCTGGAGGCGAGCTCGCTTAACAGCGTCCATCGCGGCTTCGACGAGCGTGGTAAAGGCGAGGAGATTTCCTCGATAGGACTCGCCCTGATTCTTCGACATCCCGAGAGTTTATCGACGTTTGTAATACGAGCGCCCAACGACGAGCCGTGGACCTGCGGGGACCGTCACTCCAAGACGTGACTATGTGTGAAAAGTGCATCGATCTTACTGGCCGCCTCGCGATGCATTGTCGGCATGACGTGGCTATAGGTACTCAGTGTCAAGTTGATCGACGAATGCCCGAGCATTTCCTGTACGACGCGGGGGTGCACGCCTTCTTCTAGAAGCAACGTGGCCGCTGTATGTCGCAATCCATGAAGCGAGATCCGACTGACGCCGGCTTGTTCGACTACTCGCTGAAAGCGCTGAGAAATGTTTTCGGGGTTCAGCGGCGTACCGACCCCTGAAGCGAAGACGACATCGGTCTCTCGCCATGCTCGCCCGACAAGATACCGCTCGCGTTCTTGACGCGCGCGATGCTCGAGGAGTGCATCGACGACCATTGACGTCAGATGAACAGTTCGCCGACTTGCTGCCGTTTTGGTTTCGATGAATACCAACCCTTTCCCGCGTTGACGCTGGATCGCTCGGCGAACAGCAAGAGAACGTCCGTCCAGATCAACATCGGACCACTTCAATCCAAGTGCTTCGCCGATGCGGAGTCCACTTGTTGAGAGGAGCATCAACAGTGTTTTGAACCCCGGTGTTGGAGCGGCTGCGAACAATCGACCGAGTTCGTCGGTCGTCAGGGTTGCAAGCTCGCGCCGGCCAGGCCGTGGAGGTACAACAGCATCAGTTGGATTCGCGCGCAGTAGACCGAGCTTCACTGCATGTCGAAGGCTCGCGTGCAGGACAACATGTGCCAATTCAACGCTTCTTGGCGACAGGCCTTCAGCCAACAACTTGGAGTAGCACGTCTGGATATGCATCGGCGTCAATGCATCGAGGCGGACTCGCCCGATGTGGCGATCTAGTCCGTCGATGTTCGTTGCATAGCTCCTAACGGTGCTGTAGCGAATACTCGGGGTGATTGTCTCTAGCCACCAGTCCAGATACTCCGCGACTTTCCGGCGCTCAGAGATTGGCGTGATCCCTTGAGCAGTGCTCAGCTTTGCCTCCTGCAAAAGACGCTGAACATCACGCTTGGTCGCGGCCGTAAATGTCTTGCGAGTTCCATCAGGCAGCGAAATTTGCGCCTGGAACTTTCCGTTCGGACGCCGATAGATCGTCCCCTCGTTGTGACCGCGGCGCGCAGTCATGAGAGTTCTCCACGCACGCCCATCGCGGATTGAAGCGACAATTCATCACGAAGACTCTGAACGTAATCTTCGAGTGAGGCCCGCGGAATGCGCACCGAGCGGCCGATGTGTACCATCTCGATGACCCGCTCTTTCGTCGCGAGTTCATAGAGTTGCGATCGTCCAATGCGCAACAGGTCGCATGCTTCGGGAACAGTCAGTAACAGACTCGGAATCACCTGACCGTTGACGTGGTGCAACGGGTCGGGCCAGTCCATCCCGCCCTTCCCGATCGACATTCCCGCGGTCATCTCTTCGCACAGCGGCTCGATCCGCTTCATCGCGATGCGTTCAACGGCCGCGGGGCGTTCCATTAACAGTGGATGTTCGAGTCCTTGCAGAAGCGTCTTCGCTGCGTGATTGATTCGTGCCGCAGAGATCTCGATGTTCTTGACAGCTCGTTCGCCGTCACCCGCCCAGTGAGCAATGTATCCGACGCTGTACTGAGTCGAGTCGACTCCCAATTCGTGGCAGACGATGTACGCCACACTTTCGGCTTCGAGCTCAGCGGTGTCGCGTGACATCCCGTTAGCCGGCACTTGGTTCGGATGATGCAGCAACACGTGCGCGATTTCGTGCGCTAGCGTTTTCACCATGTGCGCCGGTTCGAGGTCGTTGCGGACTCGAATCATGTAGTGCTCAAAGTCGCACTCACCGTTGCGCGCACCGGGAAGCTCCGCGTTCTCGACCCTGTAGCCCAGCTCACCGGCTAACGTCCGCATGCGCAACAGCGCGTGAATCGGTTCGTTACCGAGCAACCGCGTGGTGATTTCGGGAAGCGGTTCTCCGTCGGTTTGCGCGATGTCAAAGACCGATGCGGTACGAAACGCCCGCACGACCTTCAGGTCAGACGCCTCATCCGCCGTACGCGTGTCTTCCCCATCGTGATCGGGGTTCGGCCGATACACCATCGGCGCGAGAATCGTGATCGCGCGTTCGCCCTTACGGACTTGCCGGCCGAGTGTTTGCCACTTCCGATAGCCAGCAATGCGAGTCGCATCGGGACGTTGGATCGCTATGAGCAAGCAGTTTCCCCACGAGTACGTGTGAAATCGTCGCTGCACGTCGAGATAACGGAACCATGCGTCCGAACTCGTGAGCTTGGTAATGCCCTCGCGTAGCTGCTGCAGGACATCGCCCTTCTTATTGGATGTCGCCATATCAGTTCCTCCTGAGTGCTGGTGTGACGGCACCCGGGAAGAGCGAAGCTCGAACGCGATGCAAGGCCGAGCGAAGCGAGCCCTGCCTTGCATCGTTCAGTGAGAGCGGAGCTAGGGTGCAGACGTCACCCGGCGCCAGGAGGAATCGGCGACATATATAGAGGGTGTGTCGCAGCGCGCAGCGAGGCAGATTTACCGACAACACCGGTCGCACTCCGCAAGACGGGCAACGTCATCGGGCGTTGCTCCCTGGTGTTTGCGATCCGCTTCGTTCCGGCACATCGAGCACAGTCCGGACAGGTCGACTTCGGACCACCATCCGCATGTGCGACACCACTAATAGAACTTCAGCGGACGCTCGGGGGATGATTCTTCCCGTTTCGTCATGCGAGTTCCTCGAATGGCTCACGGGTTTCGGGTTCCACCGAGTGGGTGGTGTCTGCGAGGTCATTACTGTTCTCTGCGGCAGCGGTCTCCGCAACGCCATTCGTTTGACGATGGCGGTGCAGAAACAAGACGCGAGTGGCAACGAGCCGGATGCGCTCGGCACCTTTGCTCCCGTCGCGTGAAACCGTTGGTGAATCAACGCGTCCTTCAACGAAGACGCGATCACCGATGGTCAGTTGCTGCGCGGCACGTTCTGCTTGCGAATACCACGTCGAGATGAAGTGGTAATCGGTGCGCTGCTGGTTGTTAATGTATCGGTTGGTTGCGAGTCGGAGGAAGCAGTACGCTGTTCCTTGTTCCGTGTACCGCAGCTCTGGTGCATGCGTGAGATTCCCAATAAACTCGAACCGATTCAACACAGCCACTCCTCCTCTGACATGAGCCGTACAAACGGCGAATGAAGAGGAGTCGCGAAACGAGCGACCGTCCTAACAGTCAGTTAGGACGCGTGCACACGCTCCATGTCGGTCAGAATTGCGCGCGCGTGACGGCGGGCGCGCATCGCAATCACATACAGATGATCTGGAGTCACACCGAGATACTTCGCGACTTGCTCGGTGTCTGCTCCCATCAGGTACAAGTGCGTGATGACCTTCTGTTCGCGAGGGCTCAGTTGGCGGAGCAACGCGGTGATCGTGAGATGTTCCACGGTCAACCGTTCAGGACTCCACGCGTCATCGGCAACGAACCGTTCCTCTTCCTTCTCCGAGAAACATCCATGAGGAATCGGCGCATCGGAACGATGCTCGTCATCGCGTGCACGTCTGCGATTGATGTCAGCACACGAGCGCGCGGCAGCAGTGATCAACCACGCTTCGTGGTTGTGGATCCTTCCTTCCGAGCGGCGCAGGACACCTTCCTACGATTCCTGCGCCCGGTTCCCAACGCCATCACAATCATCAGCATCCTGCAGCTATAGCGAGGACTATCCGTACTGGATCACAACAGGCTCGGATGGGGCGCTGTGGTTCACAGAGAGCTACTGCGGCATCATTGGTCGCGTCGCCACGAGCGGCACCATGTCCGAGTATGCGTTGCCCGGGGGACCCGCGGCGAGGCCAAACGACATCACGTCCGGACCTGACGGTGATCTGTGGTTTACCGAACCGGGCGACAACAAGATCGGCCGCATGGACACGTCGGGAACGTTACTTGAAGAAGACTCCGTCCCGACAGCGTCGAGCGGTGCGCAAGGCATCGTCACCGGATCTGATCAGAACATCTGGTTTACCGAGAACAGCACGGCAAGCATCGCTCGTCTCACGCTTCCGAGCTCTGCATCAGCCACGCCGTCCGCAACGACTCCGGTCCCGTCTACTGGAGCGGGCCATTCTGTTGGGTACACACTGGGGACGGCTGGGCTTCTCATCCTGATTGGTGCCAGTCTGGTGTGTTGCTCCCGCGCTCGCAGGCGGACGCTAATCGCTCGCATCGGCGTAACGAAAAAAGTTCGGCGTGAGAGTCCATGCGCATTCGTTGTCCCACGTCGCCGCGGACTCCGCCCGTGAGATAACTGTTTGGTTGTCTCACTAAAAACATCGAACGGTAAACGCTGACGACGAGAGTGTGGAGCACATGCAATGACATCTCCGTACGACGATGTGGATCCAGAGCGGCAATATCGACTTGATCATCTCAACAAGATCATGTGGCCACTTGCGTACTCCATCAGTGATGCCGACGCAGTGGCGGGTGACTTGGAGCAGATGGTAGAGGTCCACTTAGGGAACTCGGTGACCGCTGAAGAGGTGCTGCAGATCGGCGAATGGGCGGGAGTAATGGAGGATTTTGCCAGCGGCCAGGTTGATGGCCCGGATGCAGTGCGCTCGCTCACCGAGAAGGGAGTAATCAACGGCTACGCCGTGTTGGCAGTCCAGACGATTGCCGACCGTCGAGGCATCGAGGGTGTCGGTGAAGTTGAGTCGGATGATGACGACGACGTCGACTTCAGTGACTTCGAAGCGACAGGGATTGAACAAGCCATTCTGCGCGAGGGAGAAACGCCACGGCGTGGGCTCAGTCACCCGCGAATTTATCCGATGCGAGGTTCTCGTGCTGGATGCAGCCAAGGATCCCGACAAGAGCATCCTGATGTTCTTGACACTAGAAGACGACGACGGAACGAAACGGGTGGCGTTGCCCGTGTTTACCCGTGAGGAGACAGTTGATGTGGCGTTCGCCATCCATCCCGAATGGAGCGAGCAGTATTTAGCTCGCCATGATGGGGCGGACCTCCTCAATAACATCAACGACAACGTCAACGTCGTGATCAACCCTTACACCGAACACGAGTTTCACATCCCGGCACGTGACCCGTCTGCACGGTAGATGAATCATGGCTGTACCAAGCTTTCGGATCGAGGGAATTCAGGGTTTTCAGTTTGGGAATGCAAACGTCACCTACCTCAAGGGCCGACCTGGGTTCGGCTTCTTTCGCCTTGATATCGGTCTCAAGATCAACACAACGACCATCACACAGGACGACAAACAGGCAGAGCTGATCGATCTCTTTATCGACCTCGACTGCCAGGGAGTCCCCGTCGCACGAGCACAGAGTGCCCCCGGACAGTCAGTGTTTTGCGGCGCTGCGAGTGCTGAACTTAGTTATCGACTGTATGTTGACTTTCAGCCAATCCAACTTGCTGCACTTGAACATGTGCGCAACGGCGGCGCTCTGAAACTCGAGGGAACGCCGTGCGCCGTCTTGAAGCGTTTTGTCAATAAGGAGCTAGTGACAACCCTTGGCCATCAGTTCCTGCTATCGATCAATCAAAGCGACTGGATCGATGTGTTGAGGGACATGGGATACAAAGACATCCTGCTCGTTGAAATCCCTCTATCGGTTGCGCAAGGCACGGTAGTGATGACCCAGGAGGTTAACGACTTGCGTTTGGCGCAGCAGGAAATGCTTGCGGGACGGTGGCGCGGTGCCGTCGCCCACTGCCGGGACGCACTTGAACTCCTCATTGAACGCAACAGAAACGGGACGATTGAATCGATACAAGAGATCGCTGCTGTCGCCTTCAACCTAAAGCCCGACGCCAGATCAAAGGAACAACGGTTGGCAGTAATGGGAACAGACATGTACCGACTTGCTCATTTATCAAAACACCGCAAAGGTAGCGCGCAGTTCACGGAGTGGGACCGGGACGACGCACTGGCCGCCATCAGCATCACCGCCATGTTGCTTCGGCTCCAGGCTGATCGAGAACTAGCCACTTAACGCGGAAGTGGGCGATCGCCGTTGGGATTGCGCGCAACAGGGGGTTGTAAACCCGGTTGAAGGAACTCAGGCTTCCAATTCGGCGTACGATGCCATCGCTATGGGAGACGACGAAGGCAAGTCTGACGCAATCACGATCACGCGCTCTGGCATGATCTGGGTGATCTCTAGCCTGCTGGTTGCATTGGCTGCTGCCGGCGGGTACATCGTAGGCGGCGCCGTTACGCGAGCACAGACATCGACGCCCCAGAGTCGGTCGGTCAGTGTTCCCACGCTTCCGCCTTTCCCTGATCGTTGGAACTGTGCCTTGCCAGGGCCTTCATTTGCGAATCCCACCTACTGCCAGGAATGGCAGGGGTACACCCCGATGCCAAGCCCAAGTCCCTAGAAGCGGCGACTGCGGGTGAGGAGAGGTTAGAGACTCGTCGCGGCCATCGACTCCCTTCCTTGCAGCGCAAACATTTAACGGGGAGGAATACATGAGCGTTCGTGTGAACATCGATAACCTTGCTTACGAAATCGCTCGTCGAGGCTGGACGCGAGGCAAGCTCGCAAGGACTGCAGGTCTTAGCCCTTCGACCGTGAATGCGGCATTCAATGGACGCCCGATTCACGCACGAAGTTTGTACAAGATCGGAAGTGCATTGGAGTCGCAGAGTCCGAGTGAACCGGTCGGATCATTGATCGACCGTACCTAATCTACGCGGTCTTTCAGCATGAGATGCGTCATCGCTTTGTAAGCATCCTGCATATTCAAGTGGCTGTAGTGCATTTCGAGCATCTTCAACGACGAATGCCCTGCAATCTGGGCGACAAGCAGAGGACTCATTCCGTCACGCAGAGCGTTAGTAATAAAGCTGTGGCGCAATAGGTGCGTGTATGTGCGCTTGTCGATGCCCGCACGGTACGCGAGCCCGGAGATCATCTGCCGTAGTCCGCTGACCTGCAACGGCTCGTATTCTCCGGAAAGTCCGCGGCGCAGCCCAACAAAGATTCGCGATGACTCACAGCCACGTGGGCGTCCCCTGCTCGAATAGCGCTCCAGCCGTCGAAACAAGCGCGGCATGATGGGGACAAGTCGCTCGCGGGCGCCTTTTCCGTTGATGTGCAGATACGTTTGTGAGTCCCGGCGTACAAGATCATCGGGGGTTAAACGGCACAACTCCGAGGCACGGACGCCACAGTCTCCGAGTATGCGCACCGCGAGCTTGTCGCGTTCACTCGCGGCAACGTCTTCCATTCGGTCAATTTCCTCGCGTGTGAGGACATCGATGACCTTTCGCGGAAGCCTCGGGAGGGATGGCTTGGGCGCCTCACCCTCGCCCTCCCTTTCGCACCAGGGCAGGAAACCCCGGATGGCACGCGAATAGGTGTGAATCGTGTTGGTGGAGAGCTTCCCCTTCGTGCCCGCTTGTTCGCGGAGATACACGGAGAAATCGTCGATGTCGCGCCGGCTTAACTCGGGAACGCAACCGACTCCTCGAGCTTTGCACCACGGAAGGAACAGGCGTCGGAGTGCATAAGAGTATCCGTTCTCGACGGTTGACTTGGTCAGCCCTCTTGCTCGACAAGACATGAGAAAGTCGTCGATGAGCACCGAAATGGTGACCTGATCAGCCAGCGGAACAACAGTCACTTTGGCCATGTGTACCTCCTTGAGTCGGTAGTCGGTGCAGCGCATGACTTCCTAACCCGGCTGTCGAGGACACGGTGCTAGCCGAAAATTCACATCTCAACGGTAGAACGCCTAACTATCCAGGAAGACGTCCTATCCATCTCGTTGAATTCGATGGAGCCCAAGATGGGAATTGAACCCATGACCCCTTCCTTACCAACAAGGCTGCGTTGTTACGAGTCTCTTACTATTGACGTTTGTGAATTGGCTGACACCGCATCCCTACCGAAGCCGGGTCCTGAAGGTGCGTTGCTAGCGGAAGTTGTATCAAAGTCGGCAGTTGCTCCGCAAGTCCTTGTCCTGTTATGCAAGATCAAGCTGCTGTCGTCACGAAGGATTGGAGCGTCGACGGTGCAAAACCGCTGCGTTGTCGACCGCGCACGAGACGACGTTCAGTTGAACTAACCGCCTGCCCACCCAGCACCGATGAAGAACTCAAGTTTGCCCGCTTGCTGATCTTCCACCCCCGAGTCAAGCGCAAATGAGAAGCTCAAAGAGAGGGCTTCATGGATAATTCGACACTCGAGACTGACCATCGGGCGCGTCCCTTCCTGGACCGTGACCCGACGACGAATGAGGTCACGGTCGCGTCCGCGATGCACGGTCTGCACGAGTGGATTGCACCATACCAGCTTGAAGCAGATATTCCAGAGCTCGTCCGTGATCTTTTCCAGACCTGTTGTTCGCTCTTCGTCCACGGTTGCCTGCGATACGAGTTTTTCACACTTGCTTCCGAGCGCAGCTACTTCGTCATCGAGGCCGGACTTGGGCAGAGATTCTTAGCGGCATACCCAAACGGGGTTCCGGTCGAGCGCGGTGATGGTGTTGTCGATCACATACAAGCGGTCTGGTTCGACGAGGTTTACACAGCATTAACTCGAACTGGTCGATTCCCCTGGGGCTCTGGCAACACCAAGTGGATCGTTCGTGGCCACCCGAGATTTAATGGCTCTTTTGCCGCCCTCATGTCGTGGGCCCGACAGGAAGGCATCCTGGTTGGAAGGCGAAACGTCATCATCGAGCAGGCAATAGTTCGGCTACGAAATCACGCGGCTCATCGGCACGTTCCACATCTGCTCATGCCGCACGACGCCGCCAGGGATATTCAAGAAACCGCCGAGATTATCAATCACCTTTGGGGACACGACCTGCCGGGAGGCCGATTCTCTGCGGTTCCTCCACCAAGAATGGTCGTTGCGCTCTTTCACCAAGCTGACAGACGCGGATCCCTCGTCGTCGATACGCTCGACAAGATGCGGAGACTCGACGATGAACATCGAAATCGCCATGGTGATTGGTTCCTATTGGAAGTTGCCGACTCGGGCGAGGCCTTTGCTTGGACCCCGGGGCATCAAACGACAGCCTTTCCAGCAATACTGATTTGGCAGGGAAGAACTTGGGATGAGGCGATGGTGATGTGGGACGGTATTCGGGGCGATACGGCGTTCGCCGGCGCCTTGGAATGGCGCGGTCGTACATTCCTAGTTAGCGTGTCAGACCAGGGGCTGAACGCGCCGATGTCAGTAGATCAGTTCAGCGCATTGCCTGTGGAGCTGCGCAACCCGGCCGATACTCATTGGAGGATCGTCCGGTCTGACTTTCCGGGTGATGCAATCTCCGCCCTAAACAAGGAACTCTGGGGATCGACGTCCGCGCCCGGCGTCGCCGACGCGGCGGACGTGGATCCGGCGAAATACACCTGGGAAGCGGGTATGCACGCTCTCGCCACGGGATCACCCCCCGAGCCTTGATGGCGTCGGGTTGCCCGCAGCGGGCACTCAGGTGCTCCTAAAGTGGTCGAAGATTTTGTTGACTTCGTCGAATGTGTTGTGGCGCCCGTCAAGAGCCACAGCCAGATACATGTTCTTCGCTCGTGAAACTTGGATGCCCGCTCTGCCACAGAAGCGGTTGAGTATCTGTCGTCCTGGAATGATGACCTTCCAAGAATCGTCACCACTGTTCAGGGAAGCTTCCATGCGCCCAAATTCTCTTGCGACCACCTGTCGAACTTGGTCGGAGTCCAGGGCATGGGTCACCCGGGATAGTTCTGTTTGTGCCCTAGCCACGAAGAGCTCCTGCGTCTCAGATAGGTTCTTTCCATGCACGTCACTGGGCATGAGGTCAACGTTGCCTACTTCCATCCGGAGAATCGCCGATGCACTGAGCGCCGCAGCATAGGAGATGAATTCCCCTGCCGCATCTCGCATTGCTCCACGGACTTGTGCGGCATCGATCAGCCACGAGTCAGCGGACTCTAGTGGTCCAAATGCCTCAGCCCACACGTGTTCGTCGAGAAAGTAGTTTTCCAGGTGGTACCGTGGCAGGATTCTCAGTTGTCCGCTGGCCTCTGC
>Ga0070739_10005768_pt1 | contig 13950 bp, 11 predicted proteins | sample Coa_R1_7_FD_66445 | JGI IMG/M metagenome (GOLD analysis project Ga0070739, IMG submission 66445) | Surface soil microbial communities from Centralia Pennsylvania, which are recovering from an underground coalmine fire - Coalmine... | ecosystem: Environmental > Terrestrial > Soil > Unclassified ... | reverse complement strand
GCCATGATCGAGAAGGCCGAGAAGGAGCGCTCATGAGCCTTCGCCGGCTGCGCGCAGTCACCCGCAAGGAATTCCTCCACATCATCCGCGACACGCGCAGCCTGATTATCGCCCTCGCGCTGCCCTTCATCATGCTCATGATGTTCGGGTACGCGCTCACACTCGACGTGGACCACATCCCGCTCTACGTCTACGATCAGGACCACACCCCACAGAGCCGGGAACTCATCGACCGCTTCGGTGGGTCGCGCTACTTCGATATCCGCGGCTATGTGGATCGCTACTCCGCCATCGAGCGCGCCGTCGATCGCGACCGCATCCTCATGGCCCTCGTCATCCCGCGCGACCACGCCCGCCGCCTGCTGTCCGGCGATCCGGTGAGCGTGCAGGTGCTCATCGACGGCAGCGATTCGAATACCGCTTCCATCGCGCTCGGTTATGCGCAAAGCGTCGTCGGCGCATACGCGGCGGAACTCCAGGCCAGCGGCCAAATGCAGCACGGCGGCATCCGGCTGAACCTCTCGGTTGACCCCCGCGTTCGCGTGCTCTACAACAGTGATCTGAAATCGAAGAACTTCATCGTCCCGGGACTCATCGCGGTTACGCTGATGATCATCGCCGCCCTGCTCACGTCACTAACCATCGCGCGCGAATGGGAGAGCGGCGCCATGGAGCAGCTGCTTTCAACCCCCCTCCGTCCAGGTGAGATCGTACTTGGAAAGCTGCTTGCCTATTTCGGGGTCGGCCTGCTGGACATGCTGAGCTGCGTCGTGGTCGGCGTCTTCATTTTTCAGGTTCCGCTGCGCGGAACCGTCTGGTTCCTGTTCTTCACCAGTTGTCTCTTTCTGTTCGGCGCGCTCTGCTGGGGCATCATGATCTCCGCCATGGCGCGCACGCAGCTGCTGGCCTACCAAATGGGCATGCTCAGCTCGTTCCTGCCCGCGTTCCTGCTGTCCGGCTTCATCTACGCAATCGAGAACATGCCGCGGGTCATTCAGTTCATCAGCTACATCGTGCCAGCCCGCTATTTCGTCAACATATTGAAGGGGATCTTCCTTAAGGGTGTGGGCATCGCCGCACTCTGGCATGAAGTGCTGTTCCTGCTGGGCTACGCCGTGCTCGTCTTCATCCTCGCGTCGCACCGAATGCGCCAGAAGGTGGCCTGAATATGCGCCGCAGGCTTCGCCGTATTATTCGCAAGGAGTTCCTGCAGACCGTGCGTGAGCCACGCATGCGTTTGATGCTGTTCCTGCCCCCCATCCTGCAGCTGATCATCTTCGGGTACGCCGTGAACCTGGATGTGGACAACAGCCGCCTCGCGTGGATGGACCTGGATCACACGCCCGAAAGCCGCGAGCTGCTGGCCGACTTCGAGGGCTCGGGCCGATTTACCGTGGTGCGTTACCCGGAGACCGGGGACGAGCTGCAGCACGCCCTCGACGCGGGCGCCGTAGATACCGCGGTTCGTATTCTGCCGGGCTTCGCGCGGGACCTGAAGCACGGCCGCACGACAGCCGTCGAGGTTCTGGTGGACGGTACCAACAGCAACACCGGCTCGATTGTGAGCGGCTACGCGGCGAGCATTGTCTCTAGCTTCGCCGCAAAGCAGAATCGCGATCGCAGTCAGCAGATGCTGGTGGGCCGCACCACTGTTCCCGTGTACGCGCCGGTTCCCCGGCTCGACATGCAGGAGCGCGTGTGGTTCAACCCCGACCTGCGCAGCCGCAATTACTTCGTCCCCGGCGTGGTGGTGAACATAATGATGCTCATCACCCTGATGCTGACTGCCATGGCCATCGTGCGAGAGAAGGAGATCGGCACCATGGAGCAGCTCATGGTGACGCCCATCCGGCCCCTCGAGCTCATGCTCGGAAAAACACTGCCGTTCGCCATTGTCGGGCTGGTGGACATGTGCCTCGTCGTCGCCGTGGCCCTGACCCTCTTCCGTGTTCCGTTCCGCGGCAACATGTTCACGCTGTTGCTCGCCAGTCTGCTGTTCCTGATGACCACGCTGGGGTCGGGTCTGTTCATGTCCACCATCTCGCGCACCCAGCAGCAGGCCATGCTGACCACCTTCCTGTTCTTCATGCCTGCATTTCTGCTGAGCGGCTTCGCATTCCCCATCCGCAACATGCCGCTTCCAGCGCAGTACCTCACTTACGTCAATCCGGTGCGCTATTTCATGACCATCGTGCGCGGCGTCTTCCTGAAGGGCGCCGGGGTGTCGGTGCTGTGGCCGGAGATGCTCGCCCTGGCCATTTTCGGCGTGCTCATTCTCTCGCTCAGCGCGTTCCGCTTCCGCAAGACTCTGGACTGATGATCGTCGGCCTGATCTCCGATACGCACGGGCTGCTGCGCGACGAAGCCGAGGAAGCGCTGCGCGGTTCGGATTTGATCATTCACGCCGGCGATGTCGGTCCCGGCGACGTGCTCCTCCGGCTTCACGCGCTCGCGCCGGTTGTCGCAGTGAAAGGCAACATCGATAAGCATCCGCCCGCATCCGCGCTGCCGGCCACCGCCGTCGCGCACGCGGGCGAGGCGCGTATCTATGTTCTGCACGACGTCCATGACCTCGATCTCGATCCCACGGCCGCCGGCTTTCGTGCAGTCGTCAGCGGCCATTCGCACAAATTCTCCACGACCGAGCGCAACGGCGTGCTCTACATCAATCCGGGCAGCGCCGGACCGCGGCGGTTTCGGCTGCCGATTACGATCGCCCGACTGCGAATTCCAGAGTTCGAGATTGAGCGTATTGAGCTGAAAAGCTGAGTGTCGCGTATACGTTACACTGTCACGTATACGCGACATGACGCCTTTGCGATGGCTTCTCCTGCTCGCCGCAGCTCCCGCTTTCTGCCAGGTCTCGGCAATTCTGTCCGGGACGATTCGGGACCAGACAGGCGCGGTCGTCGCCTCCGCCACGGTTACGGCGACCAACTCCGATACCGGCGCCGCACGCCAGGTCCTCACCGACGCCCGGGGCGACTTCGAGTTCCCTGCCCTGCCGGTTGGCGCGTACGAGATCCGCGCAACCAAGAACGGTTTCGCCGAACAGGTGCGCCGGGGCATCGACCTCGTCGTGGGGCAGAGCGCGACGGTCGATCTCGAACTGCGCGTCGGCGCTTCAACCGAACAGGTTGAGGTCCGCGGCGATGCCCCGTTGCTGGGGCTCGGCGCCGCCGAGATTTCCGGCCTCGTCTCCGAGCGCGCCATCAAAGAACTGCCGCTGAACGGCCGCAGCTACGACGAACTGATGACCCTCGACCCCGGCGTGGTGAATTTCACCTGGGAGAAGACCGGCGGCATAGGCGTCTCGAACTCCACGGTGGGAAACAACTTCGCAGTCGAGGGGAACCGCCCGCAGCAGAATCTGTTCCTGCTGAACGGAATCGAGTTCACGGGCGCGGCGGAAAACAACATGCAGCCCGGGGGAACGAGCCAGCAACTGCTGGGCGTGGACGCGGTGCGCGAATTCAGCGTGCTGCGCGATTCCTACGACGCCGAGTACGGCAAGCGGCCGGGCGCGCAGGTGCTGATCGTGACCCATGCGGGAACGAACGATTTTCACGGCTCGCTGTACGAATACCTGCGTAACAGCGCGCTGGATGCGCGCAACTTTTTCGACGGCCCGTCGGTCCCCGGATTCACGCGCAATCAGTTCGGCGCGGCTCTCGGCGGCCCCATCCGTCGTGACCGAACGTTCCTTTTCGGGAACTACGAAGGTTTTCGGCAGCACCTGCATCAGACGGGCGTCGATCTTGTGCCCGATAACGAAGCGCGCCAGGGCTATCTGCCCTGCAAGCTGGTAACGCCGGCGCCGAAGCCCTGCCCCGCGTCGGGCCTCGCATTCATAGGCATCTCGCCGCTGATCGATGCATGGCCGGCGCCCACGCCGGGCGCTCCCGATTTCGGCGGAATTTCGGAAGCATTCAACAATCCCTTGCAGACGATTCGCGACGACTTCGGCACGGCGCGCCTCGATCAGGTCTTCTCCGGCCGCGACACCCTGAATGCCGTGTACACCATCGACGACAGCGAAGATTTCACGCCCACCAGCACCAATCTCTACAGTGCAGACGCCGAAAGCCTGCGCGAGCAGGTGGCAAGCCTCGAGGAAACACACGTATTCTCGCCGCGTGTGCTGAACGCCGCGCGCATGGGCTTCTCGCGCGCCGGTTACTTTTTTACCGGCGAGCCCACGCCAAGCACGCCGGCCGCCAGTCTGCCGGGTTTTCTTGCAGGACGGCCGGTGGGCGCGATTGTGGTGGGCGGCAGCGCTGCGTCGAATCCGACGGCGCAACTGAGCCTCGCCGGCAGCAACAATGGCAGCAATCTCGACATCGCGCGGAACCTGTTTACCGGGGAAGATCGCGTTTCAGTCACCGCCGGCCGGCATCAGGTCACTATCGGCGCGTGGTTGCAGCGGCTGCGATCGAACGAGAACCTGGCGCTGAGCCAGTATGGCCAGGCGACGTTCTCCAGTCTGCAGACTTTCCTGGCGGGCACGATCGGCAGTTTGTTATTCGATCCGGCCCCGACTCCGCTCGGCTGGCGATCCTGGTTCGGGGCCGGGTATGTGCACGACGTATTTCGAGTCAGCCCGTCGCTCAGTCTTACACTCGGCTTCCGCGCCGAATCGAGCAGCGGCTGGAATGAGGCGCACGGCCGGGCCGCGACTTACACCTTCGCCGGCGGCGTTATTTCCAGCGAGCCGCACATCGGCGATGATGCGATGCTCATCAATCACGCGAAGTTTCTCCCTCAGCCGAGAGCGGGCGTGACGTGGACCCCGTTCGGCCGCGGGACGGTGATTCGCGCCGGGTTCGGCATGTATAACGATCTTCAGGATGCGCTGGGCTACCGCACCGATCAGAATGCGCCCTTCAACCCCACTTACAGCCTCCCCAACGCGCCTGTCTCGAAGCTGCCGGTCACCTCCACGGCCGGAGCGAGACTGGTCCCCGGCGGGATTCAGCCAGACCTGAAAACGCCCACCCTGGTCAGCTGGTCGTTTCGGATCGAGCAGGAGTTATCGGACAACATGGTCTTCAGCGCCGGCTACGTGGGCTCGCACGGTTATCACGAAATCATAGGCATCGATGCAAATGAGCCCTTCCCGGTTATCTGCCCGGCGGCGCCGTGCCCCGCAACTTACTCCGCTGCATTTCCCGCCGGAATCGCGCGGACACCGGTTCCGGCGGGAACGTATTATCTGCCGACCAGCGTGCGTGCGAATCCGTCCATCGCCAACACGTGGACCTACTTCTCCTGGGGCGACAGCTCCTACAATGCCCTGCAGCTGGAGTTTACGCGCCGGTTCAGCCGTGGATTATCCGTGAGAGGCGTGTATACCTGGTCGAAGACGATTGACGATGGAGATTCGCTGAACGCGACCACCTCCGGAGGCGAGCCGGCGCTGGCCTCGAACCCGTTCAATCTCAGGGCGGACCGTGGGCTCGCGAATTTCGATGTCAGAAATGCAGCCGCGATTGCCGCCACGTATAGCGTGCGTAACTGGACGCTGAACTCGATGGTCACGATGCAGAGCGGCTTCCCGTTCACGCCTCAGCTCAGCTACAACCCATCCAACAACGGCGACTCGCGGAACCCGGTTCGTCCCTTCGTAAATCCGGCCTTTACGGGCCCGGTGATTCTCGGGACGCCCGAGAAGTGGTTCAATCCCGCGGCGTTCCTGCCCGTGCCGATTAACAGCGGCTTTTACGGCAATCTCGGCCGCGACACGCTCATGGGGCCCGGGCTGGCGACGTGGGACTTCTCGCTGCTGCGCGACCTGGTGGCGCGCGATCAACTGCGGCTGCAGTTTCGCGCCGAGGTCTTCAATCTGCTGAACCGGGCGAATTTCAATACCCCGAATGCGGTGACCTTTACGCCGGCCGGGGTTTCACCCACCGCCGGAGTGATCACCAGTACGTCCACCACGTCGCGACAGATACAATTCGGAGTCAAGCTGCTATGGTAGAAAGCCACCTGGCGCGAGTGAGGGAGAAGCGCGGAATGTCCGCCGCGGACCTCGCTCAGGCCGCCGGCATCTCGCGGCAGACGGTTTACTCGATCGAGAACGGTAGTTTTACGCCGAACACGGCGGTTGCGCTGCGGCTGGCCCGCGCATTGGACGCCTCTGTCGAAGAGCTGTTTACGCTTCCCGCGCCGCCGAAACCGCCGTCGGAAGAAGTGACTTTCCTGCCCGGCTCCGACCAACTCGTACCCGGGCAACCGGTGCAGCTTTGCCGGGTCGATCGGCGGTTGATGGCCTGCGGTCCTTCTGCGATGGAGTGGTTTCTGCCGGCATGCGATGGCATCCTCGCGCGCGATCTGAAGGTCCGCTCCGCGCGGGCCGGAAGACCACCTGCGAACCGGCTGCTGGTGGCCGGGTGCGATCCGGGAATGTCCGTGCTCGCGCGTCATGTACGGGCTGCCGGCGTGGAGCTTGTGCTCGCGCATCGCAACAGCTCAGAAAGCATTGAACTGCTTCGGGACGGCTGCGTTCACATCGCCGGCTCGCATCTGCGCGACGAAACGACTGGGGAATCGAACCTGCCACGCGTACACCGTATTTTTCCCGAGGATTCGGTCACCGTGATTTCGTTCGCGATCTGGGAAGCAGGTATCGTGACCGCACGCGGGAACCCCAAAGGCATTCAAACCGTCGCCGCGTTCGCGAGGCCGGACATCACCATCGTCAATCGCGAACGAGGCTCCGGCGGCCGTCATCTGCTGGATATGAGCCTCGGGCAGCTGGGTATCAACCGCATGTCGGTGCGCGGATACGATGACGAGGTCCACGGGCATTTGCCGGCTGCATGGCGCGTTCACTCGGGCGCGGCGGATGCCTGCGTGGCCACCCGGGCCGCCGCGCGCGCGCTGGGACTGGGGTTCATTGAAATCCTGCGGGAGCGGTACGACCTCATCATTCAGCGCCAGCACCTGGAATTGCCGGCAATGCAGACCGTTCTGGATACGCTCACGCGCTCGGCGTTTCGCAGAGAGCTGGAGAGCTACGGCGGCTACGAAGCCAGCATTGCCGGCCAGCGCTTGTTGTAGGTGTGGCAGGCCGTTTCGCCTGCCACAATGCTAACTACCGCGGCAGCGTGCCTGACGCGTACAGCGTCAGCCATTGCGGGGCGCGCTTCTGATCCAGCGACTGCATGCGCATGATGCGGAAGGCTACCGCGTCGCCTGGCTGCAGCTTGCTTTGGATCCGGCGCACGTCATCAACCGAATTGACCGGCTGCCGATTAATGGCGATGATCACGTCCTTGTCGTGGATGTCGATGTCCTCGGCGAAGGACTCGGGATCGACACTTGTCACCAGCACGCCCTGCCGGCCCTGCGGCAGTCCCATGCTCTCGCGATCGGCATCGGTGAGGGTTCGAATCTTGATCCCGAAGCGGGCCTGCGTGGTCGTGTCCGGGCTGGGCTCTTCCGTCTCATCCTGCTGGTCGGCAAAACGGGGATTATTCTTAAAGACTTCGGCGCGGTCGCCGATCGTGACCCGGAAATCCATCTTCTTCCCGTCGCGATCGACAGTCATCGTGGACACCGAGCCGATTGGTGAGCTGGCCACCTGGTTCACCAGATCGTCGCCGTCCTTCACCGCTTTGCCGTTGATCGCGGTGATAATGTCGTCGTCTTTAATGCCGGCCTTATCCGCGGGACCGCCCTTCTCCACGCTCTGCACCAGCACGCCGTTTTTCGCGCCAAGGGCCTTCAGCAGTTCCGGCTTTTCGCCATTCGCCAGCACGATGCCGATGGAACCGCGCGTCACGCGCCCGCTGCGGATGATGTCGTTATACACACGCACCGCCATGTTGATGGGCAGCGCGAAGCCGATACCCTGATATCCGCCGGTCTGGGTGGCGATCATGGTGTTGACCCCGATCACCTCCCCGCGGATGTTCAGCAGCGGACCGCCGCTGTTGCCGGGGTTGATGGCCGCATCGGTCTGGATAAAGCGCTGGAACTGGCGGGCGCCGATATCACGGCCCGTGGCGCTGATAATGCCCGCCGTCACCGACGCTTCCAGTCCGAACGGGGAGCCGATGGCGACCGCCCAGTCGCCCACCTGCATCTCGTCGGAATTGCCGATGACCACGGGAGTGAGCGAACTTCTCGGATCGATCTTGATGACGGCGAGGTCAGTTTCCACGTCGAACCCGATCAGATGCGCCTTGTATTCCGTATCGTCGCCATGCAGCTTCACGCGGATGCGGTCGACTTTTTCCACCACGTGATTATTCGTAAGGATGTAGCCGTTCTTATCGACGATGAACCCGCTGCCGGACTGCTGGCGGCGGAACGAGGGGGAAGGGCTTTCTCCATCGCCATGGAAGAAGCGGCGGAACAGGTCCATTCCGTCGTCGTCCTGATCTTCGCCACCCTGACCCTTCTTATGCGGGTTGGAGGCGGAGGCTTTCGGCGTGTAGTCGGCGGTGATGTTCACCACCGACGGGTCCACGCTTTTCGCGAGCTTGGTGAATTCATTGCCCAGAACGACTCGGTCGGGAACGTGCAGCGGGGTGGCGTCCGGCGCGGCCGATTGCGTCCGCGCGGCATGAACGCCGGTGTTGACCAGCGTTCCGATCATGATTCCAATGGCCAGCGTCAGCATCAACAGCCCCAGGGAGAGCAGTTTCTGTCGCTGGACGATTTTAAGCAGAGTCATCAGCGCTTCTTCCGAGCCTTTCCCGAGCGGTCTGCGCCCCTCGTCACAGACCGACCATTTTCCAATTATACGGACAAACGGGCTAAGACGAGGGATGAGCGGCGCGGCGGAACGGTTTCAGCTCAACGGCGAGAATGCCGGCCATGATGAGCGCGGCGCCCGCCAGCGCGCGATGACTGAGCAGTTCACCGGCTACGATCCATGACGCAGCCCAGGCGAACACCGGCTCGAGGGAGAAGATGATGGCCGTGCGGGTCGGGCTGCTGTACTGCTGCGCCCAGGTCTGGACAGCGAACGCGAAGGCGGTGGCCAGGAGGCTGGTGATGAGCAGCGCGGTAACCAGGCGTGGAGTCCAGTGGAGATGCACGGGCTCGGCCCACCAGAAGGGTGCCGCGGAGAGAAGGGCGCAGGTGGCGATCTGTGTCACGGCGAGAGCGGACGTGTCCGCGTCCTTCGCAAAGTGGCCAAGTATCACGATGTGGAACGCGAAGGCGACCGCGCAGCCGCCGACCAGCAGGTCGCCCCGATTGACGCCGCCCGCGCCGGGCTCGAACGTCATCAGGCCCATGCCCACGGCCGCCAACAGCACGCCGAACGCCTCGCTCGCGGTGGGCAGGCGCCGATAGATCACTGCGCCGACCAGCGGAACAAGCGGGATGTAAAGCCCGGTGATGAACGCGGCCTTCGATGCGCCGGTGTAATTCAGACCGAGGGTTTGGAACGCGTATCCGGCGAAAAGGAAAACGCCGGCGATCAGCCCGCCGCGCAGCGCGAGACGCGCCGCTTTGCCTCGCCGGATGCGGCGATGGAGGATGATGGCGAGAGCCGCCGCGGCCATGCTGAAGCGGATGGCCAGAAACAGCAGGGTCGAGGCGTCCGCCAGCGCTTCCTTGACGATGATGAACGTGGCGCCCCACGTAAGGCAGACGAGGGCGAGGGAGAAATCCGTCCGCCAGCGCGGCGGGGCGGCGCTCATTCCGCCGTTCCGGCGGCGACTGGAAGTGGCAGAGAACGCAACAGCAGCGCGAGCGCGAGCAGTACACGCCGGAGACCCAGCTCGCGGCGTTCGGGACTGTACCATTCCGCGGGGGTGTGCGCGCCTCCGCCGAGGCCGCCCGCACCGATTGAGACGGCCTGAAGACCGAGGGACAGCGGGATGTTCGCGTCCGTCGAGGCGCAGTCGATCTGTGCGCGGATGCCGAGCTGCGCGTCCACCGCTCGCAGCGCATTCAGGATCGGCGCGTCGTTCGCCAGCCGCCCGCCGGGACGGGAGCCGATCTCGCGAACCAAAGCGGTCACGCGCCCGCCGGTAGCGCGGTCGTTTTCCATTTCCACCGCACGCTCCACACAGTTGGTGAGTGCAAGCGACAGGTCGTCCAGTTTATGCGGGCTTTCGGAACGGATATCGAGCTTGGTGCGCGCGCTGGTGGGAATCGAGTTGATGCTCAGGCCGCCTTCAACAATGCCGAAATTAAACGATGAGCGCGGGCCGCCGTTACTGTGGAGGGGCGTGTCGGCAAAGAGCGCGATGGCGCGGCTGAGCGCGTGGACGGGGTTGCCGATACCGTAATCGCTCCAGCTGTGGCCGCCGGGGCCGCTGATGGTGACGTCGAATCGGCGGCTGGCCAGGGCCTGGCAGGTAATGTGGTCCGTTCCGGGGCCGTCGAGAACAAGAAACGCGGCGAAGCGATCGGCCAAAGGCGACTGGCGGCAGAGATAGCGCATGCCGCCGAGGTTGCCTTCCCCTTCCTCGCCAACGTTGGCGATGAAGACGATGGAAGCGGCGGCGGCGCCGGCGATGCTTTCGTCACAGGAGCGGAGGGCGGCGGCGAGGGCCAGCAGGGCCGCGAGGCCAGCGCCATTGTCGGAAACGCCGGGCCCGTGGAAACGCCCATCGGGACCCCACGTGACCTCCGTTTCGGAGTTGCGCGGCGCCAGCACGGTGTCGAGATGCGCGGTGATGGCGATCAGCGGCCCACCCGCTTTGCCGTGCGGAAAGGCGATTACGTTGCCTCCGCGATCCACCGATGCGTCACAGCCGAGCGAGGCGAACTGGCGCTGCATCCATTCCGCGCGCTTTTGCTCGAAAAAGGTCGGCGCCGGCACACGGCACAGCTGCAGATGCTGATCATTAATCCACTGTTTTTCACGACTGAAGAACTGCAGGCATTCGCGCAGACCGGGTGCGCTGGCCACTTCCGCGGCGGTCTTCAGGAGCGGGTTGGCGGGCGCGTTTCCCGCGCCATTGCGGTTGGCCGCCACATTGTCAGTTTAACGGAGGGCCCACGTGGAGCGCGCTATTTGGCCCACGCTGTCACTTGGAGCCGAGCTTTGCGTTCAGCCGCCCGTATTGGTGAAATCCGCCTCCACGACCGTGCCCGTCGCTCCGCCAATGCCAACCTGCGAGCCCGCCGCAGCCGTGAAGTGAATGAGCAGATCCTGCGTGACCGGGATCTCTCCATTCCGCGGCGCGTTGGTCCACTGCACCTCGGGTGGCCGCTGGAAGGAGAATTCTGGTGCAAAACATACAAGCAGGCAAGTAACCCGAATCCCCCTTCCGCGTGCATCCGGGCGCGCGGGAGCGGAATCTTATTCCTGTAACATGTCCACACTCACAATTCCGACGACATCCTCCGCGTCAACGGCGCCCGGTGTGACAAAGGCATACGCGGCTCAGGCGGCAACTTCGCCGCTCGCGCCCTGGAGCATCCGGCGGCGCGAGCCCACGCCCGATGACGTGGCCATTGAAATCCTGTTCTGCGGCGTGTGCCACTCCGATCTGCACACCGCGCGCAACGAATGGCAGGGCACAAGATATCCGGTCGTACCCGGACATGAGATTGTCGGTCGCGTCACTGCCGTGGGTAACAACGTGACAAAGTTCAAGCCGGGCGATCTCGCCGGCGTGGGATGCATGGTGGATTCGTGCCGCGTGTGCTCGAGCTGCAGACGCGGGCTCGAACAGTACTGCGAAAACTCTCTGACCCTCACCTATAACAGCGAGGATAAGCACCTCAGTGGCATGACGTACGGCGGCTACTCGGAAAACATCGTCGTGGATCAGGCCTTCGTGCTGAAGATCTCCGGCAAACTCGACCTCGCCGCGACCGCTCCCCTGCTCTGCGCCGGTATCACAACATATTCGCCCCTGCGGCACTGGAACGTAGGCGCAGGCCAGAAGGTCGGCGTCGTCGGACTCGGCGGGCTCGGCCACATGGCCCTCAAGTTCGCGCATGCCTTTGGCGCGCACGTCGCACTCTTCACCACCTCGCCGCGCAAAGCCGAGGACGCAAAGCGCCTCGGCGCGGATGAAGTCATTGTGTCCACCAGCGGCGACATGGCGAAACACGCCAACAGCTTCGACTTCATTCTCGACGCTGTCTCCGCCCAGCACGACATTAACGAGTATCTGAAGCTGTTGAAGCTGGACGGAACGCTGGTGCAGGTGGGCGCGCCCGCCGAGCCCCTGCGGGTCAGCGTTTTCAACCTCCTGTTTCCCCGGAAGCAGTTCGCCGGATCGCTGATCGGCGGCATCGCCGAGACGCAGGAAATGCTCGATTTCTGCGCCGAGCACGGCATCGTCAGCGACATCGAAATGATCGCCATGCAGCAGATCAACGAGGCTTACGACCGGCTGCTGCGGAGCGACGTCAAATACCGCTTCGCCATCGACATGGCGTCTCTGAAGCAGTAACGCCCTGCTCCGCGCCCGCTAACCGGCGCCGCGTCATCCATACCAGCACAGCAACGCCGATCAGGCCGATACCGATCACGCCAAAGGTGGCCGGCTCAGGCGTAGCCATCGTGCCGGTGACCGCGAACTCAACAGGCAACGATGTGCCCGAAAAGTTCGACCCAGCCGTATATCCGCTGTTGATCGATGCGCCATAAGACCACTGGTCACCCACAAACGTCACGCCCGGTGCGGTCGTGTAATTCCCCTGAATCGGGTAGTTATACTGCCACGCCGTATTTGGCACGGGACTGTCCAGCACCAGATAATACGTCCCCGGGCCGAGGGACCCGAGATGAAACAGATCCACATCGGTCGGATTGGTCGGCGTCGTAACTGAGCCGCGAGCGATTCCGTCCGCCGCGAAACTCGTCCCCGGGCCGATGGCCGTGACGAGCGCGTAATTGGCCGTCCCCGGGCTTCCGACCGTGAACAGGTTCGCGAAGAAATCCACGCCGGTGTAGGTCGCGTTCTGCGTCCACTCCACCGCATACACCATTGGCGTGAGGCCGTCGGAAGCATACGGCGCATAATAGCCGAGTGGTTCGCTGGACTGTGAATTCCCGGCGGACTGAATGATCGTGGTCGCCCCCGCCTGCGCCATCAGCAGACAGGCGGCAAAAGGAACTGCTGCGTACTTTGGGAATGACATGTGGTGGTCTCCGTGAGAGGCTGTCAACCGGGATAGCGATGAAATCCGGCTGAGCCCCTCACGGCTCCGGGCGATCCGTCACAACGTTTCTGGCAATCGCCGCTTTGCTGCGCCCCGCGACGTGGACATGTGCGGAGAACCGGCGCGCCTGCGCCTCAGCGGGACCGCAGATGGCGCACAAACCAGTCGCGCGCCAGGCGTGCGACATCGTCCAGCTTGCCGGGCTCTTCAAAAAGATGCGTCGCGCCGGGCACGATGTCCATGCGCTTTACGCACTGCAGTTGTTCGAACGCCACGCGATTCATCTCGATAACCGGAGTGTCCCGCGCTCCGACGATCAGCAGGGTTGGCGCCTGCACAGCTGACAGCGCCTCACGCGCCAGATCCGGCCGCCCGCCGCGCGACACCACGGCGCGAATGAACTCGGGCCGCTCCGCCGCCGCGACCAGAGCCGCGCCGCCGCCAGTGCTGGCGCCGAAGCACCCGATATCCAGCCGCCCGGTCGCCGGGTGACTCGAAAGCCACTCGGCCGCCTCGATGAGCCGGCCCGCGAGCATACCGATGTCGAACCGCATCTCGCGCGTGACATCATCTACCTCCTCCTCGGCGGCCGTGAGCAGGTCGATTAGTAGGGTGGCCAGTCCGGCCTGCTGCAGCATTGCAGCTACGTATCGGTTGCGCGGGCTGAAACGGCTGCTTCCGCTGCCGTGCGCGAACAGCACGACACCGCGCGCCTGCGGCGGAATGGTGAGGTCGCCTTCCAGACCGGTCGGCGGGATTGCGACCGGGATTGGCTCAGGGCCGGACGCCATCGTGCTGCCCCGCGGCGGCCAGCAACTGCCGCACTTCTGCGTCGCTCGTTTGCGCGAAATCCGCGTACCA
>Ga0070739_10005767_pt1 | contig 13951 bp, 14 predicted proteins | sample Coa_R1_7_FD_66445 | JGI IMG/M metagenome (GOLD analysis project Ga0070739, IMG submission 66445) | Surface soil microbial communities from Centralia Pennsylvania, which are recovering from an underground coalmine fire - Coalmine... | ecosystem: Environmental > Terrestrial > Soil > Unclassified ... | reverse complement strand
GAGCTGATCGAGCTGCTGAACGAGCTGCGCGTCGTGCTCCCCGGCGTCACGGTCCTGCTCGCCTTCCTGCTCGCGGTGCCGTTCGCGAAGGGCTGGCCGAAGGTCACCTCCTTCCAGCGCGACGTCTTCGTCGTCGCCTTCCTCTCCACCGCGGTCTCGGTCGCGCTGCTGACCGCCCCGAGCTCGTACCACCGGCTCCGCTTCCGGCACGGGAACAAGGAGCACATCGTCAAGGTCGGGAGCCGGCTGACGATCGCGGGCATCGTCGCGTTCGCCGTCTCGCTCGAGTCGGTCGTGCTGCTGGTGATGGACTACGTCCTCTCGCTGGGGCCGGCGGTCGCCGCCGGCGCCGCCCTCCTCGCGGTCGTGCTGACGCTCTGGTACGGGATCGCGTTCTGGTCGGCGCTCAGAGATCGACGCGCTCGATCGTGACCGCGTCGCGCGGCTTGTCGCCGGCGTCGGTGTCGACGTTCGAGATCTCGTCCACGACGTCCATCCCGGACGTGACCTTTCCGAACACGGTGTGCTTGCCGTCCAGCCAGGGGCACGCGTCGGCGGTGACGATGAAGAACTGGCTGCCGTTGGTGTTCGGGCCCGCGTTCGCCATCGCGAGCGCGCCGCGCTCGACCTTGTGCTCGTTGATCTCGTCCTCGAACTCGTAGCCCGGCCCGCCTGAGCCGGTGCCGGTCGGGTCGCCGCCCTGGATCATGAAGTCCGGGATCACGCGGTGGAACGTCACTCCGTCGTAGAAGCCCTTGCCGGCGAGCGTGCGGAAGTTCTCCACCGTCTTCGGCGCGTCCTCGTCGAAGAGCTCGACCTCGATCGCGCCGTGGTTCGTGTTCAGCGTCGCTGTGCTCATTCGCGCACCGTAACGGCCGGGGCTCCGGCGCGCGCCGGCTCTGGGACCTGCGGACCCCGAATCTCCCCCAAACGGCCCATTCCGGTGCGGCCGGATTGTGCCGACCCTAGGTGCGTGCGCATCTCGCCCAGGATGCTCGCGGCGCTCATCACGTTGCTCGCCGCCGTTGCCTCCTCCGCGGCTCTGGCGGTCGCGGCCTCCGGCGCGACCCGCTCCGCGAAGAGCCTCGGCTCGCTCGACCACCAGGTGCTCGTCGCGATCAACGCGTACCGCGCCCAGCACGGCCTGCACGGCCTCAGCCTGGCGCCGGGCCTCGACCGGTCGGCGAGCGAGCACTCGTTCCAGATGGGGAACGACGGCTACTTCGCGCACGACTCCGCCAACGGCGAGGCGTTCTGGAAGCGGATCCAGCGCTACTACGGCTCCTCGCACGCGAGCTACTGGTCGGTGGGCGAGAACCTTCTCTGGGCGGCGCCGGTCGTGAGCGCGCAGCAGGCGCTCCGGATGTGGATCGCGAGTCCCGAGCACAAGGCGAACCTGCTCAACCCGGTGTGGCGCCAGATCGGCGTCGCGGCGGTGCAGGTCCCGAGCGCGCCGGGCACGTACCACGGCCTCACGGTCACGATCGTCACGACGGACTTCGGCGTCCGCCGCTAGTCGCGCGGGTCGTGCGTCACGGGCGCCGGCCTGCGGCGCAGCGCGAAGATCGCGCCGACGGCGGGCCCGAGCGGTAGCCAGAGGTTGAAGATCCGGTAGGCGAAGACGGCGAGCACCGCGGCCGGCAGGCCGTAGCCGACCCAGACCAGCGCGAACGGCAGTAGCGCCTCGACGGCGCCCGCGCCGGCGAGCGGCAGCGTCCGCCGCGTGAGCGCGTAGCCCGTCGCGTAGCCGACGACCACCGCCTCCACCGAGGGCAGCACGTGCGTGAACGCGGCCAGGCACGTCCAGAGGACGAAGACCTCGCCGGCCCAGTAGACCGCCATCCCCATGAACGCCTTGGCGCCGTGCTTGCGCGGCGCGGCGACGATCTTCCAGACCACGCCGAGCGCGTCGAGCGCCGGCCGGAGCGGCCGGCCGAGCAGGCCGCGGCAGAGGAAGCCGCGGTAGCGGACGGCGATCACGGCGAGCAGCGTCCCGACCGGGACGCCGATCGTCCACGAAAGCGTCACCGCACGCTGCGCGGGCCAGCCCGTCAGCAGGAGGAGAATCGCGCAGACGCAGGCGCCCGCCGCCAGCACGGCGTACTCGAGCGAGCCGAGGCCGAGCACGCGCACACGTGCCTCCTCCGGCGGGACGCCCAGATCCTGCAGCGCCTCGAGGTCGACGGCGAAGCCACCGCGCGGGATGAACATCCCGAACCCGGCGGCGACGATCGCGCCGAGGCGGAGCGTCCCGATCTTCACGCCGCGGTCGACGTGCGCGACCTCGCGGTAGGCGATCACGTATCCCACGTGGGCCACGAACGCGCCGATCAGGGGGAACGGCAGCCAGTAGAACTGCACGTGCCGGAGGTGGGAGCCGACCGCGCCGAAGCCGGCGTGCCAGGCGACGGCGATCGCGCCGGCAAGCGACAGGGCCGCAGCCATGAAGGTGAAGATCGCGAGGTGCCGCGGCTCGCTCTCGAGGTGATGCGCGCGCAGCACCCAGAGCGGACCGCGGCGCCGGGGCCTCGTCGCCGAGCGAGTCATCCACTGCTTCTTCCGCCTGGCCGCGTCACGCAACCGCATTGTGGCGGGGGCGCGAAGCCGACGCGCCCGGGAGGATTCGAACCTCCGACCCGCGGATTAGAAGTCCGCCGCTCTGTCCACTGAGCTACGGGCGCGTGCGCGAAGGGTAGTCCGCATACTGGCCGGGATGGCTGACGCGCTCGAGCGGCTGAAGGAGCGACTGACCGAGGTCACCGACCTGCTCAAGGTCGCGAGGCTCCTCTCCTGGGACCAGCAGACGATGATGCCGCCGGCGGGAACGAGGCATCGCGCCGACCAGACGGCGCTCGTGCAGCGCCTCGCGCACGAGTGGATCTCCGACCCCGAGCTCGGCCGCCTGCTCGAGGAGCTGCGTGCGCGCGAGGAGTCGCTCGACCCCGACTCGGACGACGCCGCCCTGATCCGGCTCGCGCGGCGCGAGCACGAGAAGGCCGTGCGCGTGCCCTCCTCGCTGCGGGCGGAGATCGCCTACGCGGCCGCGCGGGCGCGACCGGTCTGGGTGCAGGCGAAGGCGGAGTCGGACTTCGCCTCGTTCCTGCCCTCGCTGGAGCGGATCGTCGAGCTGAAGCTCCGCTACGTCGATTGCCTCGCAGACGGTGCGGCCGAGCGCTACGACGTCCTGCTCGACGACTTCGAGCCCGACACGACGACGGCCGACGTTCGCGCGACCTTCGAGGAGCTGAAGCCGCCGCTCGTCGAGCTGATCGCCGAGCAGCGCGAGCGGGAGGTGGACGACGGCTTCCTGCACGGCGACTTCGCGCCCGAGCGCCAGCGCGCGCTCGCGCACGAGGTGATCGACCTGTTCGGCCACCGTCCGGACAGCTGGCGGCTCGACCCGACCGAGCATCCCTTCGCCTCCGGCCCCGGCCGCGACGACATCCGGATCACGACGAACTACCACCCCGACTCCCTCGAGTCCCTCTTCTCGACGATGCACGAGTACGGACACGGCCTGTACGGCCATCAGCTGCCCGAGCGGCTGGAGCGCCTCCCGACCGGACAGCCCTGCTCGCTCGGCATCCACGAGTCGCAGAGCCGGCTCTGGGAGAACCTCGTCGGGCGCAGCCTCCCGTTCTGGCAGCTCTTCTACGAGCGCGTGCGGGAGACGTTCCCGGAGCAGCTCGGCGAGGTGGAGCTCGACCGCTTCCACGGCGCGGTCAACGCCGTGCGTCCCGGCTTCATCCGGATCCAGGCGGACGAGGTCACCTACGGCATGCACGTGATGCTGCGCTTCGAGCTCGAGCAGGACATCGTCGAGGGCCGGGTCGAGCTCCGCGACCTGCCCCAGCGCTGGAACGAGAAGATGTGGGACTACCTCGGCGTCGAGGTGCCCGACGACGCGCACGGCGTGCTGCAGGACGTGCACTGGTCGGGCGGCTCGATCGGCTACTTCTCCACCTATCTGCTCGGGACGGTCATGTCCGTGCAGATCTGGCAGGCGGCCTCCCGCGATCTCCCGAGCCTCGAGCAGGACGTCGGCCGCGGCGAGTTCGGGCCGCTTCGCGACTGGCTCGGCGAGCACGTCCACGCGCTCGGGCGGAAGTTCTCGCCGCAGGAGACGCTGCGCCGCGCGACGGGCTCCACGCTCCAGGCGCAGCCCTATCTCGACTACCTGCGTTCAAAATTCGCAAGCGGGTAACCGCCCCTCGGAACGCCGAACCGAGGAGGAGAGATGCCCGACGTATTGGAAGGCAAGAAAGTCGCGATCCTCGCCGCCGACATGTTCGAGCGCGTGGAGCTCGAGGAGCCGCGGAAGGCGCTCGAGGAAGCGGGCGCGGAGGTCGAGATCGTCTCGATCCACGACGGCGAGATCCAGGGCTTCGACCACTTCGACCCGGCCGACACGGTGAAGGTCGACAGGACGGTCGAGGAGGTCTCGCCGGACGACTACGACGCGCTGATGATCCCGGGCGGGGTCGGCAATCCCGACCAGCTGCGCGGCGACGAGAACGCGGTCGCCTTCGTCCGCCAGATGTACGAGAGCGGCAAGCCGCTCGCCGTGATCTGCCACGGGCCGTGGGTGCTCGTCGAGAGCGGGATCGCGCGCGGCAAGCGCCTGACGTCGTGGCCGACGCTCGAGACCGACATCCGCAACGCCGGCGGCGAGTGGGTGGACGAGGAGGTCGTCGTCGACGACCGGCTGGTCACGAGCCGCAAGCCCGACGACATCCCGGCCTTCAACCGGCGGATGATCGAGGAGTTCGCGAGCGTGCGGGTGAGCTAGGCGGCGAGAGCGAAAGGCGCCGAGGGCCGTCACGGCGGCCCTCGGCGCCTCGGCTTCTACGGATTCACTACCTGCACCCAGCCGTTCACGTAGTCGTCGTGGTCGAGCGCGTTCGCGCTGCCTTCGTTCTCCACGCAGTACCCGACGTTCCACGTGCCGGCTCCAGGGGTGACCGTGGCGGCGGCAGCGTACGAGAAGCGTTCGCTCGTCGAGGCCGGCACTTGGCCGATCGAGAAGTTACCCCCGACGAAGTTGAAGATCGGAGGCGTCGTGCCCGTGGTCGCCTGGTAGCAGAGCCCGTAGAAGAACGTCGTCCCGGCCGACGAGCCGAGCGGCGCCTCTGCCGAGCCGACGAGCATCTGGCCCGCTGCCGTCGTCACCTGCACCGTCGGGCCGGCGAACACGTAGCTGGTCGCCGAGCCGGCGATGGTGCCCGCATAGCCGGAGAACCCCTTCGTCACGATGATGCCCTGCGGCCCGGTCGCTCCGGTCGCGCCGGTCGCTCCCTTCGGTCCGGTCGCCCCGGTGGCTCCCGTGGCGCCGGTCGCCCCCGTCGCGCCGGTCGCTCCCTTCGGCCCTGCCGGCCCCTGCTTGTTCCACGTGAGCTTCTTGTCGTGCTTGGCGCACTTCGTCGCCTTGTAGAGCGTGCCGCCCTTGTGGCTCGTGCAGACGGTGATCGTGCCGCCGCCGAGCGACGAGGCGAGCGCATACGCAGCGCCGCCTGCCAGCACGACCACCGTGACGCCGAGAAGCACGGCCGACCGCGATAGACCTCTCATGACTGCCCTCCCTCCGATCCTTTGGCCGAGCCGTCTCGAGAGCCGGACGGCTCGACCCCGTGGAGGGTCAATAACACCCGGCGCGCAGGCTTGCAACATTCGGGACGTTTTCGGCGCCGGGTGAGGGCGAGCGAATGAGGGTGGCGGATGGGACTCGAACCCACGACCACCGGGACCACAACCCGGAGCTCTACCAGCTGAGCTACCGCCACCGCGAGCGGGGACAGCGTAGCGGGTTGCCGTCGCGCCCTCGGACGACGCCGGGCTCGTCCGGCTCGAGTCGCTCTTGACTGTTTCCTCCGGGAGGACAAATGTCCGTGGCTTCCAGTCACAGAGCCTCGGGAGGAAACATGCGCAATCGCTGGTTGAGGCCGCCGAGCGCGGCCCTCGTGATCGCTTTAATCGCGTTGTTCGTCGCGCTCGGCGGGACGACCTACGCCGCCACGAGTCTGATCAACGGGAAGCTGATCAAGCCCCACACCATCGCCAAGAGCAAGTTGACGAACGCGGCGATCAAGCAGCTGAAGGGCAACCGCGGCCCCAGCGGGGCACAGGGCCCCGCCGGCCCGACGGGTGCGACGGGCGCGACCGGTGCGACCGGCGCGACGGGCCCACGGGGGCCGGCCGGGCCGCTCGTCTCCACTCTGCCGGCGGGAAGCACGCTGACCGGCATGTACTCGTACGCGGGCGTGAGCGCGCCGTCGGGCTACCACCCGCTCTACCCGCTGTCGTTCCAGTTCCCGCTCAAGACCGCGCCGACCATCAACGTCATCGGCATCGGCGGCGCCTCGACCGCCGCCTGCCCGGGGACGGCCGCGGCCCCGCAGGCGACATCCGGCAATCTCTGCGTCTACCAGACCCGCAACGACGGGAATCTGACCTTCGACGTCACGCCGTCGAGCGCGGACGCCCGCTTCGGCTTCAGCCTCTACTTCCCCATCGCCGCGAGCACGAACTACGAGTACGAAGGCACCTGGGCGGTGACCGGAGACTGACCCACCGCCGCAACGCGCATCGACGCGGGGGCCGCCGCCGGGCGGCCCCCGTCGCCGGCGCCTGAAGCGAGAGAACTGAGCTACCGCCACCGCGAAGGCGAACCGCCGAGCGGGTTGCCGTCAGGCCTTCTGTACGCTGCCGCGATGCCTGACGCGCTCGCCCGGCTGAGGTCGAGGCTCGAGGAGATCCAGGATCTCGAGGTCCTGACGGGACTGCTCGCGTGGGACCAGCGGACGGTGATGCCGCCCGCCGGCTCGGTGATCCGCGGCCGGCACATGGGGCTGCTCCAGCGCCTCGCCCACGAGAAGCTGACCGACCCCGAGGTCGGCCGCCTGCTCGACGAGATCCCGCTCGACTCGCTCGACCCGGAGTCCGACGACGCCGGGCTCGTCCGGCTCGCACGGCGGCTGTACGACAAGGCGGTGCAGGTGCCGTCCGAGCTGGCGGCCGAGATGGCGCAGGCCGCCGCCGAGGCCGCGCCGCTCTGGATCGAGGCGAAGGCGACCTCCGAGTTCGAGCGGTTCCTGCCCGCGCTGGAGCGGAACGTCGAGCTGCGCCGCCGCTACGTGGCCTGCTTCGAGCCGCGCGACGAGCCGTACGACGTCCTGCTCGACGACTTCGAGCCCGAGATGCGGACGGCGGACGTGCGCGCGGTCTTCGACGAGATCAAGCCGGTCCTCATCTCGCTCGTCGCGGAGCAGGCCGAGCGCGAGGTGGACGACTCCTTCCTCACCGGCGACTTCGACGTCGAGCGGCAGCGGCAGCTCTCCTGCGACGTCGTCGAGCTGTTCGGCCTGCGGCCGGGGACGTGGCGGCTCGATCCGACCGAGCATCCCTTCCAGTCGGGCGTCGGCGTCGACGACATCCGCATCACGACGAGCTACCACCCGAACGACCTCGACTCGCTCTTCTCGACGATGCACGAGTACGGCCACGCGCTCTACGACAACCAGCTGCCGGCCCGCTTCGCGCAGCTGCCGATCGGCGGCGGCGCCTCGTACGGGCTGCACGAGTCGCAGAGCCGGCTCTGGGAGAACCTCGTCGGCCGGAGCCTGCCCTTCTGGCGCTTCTACTACCCGCGGGTGCAGGAACTGTTCCCGGAGCGGCTGGGCGGCGTCGACCTCGAGCGCTTCCACGCCGCCGTGAACAAGGTGCAGCCCTCGCTGATCCGGATCCAGGCGGACGAGGTGACCTACGGGATGCACGTCATCCTCCGCTTCGAGCTCGAGCAGGAGATGGTCGAGGGAAGCTTCGACCTGCGCGAGCTGCCGGAGCGGTGGAACGCGAAGATGGACGAGTACCTCGGCGTCGAGGTGCCCGACGACGCGCACGGCGTGCTCCAGGACATCCACTGGTCGGGCGGCATGCTCGGCTACTTCTCCACGTACCTGCTCGGCACGGTGATGTCCGTGCAGATCTGGGAGGCGGCGCAGCGGGACATCCCCGATCTGGAGGAGCGGATCGCCCGTGGCGAGTTCGCGCCGCTGCGGGAGTGGCTCGGCGAGCACGTCCACGCGCTGGGCCGGAAGTTCTCGCCGCAGGAGACGCTCGGCCGGGCGACGGGCTCGACGCTCGACGCGAAGCCGTACCTCGACTACCTGCGACGAAAGTTCGGCGCGCCCGTCGCCGCCTGAGCGGCGGGGTACGCTTTCTTCGCTCGGCCCTGTAGCTCAGAGGACAGAGCGGCAGCCTTCGAAGCTGCGTGCGGAGGTTCGATTCCTCCCAGGGCCATGAGTAGAACGCTGCGCGGGCTCGACGCTAGACGCGGATCTCGCGATTGACGTCCATCCGCAGGCCGGCGATCGTCACGGCGCCGCAGGCGAGGCAGAACTGCGCGGAGACGGCGGGGAGGCTGACGCAGGCGCGCTCGCCGCAGACGCTGCAGTCCGTCTTCTCGTCCTCGCCGAACCAGTCGAGCAGGTCGCGGTTGGAGGGAGCCTCGGCCATGCCCGTACCAAAGTACGCGGAACTTCGCCTCATCGCTGGCGTTTGACGATCGGCCGAATATGTGAAAGACTTCTTGCGAAAGATGTCTTTCAAAAAGAACACCCGCGACCAGCTCGAGCTCGACGACCCGCGCGCGATGCGCGCCCTCGCGCACCCCGTCCGGCTCGACCTGCTCACCGCGCTGAGCGAGGGCCCGCTGACCGCGACCGAGTGCGCGGAGCGCGTGGGGGAGAGCCCGCAGTCGTGCAGCTACCACCTGCGCACGCTCGCGAAATACGGGTTCGTCGAGCGGGCGGAGGCGGTCAACGGCAAGGAGCGGCCGTGGCAGAAGCTCGCCGGCGGCCTGCAGTGGACCGGCACCGGCGACGCGGACGCCGCCCGCGCGCTCGCCGGCACCTTCCTCGCCCGCGACTTCCGCGAGCTGCAGCAGTACCTCGCCGCCCCGCCGGCGACCTGGCCGGAGCCGATGTACTCGCAGGCCGTGCTTCGCCTGACGGCGGAGGAGGGCCAGGAGCTGGGCGAGGCGATCTTCCGCCTGCTCGAGCCGTACTTCCCCAAGGTGCGGACGGACGCGCCGGAGGAGGCGGTCGACGTGTCGTGGGTCGGCTTCGCGGTGCCGAGGAAGCCATGAGCCTCTGGCGCCACCGCGACTTCGTGCGGCTGTGGGCCGGACAGACGGTGTCCGTCTTCGGCTCGCAGGTCACCCAGCTCGCGCTGCCCTTCGTCGCGGTGCTCACGCTGCACGCGACCGCGCTGCAGATGGGACTTCTCTCCGCGGCGGGAATGGCGCCGTGGATCGCGTTCGCCCTGCTCGTCGGCATCTGGATCGACCGGCAGCTGCGCCGGCGCTGGATCCTCGTCACCGCCGACCTCGGGCGCGCGGCGATCCTGCTCTCGGTTCCGGTCGCGGCCGCGTTCCACGTGCTCTCGCTCGCCCAGCTCTTCGCCGTCGCCTTCCTCGCCGGCTGCCTGACGCTCGCGTTCAACGTCGCGTGGGGCTCGTACCTGAACACGCTCGTGCCGCGCGAGCAGCTCGTCGACGGGAACTCGAAGCTGATGGGCAGCTACGCGACCGCGCAGATCGCCGGCCCCTCGATCGCCGGCCTGCTCGTGCAGGCGGTCACGGCGCCGTTCGCGATCGTCGTCGACGCCGCATCGTTCCTCGTCTCCGCGCTCGCGCTCCGCTCGATCCGTGCGCCGGAGCCCGAGCGGCGCCTCGAGCGGGGCGCCTCGCTGCGCAGCGACCTGCTCGTCGGCCTGCGCTTCGTCCGCGACGACCGGTTGCAACGGGCGATCGCCGGGAGCGCGGCGACGCTCAACTTCTTCGGCGCGGCGATCTACGCGGTGCTCGTGCTCTACGCCGTCCGCGAGCTGCGCCTGAGCAGCCTCCTCGTCGGCCTCGCGTTCGCCGCCGGCGCCGTCGGGGCGCTCCTCGGCACGCAGCTCGCGCCGCGGCTGACGTCCAGGCTCGGAGCGGGGCGGACGATCATGCTCGCGACGCTCGGCTTCCCGCTGACGCTCGCGATCGTGCCGCTCGCGTCGCCGGGGCAGCCGGCCTGGCTCGCGGTGACCGTCCTGGCCGCGGCGGAGGGGGTCGGCGGCGTCGCCGTCATGCTCTTCGACGTCAACACGGCCGCGCTGCGCCAGGCCGTGACCCCCGAGCACTTGTACGGCCGCACCTCGGGCGCGATGAGCTTCCTCACCCAGAGCGCGAAGCCGCTCGGCTCCCTGTTCGGCGGCGCCGTCGCGACCGGCGTCGGACTGCACGCGACGCTCTGGATCTGCGCCGCGGGCGGGCTGCTCGTGATCCCGTGGACGGTCTTCTCGCCGCTGCGGGAGCGCCGCGGCTCAGCGCTCGCGCCGGCCGGCGCGGAGACCGGCGACGACGGCGGCGACGGCCGCGGCGGCGAGCACGGCGACGAGCGTCTGCCGGTCGATCTTTCCCAGCTGGCCGACGGCGGCGAAGAGGACGGCGAGCACGAGGGCGAAGGCGCCGAGCGCGGCCGCGAGCGCGCGCATCAGGTGCCAGGCGCGAGGTAGCGGCCGAACCACTCCAGCACGGCCTCGAAGCGCTGCACGCGGTGCGCCGGCGAGCCCGAGCGCGTGAGCTCGTGGCTCTCGCCCGGGAAGCGCAGCATCTCCACCTCCTTGCCGAGCAGCCGCAGCAGGGTGAAGAGGTGCTCGCCCTGCTCGACGTTGCAGCGGAGGTCGTTCTCGGAGTGGACGATCAGGAGCGGCGTCTCGATCGCCTCCGCGTACGTCGCCGGGGACATGCGAAGCCAGTCGTCGACGTGCTCCCACATGCTTCCGCCGAACTGCCGCTCGAAGACCCAGAAGACGTCGCTGGAGCCGAACGCGCTCACGAGGTGGTTGACCGCGCGCTCCGAGAGCGCGGCCTTGAAGCGGTTCGTGTGGCCGACGATCCACGAGGTCATGAAGCCGCCGTAGGAGCCGCCGAGCACTCCGAGCCGCTCGGCGTCGAGGAAGGGGAAGCTCTCGAGGGCCGTGTCGACGACGGCCATCAGATCCTCGTAGTCGACCGTCCCCCAGCCGGGCCCGGCGTCGCCGGCGGGCCCGCGAATCGCGCGGCCCCACGCCTCGGTGTAGCCCGAGCCGCCGCGCGGGTTCGCGAAGAGGACGCCGTAGCCGGCGCCCGCGTAGACCTGGAACTCGTCGAAGAAGCCGCTGCCGTACTGCGTGAACGGCCCACCGTGGATCGAGAGCAGGACGGGATAGCTGCCGCTCTCGTCGCAGCCGGGCGGCCGCACCAGCCAGCCGTCCACCTCCGTCCCGTCCTGCGAGACGGCGGTGAAACGCTCCGCGTCGGCGAGCTCGCGGCCGGCGACGAAGTCGTCGCAGACCGACGTGAGCGCGTTGCCGTCCGCGTCGTAGAGCTCGAAGGGCCGCGTGTGCGTGCTCGACGTGTAGACGAGCGTCCCGTCGCGGGCGTCGAAGAGCCCCGTCGTCCGCTCGCCGCCGACGAGCAGCTCCGGCTCGCCCGAGCCGTCCGCGGCGACGGAGTAGAGATGGACGTTGCCGCCGTCCTCGACGCGGAACACGATCCGGTCGCCGTCCCACGCGGGCTCGCGGATGAGCGGAAAGGGCGTGCACTGCCGGTCGAGGGACGCGGTGAGGATCCGGCGCCCGCTCCCGTCGGCGTTCATGACGGCGATCTGCCCGTGGTGCGGATAGGTGCCGTCCTCGGGCGCGTGCCGGTACGCGAGCAGCGAGCCGTCGGGCGAGAAGACCGGCATCGTCGCGTCCTCGTCGTCGCCGGTGAGGCGCCGCGGCTCGCCGCCGTCGGCGTCCACCTCGTAGAGCGAGTTGAGAAGGCCGACGTCCCAGCGCTCGCCGCGCAGTGCGCTGAAGACCACGCGGCAGCCGTCGGGCGACCACGTCGGCTCGTCGTCCTCGCAGTCGCCGTCGGTGAGCTGCCGCTCGTCGCCGTCGAGGGAGACGACGAAGATGTGCTTGCGGCGGTCGCCCGTCCAGCCGACGCTGTCGAGCTTGTACAGGAGGCGTGTGAAGCGCCGCGGCTCGCGCTTGCGCTCGTCCTCCTCGTCGTAGGCGTCGTCCTTGACGCGGCGGGCGAACGCGAGGCTCCGCGAGTCGGGAGACCAGACGGGCGACTCGACGCTGTCCTTGCCGTCGGTCAGCCGGCGCGGCTCGCCGCCGTCGGCCGGCATCACGTAGAGCTGGCCGGGCGTCTTCTCGTCCTCGCCGCGGTTCGAGACGAAGGAGAGCCACCGGCCGTCGGGCGACCAGCGCGGGGCGCCGTCCGACTTCTCCCCCGACGTGAACTGTCGCGGCTCGGCGGAGCCGTCGAGCGCAGCAACCCAGATCGCGCCGCGGTAGGCGTTCTTCTCCTCGTCGACGGAGCCGACGACGTATGCGACGCGGCTCCCGTCGGGCGAGAGACGCGGGTCCCCGACAGCAGTGAGCGCGTAGACGTCCTCGGGGCGCATTCCTGGCACGGCCCGTGACTCTAGTGCGTTTCGCAGCTCGGACGGGCGGGGATTTTCAGGGCATGGCCAAGAGGAAGGGGTCCTCGCGAAGCCGCGCCTCGGCGGCCGACGAGCCGCTGCGACGCGGGCGGACGGACGACCGGCCGCCCGCCAAGAAGCCTCTGCTCGCGGACAAGACCCTTCGCGGAGCCAGGCGCGAGTCCGAGATCCTTCCGGGAATCCCGCTCTCGTAGCGGTCGCCTCGCCCTATCCTTGAGGGGCGCGGGTGTGGCGGAACTGGCAGACGCGGCGGGTTTAGGTCCCGCTGGGCCGCAGGGCCCTTGGAGGTTCGAGTCCTCTCGCCCGCACTGACTCGCCCGCGCCGGCCCTGACGACGACGAGGAAGAGGAGCGCCGCTCCGATCGCCACCCAGAGGGCGGTGACGCCGAGGAGCATGAAGAGGATCCAGCCGCTCATGAGCGTCCTCCTGGTTCGCCGCGCCCGCGTTCCACCCTTCTCCGCATCGTTCACTCAACGCCGAACCGCCCGCCTGGGTTGCGCCGTCGCCCGGAAGTGCTCTGCTTGAATGGCCGGATGCAGACCCAGGTCGAAGAGCTGCCCCAGAACCGGGTCCGGCTGACCGTCCAGGTTCCGTCGCACGACGTCCACCACGCGGTCGAGCACGCGGCGTCCGACCTGGCGCAGAGCGTGAAGATCCCCGGCTTCCGCAAGGGGAAGGTCCCGCGTCAGGTGCTCCTCCAGCGCGTCGGCCGCGAGCGCCTGATGACGGAGGCGGTGGAGAGCCACATCGGCGGCTGGTTCTGGAACGCGGCGGCCCGCACGCGCGTCCGTCCCGTCGCCCAGCCGGAGTACGACTTCGAGCTGCCCGACTCGGCGGACGAGGACTGGCAGTTCACGGCGACCGTCGACGTGCAGGAGATGCCCGACGTGCCCGACTGGAAGCAGCTCGAGGTCGGGATCGACGAGATCGAGGTGCCGGAGGAGCTCGTCCAGGCGGAGCTCGACGCGCTGCGCGCGACCGTCGCCGAGCTCGTCCCGGTCGAGGGCCGCCCCGTGGCTCCGGACGACACCGTCGTGGTCGACCTCGCCGGCTCCGACGGCGACACCCGGCGCGACTACGTGATCGAGCTCGGCCGGGGCGCCGTCGTCGAGGAGATCGAGCGCGGCCTCGTCGGCTTGAGCGCGGGCCAGACCAAGGAGATCTCGTTCGAGCTGGCGGACGGCTCCGCTCAGTCCGTGTCCGCGACGGTCAAGGAGCTGAAGGAGAAGGTGCTGCCGCCGCTCGACGACGACCTCGCGCGCGCGGCGAGCGAGTTCGAGACGCTCGCCGAGCTGCAGGGAGACGTCGAGTCCCGGCTGCGCGAGCAGATCGAGGCCGAGGTCGAGGCGCGCTTCCGCGCCGACGTCGCCGACGCGCTCGTCGACGCGTCGAAGGTGCAGGCGGCCGGGCCGCTCGTCGAGGCGCGCACGCGCGA
>Ga0070739_10005764_pt1 | contig 13952 bp, 5 predicted proteins | sample Coa_R1_7_FD_66445 | JGI IMG/M metagenome (GOLD analysis project Ga0070739, IMG submission 66445) | Surface soil microbial communities from Centralia Pennsylvania, which are recovering from an underground coalmine fire - Coalmine... | ecosystem: Environmental > Terrestrial > Soil > Unclassified ... | reverse complement strand
CAGAGCTCATGGATCAGCCGCAAGCCCTTTTCGGGCAGGACAGCAACGGTTCAGCCATTGTTCAGGGCACGGACTCGCTACGGGCTTTCATTATGCGGGGGCGTGCTGTAAGCACCCATCGCATACGCGCATCCCTCGTGCAGCGTCAGGTCGAGCTCGGCCATGCCTCGATCACCACCACCGCACGTTACCTCGGTCTTAGGCAGTACCCTTGCGGGGAGCGGGAAGTCTGTTCCCGCTCCCGTGCGAGGTAATGTTCGCGCGGCCTGACCCCGTCAACCGCGGAGCCCGTCTATCCTGCCGCTAAGGCGTCCACGTCCCTTCCAGCGTGAACGGCACGCCTTGCCCGCTGAAGCCCGTAACGCTCATATAAACGTTTTTCGAGCCGGTGAACGAAGCGCTGAAGGTGAGCACGGCATTGAGGGTCAGTTGGTTGCCATTGGTGGTTACCGACGAAGCTCCCGCGTCCAGCGTGCACTGGCTGTTGGTCAGCGTCGCTCCGGTCGTTCCGATGGTCACCGGCCCAAGGAACGCGGTTCCCGCATCATTTCGCATGTACAACGAATTGGTCGGTGGATAGTAGTACACCCAGCAGGCGTTAGCGCCACCGGTCGTGCTGTTCACCATGAGGTACACGGTGTGGTAATCGCTTAAGCCGTCTGGATCTCCATATGTCGCATGCAGCGTGACCGAGGTTCCCGTGCCCGAAGTCGGTGACAATGACACGAGGGTCGGCGGGCCGCCGCCCGGAATCGTGAAGGTCCCGCTGTTCACCTGGCCGCTGGAAAGCCCGGTAAGCCCGACAGCGTACAGGTACACATTCTTGGGTCCAGGCGGGAACGTGAATGAAGTAAAGGCCCAGTTCACAGTCAGGGTATTGCCCGTGGTGGACACCGTGGTGGCGGCGGCGCTCAGCGCGCACTGACTGTTGGAGAGCGTCGTGTTCGAGCCCAGCGTGGCCGTAGTCAGGGATGTGCCCGCGTCATTGGTCAGCGACAGAATGTTGCTCCGCGGCGCGTAATACGCATAGCACGCGTTGGCCACCGAGGCCACGGGTGAAATGAGGATGCGAACGCTGAACAGGTCAGACACGCCGTCGGAGTCCGTATACTGCGCGGACAGAGTCGCCGACGTGCCACTACCGTTGGCAGGCGACAGGGAACCGACTGTTGGCGCCGAGGCCGCGAGTCCAGTCCCGCTCAAGCCGACCGGCTGCGTGCTGCCCGCGACGCCGCCGGAATTATCCGTGAAGACCAGGTTCGCCGATCGGCTGCCTGTTCCCTTCGGAGTGAAGATCACCGATACCGTGCAGTTGGCGCCCACGACCAGACTTGAGCCGCAGGTTGTCGTTTTCGAGAAGTCGCCTGGGTTCGTTCCGTTGAAGCTGATGCTGGTGATCAGCAGCGTACCCGTGCCGTTATTTGTAAGCGTGACATTTTGCGCGTAACTGCTTGTATTTACCGCCTGGCCGTTGAACGTCAGCGCCCCCGATGTTGACGCGTTGGGTACACCAACCCCGGTTCCTTTCAGCGTTGTCGTCTGTGTTGAGGAGGTGTTGTTCGAGTTGTCGGAAACGATCAGAGTCGCGGTCCGTGCGCCTGCCGCTGTGGGCTTGAACGTCACCGAAATCGTGCAGTTCCCGCCACTGGCGGCGAGGCTGGCCGGACAGTTGTTCGTCTGTGAGAAATCCGCGGCATTCGTTCCGCCAATGCTGATGCTGGACACCGCCGCGACTCCGGTGCCGTTGTTTGTCAGCGTGACGCTCTGGCTGGCGCTCGATGTGCCGATGCCCTGACTCCCTGAGAACGTGACCGTTCCCGGAGACAGCACTACCGTCGGTATACCAACGCCGTTGCCGTTCAGCGCTACCGTCTGCTGCGTCCCAGCTGTGTTATTCGCGTTGTCGGTGATGGTCAGTGTGCCGGTGCGCGTCCCGGCCTGCGTCGGTTTGAAGGCCACGTACACGTTGCAACTGCCGCCCTTGGCCAGGTTCCCAGGGAACGTGGTGGGGCAGGCGTTCGTGCCGGTGCTGATGATGAAGTCGCCTGTAATCCCAATGCCGCTGATGGTCAGCGTACCCGTCCCTCCATTGGTCAACGTTACGGCCTGAGCCGTGCTCGTCGTCCCAATGTTCTGGTTTCCGAAGTTCAGCGTGCCGGGCGTCGCTGTCGTGGCGTTTGGCACCGACTGCCCCGTTCCGCTCAGCACGATGGTCTGCGCCGAAGCGGTGTTATTCGCGTTGTCCGAAATCGTGATCGTGTCCGTGCGCGTGCCCGCGGCTGTGGGCGCAAAGCTGATCGAGATAGTACAGCTCGACCCATTATTCAGCGTCGTACCGCAGTTATTCACCTGGGTGAAATCCGTGCCGGTGGTGAACACCAGAGGCTGCGTGATGGTCAGTGGACCCGTTCCGGAGTTGGTCAGTGTGACCGTCACCGGGCCGTTCGTAGAGCCGATATTCGTGGTCGCGAACGCGGCGAGGTTGCAGTTCGAGGCAGTCGAGCCACTACCGCACGTGCCGGTGCCGCTCGCAAGCGCCGCTGTCGGCACGGCCACGCCGGTTCCACTCAAAGACGCATTCTGGGTCGCTCCGGAAACGTTTCCTGCATTATCGGTGAAGGTGAGACTGGCGCCCCGCGAGCCGGCGGCTGTCGGCTTGAACGCCACCGAAACCGTACAGGTCGGGTGCGGCGAGGTCACGGTCGCCGCCAGTGTCGTCCCGCAGGTCTTTGAGGTGATGATGAAGTCCCCCGCATTCGCGCCGGTCAGCGCAATGCCGGAGATGTTCAGAACGTCGGTGCCGGCGTTGGTCAGAGTCACGTTCTGCGCTGCCGTTGTCGTGCCGATGTTCGTGTTCGCGAAGGTCAGGCCGGCAGACAAGCTGGCCGCCGGAACGCCGAGTCCGGTTCCCTGCACCGTGATCGCCTGCGGCGAGTTTGCCGCGTTATCGGAGACGCTGAGGGTTGCCTGCCGCACCCCGCCCAGCGCGGGCGTGAACTTCACGGCAATGACACAGGTCTGGCCTGGCGTCAGCGTCGCTCCGCCGCAGCCGTCGGCCGAAATCGAGAATTCGGACGCGTTCGCCCCGCTCAGCGCAGCCCCGCTAAGGGTCAGATTCGCACTGCCGGTGTTCCTGACGCTCACATTCTGCGCCGCGCTGGTCGTGCCTACGTTCTGCACCGTGGAGAATACGAGCGGTGATGGACTCACCGCCGCAGCCGGTCCGGCGGTGACCGAATTACCCGTCAAAGTGATCGTCTGCGGGCTTCCGGTTGCTGAATAGCTGACGGAAATGGTGTCCGGCAGGGACGATCCCGCGGTGCCGGCCTGGGGCGTGAACGAGACGTAGATGAAACACGTGCTCCGCGCCCCGAGTGAACTGCTGCAATTGTTCACGTTCAGGTTCCAGTCCGACCCGTTCGTGGCGCCCAGCGCATAGCTGAAGCCGCCGATGGTGCTGTCGGTCTGGTTGGTGACAAACACTGCCTGCGTTGTGCTGCTCGAGCCCGCCGCCTGATTCGGGAAGCTCAGCGACAGTGGCGAGATAACGACCGCCTGGCTGGCCGTGATTCCGGTACCGGACAGTGAAACCGTATGCGGTCCGCCGGTCGCGGTGTCGCCAATCGTCAGCGTGCCGGTCCGGTTCCCCGTCGCTGAAGGATTGAAATTGACATTGATCTGGCAAGTCGCATTCGGTCCAAAATTTCCATTGCCGGTACAGCTGTCGTAGGTGATGGTGAAATCGGACGAGCCCAGCGAGATCGAGTCAGTTCCGATACTGAAGGTTTGGTTGCCAATGTTCTTCAGGCCGATGCCGATCGCCGCGCTTTGCGTGCTGACCACCTGCACCGGGAACTGGACGCTCCCAGGGCTGATCTGCAGTGTCTTCCCAGCGGAAACGCCGTTGCCCTTCAGCGTCGCCTGAGCGTTCGCGGTTGTCCCGTCGGCGTACGTGATGGGGTAGGTGATTGTCGCGCTGCGCGCCCCCGTCGTGGACGGCGTGAACGTCGCATTGATATTGCAGGAACTTCCAGGCTGCACCGTTACGCTGCTGCACTGATCGTAAGCGCCATTCCCCGAGAGAGAGAACTCGGCGCCGTTGCTGTTGAGAAGCGTGGCGATATTAAACGGCCGGTTGCCCGTATTGATCAGAGTCACCAGGACCTGGTACGGCGTGACCACGCCGACGGCCTGATCGACGAAATTCCCCGTCGCCGGACTTACCGTAAACGTGTTCTTTTCCGCAACCGCTGTGCCGCCGAGGGCGAGCGACAGGTTCGCCGTCGTACTGTTGAAGTACGTAACCGGGAACACCAGCGTGCCGCTGCGGCCGTTCACGCCATTCGGCGTAAACGTGATGTTCATCTGGCAGGTGCTGCCAGGGTTAACGGTCTGCCCGCCGCAGCCGTTGGATCCGCCCTGACCGCTAAGGAAAGAGAACTCATTCGCCGTTGGCGCTCCAATGTTGCTGCTTCCCGTACCCGGAAGCGTGCCCACCGTCAGCGGGACGTTCCCGGAGTTATACAAATAGACCGTCTGTGCCGCCGCCGTGGTCGTACCGGCCTGATTGACCGACGAATACACCTGCGCTGTCGGGAAATTGACCGCGCCCGGCGAGAGATAGGAAGAGTTGATCTGCGCCACCGCATCGCCGGTCAGCGCTGTCGCGATGAGAGTCGTGTTGTTACTGTCGTTGAATTTCAGAGTTCCGGTGTTCAAACCGATCGATGCATTGCTCGGAGGAGCGAAGTTGACGTAAACGTAGCAGTTGCCGCCGCTGGCGGAGATTGTCTTTCCGCTGCACTGGTCGTTCGGCGTGTTGAAGTTGCCTGTGATCGAGACGTTCCCGAGCGTTACGCTCGCCGCGGTGTTGTTATAGAAATACACGTAGTAGCTGGTCGGCGTACTGGTGCCTACTACGGTGGCCGGGTACGACATTTGATTCGGAACCGTCGTGTAATTGGCCGCTGTGGCGACGCCTGTTCCGCTGAGGGTGAGGCTCTCCGGGCTGTTCGCCGCGGAATTGGTGAAGGTGAGCGTCGTCGATCGTGACCCGGTTCCGCCCGGAGTCATGGTGACATACACGTAGCAGGTCGCCCCGGGCTGTAGCTGTCCACCGGAGCCGGGGCAACTGCCGTTGCTCACGGTGAAATCAGTTACGTTCCCTCCGCTCAGCACCCCGTCATCCGTGAATGTCACCGGCGAGGTTCCGGTGTTCGTAAGGTAAATCGCGTTGAAGTTATTCCCCGTGCCGGTGGACTGCCCCTGCACTACGGACCCGAAGCTGAACGTGTTCGCCGGTGTGAGCTGGATGGTCTGGTTCGCCGTGAAACCGGTTCCGTTCAATGTGGCGGGCTGATTACCGGCGGAACTGCTGACGTTTAGCGTGCCGGTTCGATTGGTCGCTCCCGTTGGAGTGAATTGCACGCCAACGTAGCACTGTGCCCCTGGATTCAGCGTATAGGGAGGATTACCGCATCCGAAGTTCAGCAGTGAGAAATCGCCGCTGTTCGTGCCGCTCAGACTGTAGCCGGTGACCTGAATCGGCGAGTTTCCTGGATTGTAAGTGTAGACGTATTGTACGGCCGAAGTGGTGTTCGTGGCCTGATTAGCGAAGTTGATTTGTGCCGGATTTAGAACCAGAGTTCCGGTGGCAGTAAGGCCGTTGCCGGAGAGAGAAATGGTTTGCGGGCTGTTCGGCGCGTTGTCAACAAGCGTCAGCGTACCCGTGCGGGCGCCCGTCGTCGTCGGCTTGAACTCCACCTGTATTTGGCAGTAACCCTCATACTGCGAGTGGCCGGGATATGGATTCGGATTCAGCGTCGCCGTTGGGCAGTTCGTGTAATTGATTAGGAAATCGCCGCTGACCAGAACGCGATCGATGATGATCGGCGACGTCCCCTCGTTCAGCGCATAAATTGAAATCGGGCTGGTCGCGAACCCGACCGGCTGATCCGGGAAGTTCATCGAGCCACCGGGATTGAACTCCAGTGTCTGGACCGCGGTAACGCCTGTGCCCGTCAGGTTAACGACGGCATTGGTTCCCGAGTTTACGACCGTGAGCGTGCCGGCGCGCGATCCTGCGGCTGCGGGCGTGAAGTTGACCTGAATATAGCAGGACACCTCCGGATTCAGCTGTAGGGGATTCACGCCACTGTTCAGGCAATTCGTGTTCTGAACCGCAAAGTCGGATCCATTCGTCCCGCCGAAGGTCAGAGCGGTGATCGTCACCGGCGCCGAACCGCTGTTCGTAACGTTGAATTGCTGCACGCCGGACGTGGTGCCCACGGTCTGAGTCGCAAAATTCAGAGTCGTGGCCGAAAGCGCCAGCGTTGTCGTGCCCCCGCTGACGGTGCCCGTACCGCTCAGTGGAACGTTCAGTGTCGGGCCTGCGTTCGTGACCTGCAGATTATCGTTCCACAACCCCTGCTGCGTCGGGTTGAACGTAACCTGGACCGTGCAACTGTTTCCAGGAATGAGCTGGCTGGGGCAGTTGTTTTGCTGCGAGAACGAGGGCGTGCCCGTCGAAATGGTCATCGCCGCGGTTTGGTCGCCGATGTTCGTCAGCGTAATGGTCTGGGCGCTGCTGACCGTCCCCACGGCCTGATTGCCAAACGTCAGCGCTGCAGGCTGCGCGCTCCACGTTCCCTGAATGAATGGGCCGTCGGCTCCGGACCCGCTCAGGTTGATCACCGTGGGGCTGTCGCTCGCGGTCGAGGTCACCATCACCGTGCCCGTGCGGGCGCCAGGCGCCGCCGGATCGAAGTTTAAAGTCAGGGAACATATGCCGCCCGCGGGGATGGTTCCGTTGCAGCCGTCCGACTCGGAAAAGATCGAAGCCGGCGAAACCACGATCGAGCTGATCGTAGTCGCGGTTCCACTAATGTTCCGGATCTTCACCGTCGCCGAACCCTGGTAGACGCTCGTGCTTACGCCAACGGGCTGTGTCCCGAAATTGATGCTCGTGGGAGTAGACCAGAGAAACGACGAGGACGAGTTTGCGAGCCGCGCCAGAAACGGATATGCCTGATTTGCATTGCTGATCGTGACCGGGAAATCCTGGGTTCCGGAGAGGTTTCCGACCACCGACACATTACCCGAACTGTCCACGGCGGCGGATGGGGTCAGGCCGTAGTAAGGGCTGGAGATCCAGCCATTCTGCAACCCGCCCGCGATGCCGCTGAGGTAACTGGAGAAGAGCGCGCTCTGGCCGTTGGCCGCCAGCTGTACCACGAATGCCGAGGAGCCGGAGGTCGACGCGGTAGTCTGAACGGCGTTGGCGGTCGTTGGAAAATCGCTCGTGTTCGTGTACCCTGCGACCCATGCGGTGCAATTGCTGGTACAGCCGTTCGGGAGCACGATACTCCACGGCACCACGCTGCTTCCGCCTCCGTAGCTGCTGGGGCCGCCGAGGAACGTCGAATAGAGCTCCGTTGCGCCATCACCGCTCAGCTTCGTGACAAACCCACCAGCATAGGTGGTCTGATACGCTCCCGCCGTTGTCGGCCAGTCCGCATACCCGACCGCGCCCGTAACATAGGCGCTCGGGGCAGGACTCGTCGACGTGGTCTGGTCTACCGCAATCGATGCCCAGTAAGTCGGGTTGGAGTAGCCCAGATAGGCCGAGTACACCACTGCGCTCCCGGCAGGATTCAGCTTGGTAACGAAGATGCCGCCGCTGCCCGTGTCGTAACCCGTGTACTGAAAAGCCCCGGAGGTTACCAGGCTCGTGGAGCACGCCGCAACAGTGCAATTGGAAACGGCATAAGTGTTCCCCGAGGGATCGGCTGCCACGCCGAAAACCTCCGTATTACCGATACCCAGAAAAGTGGAATAGACCAGAGACGCCGGACCAGTGGCGGCCGTGGGATTGAACTGCGCCACGAAGCCGTTATAGTTGCTCCCTGGAGTCCCGGAGAAGGTCGTGTCGTAAGCCCCGGCGGTGGTTGGGAACGTCGAAGAGTAGGTATAGCCGCCCACGTAAGCGTATGTGACGCTGCTGATGGTTTCCACGGCGAGACCCAAACCGCCGGAATTGTTTGTGTCCGTGCCGCCGAACCAGGTCGCATACGGCGTACTGGCTCCTCCCGCCGCCACCTTGACCAGGAAGGCGTTGTTAGTTGCCGTAATGCTGCTTTTGTAAGCGTTGGCCGACGTGGGCAGCGTGTCGCCGGAGCCCTGGGAAATTCCGGTCACATACACGTTATCGGAGCCGTCAATCGCGATCCTGTCCGGGAAGAACGAGCCCGTGCCCAAAGTTGTGGTGTACTGAACCGCGCCGCTGGAGTTGATTTCCGCCACCCAGATTCCATTACCGTTGTTGGCGCCGGCCACAAAGGTGTTGCCGGAGTTGTCCACCGCCACTCCCGCGACGTAAATGTCGGGCAGGTACTCGGCAAATGAGAGCGCCAGAGCGGGATCGATCACGAGCTCGCGGCTATGATCGTATGCTCCGACCGCCAAGCTCACCAGAACCGGCTGGCCGTTCGCACTCCGATCCACCTGATAACGCGCAGCTACGCTGGTGCGCGTTCCGTCCTTCGAGACCTGATACGCGACCGGCTTCAGCAGGCGCGCCTGTGCGTCACCGAACTGAAACACCAGGTTTCCGTCGTCGTTGACGTGCGCTTTCTCCGCCCCGGAAAGCTTCATCTGGATCTGCCGAGCATCGGCGCCCGCACGTAATACAAAGTCATACTCAAGGCGAGTTGGATTACCGTAAAACACGGCGTCTACGCCGGGGTAAACGGACTTATACCGAACCCGGGAGTAAGTCGGGACATCAGTGACCCAGGTCCTGCGATCGCTGGACGGAAAGTAGTTGGCCTTCCCGGGCAGAAGGCCTTCGGCCCCCAGAGCGACGTTAGCGGAGGAGTTTCCGAAAGTGAGGCCGAGCGTATGACGACGGTCGGGCCCGGTTTGAAATCGAGCGCCCGCTGGGTCAAGCTGAATCTCATACCCCGGTCCGTGCGCCAGAAAACGCGTGGAACTATGGCTTTGGCCCCGATTCGGTTCGAAACTCAGGGGCGTAGAGACAAACTCGGCTGTGCGCTCTGCGGGACTGCCGCCTTCTCCGAGCGTGACCGTTGCCTGCCTCGAAATGTTTGTGGATTTTCCGCGCGCCACGCCTGAAGCGTCCGCGGCGGCAACATTGAAAAGCACGCCGGAGATGGCCAGCGCAAAGAAAACACGAACCCGTCGTAACATTCCCCCCCCAGGGCGCCCGACATCAACACACAGGAATCCACCATGCTCCGGTCGTTTGCTACGCAGAGATCTTAGTAAGTTCCCGCAGGCATACCGACCGCCGGCTGGTCGAGCGACAGCCAGGCGAGTGGATGTTAGCTGGACTTCAGAACGTTTCCGGCAATCTTAGCGTATGTTGTTGTTCGGCGCAAGGCCCGAGTAAGTGTTCCGCGCGTTTTCCGTCCAGTTTTTTGTAGAAATTCTGGACCTACGATGGGCCGGATGGTACCAGTACCGAGCGTACGATCGCGGATCGTCGCCAGCCACGGCGTCCGCTCCTCGGTCACTCGGGTATCGCGACCGGCGTCCCGATCTCTGCATGGTAGGAGCTCATTTCGGTCTGCGCCTCGTGGCTAGCATTCGTGTTGCGCATCCCACCGCAGCAGCCGCTCGGTTTCCGGAAGATCCGGGCTATGTTGGCCGGGCCGGCCCCGCGATCGGCGTCAGCCGCCCAACTTCGTCAGGACGAATGCCGTCAGAAACCCGAGCACCGTAATCAACCCGGCCCAGTTGCGCACATCGTCGAACGCTTCGGGAATCATCGTGTCGGCCAACATTGCGAGCATCGCTCCGGCCGCGACTGCCGTTATTGCCGCGATCATATCTCCAGAAGCGCCGCGGAAGCCGGCATAGCCGATCAGTGCCGCCACCGCCGAAATCACGACAATGGCGGTCCAAAGGCCGAAAATGTAAGCACGTGAGCGCCCCGCCTTCTTCATGCCCGCGGAACTCGACAACCCTTCCGGCAGGTTGGAAATGAATATCGCTATTACGGCGACAAAGCCCACCGACCCTCCGCCAATGAGGCTCAGGCCGATCACCATAGATTCGGGAATGCCGTCGAGAAGCGCGCCAATGGCGATGGCCATGCCGCTGCCGGGGTTGTCGCTCTCGGAAGGTTGGTGGCCGCCGGATCGCTTACGGTTTTTCGCGCCATGCCTGGCTAGAATCCAGTTCAGAAGAGAATAGACCGCGGCGCCTCCGAGAAACCCGGCACTCGTCGAATCGAAGCCGCCCCGGCGGTACGCCTCGGCCATCAGGTCGAACGACAGCGCTGATATAAGCACGCCGCTGCCGAAGGCCATGACGTAGGCGATTGTGCGTTTGCCAAGCGAGATGAGGTCGGCCATCGCCGCCCCGATCAAAAGTGGGGTCGCCGCTATGAGGCCCCACAAACCTGCCCACAGCCATTGCGGCATATCAGACCACACCGCCCGTGATCATCTCGCACTCCGTGACGTGGACGCCGAGGTCGGCCGAGCGCGACGGTTGGGGCTCACTGGAGTAATCTCTTCGCCACAAGTCTGCCTGTAGGACGACGAGGGTCGAAGGCGTGTTACACACGCGTATGCAAGTCAGGTCCGATTCGCGCGCGTGCGTCACCCGCGAACCATTCCGCTCTACATCCCCGAACTCGGTGATCACTTCACCGGAGTGACGGTCGTCTTCCGGTGACCAAAGATCCACGCCGAAACCGAACGGCTCGGTCGCGGAAAGCCCTTCCGCACTGAGCCGCATCCCATTCTGCCTTCAACCGCGACATTCCTCACCTGCTGGAGAGAGTCGAAGAATTTCTCTCTGCGCTTCACCTCTGCCGGCCTTTCAGAATCTCCTCGACCTGCGGGCGCGCCACCGGCAGCTTGTCGATGTTCTCGCGCAGCCAGCCGGTGAAATCCGTTTCGATCGGCTGCGACCAGGCGGCGTCAATCTGGCCTGCGGTGTATTTGCCCTCCCGCAGCCGCTGGTGCCCGAACATATCCCGAAGGTGCGTAATCTCTGAGTACTGCACCACTTTTTCGGCAAGCTGCGGCGGGATGAAGAGCACCCCGCCGTCGCGGCCGAGAACGACATCGCCCGGCATGACAGTCGCCTGGCCGATCCGGATCGGGATGTTGATGCCGATCATCGTCGAGTTCAGACGCGCGCCTGTTGCGAGCATGCCAAAGTGATGCGATGGATCGTAGAAGCGAACGAAGGCGACGAAATCATCGAGCTCTTTGAGGCCGTTAATGTCCCGCACCGCGCCTTCATAGACGATTCCGTTGTGGCTCCTGGCGTAAATGGCGTTACCGACGTTGTCGCCAATCGACGGGCCGTCCTGTTTGAGATCGAAGTGGTCGCAGACGTACACGTCTCCGGGCTGGAGCATGTCGACGGGCCATGCGTTGGTACCCCCGATGCGGCCGTCTTTCTTCCCCTGCTCTTCGATGACGCGCTCGATGTCGGGACGCCCGGGAAGCCACTGAGCCGTGAGAGCTCGGCCGACCAGTACTTTGTCGGGATGGATCACCAGCCAGCCATCGGCGTACTCGTGATTGAAACCGGCGCTGCGGAGCTGCGCCCACGCCTCCTCCAGTGTGACGGACTTCATGCGCTGCAGAATGCCGTCCGGGACCTTCGGACGGCCGTCGGCGAACCGCTCGCCGGTCCAATCCGGCGTGTACTTGATGAGCATCTCGCGCGTGAGAATGCCCGGCTGGGCGAAGGCGGAAGCGGCGCAGATAGCCGCCACGGCGAGGTAACTATGCATGCTATGCCCTCCTCGCCGGCGCGAACCACGGCGTGCCGGGAACCTGCGCTCTTCGAGCCGCGTCTTCGTTCATCTCCACGCCGATGCCGGCGCGTTCCGGCATCGCGATGAACCCCTTCTGAATGATTTCGCCCTCTTTCACCCAATTGCGCCACAGGTCGAGGGAATCGATCCAATGCCACTCCTGCACCAGGAAATTGGGGATCGCCGCGCAAACGTGCGCCGTTGCCATCATGCCGATGGGCGATGTCACCGCGTGCGGCGCCACCGGCACGTAATAGGTATGGGCCATGTCCGCGATCTTTCGGGCTTCCAGCAGACCGCCGCATTTTTGGAAGTCCGGCATGATGATGTCGGCGGCGCGCTTTTCCAACAACTCGCGAAAACCCCAGCGCATGTAAAGGTTCTCCCCGCAGCAGATCGGCGTACTGGTGGAGGCGCGGACCTCGCGCATGGCGTCGATGTTTTCGGCCGGGACGGGCTCTTCCAGCCACATCAGCTTGAACGGTTCAAGCTCCTTTGCCACACGCTTGCCCGTACCGGCATCATAGCGGGCGTGCATATCGACCGCAAGGTCGAAGGTCTTGCCGTACAACTCGCGCGTGAACGCGACCTTCGCAACCATGTGGTCGATCTCGGCATTCGATGCGGTCCAGTTGACGCGGTCCTGGCGGGCCGGATCGGCGGCGTCATCGATATCGATTTTGGCCGCGGTGAAACCCATCTCCTGGATCTGGCGGATGCGCGCCTTCGACCGCTCTTCGCCCGGGATCATCTCGCGCGCGCCGGAGTCGCAGTAAATCCGAACGCGGTCCCGCACCTTGCCGCCGAGCAGCTGGTAGATCGGAACGCCGAGTGCCTTGCCGGCGATATCCCACAGCGCCGTTTCCACTCCGGTGAGCGCGGTGATGTACTGCCCGGCTTGCGCCCCCGCAAAGACGCCGGACGTGCGGATGCGCTCGAAGGCAGCTTCGACGTTCAGAGGGTCATGGCCAATCAACAAGCGGGCGAAGGACTGGATCAGCGGGACGTTGCCCTGCGCCGCGTCGGTGGTTTCGCCCTGGCCGACGATGCCCTGATCCGTGTACACGCGCACGTGCACCTGGTAACCATGCACGCGCACTTCGGCGGTGCGGATTTCCGTGATTTTCAGTTTGGGCCGGTTATAAGGAGTGCTGGCCGACTCCACCGCGGCGCGAAGAGATGGCAGACCAGCCATCCCGGCGATAGAAAACAAGCCCCCCTGCAACAGCGTTCGGCGATTCGCGTACATCCGGTCCCCCCTGTCAGAAACGACATTTGAATCCGATTTGCATCTGGCGCATGCCGGTGTCCGTGCCGCTGATGAGTCGAAACTTCTGGCCGCTGATCGTGCATGGAACCGATTATGTCGCCGGCAAGCCGCCAAACGCAGCCCTCATTTAACCACGACAGGACGCTTTCGTTCGATGCGGAAACGTGCCGCGCGTCATCTTCTCGAAACCGGCGCGGGCTCCTAGAGCAATTCCGGCGAGCGCTATGAACCCAAAGAGGGCTTCGACGCTGACCTCCGGTTCTGCGCCATCTGGCCTCTCATCCGGTCTCCGGCCCGGCAGCTTCAAAATCAATGGGCTTGAGGCTTGCCGCGGCGGGCCCACGCCCGGCGTACCACCAGAGAGCGCGCTGGTCGTTGGCGCCGAGAACGCCATACGGGAGCAAACCTCCACAGAGGCCCAGGACCTGGACGTGTTCAAATCCGCGATTTGAAGCGATCGTCGGGGAACGGCCGATCGCCGCAAACCTGCTCACATCGGGCGGCTCATCCGACTGATCAAGCGCCGTGCGACGAAGGGATGGAAGAGAGCACGGGGGTGGAGATCATGAAGGGGCCTTGAGGAACAGCAGACTACGAATCCATGTGCAACCGCTTTCACGGCCGTCATCTTCGTGCTGACGGCCTCGCCTTGAGCTCTGTATTGCAGATGTTCCGCCGTCGACCCCGGGTTGCCCACTGCTTGCGATCGCGTGAGATAAACGCCCGAGCCGCCAGACTCGTCAATTGAACGTGCGCACTCTGCTGCTGAAGCTGCATCTGTATGCCGGTCTGCTCACGGTCTCGCATCTGCTGGTGTACGCTGTTGCCGGCCTGTTCGCGACGCTTCAGACGTCCCGTCCCGAACCCGCTGCCTTCCACACC
>Ga0070739_10005763_pt1 | contig 13954 bp, 13 predicted proteins | sample Coa_R1_7_FD_66445 | JGI IMG/M metagenome (GOLD analysis project Ga0070739, IMG submission 66445) | Surface soil microbial communities from Centralia Pennsylvania, which are recovering from an underground coalmine fire - Coalmine... | ecosystem: Environmental > Terrestrial > Soil > Unclassified ... | reverse complement strand
AAGAGCCCTCTGACGGACTCGAACCGTCGACCCCCTCCTTACCATTTAGTTGTGTACGCAACTAACGGCAACCGAGGGCAACGCCTTCGGCTTGTTTGAGCCGTTTTCGGGGCGCTCCGAGTTGCCAGCGATTGCCACTGCTTGCGCCCGCTCTGCTCCATAAATGCTCCATCCTCGGCGATGAGATCGCTGATGGGAAACGCGATTGCGGACTTGCGGGAGCGCACGTGCCGAAAGTCGAGTCAGTTCTGCAGGGAGGGGGTCGAATCGATCCGGTTGGGCTGCCCGCAGGCGGGCAAGCCGAGGCTGTGTCAGGCGAAGCGCAGATGCGCGACTACCTCAAGCGTGTCTTGCCTGAGGGCGGCTGCCGGCGGCCACTCGAACGGTTCAGTCGGCGGCCAAAGGAGGCGCATGAACTCGGCGCCGCGCTCGCTTCGGCGCTGAACGAGATCCTGGTACGGGTCGCTGTTCGGCGCGTAGAGAAACTGGAAGCCGAGCATTCCGGCGACGAATGTGGTCAGCGAGCCGTTTGGCGCACCGATGGCGCGTGCCGCATCGGGATCGAACCAGGCGACCGGCACCGGTCCGGTCCGCCACCAGACACCGACGATCGGTGGGCTGACGCGCAGCATCCACAGACGGGCGAATGTCGGCGGCAGGCGCATGTCGTGCAGTTCACGGTATGCGCTTGGCGGCGTCAAGGAACGGCGTCGCGTTAGATCCGAAACCGAGCGCGTGTGCTCGAGCAGGAGTGCGATCTTGGTCGCCCACGTTGCCAGAACTGTCCGCTCGGCATGGCTGATCGGCCGCACATCGTTCCGGATGTGCGGCACGGCGATTGGTTCAACAGCATGGTCGAGCTCGTTCAACCAGGTGTTGTTGCAATTCGCGCAGACGGCTCGCACGACGACTTCAGCGTCGTCCGTCGACCATGGCGTCTCGTACTCGAGTTGCCTACCGATTGGGGGCGGTATATCCGCGGGTATCGATCGGTAATGGGTCGCGGCCCCACCGCCGCCGACCGCCTCCCGCAGCCAGAACGGGAAGATGTGTTCACGTGTGACTGTCTCGACACCGCAGAAGACGCAGGTGCGCTTGTGTTCGGTGGTCGGTCTCGCGCGAGTCGACTGCGCCATCACTCGCTCAGCTCGCGTTGGCGCTCAATCTTGTAGGCGAATTTCGGCCCGACCTCCGAGGTGAAGCGCGTCTGATGGAAGGGCCAGTCCGATTGGTGGTCGAGCGCGTGGATGTAGACGTCACCAGTCGAGCTCGGCCCAAGCGCTTCGAAGACGAAGATGAGCAAGATGTCGTACGTCCGGCGCAACAGGTCGGTGAACGCGGCAAGTTCGACTGCCGTTTCGAAGCCGATGTAGACACCGCGCTCCGCCTCTTGCAGTCGCAGGGCGAGCTGGTCATAGGAAGGGTGCGCGAACTTGGATAGCTCGCCGTAGAGATGCCGTGTCGCCTGCTTCAACGACTCAGGGTCAGCCAGGTAGAGCGAGAGCGGCATCTGCCCGAGAAGCGAGATGTCTTCGGTACCGAGCTTGTGCTCGACGTACGCGAGGCGTGTCTCGAGCGGTGTGTCGCGGCTTGCAAACTCTGTGTCGACGTAGAGGTTGCGAACCACGAGCTCGAGCATGAAGCGCAGCTCGCGGCGTGCGGTGCGGTCGACGCCCTCGCGGACCAGGCCGGCGACGCCGATCGAGGAGGCGACCAGGTCGTCGGTGAAGCGCCAGAACAGCCACTCGCGTGTTGCCGGATCCCGTGTCGACGCCAGCCAAGCGAGGCGGATCGCTCGCAGGAAGCCATTGGTCAGCGCCGCCAGTTCGCGGAGCTGCGCTTGGTAGGGCTCGGACGCACGCAGGGCAGCGTGCGCGGCGGCGCGCTGGTGTTCGGCTTCAGCGGGTGGCTTCACTCAAGCAATTGTGGTGGTTCGCACGCCGCGCGAGCGCGGGGCTACCTGCTGGTGCCCCCGGCCGGTGGGAGCGCGAGCGGCTGGCGTTCCGGAGGCTCGAGCTGCCGACCGGCTTCGAAGAGTTCGCCGAGTTGGCGGCCGACCTGGCTGCGGCGTGCTGCGTTGTACTTCCACTCGTGCGCGTAGATGCGCAGGGTCGTGTCGGGCTTGCGGTGGCCGAGTCGTCGCTGGATTTCGACGATGGAGGTGTCGAGCGCGATGAGCATGCTGGCGTGACTGTGGCGGAGGTCGTGAAGGGTCGGAGCGGGGGCGGTGATGCCCGCCTTCGCGACGGCCCGCTTGAGCGCTTCGCGGGCGACTTTGCGTTCGATGCCGCTGCCGTTGCGACTGGCGAAGACGAAGGCCTCGGGATCGGTGTGGGTTCCGCGTTCGCGGGTGAGGGCGACGAGCCGTCGCATCAGTTGCGGTGGGATGTCGATCGCTCGGCGTGATTCTTCGGTCTTGAGTGGGCTGCGGGTTCCGTCGCGGCCGAGCTGGTACTCGACCCGGATCACGCAGTCGTCGATGTCGAGGTCGCCGACGGCGAGTCCGAGCGCCTCGCCGATCCGCAGCCCGGTGGTGAACAGCAGTTCGAGCAGACAGCGGTAGAGCGTAAACTCGCTGTTTGCGAGCACGGCCTGCATTTCGTCGAGGCTGAGGATGCGGTGCGGGCGCGTGTCGTTCAGCTTCGGCCGCTCGCCGCGCTCGAGCTGGCTGCACGGGTTGATCGGGATGGCGCCCCGCCGAGCGGCGTGGGAGAGGATGCGCGAGAGCGAGCGCAGCGCGGTGTTGGCAGTTGAGCCGCGCAGGCCCTTGTCCTGGAGCGCGACGATGAAGGCGGCGACGTCGTCGACGGTGATCTGATCCATCCGGCGCCGGCCGAAGTAGGGGATCAGGTGCTGGCGAAGCGCCCAGCTGTGCACCTCGCGCGTCCGGTCACGGGTCGACTGCCGCTCGAGCCACTCGAGCGCGTACTCGGCGAAACGCTGCGTGGTTGGCTCGATCCGCTCGCCTCGATGTCGGCGCAGCCGCAACTCCGCTCGCCGTGCTTCGGCGTCGTCGAGGCTGCCATGTACGACTTGCCAGCGGCGCCGGCCGGTGAAGTCGAGGTAGGCGATCTCGTACGGCGGTCCGACACGGCCGCCAGAACTGGGTCGGTAGTAGATGCCGGGGTGGCGGGCGACCGGCCGCCGCCGTGGGCGCGGGTTAGCCTTCGACTGCATCGGAGCATCACCTCCGTTGCCGGCCCCGGGGCGGCCAGCCGCCGCCGGGGCATTTGTTCAAGCGGGTCGGTGACCATAGCTCCACCCCGAGGCGACATCCAGTCCGCCGGGAAGCCGCCTGCGGCAAGCTCCGGTTGTCCGCCGCCCGGATTGGTACTCCTAGAGGGCTTCAGAGGCGGTGTGCTACGTGATTCGCTACGCGCGGGGAGACATACTCGAGGCCGACGCGGAAGCGTTGGTCAACACCGTCAATTGTGTCGGTGTGATGGGACGTGGGCTTGCGCTGCAGTTCAAGCGCGCCTACCCGGACAACTTCAGGGCGTACGCGGCCGCCTGCGCGCGCCGCGAGATCCAGCCTGGTCGAATGTTCGTCTTCGATACTGGCGAGCCGACCAATCCCCGCTACATCGTCAACTTCCCAACGAAGGTGCACTGGCGCACCCGGAGCCGAGTCGAATACATCGAGGTCGGCCTCGCCGCTCTCGTTGCAGAGATCCTGGCGCGCCAGATCGGGTCGATCGCCATTCCGCCGCTTGGCAGCGGATTGGGCGGCCTCGATTGGGCGGACGTCAGGCCGCTGATCGAGCGTGCGCTGACTGACGTCCCGCAGGTCGACGCGGTGGTCTACGAGCCCACCGGGCATCCGGCCTCCTAGGCTCGGCACCGTCACAACTTCGATCAACCACCAACCTGTCGCGGTCTCAGTTCCAGCGTCGAAGCCGCCCGCGTGCAGGGACTTCGACCGTGTGCGGGTGGGCCGGTCCCGGACCGGCCTACAGAACGGCCCCCAGAGCGGCCGACAGAACGGCCGACAGAACGGCCCGGGGTCGCGCTTTAGCGAGGCGCGGGGCGAGGGCGATAGCCGCAGCGCTCGTGCGGCGGGTCGCCCTTCCAACGAGGTCACGAACTCACCCCACCTTGTCGCGGACAAAAAGCCGCCGCGAACGTCGCGAACGTGCAGCCCTTTTGGCGCAGTCGGGGGGATCGCGTCCTAATGCGATCCCAGAAGCGATGACAGACGCGATGGCAGAAGCGATGACAGACGCGTCGGAGCTTTACCGCCAAGTCCGGCGCTGCGGGTCCCAGGTGCCGGAGGCGCCTTCGGCGAGGATCGGGTCGATGAACTCGGCCGCGAGCGCGTGTGCGCTCTCGAGGTGGGCCTCGACGGCGACCTCGGATGCAAGTCGCGCATAGGGCTCTCGCCATGCCTCGGGCGGAGGCGGCAGCGTCGAAGGTAGGGGCTGCTGCTTGCGCTCGCTGAACGTCCTCTCGAGTGCGTCTCGTAGTGCTGTGGCGTCGATGGGCTCGGAGCTGGCGATAAGCAGGATGTCGACGAGATCTTTCGGCCGGGTGCTCTCGCGTCCGGACTCGCCGTAGGTTCGTGTGTAGGCGTGCACCTTTTCCGCGATGTGCTGAGGAAGCGGGAGCGCCGGGACCCGGACCGGCTCGATCCCGGCGAACGAGAGCAGGTCGGAGGTTTCGATCTCCTCGGGCATCGCGGAGATCGAGTCGACGAAGCCGACGTCGACGACGAACTGATCGAATACGCGCCCGGCGAGCTCGGCGGTGACGTGGAACCGGATCGCCCGGAAGTCGTCGGCGTCGTCGAGATCGTCGGTTCTCCTGACGGCGAAGCTGAAGAAGTCGTCGAGAACGAGTTCCTGCGCTGCTGTGAAGTCCTCGATCGCCGCGTCTTCGTCGTCGGTGCGGCCGAGATCCATGTCCCTGGTCGGCCGGCTGCTCGCTTTGAAGCGAAAGTCGAGCGCCAGCGCGCCCTTCAGAACCCAGCGGTCGGGCGCGACGGCGACGAGGCGTCGCAGGAACAGCTCGAAGGCGACGCGCTTGCGAAGGCGCGCGAGAGCGAGCCCGGTCTGCACCGACTGGGTCTTCAGCCGGTCATCGAGGGCCTGGCGGAAGGCGGAGGCCGTTGCGTACTTCATCGCTCGGGGAGCAGGGTTTCGAGAAGGCGCGTCTTTCCACGGCGCGAGGCTTCCTGCTCGAGCTGCGTGCGCGTGAGCAGGGCGCGGCTGAGCGCTTGTCGCGTCGCCATCGCTGCTTGCTCGGGTTGAAGCTCGTCTGCGACGTCGACCAGGGTTCTCGCCGGCGCTGTCACGGTCATCCCGTCGCGTCGGAGCGTCGCGACCTTCTCAGCGTCCGGGAAGGTGTGGATGACCACCCCCGGCGGGCGCCGGAGCCCCCGGTACCGGCGGGGAACGAGCAGATGAACCTCGTCAGGGATGTTGTCGCTCAGCTCGAGCAGCGCGAGCGCGCTCTCGTGGGAGACGATCGCCTTCTCCGGCCCGACCGCCATCCACTTCTCCCGGATATCGTCGTGCTGAGAGCTGGGGAACCCGCGGACGCGGTAGAGCCCGCGGCGTATCTGCTCGAAGCGTCCCTGCTTGACGTGGTGGTTCAGCAGCTGTCGGCTGACCCCGTGCGTCCGCGCCTGCTCGCTCGTGAAGTAACCGCTCTGCTCGTAAGCGACCGTCTCGAGTCCCCGGATGTCTGTGGAATGCGTGTCATGCATAGGTCAAGCATAGCTTTACTTTCGCGGACCAAAGAGAAAGACCGCCGCGCTTTGCTTCGTTTGGCGCACGGCGGGCTCGGGTGAGCCTCAAGTCGAAGGTCCGCCCTGCTTGGCCGCTTCGCTCAAGACAACAACCGCCCCGACGGCCGCGGTCGCAGCTAGAAGAGCCCTGCCAAGTTTGGCGGCCGTGTCGTCGGCGGCGCCAATCCCACGCAGATAGGCGCTGTGCGGGACCTGATACCACTGCCCGTCGCCAGCGGACTGGAAGCGAACGTGGTTTTCGGTGGTGCCATTGTCGAGCGGCTGTGGGAACGGCTGGGAGACTTGCCGCACCACCACGCCAGCTCCGATTGACACTTCGGCCGTGTCAATGACCCGCCAGCCGCGTGTCTCGCCGACGACAAACTCGGCGATCCCCCCGAGGCGCCCGGTGGCGGCTGCCCACGCCTCGATCGTTCGCCACTGCCAGGCGGGGGCGCCTGACACTGTCCCTTCCGGCGGAGGAAGGAGCCCGCGGTGCCGCCAAGCGGCGGCCGTCTGCTGCTTCACACCAAGACGCTCAGCGATCTCCTTCAACCCGACGATGTCTAGCTCCGGCACGTGACAACAATATATGCATGACAGCGGACGATATATCAATAAGCTCTTGACAGCGGAGCTTGGCGCTCGTAGGGTTCGGCCACCCGCTCTGGACGAAACTCAAAGAAGCAGACTTCGTGACCCGTTACCAGCTCCGCCTCCGTTCCGCGTTCGGCCACCGTGTCGGGTTGGCAGCGACTCCCCTGAGCGAAGAGGTGCTTGCGTCGGTTCTGCCGGCCACCCAGTACTCCCTCACTCCGCTCGTCGACGGCTACGAACTCGCGGTTGATCTCGAGGGGAGAGACCACGCTCAGACGATTGCTGATCTGGCATCGGCCTTCCGTCAGCTCGGGTTCGGCGTCGCGCAGGCGACGATCGTCGAGTTCGCGAGCTCGTGGCTCGAAGGCGGCGCGCTTGGCGCGCTGGGCGGCTCGGTCTTGGGTGCGGCCACGAAGAGCGCCGAGGGATTCGTGGGACTCGCTCTCTTCGGCATGGTCGTTGGTGCGCTCGCCGGGGGGACGAAGCAGATCGAGAAGGCGCGGTACTTCGCGGCGCCGACTTCGGCAGGCTGGCAGATCGTCCGTCAGGAGGCTCCGCCGGCGACCCGCACGGAGCCTGCGTTCTAGCTGTTAGGCGCCGTCGAGACGCGCGGTGGCTTGCCCATCCCCTTTTCCGGCATGCTCACAACCGCGGGTGGCCGTAGGCTTCGTTCGCGGTGAGAGGGTTCATCGGCCATACCGATGCCGGTTGGTGGCGACTCCTAAGCGCGGCGCCCGCGCTCAGCGAGGTCAACTTCTGGCGGCCCGGCGGACGGACTTTCGCGGCGCTGAGTCCCGGTGAGCCGTTCTTCTTTCGGCTCAAGTCGCCTGTGAACAAGATCGGTGGCTTCGGGCTCTTTGCCCGTTATGCGGCGCTGCCCGTCTGGCGCGCATGGGAGGTCTTCGGCCCCGCGAATGGCGTCGGCGACGAGGGGGAGTTCGTCGAGCGACTTGCACGGCTCGCCCGACGGCCTGTCACTCAGACAAGCGTCATCGGTTGTATCGCAGTGACGGACTGCACGTTCTTCCCGGCAGATGCACTCGTGGACGTCCCGACGAGCTTTAACCCGCAGAACCTCTCTGGATCTCTGATCGATCTGGGGCAACCCGAAGGTCGTCGGTTATGGGCGGTGTGCCTCGAGCGCGCCGTCGCCTTAACACCAGCCAGCGCTTCCGCCGCGAACTGGCTCGAAGATGCTGCGAGCAGGCAACGCCATGGGCGCCCACAGCTCGTCATCCCGAGGCTTGGTCAAGGATCCTTTCGTTTGGCTGTCCTTGACGCGTACGGCAGCTGCGCCGTCACCGGCGAACACTCCCTGCCGGCTCTTGAGGCGGCTCACATCCGCCCCTTCGGCCAGGGTGGCACGCATGATCTGCGCAACGGGTTGCCCTTCCGTCGGGATCTCCACCGACTGTTCGATTTGGGCTACGTATCAGTCAAGCCGGGCGGCGAGTTCATCGTCAGCCCTCGGTTGCGAAGCGAGTTTGCGAACGGGCACACGTACTACGCACTGGCCGGCCAGAAGCTCCGTCATCCCAATAGGGCGGAGGCCACCCCAGATTCAGAGCTGCTGGCGTGGCATTCGCAGACGGTCTTCCAGGCAGCCTAGGTTACCGCGGCGGCGCGGTGGCGACCCGTGATGGGATGTTGTCCTTCACGGCCGTTCGTAGCATCATGATCGAGCTATGGGGTTGAACCTCACCGAGTTGGAGGCTGTCCGGACCGAAATGCTGGGTGAGATCGACGACGATCTCGCGGCCGGAAAGCTCTACCGAAGTGCCCGCTTCACTGCCGAAGGCTCCGGCGCGTATCCAGCTCATCTCAAGGCGGCCGTTGAGACAGGAACTGATGTATCGCTGATCGCCTCGATCTCGACCGCGTCGTATTGGAAGACTCACGAGGAGCGCAATCGAGGCGGGAAGATTGTCGTCGCCAAGGTTCCGCACACCGCTCCCGCGACGTTTGGAGAGGTTGAGTTCAACCGCTTCTACCTACGTGGGCTCTGCCGCGCGGCCTTGTCCCGGGACACGCCGTCAGTAGTGATCTATCGGGCCAAGGCGGTCGCGGAACCGCGCCCCGAATCCGTGGCACTTGAAGGGCAGGTGCTAGACGCAGCGACGCTCTTGAGCGACCTAAGGACCCATACGGGCGTCGACACGGCGTTGGGGCTTCCTCCGGGCCCGAACTCGGGACTTAGCGCGAGATTCGCCGATTAGTTGGGTCCCGGGCTGGCGCTGCTAGCGCTTGCCCCGTTTGCTGCCGGAAGTCAGGATGAGCTCATGCGGGGACTCCTCGCGCGCCTCCGGGGTCCGGGTCCGGGCTCGGTAGGCATCAGACCAGCCGTAGCCGCGGTCCTTCTCGCCGGTGACGAGACGCTCGAGGTGGTTGGAGAGTCGCATCGGCAGGAGGAGCTGTGGCGGATCGTCGGCGGGCTTCGTGCGGACTACGTGCGCTTCGATGTCCACGCCATGCTTGTGCCCGATCTCCACAATGAGTTCGACCCGAATGCAGTTGAGGTTCGGATCGATGGCATCCTGGTCGGCTACCTCTCGCGAGAAGACGCCGCCCACTATCGCCCGGGGTTGCTCCGCCTCATGCAAGCGCACGGAGGCCAGCTCATCGCTCTACACGGCGTCATCTGCGGCGGCGGCCCACGCGAGGACGCACGTATCGGCTTCCTCGGTGTCTTCCTTGACCACGACCCGGCCGATTTCGGTTTGCCGCGCCACCACGTCTCGACGGGGCATCTACGGACGGGGCTCTCTGAAGCAATCGCGACAGACCTCGAGGATGACAGCTACGACCTCTCCTGGCTGAACAGGCTTGAGGCTAATGACGAGGTGGCGGTGGGTCAGCTTCGCGGGTTACTGACAAGCGAGGACGAGCCGATCGACCGGCACTACATGTTCTGCGAGCTCGAACACCGGCTCTATCGCATGCGGAACTCTTCGTCGGCGCTCGATCTGTTCGACGAAGCCTGCGAGCGGCACCACTCCGAGATGGCGACGATTCGCGACGCCCTCGTAGAGAAATTCGGTGTCGTACCTGTGATCGAGCTGTATCGGCAGGCCGCAATTCGGTGTCAGAAGGCGAAAGCCTGGGAGCTGGCACGCACATGGGCGGAGCGGGGCCTCTCGGTCTACGGCGAGCAGTGCGCGCGACCGGAGGTGATCGATGACCTTCACAAGCGAGTTGCTTACGCAGAAGCGAAGATCGATGCTGTTGCGAGTCCTCGGCCGCGCAAGCCGCGCGGCTCCGCGATTGTCGCTCGTCGCGAGCCAACCGTCGAAGAACTCGTGTGCGAATCGTGCGGTCGCACATTCGCGCGCACGAAGGTCCGCGGTCGAAAGCCGAAGCTTTGCCCTGCATGCCGCGGTGTCTCCGCGCCACTACCTAACAACTGAGGTGAGAGGACCGTCGACTCAGGGTTCAACCGCTCGGTGCGTCACGCGACCGAGGTAATCGGTTAGCACCCCTTCAAACTCTCGCGTGACATCCGGCGCCCCAGTCGTGGCGTGGGCGGCCTCGTGGAGAAGCGTGCCAGCGTAGCCGGCAAGAGAGCCAAGCTTGCTGCGCTTGATAACGATGCTTTGCAGGCTCGTGTCCCAGACGCCATCGGTCGTGTCGAATCCAACCCGCATCGTTTCTGAGACACGAATTGGCGGGACGGCGCTGCCAGTGACACCCACGAGCTCGAGTATCTCTGCCGAACGATCAAAGATCCGTCGCTCCGCTTCATTCAACTCATCAGGCTCAACGAATTCATAGTTGAAGCTCTGGTTGTACTCGGCGATGAAGCCGTCCATCGTGCGCAAGTCGGTATCGCCTGCTTCGTACTGCTGATCAAGCTTGAGCTTGTGTGCGTCACTGACAAGAATGACTTCGTACCCGTCGCGCCGCATGTGGTCGACGACGTCCGGCGCGACTTGCATCTCGCCCTCGCTGATGAATGCGACGCGGCTTCGCTCGCGGAGGAGATTGAAGGCGTGCTGCGCAATCTCGATCCACTGCATCTCGTCGCACTGATCCCCCCGGGATCGGCCTAAGACCTGATCGGCGAGTGCGTCGTGAAGCTCGGTCGACTCACCGGCGCGGAGGATCGCCTTGACACGGTCGGCATACGTCGTCCGTCCGACGTTCAAGCGCTCGCGGTTGAGGCGCTTCTTCATCGCTGGCGTAAGGCTGGTGATGTTGTACGAGAAGAGGAAGTTCGGCTCCTCGGCCGCAAACACTCCAGTGATGTACACGCGCGGCGTACCTCCTCGGCCTCGAAGTATCTGGCCGTAGCCGGTCGTCTCGATCAGGGCATCGTTGCTGAACCTGAGAAACAGGCGCTTCGCGTCATCGATGTCCGCTGCGGTCACGCCGCGAAGCTCGACGTCGGTTCCGACGCCATGGTCGCCTGGTTCGTACTCGACGTGCAGCGTTGTAATGCCGTCGAAGTTGTGCTTGTGAGCCTCGCGAAGCTGAAACTTTCCGTAGCGAGAGCGGATCGTGACCTCCACGCCCCGGCGATGAAAGGTTGCGAGCGCGTCCTTCAAGCCGACCCCGAACTTCCCGATGATCTCTGCGTCGCTGGTGAGCTTCTCCTTGTTCTCGTTGAGAGTGAAATGCTCGATCTGCAAGCCTCTGCCGTGATCGCGGATGTGCCACGCCCCATCCACGTCCTCGAAGATCTCCACATCGGCAGTGTTAGTCAGCACCTGCTCGTCCAAAGCGTTGGCGATCACTTCTCGGATTGCGTGCTCGATCTCCCAGTGATCGAGGACCTCTTCGATGTTGAGATCGAATAGGCGCTCGTCGCCGTGCGGACTGAGGGTCACGTTCATGTTGCACTCAACTCTGCCGCAGCCGGGTGACCTGAGCGCGCGAGCGTCTCGCGGGTGGCCTGGAGGAGCAGGCGGTACCCGTGCTCCAAGTCACGGCCAAAGAACTCGTTGAAGACGAACCCGTAGGCCGACCCGAAGACGGCTGCGCGCGGCGGCGCGATGCCGGCAGCTTGCCAATATTGGAGGATCTGATCGACGTGGCTGGCTACCTCTTCAATCCGATAGGCCATCTCCCGTGGCTCGCGGGTGCCGTTGTGCGCGGCACTGCGGAGGATGGTTGCGACTTCCCGTCTAACGCGTCGGAGATCCGTCGGAAGTTGTCGAGTCGTGAGGTTCGGTGACTGTGTGATCGGGCCCTCCAACCCCACGAGGCGCGCGAGTGCTCCGAAGTCCGCGTTGAGCCAGCGCTGAGCCGCATCAAGGACATCAGGAAGCGCCTGCTTGATCGTTGGTGCACCGCCCTTCCCGCGGAGGCGTTTCCAATAGGAGTCGGCGGCCTGCGTGAGATCCGCTCTCCACATCGCATCGAGCAGCGGATCGAGTCGATCCTCGAGCCATTTGTGCCGATGGGCGTCGATCACGGGCCGAAGAGCGAGGAACGTAGCTGCAGCTTCGGCCGCTGATGGGCGATCGTCCGCCTCGCTCACGGTCGGGACTCCACCCTCGCCAAGGGAGATCGTGAAGCTCACGTTCATTACCTGAGGTTCGAACAGCCAGTCATGGCCTCGCCCGGCTTCGGCGAGGTCGCGGTAGACGGCAACATCGATCGGCGCGTCGAGGCGCTCCAGTTCACGGCGCAGCTTCGTGTGTCGCCCCTGCATTGCGGTGAGTGAGTAGCCACCCCAGTCTGCAAAGCACAACAACCAACAGTTGCTTGCGAGGTCGTCCCAAAGCTCGATCGCCGGCCGGAGAAGATCCCCGAAACGAACGAATGGATGCGGCTCCGTGACGAGCGTGCCCGGTGCGCGAGGCAGGACAGTGGAGCCCCAGAGCGCCGTAATGCGCGCGACTAGGTCGCCAGGTAGCGCTGATCGACAAAGATCAGGATCAGACGGCTGTGCGTCGTCACCTTCCCATCGAGGCGATGCCTCGCTCCAACGTGACGGTACGAGCCCTTCCAATCGTGGATCGCCCGGCTGCTGCGCGGCGCGGAGGGCGTCGTAGATTCCCCACCACTCGCGAAGGACGGCAACCCGCTCACGGATTGGCTCAGGCGGTGACGGTGGGAGAAGAACCTGGGGAACCTCGACCGGTCGTGCGTCCGCGGCAGAGAGGCCTTCACCCAGATATCCGACCAGGCTGCCCCAGTCGCGCAGGGTCGCGTCGAGGAGTGGCTGCGTCCTTGTGTTGATGACGCGCGCCTCTTGCACCGAACCGTCCTTCCGCGCCTTTGAGTAATAGGCGCGGACCAGCTGGGCGCAGAGCAGCGCCATCAGGCGCGCGCCAAGATCAGGTGGGTGCTCGGTCCAGCTCAGTATCAGCGCTCGGCGCGCGGCGACCACTTGCTCGCGATTGGCCACTGGGTCGAGAAGCGGATCAATCAGGTCAGAGCGAAGCCCCAGTGCATCATGTGCTTGGCGGCAACGAAGTAACAGCTCCGCGCGGCCCTGATCCGTGTTAGGCCCCGCGCCGGAGCGGAGACGGAGAACAGCCGATAGATCCGACATGGCCGGCGCCAATACCAGCGCACAGACGACGGCGTCGAGGCTGTTCAGTTGCACCACGGCGTTCGTCGGTAGCTGGCTCATAACCCACGTCGCGTCCGTTCGGACCGCAGCAGGCAGAAGCAGCGCTTGAAGGTTGACGGTCTTGTGCCGTGGCCTCCCGTCTTCATCCCTCCCGGGGATCGCGAGGTCAAGTGCAGACCTTTCAGCAGGTCCCAGGGATTCCAAATGAACGCGTATCTCTCCGCGCTCGTCGATAGCGGTCCGTCTGACGTCCGCTGAACCCGCCAAGACCCTGGCGAGGACCTGTCCAGCAGCTTCCTGGAAAGCGAGGCGTTCCTCGGGCCAGCATTGGCGATGCAGCTCAACCCATTGCGCGGGCGGAAGTTTGAGCAGGGTGCGGCCGGGTGTGGTCACGTTTTGAGTCCGGCAATTGCACTCGCGACCTCGCCCGGCCGTCGCCAGTACCGCTGACGCGGCTTCGCTGTGTCGGGCAGCCTCTCGAGAAGTTGCTCGGCCGCCGACGCCTCCACGAGAAAGCCTTCGGCCAGATAGAGGTTGATCAATCGCAGAATCGGATCACTGGCCTGTGAGAGGAGAAGGTCGCGGTCAGATCGAGTCATCGCTGACCACGGTGAGATCAGCGTGTCCGCTGGATCGCTGAGAACGAGCTCAACGTCGGCCAGTAGTGCTCGTTCGATCAGCGCACCCGGGACGCCGTTGCCCTGCGACAGCCAGCTCAGGGCCTGGTGATAGTCGGACCGCGTTCCAGGTAGTGCGAGCGCCTGGCACGCGATGCGCGCCACCTCCACCGGGTCCCTCTCCAACCCGTACTCAGCGTTGTCGGGGCCGTCCGCCTGCCAGCGGCCCTGGAGTGCCAGTTCGGCCGGACTCATATACGTCCGATAATCGTCGGCGATGGGCCTTCCGGCCCCGTTTGTCCAGGCGATGCCGAGAGGGGAGAAGCTGCGTTCGTCGGCGACTGGTCGCGCCTCAGAGAGGCGCGGATCGACGACCAGGTCGGGCGCGGGCGTCCAGACCACACCAGGCACTTCCGCTAATGCCTTGAACCATTGGTATGGCTTCGGTGGCCGGCTCGGGGTCATCGGACCGAGATGGTGCTGATCCCGCCATTCTTC
>Ga0070739_10005759_pt1 | contig 13961 bp, 13 predicted proteins | sample Coa_R1_7_FD_66445 | JGI IMG/M metagenome (GOLD analysis project Ga0070739, IMG submission 66445) | Surface soil microbial communities from Centralia Pennsylvania, which are recovering from an underground coalmine fire - Coalmine... | ecosystem: Environmental > Terrestrial > Soil > Unclassified ... | reverse complement strand
CAACCGGTGGAGATTACCACTGTAATGGTCGAAGCCCCCAACCGCCGCCCTGGCGTCGTCCCCGGTGCTCGGCGTTGGGGAGGCAAGCTGACCTGCAGGGATCGGATTCTCAGAGTTCCTGAGGTGCCGCAGCGGCGCGACGGCCCGATACCATGCTGGATAGGGAGATTAGCTGGTGCGACACGCGCAGGAGTCGTCTGCCCCGCAACAGCAATATAGAAGGACAAGTGAGGCGAGCGCTGGATATGGGTAGCCAAAAGGGGCTAGTTCAGCGCATCGAGCGCAAACTTGAGGCCACCGTAGGGGACGCGTTTGCTCGGGTGTTCGGCGGTTCGATCGTCCCGGAAGAGGTCGAAACGATGTTGCGCCGAGAGGCGGCTGACGGGGTACGGTCGCTTCAGGGCAATCGGCTTTTGGCGCCCAACGAATACGTCATTACTCTCGGTGCGCACGACCACGAGACGCTCGGCGCCGACCCGGATGTCACAGCGGAGACTTTTGCTAAACACTTGGCGGGATACATCGATGAACAGGGATGGCAAACATATGGTGATGTGGTTGTCCGCTTCGAGCAGTCGCCCAACCTGCACACCGGGCAGTTCCGCGCTCGCGGCGCCGTTAACCCCGACGCCCAACCCCGCCCGACGGCCCCTGACTTCGCCCCGCCACAATCAGATCGTGCGTTTCACGCAGAACCAGGAGTACCACCAATGACTGAGAATTCCAGCTATCGCGGGGGCCAGGGGCCGGGGCGGCCCGGCGACGACTATTACGACGACCGCTACGGGCGTCCGCAAGACGATGCTCGCGGTGGCCAGGAATCGCGTGGTGGACAAGAGCCGCGCGGTGGATATCCGCCGGAATCGGGCGGTTACCCGCCGTCGGGCTATCCGCCCCCGCCTCCAGAGCACGGCGGCTATCCCGACCAGGGCGGCTACCCGGACCAGGGCGGCTACCCGGACCAGGGCGGCTACGATCAGCGCGGGTACGACCAGGGCGGCTACCAGGAGCACGGCGGTTATCCGGACCAGCGTGGCTACTCCGATCAGCGCGGGTACGAACAGGGCGGCTATCCCGAGCAAGGGGGCTACGGCCAGCGCGGCTACGCCGATCAGGGCGGTTATCCCGACCAGGGCCCCGGTGGCTACCCGCCGTCCTACCAGCAGCGTCCGCCGGCCGGTTACGGCGCGCCCGGCTACGACCAGGGCTACCGCCAAGGCGGCTACGGTCAGCCCGCCGGCCCCGGTTACGGCGACTACGACTACGGCCGCGGCCCCGCTCGCCCTGACGAGGGCGCCGGCTACGGCCAACCCCAACGAGCCGGCTATCCCGAACCCGGCGGCGGCTACGAAGGCTACGGGCCCGGTTACGGCCGCCAGGACTACGGCCAACCGGACTATGGCAGTTACGGCGAGGGCCCCAGCGGCGGCGTGTATGCCCCGCCCGGCGGCGGATACGCCGAGCCCGCCGGCCGCGATTACGACTATGGCCAACCTGCCGCAGCCGGCGGGTACGGCGGCTACGGCGAGACCGGCTACCCGTCGAGCGGCAGGGCGGTCACGCTGCAGCTCGACGACGGCAGTGGTCGGACCTATCAGCTGCGTGAAGGCACCAACATCATCGGCCGCGGACAAGACGCCCACTTCCGGCTCCCCGACACCGGTGTGTCACGCCGTCACCTGGAGATCCGTTGGGACGGGCAGGTCGCTCTGCTGACCGACCTCAACTCCACGAACGGCACCACCGTCAACAACGCGCCGGTGCAGGAATGGCAGCTGGCCGACGGCGACGTGATCCGGTTGGGCCACTCGGAGATCATCGTCCATTTCCAGTGAGTTGACCGCGGGGCGAAGCTATCGAGCTTCGCCCCGTGTCGGCCGCCGTCCAAGTATCGTGACGTTGCTGATGTGCTCGGCCTCGCGGGCGCGAGGTAGGCAGCGCCAGGACGGAGGGGACGCCAGATGCAGGGGTTAGTTCTGCAGCTGACGCGGGCCGGGTTCTTGTTGTTGTTGTGGGTCTTCATCTGGTCCGTCCTGCGAATCCTGCGCACCGATATCTACGCGCCCACCGGCGCGGTCATGGTGCGCCGCGGCCTGACCTTCCGCGGCACGCTGATGCCGTCACGGCAGCGCCGCAACATCCCGCGCTATCTGGTGGTCACCGAAGGATCGCTGGCAGGCGCGCGCATCAGCCTCAGCGGACAGCCGGTGCTGATCGGGCGTGCCGACGATTCCACGCTGGTGCTCACCGACGACTACGCGTCGACGCGGCACGCGCGGCTGACCCAGCGTGGCTCCGAATGGTATGTCGAGGACCTAGGATCGACCAACGGCACTTACCTTGACAGGGTGAAGGTGACGACGGCGGTACGAGTTCCGATCGGAACCCCGGTTCGGATCGGCAAAACGGTAATCGAGTTGCGCCCGTGACACTGGTTCTGCGTTACGCCGCTCGAAGCGATGTCGGCTTGGTGCGTTCCAACAACGAGGACTCGGTGTATGCCGGGGCGCGGCTGCTGGCGCTAGCCGACGGCATGGGCGGTCATGCCGCCGGGGAAGTGGCGTCCCAGCTCGCCATCGCCGCGTTAGCTCAGCTCGACGACGACGAGCCCGGCGGTGACTTACTCGGCAAGCTCTACGACGCTGTGCAGCAAGGAAATTCAGCCATCGCCGCGCAAGTTGAGATGGAGCCCGAACTGGAGGGGATGGGCACCACGCTCACCGCGATCCTGTTCGCGGGCGATCGGCTAGGGCTGGTGCATATCGGCGACTCGCGGTGCTACCTGCTGCGCGACGGCGAGCTGACGCAAATCACCAGAGACGACACCTTCGTGCAGACCCTGGTCGACGAAGGCCGCATCAGCCCGGAAGAAGCACACAGCCACCCCCAGCGCTCGCTGATCATGCGGGCCCTCACCGGGCACGAGGTGGAGCCGACGCTGACCATGCGCGAGGTCCGCGCCGGCGATCGCTACCTGCTGTGCTCGGACGGACTGTCCGACCCGGTCAGCGACGAAACCATTCTGGAAGCCCTGAAGATTCCCGACGTCAGCGAAGCCGCGGACCGTCTAATTGAATTGGCTTTGCGCGGCGGCGGACCCGACAACGTGACCGTGGTGGTCGCCGACGTCGTCGACTACGACTACGGCCCGACGCAGCCGATTGTCGCGGGCGCGGTTTCAGGCGACTCCGATTATCAGGACCAGCTAACCCGGCCCAACACCGCCGCCGGACGAGCCTCTGCTATCAGCCCTCGCAAAGACGTCGCGAAAAGGGTTCTGCCACAAGCCGATACATTTACCCGGCCGCGGCGATCGCGGCGGCGGATGGCGATCGCGATCACGCTGTTGGTGCTGCTTGTCCTGGCCGGGCTCGCGGTGGCCCGGGCCGTCATCCGCAACAACTACTACGTCGCCGGATACAACGGCAACGTCGCGATCATGCGCGGCATTCAGGGCTCGATACTGGGCTTGCCGCTGCACCAGCCGTACTTGCTTGGCTGCCTGACCGGCAACCAACTGTCCCAGATCAGCTACGACCAGTCCCAGGGTCAACTGGGCTGCCACCTGATGAAGCTCGACGATTTGCGGCCGGCTGAACGCACCCAAGTGGCGGCCGGGCTTCCCGCCGGTAGCCTTGACGACGCGATCGCGCAGTTGCGCGAATTGTCAACCAACTCACTGCTGCCGCCGTGCCCGTCCCCTCGCGCCACATCACCACCGGGTGAGATCAGCCGCAGCCCAGCGCCCAGCACCACCGCCAGCCCGCCGCAGACCCAAGCTCCCGACCAATCCTCCGAAACCACAGCGCCTTCCGCCGCCGCGCCGTCCTCCATCACCGCGCCGACCGTCACCGCGAATCCGCCGCCACATCAGCCAGGCACCGATTGCCGGGCGGCGGCATGACGACACAGCCCCAACCGGCGATCGCGCTGACACCTCCGCTGCCGAATCGGCGTAATGCCGAACTGCTGCTGTTGTGCTTCGCCGCAGCGATCACCGCGGCAGCGCTGGTCATCGTGCAGGCCAACCAGGATCGCCGATTGCACTGGGACTTGGCCGGTTACATGCTGGGATTCCTGACCTTGTTCGCGTGCGCGCACCTGGTTGTCCGACGCTTCGCCCCCTACGCAGACCCGCTGCTGTTGCCGGTGGTGGCATTACTCAACGGCCTCGGTCTGGTGATGATCCACCGCCTCGACATCGCCCAGGGCGCCATCGGCGGCCACACGCATCCCAGCGCCAACCAGCAGATGCTGTGGACGCTGGTCGGGGTGACCGGCTTCGCGCTGGTGGTGAGCTTCTTGCCAGATCACCGCCAGCTCGCCCGCTACGGCTACACCTGCGGCGTCGCCGGCCTGGTGATCTTGGCGATCCCGGCACTGCTGCCGCGGGCCTTCTCCGAGGAGAACGGTGCCAAAATCTGGATTCGATTCCCGGGCTTTTCTATTCAGCCCGCGGAGTTTTCCAAGATCCTGCTGCTGATCTTCTTCGCCGCAGTGCTGGTGGCTAAACGCCGGCTGTTCACCAGCGCCGGCAAGCACGTGCTCGGGATGGATTTGCCGCGGCCCCGCGACCTTGCGCCGCTGTTGGCCGCGTGGGTCATCTCGGTGGGCGTAATGATTTTCGAAAAGGACCTCGGCACTTCGCTGCTGCTCTACGCGTCGTTTCTGACGATGGTGTATCTGGCCACCCAGCGGTTCAGCTGGGTGGTCATCGGTCTGGCCTTATTCGCCGCGGGAAGCGTTGTGGCGTACTTCATTTTCGGCCATGTCCGGGAGCGGGTACAGACATGGCTGGACCCGTTCGCCGACCCGGAAGGCAGCGGCTATCAGATTGTGCAGTCACTGTTTAGCTTTGCCACCGGCGGCGTCTTCGGTACCGGGTTGGGCAACGGTCAGCCGGACACGGTGCCCGCGGCATCAACCGATTTCATCATCGCCGCGTTCGGTGAAGAGCTCGGGTTGGTGGGGCTGGCCAGCCTACTGATGCTCTACACCATTGTGATCATCCGCGGCCTGCGCACCGCGATCGCGGTGCGCGACAGCTTCGGCAAGCTGCTGGCGGCGGGTCTGGCGTCGACGCTGGCGATCCAGCTGTTCATCGTCGTCGGCGGCGTGACGACGCTGATCCCGTTGACCGGACTGACCACACCGTGGATGTCCTACGGCGGCTCGTCGCTGCTGGCCAACTATGCGTTATTGGCAATCCTGGTGCAGATTTCGCATGCCGCGCGGCGCCCGTTCCGCACCCGGCCACGCGTGGCCGCACCGATCGCCGCCGCCAGCACTGAGGTGATCGAGCGGGTATGAACGCCTCCCTGCGCCGGATCTCGGTGACCGTGATGGCGTTGATCGTGCTGCTGCTGCTCAACGCCACCTTCACCCAGGTGTTCACCGCCGACGGACTGCGCGCCGATCCGCGCAACCAGCGAGTGCTGCTCGACGAGTACTCGCGGCAACGCGGCCAGATCACCGCCGGGGGACAGCTGCTGGCCTATTCGGTAGCCACCGACAACCGCTTCAAGTTCCTCCGGGTGTATCCGAATCCTTTTGTGGACGCGCCGATTACCGGTTTCTACTCGCTGCGGTATTCCAGCACAGGCCTGGAACGCGCCGAGGACCCACTGCTCAACGGCTCCGACCAGCGGCTATTCGGCCGGCGGCTGGCCGACTTCTTCACCGGTCGCGACCCGCGCGGCGGTAACGTCGACACCACGATCAACCCGCGTGTGCAGCAGGCCGGCTGGGATGCGATGCAGCAGGGCTGCGGCGGTCCCTGCAAAGGTGCCGTCGTCGCGGTCGAACCGTCGACGGGCAAGATCCTGGCGCTGGTGTCTTCGCCGTCCTACGACCCCAACCTGTTGGCGTCGCACAACGCCGACGAACAATCCCAGGCCTGGCAGCGGCTGAGGGACGACCCCGCCTCCCCGCTGACCAACCGCGCCATCTCGGAGACCTACCCGCCGGGTTCGACGTTCAAGGTGATCACCACAGCCGCTGCCCTGCAGGCAGGCGTGACCGAAGATGACCAGCTCACCTCGGCGCCGACGATTCCGCTGCCCGACAGCACTGCGGTCCTGCAGAACTTCGGCGGCACACCGTGCGGCAGCGAGGCGACCGTGTCGCTGCGCGAGGCATTCGCCCATTCCTGCAACACCGCGTTCGTCCAACTGGGCATCGGCACCGGCGTCGACGCCCTGCGCAGTACCGCCCAGGCGTTCGGGTTCGACAACCCCCCGGACCCCATCCCGCTGCAGGTCGCCGAATCAACCGTCGGCCCGATTCCCGACGACGCCGCGCTGGGAATGTCGAGTATCGGACAGAAGGATGTCGCGCTCACCCCGCTGCAGAACGCGATGGTGGCCGCGACCATCGCCAACGACGGGGTCACCATGCAGCCCTACCTGGTCAACAGCCTCCAAGGGCCCGACCTGGCTAACCTCGGCAGCACCGCCCCGCATGAGCAGCGCCGTGCAGTTTCACCGCAGGTCGCGGCTAAGCTAACAGAATTGATGGTCGGCGCCGAGACAGTCACACAGCAGAAAGGGGCCATCCCCGGCGTGCAGATCGCTTCCAAGACCGGTACCGCTGAGCACGGCACCGACCCGCGAAACACTCCGCCGCATGCGTGGTACATCGCCTTCGCACCGGCGCGCACACCGAGAGTGGCAGTCGCGGTACTGGTAGAGGACGGCGCTGACCGGCTATCCGCGACCGGTGGCGCCCTCGCCGCGCCGATCGGCCGGGCCGTGATCGAGGCTGCGCTGCAGGGAGGACCATGACCGCGCGAGTAGGTGTGACGCTGTCTGGCCGGTATCGCCTGCAGCGGCTCATCGCCACCGGCGGCATGGGCCAGGTGTGGGAGGCCGTCGACAGCCGGCTGGGCCGCCGTGTCGCGGTCAAAGTGCTCAAACAAGAGTTCTCCCAAGACCCCGAATTCCTGGAGCGGTTCCGCAACGAGGCGCGCACCACGGCGATGCTCAACCACCCGGGCATCGCCAGCGTGCATGACTACGGCGAAACCACCATGAACGGCGAGGGCCGCACCGCTTACCTGGTGATGGAGCTGGTCAACGGCGAGCCGCTCAACTCGGTGCTCAAGCGCACCGGCAAGCTCTCGCTGCGGCACGCGCTGGACATGCTCGAGCAGACCGGCCGGGCCCTGCAGGTGGCGCACGCCGCCGGGTTGGTGCACCGCGACGTCAAGCCCGGCAACATCTTGATCACCCCGACCGGCCAGGTGAAGATCACCGACTTCGGTATCGCCAAGGCCGTCGACGCGGCCCCGGTCACTCAGACGGGCATGGTGATGGGCACCGCTCAATACATCGCGCCCGAGCAGGCTCTCGGTCACGAGGCAACACCTGCCAGCGACGTCTATTCGCTGGGAGTCGTTGGCTACGAATCGGTTTCGGGCAGGCGGCCCTTCACCGGCGACGGCGCCCTAACGGTTGCGATGAAGCACATCAAAGAGCCGCCGCCGCCGCTGCCCAACGACGTGCCACCCAACGTGCGGGAGCTCATCGAGATCACCCTCGTCAAGAACCCGCAGCTGCGCTACAAGAGCGGGGGACCGTTCGCCGACGCCGTCGCCGCGGTGCGTGCCGGCCGTCGGCCGCCGCGACCCAACCAAACAGGCCGGGCGACCCCCGCTTCCATTCCTTCGAGTGCCCCCTCCCGGGTCGCCGCCAACCCCACCGGCCGCGCTCCCGCCGCCCGTCGACCGCGGCCGGCGACCACAGGGCACCGTCCGCCACCGCAGCGACGCACCTTTTCCTCCGGGCAGCGCGCACTGTTGTGGGCAGCCGGAGTGCTGGGAGCGCTGGCGATCATCATCGCGGTGCTGATCGTGATCAACTCCCACAACGAGAACATGCAGCCCCAGCAGTCCACCCCGACCGTCACCGATACCGGAACCGCGCCCAGCAGCAGCGGCTCGGCCCCCGCAACGCCGTCCGATTGGACGGATCGGGGGCCGACGGGTCATCCTGGACGGCAGAGCAAGCACGCCCAACTCAGCCGGGCAATCGAAGGAAGGCGGGCCGCCCCGCTCACGCAGCACGATTCGGCGTCGGCGGCCCTACCCGAAATATCGCAATGACTACCCCGCAGCACCTGTCTGACCGCTACGAGCTGGGCGAAATCCTCGGTTTCGGCGGCATGTCAGAGGTTCACCTCGCGCGCGACGTGCGGTTACACCGCGACGTGGCGGTCAAGGTGCTGCGCGCCGACCTCGCCCGCGACCCCAGCTTTTATCTGCGCTTTCGGCGCGAGGCGCAAAACGCCGCCGCGCTGAACCACCCGGCCATCGTCGCCGTGTACGACACCGGCGAAGCCGAAACCCCCGCTGGCCCGCTGCCCTACATCGTGATGGAGTACGTCGACGGGGTCACGCTGCGCGACATCGTGCATACCGAGGGCCCGATGCCGCCCCAGCGCGCTATCGAGGTCATCGCCGACGCCTGCCAGGCGCTCAACTTTTCCCACCAGCACGGCATCATCCACCGCGACGTCAAGCCGGCGAACATCATGATCAGCAAGACCGGCGCGGTCAAGGTGATGGACTTCGGTATCGCCAGGGCGATCGCCGACAGCGGCAACAGCGTCACCCAGACCGCGGCGGTGATCGGCACCGCGCAGTACCTGTCGCCCGAGCAAGCTCGCGGCGACGCCGTCGACGCCCGCTCCGATGTGTACTCGTTGGGCTGTGTTCTCTACGAAATCCTTACCGGCGAGCCACCTTTCGTCGGTGACTCGCCGGTCGCGGTCGCCTACCAGCATGTGCGGGAAGACCCGATTCCGCCGTCGCAGCGCCACGAGGGGATCTCGGCGGACCTTGACGCCGTCGTGCTCAAGGCGTTGGCCAAAAACCCCGACAACCGCTACCAGACCGCCGCCGAGATGCGCGCCGATCTGATTCGGGTGCACAACGGTGAGCCGCCCGAAGCGCCGAAGGTCCTCACCGCCGCCGAGCGGACGTCGCTGCTGGCGTCGTCGACGCCGTCCGGTCCGGCGGGACCCCAGACGGATCCGCTACCGCGGCAGCAACTCGACTTCGTCCGTGACCGCAGCACCGGCTCGGTAGGCCGCTGGCTGGTCGCGGTGGCCGTGCTGGCGGTGTTGACGGTGGTGGTGACCATCCTGATCAACACATTCGGCGGCAACACCCGCAGCGTCCAGGTGCCCGATGTGCGCGGACAGGTTTCGGCCGACGCGATCGCCGCCCTGCAAAACCGCGGCTTCAAGACCCGCACCCAACAAAAGCCGGATTCGACGGTCCCCCCCGACCATGTGATCGGCACCGACCCGACCGCCAACGCGTCGGTGGGCGCAGGCGACGAGATCACCGTCAACGTCTCGACCGGGCCCGAGCAGCGTGAAGTGCCGGACGTGTCCTCGCTGAGCTACGCCGATGCGGTCAAGAAGCTGACGGCAGCCGGGTTTGGCCGGTTCAAGCAGGTCAGCTCGCCGTCGACCCCGGAGCTGAAAGGCCGTGTGGTCGGCACTAATCCGCCGGCCAACCAGACGTCGGCGATCACCAATGTGATCACGATCGTCGTCGGGTCGGGGCCGGCGACCAAAGAGGTCCCCGACGTGGCCGGCCAAACGGTCGACCTCGCGCAGAAGAACCTCACCGTCTACGGCTTCTCCAAGTTCGCCCAGGCCTTGGTGGACAGCCCGAAACCGCCCGGGGAGGTCATCGGTACGAATCCGCCCGTAGGAGCCAACGTTCCAGTGGACTCCGTGATCGAACTGCAGGTATCCAAGGGCAACCAGTTCGTGATGCCCGACCTGTCCGGCATGTTCTGGACCGACGCGGAACCGCGGTTACGCGCGCTGGGCTGGAACGGCGTCTTGGACAAGGGGCCCGACGTCGACGCCGGCGGCGACAAGCACAACCGCGTCGTGTATCAGAGCCCGGCGCCCGGTCAGGGCGTGAACAAAGACGGCACCATCACGCTGAAGTTCGGTCAGTAGCCGCCAAAGGCCGTACTGTCGCGGCGATTTCGCTTTCCAGCCGACGCACCAGGCCGTCGTCGAGGCGTTGCCCGCAATAGGCCAGCCAGTTGGCCAGCATCCGGTGTCCGCCCTCGGTGAGGATGGACTCCGGGTGGAACTGCACCCCGTGGATCGGCAGCTCGCTGTGCTGCACGCCCATGATCACCCCGCTGCGGGTGCGGGCCGTCACCTCCAGCACGGGCGGCAACGTTTCCGGCAGTATAGTCAGCGAGTGGTAGCGGGTCGCCGTGAACGGATCCGGAAGCCCGTGCAGCACACCGCTATTCGTGTGGAACACGCTGCTGGTCTTGCCGTGCAGCAGCTCGGGGGCACGGTCGACGGTGGCCCCGAATGCCACACCGATCGCCTGATGCCCCAAGCACACACCCAGCAGCGCGGTGCGCGCGGCGGCGCAGGCACGCACCAGGCCGATCGACGCGCCGGCGCGCTCGGGTGTGCCCGGACCCGGGCTGAGCAGCACCCCGTCGAAGTCAGCGGCGACGGCAGCTTGATCAGCGAACCTGGGGTCGTCGTTGCGCCACACCTGGGCCTCGACGCCGAGCTGGCCGAGGTACTGCACCAGGTTGAACACGAAGCTGTCGTAGTTGTCGACGACCAAGATCCGCACCGTGCCAGCCTAGCGTTCGCCCTGTTCGCGGCTTGGGCTCAGTAGCCCAGCGGGCCGGCGGGCTTGGCGACGTGCATGCGCACCGGTTCACTGTGCCCGACGATCCGCACATCGGATTTGACCTGCTCGTCGTAGCCGAGCCCGAACCGAATCACGTATTGCTTGTAGAGAGTGACCAGGGGAGCGGCGGCCAACGCTGCCTGCATGGCGGCCGCGTCGCCGATAGCGGTGATCATGTAGGGCGGACTATAGGTACGCCCGTTGAGCAGCAGCGTGTTTCCGACACAGCGCGGTGCTGAAGTGGCGATGATGCGCTGGTCCTGCACCTGGATCGCCTCCGCGCCGGCGCTCCACAACGCGTTGAGCACCGCCTGGATGTCCTGCTGGTGCACTACCAGATCGTCCGGAGAGGCATCGCGCGGGAAGCGGCCGTTGGCGTCGCGCTGAGCGTCGCTGAGCGTCACGACCAGACCGGGGCCGTGGACCGGATCCAGACCGGCCTCACCGGCAAGTTGAGCCGAGCGGGCCTGCATCGCTGCCAACGCGGTGTCCGCGGACCGGCCATGGGTCGAGTCGATCTTGGTGGACAGCCCGTCTCGCTCGGCGGTGAGCCGGTCCACCGACGCTTGCTCTTCGCGGACCAGGTCGACCAGGCGCGGTGCATCGCTGCGGCGGATCTCGCTGCCGCCCGAGACACCGTGGGTGGCGGCCAACAGCAGGCCGGCCAGCAACCACACCAGCGGCACACCGAAGCGCCACGGTGAACGGGGCTGGGCCGGGCTAGTCATCGGCTCTCCGTTCCCTGGACCACGCGTGCGTTAATCTCGTAGCCGAACCATGCTCGCGGCTTTCAGTCGTTATCGTCACACCCGCATCTCCGAGGTATCAATGCCCAAGTCGAAGGTCCGCAAGAAGAATGACTTCACCGTCGGCGCGGTGAGCCGTACGCCGGTCAAGGTCAAGGCCGGGCCGTCCAGTGCGTGGTTCGTCGCATTGTTCGTGGGCCTGATGCTGATCGGGCTGATCTGGCTGATGGTGTTCCAACTGGCCGCCGCCGGCTCGACGGCACCCACCGCGCTGAACTGGATGTCAGAGCTGGGCCCGTGGAACTACGCGATTGCCTTTGCTTTCATGATCACCGGTCTGTTGCTCACGATGCGTTGGCACTGAGTAACCGGTGCGCCATGTTGAATTCATCTTGGGCGGCGATCGTTACTGGGCTGGCAACTTCACCGTCACCCAATCACACCGATGTGATTCATCCCCATTGTTGATAGCGCTTGTGGATAACTACATCGGCTGTGGTGAGAGGGTCTAGGGGACTCGTGCAGCAAACTCAATGGGCGCCGAGGACGGCTGGAATCGCTGGTTGTGGCTTCGCCGGGGCGGTGATGGCTATCGGCTGTGTGACCCTAGTCACAGACCTTCCAGGCAGGATATTCACAGGTATTGCCGCAACGGGTCTGATCTTGTTTGCGGTCGTGTCGTGGCGCGCTCGCCCACGGCTGGCAATCGAGCCCGACGGCCTCGTCGTGCGTGGCTGGTGGCGAACGCAGTTCTTGCGCCGCCCCCAGGTCAAGATCATCCGGATCGTCGAGTTCCGTCGCATCGGGCGCAAACTCCGGCTCCTCGAGATCGAGACCGCCGACGACCAGCTGCGGATTTTCTCCCGCTGGGATCTGGGCACCGACCCGCTGGAGGTCCTCGACGCGCTGACCGACGCCGGTTACGCCGGACCGGAAGTCACCTGAGCCGCGTCACGCGATGGTGACCGATTCGATGACGACCGCCTCGGTCGGCCGATCGTTGCCGTCGGTGGCCGTGTTGGCGATCGCGTCGACGACCTTCTGAGACTCGGTATCGACCACTTCACCGAAGATGGTGTGCCGCCGGTTCAGGTGCGGTGTGCGGTCGACGGTGATGAAGAACTGCGAGCCGTTGGTGCCGGGGCCGGCGTTGGCCATCGCCAGCAGGTAGGGCCGGTCGAACTGCAGCTCGGGGTGAAACTCGTCGGCGAACTTGTAGCCCGGACCGCCACGACCGGTGCCGGTCGGGTCGCCGCCCTGGATCATGAAGCCCTTGATCACCCGGTGGAACACCGCGCCGTCGTAGAACGGGCCCGACGTGCCGCCGGATGCGTTCTGGCTCGAGTACTCCTTGGTGCCTTGCGCCAGGCCCACGAAGTTCGCGACGGTCTTGGGAGCGTGGTTGCCGAACAGGGCGATTTTGATGTCACCACGGTTGGTGTGCAGCGTGGCCGTGGCGGTCTGAATGGGACTGTTAGTCACGACATCCGAGTCTGCCATTAGCCTTCGGCGCAGCCGCACCGGGTCCCATGAGCCGCGACCACGGCAGCCGCTGCGGCACAACACGCGCAGCCGACCTCATTCGGCGCGCAGGCGCCGCAATGGTGGCAGTCTGGGGAGGTTCGGACGCACGGTCGACAGAAAGAGGCGTGATGAGCCTGAAGACGGCAACCCGGTTGACTCCACGACAACGGCTGACCCGCGGTCTGACGTACACGGCCGTCGGGCCGGTCGATGTCACCCGCGGTGTCGTCGGGCTGGGTCTCCACTCCGCTCAGTCAGGCGCGGCCAACCTGCGCAGGCGTTACCGGGAGGGCAGGCTGGCCCGCGAGCTGGCAACCGCCCAAGAGACCATCGCCCAAGAACTGGCTGCGGCTCAACAGGTGGTGTCCGGGCTGCCGGCGGCGCTGCAGCAGGCACGCCGGTCCCAGCGTCGCAGCAGGCGCCCATGGGTTATCGCGGGGATCGCCGCGGCCGCCGGGCTCGCCGCGGGGGCGGTGGCGTTCTCGGTGATTCGCCGCTCGTCGCGGTCGGAACCGTCGCCGCGACCGCCGAGCGTAGATGTGCAAGCCCAGCCGTGATCGGCCGCCTGTGGAGCCTAGGGGATTCGAACCCCTGACTTCTGCCTTGCAAAGGCAGCGCTCTACCAACTGAGCTAAGGCCCCGGGTCGTGACCCGCGGTGTGGTCAGCGGCCACGTGCCATACCTCGACGCGGCGTCGGGATCGCACCACCGCCGCCACCACCGTGATCGCGGCGAGCAGCACCGCAAGTCGCACGGCGCGTCGGGGAGAACACATGGTGGTGGGCCTAGGAGGACTCGAACCTCCGACCTCTTCGTTATCAGCGAAGCGCTCTAACCGCCTGAGCTATAGGCCCGTACTGACGTACGGCCGAGCGACGAGACTACCGCAATCGCCGCTCACTCCCCAAAACCTAATCCCGGTCTGCCAGGGTCACCTCGATGCCGCCGATCAGGTCCGTGGTCAGGTTGTAGATGAACGCGCCAATGGTGGCCCCAGCTGTCAG
>Ga0070739_10005755_pt1 | contig 13965 bp, 10 predicted proteins | sample Coa_R1_7_FD_66445 | JGI IMG/M metagenome (GOLD analysis project Ga0070739, IMG submission 66445) | Surface soil microbial communities from Centralia Pennsylvania, which are recovering from an underground coalmine fire - Coalmine... | ecosystem: Environmental > Terrestrial > Soil > Unclassified ... | reverse complement strand
GTTTTGGCGGTGTGTGGGTCGGCGCGGCGCCCTATTTCATGTTCATCCCGATGAAGGACGGCGATGAACCCAAACCCGCAGGTCCTCCGCAAATTTTGCTCGACGGCTGGAATTACAACGACACGCACGAAACGTTGAACACCTTCACCTGGGGTCCGGACGGTTGGCTTTACGGCTGCCACGGCGTGTTCAATCTTTCCAAGGTCGGCAAGCCCGGTACGCCCGACAAGGACCGCACCATCGTCACCTGCGGCATCTGGCGTTATCATCCCATCAAGCACACGTTCGAATATTTTTCCGAAGGCACGAGCAATCCCTGGGGCGTAGATTTCGACGAGCACGGCCAATGCTTCATCGAGGCATGCGTGATTCCGCATCTATGGCACATGATCCAGGGCGCGCATTACATGCGACAGGGCGGCAACCATGTGAACCCTTACGTTTTCGATGACATCAAGACCATTGCCGACCATCTGCATTACGCCGGCGGTCTTGGAAGTCCGCACGCCGCGAATGGCCGTTCGGCCGAGTTCGGCGGCGGACACGCGCACGCGGGCATGATGGTCTATCAGGGCGGAAGCTGGCCGCAACAATATTGGGGACAGCTCTTCATGAACAACGTCCATGGATTCCGCATGAACATGGACATTCCCGAACGCCAGGGCAGCGGGTTCGTGGGCCATCACGGAAAGGATTTCATTCTCTACAACGATTCATGGTCGCAGGTCATTGACATGCAATCCGACCAGGACGGCTCGATGTACATGATTGATTGGTATGACGCCCAACGCTGCCACATCAACGACCCCAAGGCGATTGATCGCAGCAACGGAAGAATCTACAAGGTCGTTTATGGCGATACCAAATGGACGCCGGTGGATTTGCAGAAAAAGAGCGACGGAGAGTTGATCGAGTTGCAGCTTAGCAAGAACGATTGGTACGCCCGCCATGCTAGAAGAATTTTGGAGGAACGCGCAAGCAGCAATACGCTGGCGAGCAATACGATACCTTTTTTGCGTGTTCTTCTGGATAAAGATCCCTTTCCGACCGGCGATTGGGCTGGCCCCAATTGGCATACACCCGAAAACCAGAGAGTTGATTCGAAGGTGTCCGAATTACGCTTCTTGTGGACACTCCATGATGTGGGAGGGCTGAACGAAGCCTTTGCTCTTAAGAACACTGATCCTCTCAACAACGGCGACCTTTTCAATAAGTCAGACGAATACATCCGCGCCTGGACCATCCAATTGCTTCTCGAAGACAAGCCGGCTTCGTCCAAATTGCTCAAAGAGCTTCTTCGCATGGCGAAGGAAGAAAAATCGCCCGTTGTCCGCCTTTACATTGCTTCAGCGTTGCAACGCATCCCGGTGAACCAACGCTGGGACATTGTCGCCGCGCTCGACAAACACGGCGAAGACGCGAAGGACCATAATCTGCCGCTCATGTATTGGTATGCCGCCGAGCCGCTGGCCACGGTGGACATTGACCGCGCCTTGAAGCTCGCCGAATCCTCAAAGATTCCGCGCATGTTGAACTTCACTGTGCGCCGCGTCGCCGCCATCGGCACGCCCGTCGCGTTGGCGTCCATCACCAAAACGTTGCTGCACGTTGCGGATGACCGGAATCGCCTCGATGTCCTCGACGGTTTGAGCACGCAATTGCGCGGTTTGCGCAAGGCCGCCATGCCGCAAGGTTGGGACGCGGTGGAAAACAAATTCGCTTCGAGCGTAAACGCTGATATCCGCGCGCAGGTGCAATCGCTTTCGCTCCTGTTCGGCAGCAGGAACGCGCTCGCGTCTCTTCGCAAAACGCTCATGGACGATTCCGCCGATGAAGGCGCGCGCCACACTGCGCTGACGTCGTTGCTCGCGGCACACGATCCCGAACTCGCGCCGCTTTTGCAGCAACTTCTGCGCAATCCCGGTTTGCAGGGCGCGGCCTTGCGCGGTCTCGCCGCGTATGACAATCCCAAAACGCCGCAAGCCATTCTTGCGATTTATCCGGGCCTCGACCCGGGCCAAAAGCGTGATGCGCTCAACACACTGGTTGCGCGCGTCGATTTCGCCAAGCCGTTGCTCGCTGCCGTCGCGCAAGGAAACATTCCCGCGAAAGATTTGACCGCGGATTTGGTGCGGCAGCTTCGCGGCCTCAAGGACAAGGAGATCGCAGGGCAAATCCTGAAGCTTTGGGGCGTTTCGCGCGACAGCAGCGCGCAGATGAAGGCGGACATCGAGCATTACAAACAGCTTTTCTGGGCTGGCGGTTCGGTGCAGGGCAATGCGTCTCGTGGTCGCGCCGTTTTCGCCAAAACCTGCCAGCAATGCCACACGCTTTTCGGAACCGGCGGCCATGTCGGGCCTGATTTGACCGGCTCGCAACGCGCCAATCTCGATTACATCGTCCTCAACATCGTGGACCCGAACGCAGTCATCCCGAACGATTATCGCGCCTCCATCCTTGAGATGAAAGACGGCCGCAGCATTACCGGCATCGTGACCAAGCAGGACGACAAGTCGCTCACGGTCGTCACCGCGAATGAAACGCTCGTGCTGCCGCGCAACGAAGTGGATTCGCAGACACTCAGTCCCAATTCCATGATGCCCGAAGGTTTGTTGCAACAACTCAGCGACCAGGAAGTGCGCGATTTGCTTTATTATCTTGGCCGACCCGGGCAGGTGCCGTTTCCGACCGTCAGCGAAGTCCCCGCTGATCCGGCGACATTTTTCGACGGCAAAGATTTGAAAAATTGGGACGGCGACACAAACCTTTGGCGCGTCGAGAACGGCGAAATTATCGGCAGCACCAGGACCGGTTTGAAACACAACGAATTTTTGAAGAGCCGGATGGCGCTCGATAATTTCCGGCTTATTCTCAAGATCAAGCTCACGCCCAACAAGGAGAACAGCGGCATTCAATTCCGCAGCGAACGTTTTGGCGATTACGAGATGCGCGGACCGCAGGCGGACGTGGGCCTCGGCTGGTGGGGCAAGCTTTACGAGGAAAATGGCCGCGCCATCCTTTCCAACAAACCCGGCGACCCTTACGTGAACGTGGACGACTGGAACACTTACGAAATCCTCGCTGTGGACAGCAAAGTCCGCACCGCGATCAACGGCCATCTCTGCGTCGATGTGGACGATCCAAAAATCGCGCGCAGCGGCATCACCGGCTTGCAGATGCATGCCGGCGGCCCTATGGAAGTGCGTTTCAAAGATTTCCAGCTCGAGCTTAATCCCAAGTTTGAGATGAAGACGGTAGAAAGTTTAAAAGCCGGTCAATAAGGTTTAAGGTAGGGAGCGCACGCCTCCCGCGTGCCCCGTTCGGCGTCTCGCCGAACGGAAAGGAGTTAAGAAGCGCCCGGCGAGACGCCGGGCGCGGCAACCGAGACGGTCGCGCCGCTCCCCAAACTGCTACTGTTGTTACATTCCTAGCCCGTCGGTGAAACGGAGCACTCCGTGCCGCTACTCCAATGCTCCAGCACCCCAATTCCCGTGCATCACGGCGCAAGCAAGCAGCGGAAGCCGTTGAACTCGGAAACTTGATTCCTCGGTGCATCGACGCGGGTGGAACTGAGCAGCGATTCCACGAAAACGGTGGTCCAGGAACTGCCGCGCAAGACGCGGATGTTTTCGTTGCCCATGTACGAGTCCCGGCACCATTGGCGGACGTTGCCGGCCATATCAAAAAGGCCATAGCGGTTCGGTTTGAAGCTACCCACGGGCGAGGTGAAATCGAAATCGTCGACGTCCAGCGCGCGGCCGAGATTTCCCGCGTTAAGTGGAGGAGGCCAGTCCCTGCCCCATGGAAAAATTCCCTCGATGCGTCCGTCCTTGTCGGCGGGCGTTTCGCCGGATTCGGGCCCGAGTCCAACGGCCGCGCTCCATTCGGCGTCCGTCGGAAGCCGATAAAGCTGGTAGCTGCTGAGTCTGCCTTCGGCGCGTTCCTTCTCGCTAAGCCAGGCGCAAAAAGCGGTGGCATCGTCCCACGAGACGTTCACGGCGGGATCATTTGCGGTCTGCGGGAAGAACGAGGGCTTCCACTGGCGGTGCGTGGCATCCACGAAGATGCGATAATCCTGCACGCGGGTATCAGTGGTCGCGAACAATACCGTCGTGCCAGGCACCGGGACGAAATGCTGGCCCAGCGAATTCACCCAATCACGGCCTGGTTCCGGCAAAACGGGCGCGGCGGGCTTGGGTGGCGCGTGCTCAATTGGAGGAAACGGCGGCCATGTGACGCTTTTTTGCGGTTCATTCGAGGCAGCAACTGAAAGTGCGACATTGGCGGGAGCGTTACTGACGGACCGGTCGTCCATGCCTGCAGATTTAAATGAGGCCAAAAGGCCAATGGTTAAAATGAGCCCTATGCCGCCGCCTCGAAGCGGTCGCATAAAGCTGAAACCTCGGCTCCGCCGCTCGTCGTGATACTTCCACTCAAGCATGACTCAATTATGCATCAGCTTCGCGCGATGGGAAAATCGGATTTCCAAGCGGCGGTCTAAAGTGCTTGAACTGTAGCCACAAAAAGTATTTGGACACATTTAGTTTTCGGGTGGAACAGGCGACCCCGCCTGTTCTGTCCGGCAACTTGCCGGACAGTTCTTCTTCACCCAGCCAAAACTAAATGAACAGGTCGGCAGGTTGCCGACCTGAACGGGCAAGTTGCCCGTTCCACCCGGAAATCATCCCATTCTCATCAAATCAAACGGCTACATTTTAATTTAATCAGCTCTAAAGCCCAAGCAATGCGCCGCAAGATGGCCAGTGCGTTGAAATCCGTTTCCGGGCACTTGGAAAGGCCGCGCGCGGACGGCGCTCAAACACCGCAATTTTGGAACCTGTAAGTTAAGCCGCTTCGTCCAACGTCCGCGCCCTGCAGTTCTTTGGCTTCATCAAAAAGCTGGACAGCCGGCTTTTCTGTGGGATAATGCAACCCGCTTGCGACCAAGGGCGCAACAAAGGACACCGCCATGTGTTCATGACGAACGGCGACTCATCCGCCGGAAGGAAGCGATTTTATCTGACATGGAGCATTCACGTCGCAAGTTGCTTGAGCCGAAAAAGCTAGGACGAGCAATCCGTTGCCCGCCCCGTAAGTACTTGAAAACCCGCTTAAAACCACTTAAACCCGCTTTAACCCGCCAAAAAGCACCCCCCTCCCCCCGGAAACATCGAACATCCAATATTAGGAGCGCGGACAGCTTGTTCACTGTAGCCTTGGCGGAGGTGAGCCTTGGCCGCGTGGATTCTGGTCGAACCAATCGGCTGCGAGAGGACAGCAGCGGAACGCGGGATTTCGAGCAGGTGTTGCAGCTCCGAGTTTGGAGTTCCGCCTTTAGGCGGTGCCTTGGAACGCTGGATTTTGACCAGGTGTTGCAACTGGTTGCAGTTTGTTGCACCTGGTTGCAGCTATCAGGAAAAAAAAATGGAACGGGGAGGCAGAAAACTGGTTTTTCGGGGACGAGGAACGTTTCACTTACCAGAGCGGTCTGCAGGGATTTTCACGCGTTCCGTTTCACCTTGTTTCACCTGGTTGCACTTACACCACGCTAAAACACGATAAACCACGCTATTTTAAAAAAATTTATTCGACAGTCAGCCGGACCTAAAATAATGAAACATCGAACGCCCAACAGTGGGAGCGCGGACAGCCTTGTCCGCGCAGTTTCACTCAACGCAGACGGCTTCACGCAGACGGGAAGGAATGGGTTATGAGAAATCATAGAACGATTTGGCTGCTTGCAACGTTACTGGCACTTGTCCTGTTGCCAGACCGTATTTACGCGGCGGACCAAGCCAGTCCCATTGATGCGTTAATAGCGGGCGAGAACGCGTTCGCCTTGGACCTTTACGGCCAGCTTAAAAGCGAGAACGGAAACCTGTTCTTTTCGCCCTACAGCATTTCGACCTGCATGGGCATGACGTATGCCGGAGCGCGCGGCACGACGGCCCGTGAAATGGCGCAGACTTTGCATTTCAATGCGGGACCGACGCAATTGGCCATCCCAATGGGCCAGTTGCGAAAGGACTTGAACAAAATCGGCCAGGAAAAGGGCATCGAATTGAACACTGCGAACGGACTTTGGGCGCAGGCTGGCGATGCCTTTTTGCCGGCGTTTTTGGAGATCGCCCAGCAACAATTCGGCGCGACCATCAATCAGGCGGATTTTCGTAAACATGCCGAGCCTACCCGCAAGGAAATCAATGGTTGGGTGAGCCACCAGACCAAGAACAAAATCAACGACCTTATCGCGCCCGGCATGCTCACTCCGGCAACGAGCCTGGTGCTGGTGAACGCGATTTTTTTCAAGGGCAAATGGGTGCATCAGTTCAATAAAACGAACACTGCCGACGCGCCGTTCACGCTGGAATCCGGCCAAAAAGCGCAGGCGAAAATGATGCATGTCGAAACAGGATTTGATTATGCAGAGATGGAAGATTTGCAGTTGCTGAAAATGGACTATGTCACTGGAAAACAAACCATTTCTCCCGCTGAAGCAGAAGAATGGGCGCCGCTATTCGACCGTATTTCCATGGTCGTCTTGCTGCCGAAGGAAGTGAATGGTTTGAAAAAACTGGAAAAGCAACTGAATGGAGGCGCATTGGACAACTGGCTTTCACAGGCCCACCCAGAAAAGGTGAAAGTGTTCTTCCCGGAATTCAAAATGACGTCTGAATTCAACCTTTCTCAAACTTTGGCTCGAATGGGCATGCCGATGGCCTTTACGCCCCAAGCCGATTTTTCCGGCATGAATGGCAAGCGTGACCTGTTCATTTCCGACGTGGTCCACAAGGCTTTTGTGGATGTGAACGAGGAAGGGACCGAAGCTGCCGCGGCGACGGGTGTAGTACATATGAGGGGCGTAGCCATGCGACCCCGCCCCACGCCAGTTTTTCGCGCCGACCATCCATTTATCTTCCTCATTCGCGACAACTTCTCCGGCGCAATTTTGTTCCTTGGCCGCGTGAATGATCCGACGAAATGAATATGAAGATTCTACACAGATTCGGAGCCGGCCGCAGAGGGAATCAGACCAGCAGAAGATGCAGACTATCCTCGGGATCTTGTGGATTGGGCGGAGAAGTAGGCTGAGATTGGAAGAATGCCAGTTTGGCCATTTCGGCGCGCTTGTTTTCCACGGCGAGGGCGCGTTTGAAACTGGCGGGCCTCTGCGGCGTTTTGCCTTGCGTCAGTGCTTCGCGAATGTTTTGGATGCGATGATTGAGCGCAGTCGTTTCGATGGCTTTGCCGTCGAACACAGGCGGGTGTTTGGATTTCTTGAAAAACGACTCGCGAGGAAGACTTGTTGCAGATATCGAAGCCAGACGCAGGCAAACGTACGCGAACAAAAAGAAACCAAAAAGTGTGAAATAGGCGGCCCAATCAAAGATGTTTTCGGCTTGGGCAAGCATGTCTATGCGATCCCTTTTTCAGCTTTGGTTTTCTGTAATATGGCACGTTTGCCCGACATTGCCAGTTTGGAAAATCAAGGCTTGCACTTACGCGCAGCTTTGTTATTTTCCACGGTTCGCCCCCGAAAAAACGGGGATGAAATGACGCAACTGATGAACTGATTTATGGCAACAGCAAACGATCTTCGCCGTGGAATGGCGATCAATTATAATGGCGATATCGCCGTGGTCCTCGACAGCCAGCACCGCACTCCCGGCAACCTGCGCGCGTTCGTGCAGGCGACCATTCGCAGCATCCGCACCGGCAAATCCTCCGACGTGCGCTTCAGCTCGACCGAAAAAATCGAGGTCGTGCCGATGATGACCCGGAAGATGGAATTCAGCTACAAAGACGGCGATGATTATGTTTTTTCGGACCCCGAAACTTACGAGACGGTGAACCTGGCGCCCGAAATCGTCGGGGACGCGAAGAATTACCTGGTGGAAAACGCTACGGTGACCGTGACGTTTGTGGAAGACAAGGCGGTTTCGATCGAGCTGCCTTCGAGCGTGGTGTTGACGGTGAAGGACGCGCCGGAAGGGATTCGCGGTGATTCCGCCAACAACGTGCAGAAGGCGGTCACCATGGAAACCGGCATCACCGTGCAGGCGCCGCTGTTCATCAAGACCGGCGAGAAGCTGAAGATTGACACACGCACCGGCAAGTACATGGAACGCGCGTGAGCGCGACAAAAAACGCCCAAGGCCGCATTTGCATCGCGACCCTGGGTGCTGTCGATTCACCGGCGTGGCTTATCCCGAAACTTCGATCTTGCGACGTTTCGCATTTTCGCGACGAGGCAGATGGAGTTTCAACACGCCTTGATCCATCTCGGCGCGGATTTTTGACGTGTCCACGTCCAGGCCCAGTTCAAAAGTGCGGCGATAATCCATGGACAACGGCGTCTCGCTGTACAGCAGTTCGCCTTCCGGCAAGTCCTGTTTGCGCCGGCCGATGATGGTCAACTCATTTCCTTCGACGGTCACTTCCAATCCTTGTTTCTCCACGCCGGGCATTTCGATTTCGAGGACATATTCATTCTCGCTGGCGGCGATGTTGGCCGGCGGCGCGACATAACCGCGCTGGCCGCGTTGCGGTTCCATCGGCATGGGACGTTGCTGGTTCTGTGTTTGTGCACTGCCATTCATAATTCGCTCCTTTCATTGCTCAGGAAACCTTCACTTCGATCTGTTTGCGTTTGGCTTCCTCGGCTTTGGGAATGGTCACCGTCAGCAAACCATCCTTGTATTGCGCCTGGATTTTACCGGTGTCCATCGCGGTGGGAAGTATCATGCTGCGCTGGAACCGTCCGAAATACCGTTCAGCACGGTAAGTGTCGCGGCCTTCCTTCACTTCCTGTTCGCGTTTCTTCTCGCCGGAAATGGTGAGCGTGTCTCCGGAAGCGGTCACTTCGATGTCTTCCTTCTTCATGCCGGGTAGCTCGGCGCGGACGACAAAGTTGTCCTTGTCCTCGTACAGGTCAACGGAAGGTGCCCAGCCTTCGTACATGCTGCTGCTGGTGGGCGAAAGGAAACCTTCCAAAGGCGAGCCGAAGAAGCGGTCAATCTCGTTGCGCAACCGGCTGAGTTGTTGAAAAGGCGACCAGAAGCCGGCCTGTTCCTGCGGGGCCAGGGCGCCCGCATTGCGATTGCGTCGCCGTTCGATTTTATCATTCATACGATTCTCTCCTTGCAATTTGCTTGGTTGATTGTGGCTTGGATAAACCGTTCACAGATGAAGCGAGACGGTTTACTCCTCTAACGCATAAATATAAAACATCCCGCCTTGTTTTCCAGTCACTCCGAAGGAAATGATCTTGCGAGCACGGATTCGTGGTGAGCCATAGAACGTCAAACCACGTAAAGGGTGCTAAACCTTCGCCTTGCTTTACATGCTTGTCAGCAGATCGGAATTGAGGTCAAATGGGCTGCTGTGAAGTTGAAACGCTGTTGTATTTTCTGCCTTTGCCTGATGGGAGGAATTTGGGCCGCATGCGCCGGTCCGCTGCTGGATTATCAGCGTTCGCTGATCGGCGGGACGCACGTCAGCCTGAGCCGGCAGTTCATCGTTCACGATGTTCCGCCGGGAACTTTGCCTTCGCCGTTTTTGCTGGACCAATCAAACCTTGTGGAATTGGACCCGACGTTGCTCACGGTTTCCTGCGAGCGCATCAAAAAATGCCTGCTGAAGGAGCTTGGAATGCGCGACGCGTGGATGGGAAAGATTTTCATTGGCCTCCATCCAGCTGGAATCAGCGAGGAACCAATCTCAGTGACTCCGGCGCGGTTTGGCGCGGAATGGGATTATGAGCTCGATATGCCCGACCACGTGGAACGCGCGCGGTTGGTTTCGGCCATTGTCGAGGTCCTTTTGCTGGAAATCGCCGACCGGGGCTCGGAACGCTCGACAGAAATTCCCACATGGCTCAGCCAGGGAATGTCGCGCGAAGTGATGTTCACCAGCGAAGAGGAACTTGTTCTCGAAAAACCGAACAAAATTGAAAATGGCCTGGATGTCAGCCGTCTCACCCGGACGAACGTGGTGGACAGTCCGCTATTGCAGGCGCATGCGGATTTGCTGGCAATGCCACCTTTGAAGATCGAGGAGCTGAGCTGGCCAAAGATGGGGCAATTCGACGGCGCGGCGGCGGAGCAATACCGGAGCAGTGCGCAGTTGCTCGTGCATGACCTGCTGCAACTGAATGACGGGCGCGAATGTTTGCGGGCGTTTCTTGGGGAATTGCCGCGGCATTTGAACTGGCAGATCGCGTTCCTGCGGGCGTTTCGTTCGCATTTCGGTACGCAACTTGAGTGGGAAAAATGGTGGGCGCTGCAATTGGTGCAGTTCACTGGGCGCGACCTCGCTCAGACATGGCAGCCGGCTGAAAGCTGGCAAAAGCTGGACGAAATCGTGCGGCCTTATGTGGACGTGCGCACCGAAGCGAGCGATCTGCCGACTCACACGCATGTCACTCTGCAGGCAATCATCCGCGACTGGGACGTCGTCCGGCAAACGCAGTTGTTGCAGGAGAAATCGCAGCAATTGCTTTTGCTGCGCCTGCATGTCTCGCAGAATCTGGTTTACCTCGTGGACGATTACCGACGAACACTGTATGACTACTTGAAAAAACGCGACAGTTCAGGCGTAAACCCCTACGGAAGAGCGCGTTCTTCGCCGATCCGGGACCAGCTTGCCAAGGAAACCATCCACACATTGGATGTCTTGGAAGAACGCCGGCAACAACTGCGGCCAAACCCGCAAATTCCTCCAACCATTACCGCCAAGACCGCGTCAAACAATTGAAAATCAGCTACTTGGAAAAAAATTTGAAATTTTTCCCGGTTCCTTGACACACACTTGCGTGAACTTATAGTTCGTAAACGATGTCAATCATCTTTTCGGAAGCGGGTCACGGGACAAAAGGCCAAACCACCAATTTGAACCACTTGAAAGAATTCCATTCCTCTGGTCGCGGTTTTTGGAGCGACGTTCCGGACGTAGAATGGAACGACTGGAAGTGGCAACTCAAAAACCGCATCACATCCCTCGAGCAACTGCAGAAATTGATGCCCATGCTCACACCGCAGGAACGGGCCGGGACAATCCTGGCCAATTCCAAGCTGGCGCTGGCAATAACACCGTATTTTTTCAATCTAATTGACCCCACAGACGAGAATTGTCCAATTCGCTGGCAGGTGATTCCGCGCATTGAGGAGACGAACACCGCGTCTTGGGAAATGACCGACCCGTGCGGTGAAGATTCGCATTCACCGATCCCCGGTCTTGTGCATCGGTACCCCGACCGCGTGCTGTTCCTTGTCACCGACCGCTGCGCGTCGTATTGCCGTTATTGCACACGCTCACGGCTGGTCAGCAATGCAAGCGGTTACGATTTTCATCCCGAGTTTGAGAAGCAGATCGATTACATCCGCCGGAACACTTCGGTGAGGGATGTTTTGTTGAGCGGCGGTGATCCGTTGCTGTTCAGCGATGAAAAATTGGAATATTTGCTGAGCCGGTTGCGAGAGATTCCGCATGTCGAATTTTTGCGCATTGGCTCACGCATCCCTATCTTTTTGCCGCAGCGGATCACGCCCGAGCTTTGCGCGATGCTCAAAAAATTTCATCCTTTGTTCATGAGCATCCACAGCAATCATCCGCGCGAACTCACGACGGAAGTGCGTGAAGCGCTGGGCCGATTGGCGGATGCCGGCATCCCGCTTGGCAATCAATCGGTGCTGTTGCGCAACGTGAACGACGACGTCACGGTCATGCGCGCCTTGATGCAAAAGCTGCTGATGTGCCGCGTGAAACCGTATTATCTGTATCAGTGCGATTTAATCGCCGGCTCGGCGCACTTGCGCGCGAGCGTGCGCAAGGGTTTGGAAATCATGGAAGGATTGCGCGGCCACACGACGGGTTATGCCGTGCCGCAGTACGTCATAGACGCGCCCGGCGGTGGCGGCAAAGTGCCCATCAACCCGGATTACGTGCTCAGCCGCAACAACGACCGCGTCATCATCCGCAATTTCGAAGGCAAGATTTTCGAATATCCCGAAGCGGCGGATGGAACGCCGCTGGTTAAGGCGCCGCGGGAAATTGAAGAGCCGGATTGCGTTAACTGCTAAATTACGCGGGCTTCACTGGACTGGAAAAATCGTTGCTACCAAGGCAATTCAAGAAATTTCGTTGCCGCCAAGGTGACGAGCGAATCGGCAAAAACCCCCGCCTCCTTACGTCGGCGGCCACGGTTTTTCCTGGAAAAGTTCCAAAGCTTCCGATCATCGGGCTTTACCAGCGAATGGGAACCGGAGCTGGTCATGTTCCAGATATACTGATAAATTGTGCTTGACAGAATCCAAGGCGCTGCTATTCTCCTCATCGTGAAGAGGAAGTCCACCCCTCCGTTGAATCACGGCGGACGCGTGAGCGTTTATCGTTCGCGCTGTTCTTTGACATACCAGCGCAGAGCGCTGGGTTTCGTAGTTCCGCCACGTGGAACATGGTGAAGGTTCCGGGGGGAACTGGCGAAGGCTTTGCCGCCTGGGTGCGCTTTGCCTTGGTGGTTGATATGCCTTCCCAGTTTCTCGCGGGGAAGCTGAAAACTTGCGTTTTTCAGCTACGGACAGCGGACGCGCTGCAGCGCCTCCCAACAGTGAGCCAGTTAAAAGTTGTAAGTTGTTGAAATTCCGCAAAATTTCATAAAGTTGCAAAAAATCCCGCGCAAAATACCCCCCTCCCCCCCATGGGGAAAGTTCAAGGTTAAAGCCTGCCAGATGACGAACTGAATCAGCAAAAAAGACCACGGCCAATTCCTTGTCACCCCCTTTTACCGCGTAAACAACTCGTTTGAATTCTGCGTCGATGGCAAGGGTCTTGGTGTCCCTTCAGTAAGCAATTTGCCCAGCGATGTTTCGCGCTTGACCAGGTGTGGCGCTGCGTTCGAGGTCCGCAAGGATGCTGCCGCGAACACCAGCGAAAAAAGTTTACTCTCCAAGTCATTGAAGTTGAGCGGATCGTCACAACTCAAGCCTCGCAAAAAACAAGCTTTTCGTATGCAGACTCGGCAAACTTTTTCTTCTTCACATTCCTCGCTGTGATTAGACTTGCAGAAATGGCGCGAGAAACTTCACAAACCAAAGCGGCCCGTCTGGCAAAAATCATTTCCGCGCTGAAGCGGACTTATCCCGAGGCCCATTGCGAATTGAATTATCGTAACCCACTCGAATTGCTCATCGCCACCATCCTTTCTGCGCAATGCAATGACAAGCAGGTGAACATCGTCACGGAACCGTTGTTCAACAAATATCGCACGGCAGCGGATTACGCCAATGCAAACCCCGCCGAAATCGAGCAGGAAATCAAGCGCATCGGACTCTTTCGCAACAAGGCGAAGAACATCCAAGCCGCTTGCCGCAAATTGGTTGAGCTGCACGGTGGAAAAGTGCCGGATTCAATGGAAGAATTGATCGAGCTTCCAGGTGTGGGACGCAAAACCGCGAATGTAGTCCTCGGGAACGCATTCAACATCGATTGCGGAATCGTGGTGGACACGCATGTGGCGCGCCTCTCAATGCGGCTCGGGTTGACGGTCGAGAAAGCGCCGGAAAAAATCGAGCAGGTGTTGATGTCGCTGGTGCCGCGAAACGATTGGTGTTTGTTCAGCCATCTTTTGATCTGGCACGGACGCCGCCGTTGTTATGCCCGCAGTCCCGATTGTGTCGATTGTGAAGTCTTGAAACTGTGCCCAAGGATTGGGTTGCCGAAGCTCGTTTCCAATTAAAGTGAAAGGCAACTTGAGCATGAACAGAGCCTCCTCACGTCGGCTCCTACATGTAACGATGTAACGTTGCAACCTCGTAGCCAATTCCGGCCTACTACCCTACGCACTCCTCAAATCCTTTCCGTATCTTCGTTTCATCCAATTCGCGGCCGATGAACACAAGCTGGCTTTTGCGTTTTTCATTCGCATTCCAAAATCGGTCCGGGGTGGAATCAAACATCATCTGCACG
>Ga0070739_10005752_pt1 | contig 13976 bp, 9 predicted proteins | sample Coa_R1_7_FD_66445 | JGI IMG/M metagenome (GOLD analysis project Ga0070739, IMG submission 66445) | Surface soil microbial communities from Centralia Pennsylvania, which are recovering from an underground coalmine fire - Coalmine... | ecosystem: Environmental > Terrestrial > Soil > Unclassified ... | reverse complement strand
CGCCCCGGCGCCGACACAGCGGAGGCGCGAGCGAATCGTGAGAATGTGGCGAAAATCGCGCTGGCGGAGGGAACGGAGGCCATTGCGAATATGCAGTTGCCCCGCTTGATTTCAGAATATACGCGCCAGCACGAGCCGCAGGTGGAGACACGCTTGCGCCAGATGATTAACGAGGCCACGCCACAGGGCATCGCCGCCGCCTCGCGCGGGATGGCGCTGCGCCTCGACTCAACTGATTTGCTGGCGGGCATTCAGGTGCCAACGCTGGTCATCGTGGGCGAGCAGGATGCGCTGACTCCGCCGGACGTGGCGCGGGCATACGCGCAGCAGATTCCCAACGCGCAACTGGTGGTCATTCCACACGCCGGTCATATCTCCAACATGGAGCAGCCGGAGGCGTTTCTGCTTGCCGTGCGCGGCTTTTTGCACAACTGGTATTCTCCCTGAGAAAGGCAGGAGAATGGCTGTCTGACCCGGATTTCCTACTTCTTGCAGGTGATAGTGCCAGGAATGTTCTAAAGGTAAAAGTTCTGGTATAATAGAAGCAGAGCAATAACGGGCGGAGCCAGGAAATACAGGCGGGAGCAAATGATGCTATGGTAGTGGGTGGGAAGCAAGCTGTGAGTCTTGTGAGGAGAGACGAGGCAAATAGAGGGGATCGAGCATGAACCAGGGAAAGAAGCAACTGAACGGGCATCAGCCAATTGTGCTGGTGGTGGATGACAACCCCGCTATTCGCGATATGGTTTCCTGGGCGCTTGAGCTGGATGGCTACGAGTCGGCTGAAGCGGCTGAAGGTCAGGAGGCGCTGGCGTGGATGGATAACGCGGCCCGCGAAGGCAAGTATCCCAACGTTATCCTGCTCGACCTTGCCATGCCCGGTATGGATGGTCGCGCCTTTCTGGAACGCCTGCGCTCTCAATGGGAGCCATCTCATCCGTCGCCCCAGATCGTTGTCATTACCGCAGGTACCGGCGGCCCCGATGCCGAGTCACTGGGTGTCGAGCAGGTTATCGTCAAACCCTTCCACGTCCGCGACCTGCTCGACGTCGTGCGCAGACTGACGCGCCCATCATAACCTCAGCCCTGGATGGAGGGTCGGGAAAGGGCCTGGTCTCTGCGTCTACCTCGCCACCACAAACTGCATGCTGCCTACCTGCTTAATCATCCCTTTCAGTTCCATCATCGTCAATGTGCTGGTCACGGTCATGGTGGGAAGGCCGGATTCGCGGATCAGTTCGTCGATGTGGCGGGGTTCGTGGTTGAGGAGGGCGAGGAGGGCGCGCTCTTCGTCGTTATCGGGCAGTATGGCCTGCATCTCGATCTGCTGCGGAATCATGAAGAGGTTGAGGTCGGTGAGGATATCGCTGACGCCCATCACCGGTCGCGCCCCGTCCTGGATGATTTTGTTGACGCCTGTGCTTTTCGTGGAGAAGATATTGCCCGGCACGGCGAAGACATCGCGCCCCTGCTCGAGGGCAAATTTGACGGTGATGAGCGCGCCGCTTTTCTCCGGCGCTTCCGTGACGAGAACGCCCAGCGAGAGGCCGGAGATGATGCGGTTGCGCGTCGGGAAATAACGGCTCTCTGGCTTCACGCCCAGCGGAAACTCGGTGATGAGCGCGCCCTGCCCGGACTCCACAATGCGCTTTGCCAGACGGTGGTTATCCGCCGGGTAGATGATATCCAGGCCACAGGCCATGACGGCCAGCGTGCGGCCACCAGCATCCAGCGCGGCTTTGTGGGCGATGGTGTCGATGCCCAGCGCCAGCCCGCTCACGATGGTCACATTGTGCGCGGCCAGTTCCCTGGCAAATTGCTCTGTCACCTGCCGCCCGTACTGGCTCGCGTTGCGCGTCCCCACGATGGCGATGGAGAACTGATCGGCCTCGGTCAGCCTGCCCGCCACGTACAACACGGGCGGCGCGTAATCAATCGCTTTGAGCAGTGGGGGATAGTTCTTATCTTTCCAGGTAATCACCGTAGCGCGCAGCTTCTCCAGACGTTCCAGTTCGCGTTGTGGCACGATATCTTTGCGCTGCCTGAGAAAGCTGTCTATCGTTCTCTGGTCGATCCCGGCCTGCGCCAGAGTCGCGCTATCGGCATTCCAGGCTGCTACGACATCATCCTGAAAGAAGGCCAGCAACTGCTTGAAGCGTTTCGGCCCGATGCCCAGCACGCGGCTGAAGGCGATCCAGTATGCCAGATCGTCCAGCGGCAGCGCGCCAGATGGATAATAGCGCGCAGACGAGTCGAAGACGGTCATGGAATATACTCCCTTTATTTATTCCTGCGGAGCCTGCCTGCGCGGCTGCTGCCCCTGATACTCCTGCCCCGGCACGTAGGGAGACTGCTGTATGGGAGCCTGCCCATTATAACTGTTGCCGTTTCCATTCATATAGCCATTGCTATTGTTCGCGTTTCCACGAAATTCTGGATAGTCGGGCCACTGTTGTGGCGGCATGTATGGCGGGCCGAAAGGCGGCTGGTGTGGTGGGCCAGAAGGCAGGTGCGCGGGGAGAGAAATCGGCCAGGATGATGATGGCGAGGCCTGCTGCCGGTTTGCCATAATGATTTGCTCCGCTGCCTGCACCGCCAGCGCCTTTTGTCGGCTGCGCCTCTGATAGATGAAGATGAAGGCGATGGCGAGGAGCGGAATCAGGATCAGCAGGACACCGGCGAAGATGAGCAGAGGGGAACTGTTGTCATTAATGGTGACCTGCACGGGATGAGGTGGCGCCGTTGGCTGAGGCGTCGGCGTCAGTTCATCGGGTGGCAGCGTTGGCGGCTGGTGCAGGTACAGATGCCACTGGTTCTCCAGATGATCCTGGTCCATGCCGATTGACAGTTTCAGATCGGTATCGAAGTCGTTGCTCGGATTGCTCATCTCCTGAATAAGCTTCGCCATTTTCGGTTGCCCGAAGGTGCTGTACATGTAGTTGATCAGGTTCCAGCTTTCCGCATAGGCCAGATATGCCTGGTCGCCATTAGCGGGGAAACTGAGTGAAATGGAATTGAGGGGCAGCAGCGATTGGGTCTTGAGCGCGTCTTGCAGCGTACTGTTCATGGCCGACTCGTGGTACTGCTGGTTGTAGACGGCCAACCCCTCATCGAACCATGTGGGTACGCTCTCCCCGTTGCCGATCAACTGATGAAAGACGAGATGGGTTAATTCGTGGGGCATGTCGCGTACCAGCGTTAGATCGCCGCTATCGATGACGACGATCTCGGCCTCATAGAGTGAGGGCATGGCGATGCCGCCGACCCATTCGTAGGTATTGGGCGAGAGCGAGCCGTGGAAATCCTCATCGGTCTGGTACACCCACAGGTTGATGGAGTGCTTCAAGCCGCCGCCAAGTGTGTGGCCGATGCGCGTGATATCGCCGCTGGCCTGCCTGAGAACAGCTTGCCCGAAATCCAGCGATCGGTTATACCAGTTAACCTGCAACTTGCCGCTGCTCAGATGCTGCCAGGGGAAGCGCGTATCGACCGTGTGGAATTGCTGCTGGCTGCCCGTGAAAGAATAGCCCGCGCTATCGGAGAGAACCCAGGAATAGGAGACGGGGGTGCCGGGCGGCACAAAGTTGTCGCCGGTCGTCTTCTCCACCCAGGTAGCAGAAATGGTATGTCCCGGCATGATCGATACCACATGCTGGGCCGATGTTCCTGTGCTGTCAGGCCCATATTGAATGTAGATGATGGCCTTGTTGATGATGGCGCTGCTATCCTGCGCGCTCATCTGAAAATCAATTGATTGCGGAAAATGGACCGTATCCGTCTCCGACGTGATCGTGATAGCATGAGCGGTAGATGAGGCTGCAAATGCTGGCATAGAGAAAACGACAGGCGCGAACATGGCGACAAGCAGCCAGCACAGCAAACGCAATAGTGATATCCGGGCGCGGCGCGCGAACATGCGATGACCCCTCCCTTGAGCTTATCCAGATTATGCCCCTATTGTACATGACTTAGCAAGCATCTTCAAATGTTTCGATAAACAATAGACAAGTTGGCTAGTGGGGCGCGGTGCGGTGGCCGAAAAAGGCTACCCTGTTAATGCCGCTTCTCTCATCCGTTGAGAAGAAATGAGCCGAACAGTAAAGCGGATAGCGGGGTGTTGGGAAGTGGTCGCAACGGCTCCACCTTTTCCCGGAGAACGCAAACTGGCAAATTCGCTCGTTCTTTCTGAAAGAAGAACACTATAGCAGCGTCATTTGATGCCAGACAGAGAGGGAACCGCGTGGCTCCTGATGTTATGAAGGATGACGGAGAGTATGGATAACAATACCTGGAATCAACAACCCTACGGGCCGGATGGCTCTCCTGCTAACGGTTATGGCAATGGGAACGGCTACGCGCCTGGCAATAACGGACATGCACGCTCAGGCAGCCTGCTGCGGGACTACCGCCAGCAACAATCTCAGCATGGCATGCAGCAGTATGTGCCGCCCTCGACGCCAGCTTCTCAGGGATTACCTCCCCCGTACTCCTCGGTTCCCGCGCAGCAATCGCCACTACAGCCCATGTCACCGCTCCAGGCACCTGTGCAGCCGCCCGCCGAACTCTCGCCGCGTGGCTGGCCGCCCTCGCAGGGCTATCCTTCCCCACCGAGGCCGCAGGGATTTTTCGCCAGTACCATGCAGATGGTGCGCAGCTGGTCGGGCAAGATCATGGCGGTTCGCCAGGCGCCGCCTCCCGTGCCGGAGCCGCTGGTGATCTATCATCCTTCAATGCCTGAGCAGCCGACGAGGGCAAAACCCTGGAAGCGTTCGCGTACTGTACGCATTGCCATGCGCATGAAGCATCGCCGCGCTCGCTGGCAGCGCAGCCAACCCAACGCGAAGAAGATTGCCGTAGGTATCCTGATCGCCTTTTGCCTTCTGCTCGTCGTCTCGCTCTCATCGGGCAGCGCCTACGCCTATGGCTACTATCAGAGCCAGTTGCCGCGCCTGCAGGGGCTGGCAAACCAGCAGACCGAGCAGACCACGCGCATCTATGATCGCAACAGCGTCCTGCTCTATGAAGCCTACGCCGCCGGTGGGCGCAGCACACCTGTTACCTACAAATACATTCCACAGGTCATGCAGGACGCGATGATCGCCGCCGAAGACCACACCTTCTGGACCAACTCCGGCATCGACCCGCAGGGTATCCTGCGCGCCGCCACCGAATACGCCTCGTCCGGCTCCGTGCAAAGCGGCGGCAGCACCATCACGCAGCAGGTCGTCAAAAACATGACCCACGACACGGATGTCTCGCTCAGCCGTAAAATTCCCGAAGCGGCGCTGGCCATCGGCATGACGCAGCAGTACCCGAAGTGGAAAATTCTGGAAATGTATTTCAACATTGCCCCCTTCGGCGCGCAGGATATCGGCGTCGAGGCCGCAGCCCGCGATTTCTTCGGCTTGCAGCCGCGCTGCGATAAAAATTTCAACTGCATTCCCGCTATTTACTACCTGGGCTACAACAGCAAAGGGCAGTATGATCCCCTGCTGGCGCTGGCCCGCGCTTCGCTGCTGGCCGGCATGCCGCAGAACCCGCCTGGCTACGACCCCACCATCAGCCCGACCAACAAGCAAAACGCCCTGGCGCGCCAGGACTACGTACTGAACCAGATGCTGGCTATGGGCATGCAGGTGCAGGGCCTGGGGCCAATCACCCCTGCTATCATCCAGCAGGCCGAGGCGCTCACCGCAAAAATGCCCTTCAAACCCTACCAGCACAACATCAAAGACCCGCACTTCGTTTACTGGGTCATCCAGCAACTGGAAACCGCCCTCGGCGGCGGCGACCCGCAGAAAGGCGTCCAGGCCTTCGTCGCCGGTGGCTTCAACATCCGCACCACCATCGACTCCAACCTGGAAGCCTATGTCGAACATGCGGTGTATCGCCACCTTTATGAGCCAGAATACCAGCCTTTTGTCGGTGATAATGGCCCTCTCGCTACTCTCCATAATGTCAAAGACTCCGCTGTCGTGGTGATGAACGCAAAGACGGGCGAAATCCTGGCTATGGACGGTAGCGCCAACTTCAATGATACTTCACCGCAGGTCGCCGGGAATGTGAACGCGGCCCTTGCCCCCCGTCAGCCCGGTTCATCGTTCAAACCCGTTGTCTACACCACCGCCTTCGATATGGGCTGGTATCCCGGTCTGGTAGTGCCGGATAGGCTTACATACTTCCCCATTAATGGGTACCAGGACCCCAATGGCAACCTTCAGGCTTCAACGTATCATCCGACTGATTACGGCGCAACCTACCACAATATGAGTTCTACTATTCGCCTTGATCTGCAAAACTCATTCAACGTGCCGGCAATCAAGGCCTTTGAGTATGCCGGTATGGATAACGTGGTGAACATGGCCCGCCGCTTCGGCATTACCGCCATCGATGACGATGTCGCTCAATACAATCAGATTCACCACACCCACAATACTATTGCTCAAGTCTTTGGCCCTTCGATGGCCCTCGGCACGGCTGGCATTCCCCTGATCCAGATGGTTGGAGCCTACCAGGTCTTCGCCAACCAGGGCAGACGTATCCCGCCCGTCGGCATTCTGGATATCTGGGATAATTATGGACACCATATCTACCATTACGATACAACCCACCCGCCGAGCTTCCCGGTCATTAGCCCCCAACTTGCCTTCTTGATGACTTCTATTCTCGATGATGAGCAGTCTCGTGCGCTTGAGTTTGAGAACGATCATGTTCTCTCCATGTGGGACTGGCAGGCCGTTGATGGGCAGATTCACCAGGTCGCGGCTAAGACGGGTACAACGGATAATTTCCAGGATAACTGGACAATCGGGTATACGCCCGATGTGGTGGTTGGCGTCTGGTCCGGGAATGCCGATGGAGAGTTCTTTAAAGGGAATGTTGTTGGTATCACCGGCGCCGCTCCCATCTGGCACGATGTAATGGAGCATGTCATGGGACGGCACGACCCCGGCCTGAATGCTCCCTACTTCAACTTCCATTTCAAAGATAATACATTTCCTCAGCCAGCCGGTGTAGTGCAACAGTCAACCTCGTCCGTTACCGGCCTTATGGGTAGCGGTACCTATGACTGGATGCTCACTACCGATGTCCCGCAGCAGACTGGCCTGCCGCCCGCTACAAATGGGAATGGCAATGGGAACACGAAAGGGCCTGGCAATAACAATGGGACGCCGTGATGGCCACTAAGGGTATCTCCTTGCCTGTGTCGGCATCTGTGGAATATCATGTCGCCCATATTGGGCGAGCGGGTCACAACGTGAGGCTACAGGAAGCCGTATTGAGTGATTAAACACGGATTCAGCGCACGAGAAATGGCCGCTACCTGTTTCCAGATAAGGAAACGGCCTCTGCGTAAGCGCACGCAGTGCCAGCAAAAGCGAAGGCAAACTTCACAAAGATGGAATAGACAGGCAGTCCTTTTTCCCAGATAATTGGAGACAAGGAATCAGGCGGGAGCGTCAGGAGAAGACGGCCTGGCTAAGGCAGGCCGCAGACTCTCCCGCGGGGCAGCACCAGGCAGGTCGAGGACCTCCTCTCAAGAGAAAACGCCATAGCAGCCAGCGACAGAGAGGAGCGCCGACGCAGAGCCCAGTTTGCGCTGCCGCTGTCGGCGCAGCCGACGAATGGCCACCGAAGCCAGCCGCTCTCCCGCCTGCAAACGATAGACTTGCGCCGTATTGAAGGCCAAACAGGTCAAAGTTGTGCGCCCCAGCGCCGCCGCAAAATCGCGTCCCCGCCGCTGCTTCTCGAGCCCCCCGCCCTCTTTGAGTTCCCGAAAGCCATCATCCTCAATGTGCCAGGGCGGACCAAACGCCTGCAAGTTTGTCGTGTCGATGCCATGCCATCTTCTTCCTCCTCTATGAGAACTTCCCTTCTAATTTATCACCTCCTCCCAGTTATCTCCAATTATCTAATGCCAGGCTGTGAAACTTGACAAATCGCCATAATGCGCGTATATTCCTACTCAAAGAGTATGCAGTCGTGCTACAACATTTACACGCGGCTGTATTGAGTGACAGGAAAGAGAATGACGACAATCATGCAGGGTAAGCAGCGCATCTCTATGTCTATGCTTACCGGTATGCCCATGGCATACCGGCAATTGTCGCTGCTCTCCCGATATCAAGCGGTATAAGCACATTGGAGCTGACTCAGGGGCGCGGGCGACAGACCTGCGCCCCTTTCTTTTTACCCGCCGGACGATTCTCATGGCGCGCTTTTTTTGACAGAACAGAATTGAGGTGAAACATGGCAAACACAAATTCGCATACTCAGGAGGAAGAGACTCCTGAAGGCAAACCCTATTACATCACGACCGCCATCGACTATCCCAACGCGGAACCGCACATCGGCCATTCTTTAGAGAAGGTCGCCGCCGACGTGGTGGCCCGCTATCACCGCTTGCAGGGGCAGGAAACCTTCTTCAGCATGGGGGTAGACGAGAACAGCCAGCACGTAGTGCGAGCCGCCAGCGAACATGGCGTTCCGCCGGTGGAGTGGATCGACCGCATGGACAAAGCCTTCCGGCTCGCCTGGAGCAAGCTAAACATCTCGTATGATTACTGGATTCGCACGCGCTCGGAAGAGCATTTTCGCGCCTCACAGGAGATGTTCCGACGGGCGCAGGAGCGCGGCGACATCTACAAATCCACCTATGCCGGCTGGTACTGTCCGAACGACAACACCTTCTATACTGAGGAGGAACTGGTCAACGGCAGGTGTCCGAACCACCCCTCAATTGTGCCGGAGTGGGTCGAGGAGGAAAATTACTTTTTTGCCCTCTCGAAGTACAGCGATCGCCTGCTGGCGCACATCACCGCGTACCCGGAGTTTATCGTGCCGGCCAGCCGACGCGCCGAGGTGCTGGGCATGCTGCGCCAGGGGTTGCGCGACTTCTCCGTCTCGCGCCTTGTGCGTCCCGGTGCGCAGCACTGGGGCGTCCCCGTGCCGGGCGATGAGCAGCACGTCCTCTACGTCTGGTTCGACGCCCTGACCAACTACGTCACCGCCGTCGGCTTCCCGGATAATATGGAGCAGTTCGCGCATTACTGGCCTGCCAGCGCGCACGTCATCGGCAAGGACATCACGCGCTTCCACTGCCTTTACTGGCCCGCCATGCTTATGTCCGCCGGGCTGCCCCTGCCGGAGCAGGTAGCAGTGCATGGTTTCATGACGCTCGAAGGGCAGCGCATCTCCAAAACAACGGGCAATATTATCGACCCCGTCGCCCTCGTCGACGAGTTCGGCGCCGACGCCGTGCGCTATTACCTGACGCGCAACCTGTCCTTTGCCTCCGACGGCGATTTTTCGCGGGCCGGACTCGTGCGCCACTACAACGATGAACTCGCCAATGACCTGGGAAACCTGCTCAACCGTGTCGTCTCGATGGTCAAACGCTATTGCGGCGGCGCCGTCCCCGCGTCAGGAGCGGCAGGCCCCTTAGAGGAAGAGATGCAACAACTCGCGGCAGAGACGCGCCGACGGGCGGCGGAGGCCATCGAAGCCTGGGATCTCGGCGCCGGGCTCGGCGCCATCTGGTCCTTCGTGCGCCGCACCAACCAGTACATCGAGCAGAACGAACCCTGGAAACTGGCCGGTCAGCCAGAGCAAGCAGAACGGCTGAACACCGTCCTGCACACGGCGGCGGAAGCCTTGCGCCTGCAAGCCATCCTGCTCGCTCCCTACATCCCCACCAGCGCCGACCGCATTCTCGCCCAGCTCGGCCTGGAACCCGTTAGCTTCGGCGCGTGGGTAGGACGCGGCACGTGGGGCAGCGAGCCGCTAACACGGGTTGTGGGCGGGAAGCTGCTGTTCCCGCGCATTGAACAGGCGGAATAATCGGGGGCGTAAAGGTATAGAGGACTGATCCAGAAACACACGCCCAGAAACCTTGACAGATCGCAACATTTCCGGTTATGCTTCTTGCAAGCAGTTTATCAGTGAGCATACTTACATCGAAAGATAAGAGGATAACGACCGTGCAGTGTAATGGTGTCTCATTTGTACACATTACCCTTACCTCCGAATACTACATGCCCGTGGTGGCATGCAGCCGGTCGTCGCTGTCCTCTTCTCGATGCACGCTTACTTGAGCGATTATCAAATCCCGTAGAAGCATCCGTTGGGGGCGCAGGCGACAGACCTGCGCCCCCAACTTTTTTGTATTGATCTTGTTTGTGCAAATTGGTGAGTTCCAGCAGTTCGGAGGAGGAAAACGATGGCAATAGTCGAGGTTGAAGCGTTACGGAAGACGTTTAGAAGTCGGCAGCGCGGGGCGGGGCTGGTCAATAGCCTGCGCTCGTTTGTCGCGCCGCGCTATCGCGAACGCGAGGCTGTGAAGGGCATTAGCTTTGCACTGGAGCCGGGCGAGGTGCTGGCCTTTATTGGTCCCAACGGCGCGGGCAAGTCCACCACCATCAAGATGCTCACCGGAATCCTCTATCCTACGGCTGGCAGGGTGCAGGTACTGGGCCTCACGCCCTGGCGGCAGCGGCGCGCGCTGGCCTATCATATCGCCAGCGTCTACGGGCAGAAGTCGCAGTTGTGGTATCATTTGCCGCCTCAGGACACGTTTGATCTACTGGCGCGCATCTACGAACTGGATATGGCGGAGTATCGCAAGCGCCGCGCCTTCCTGGTCGATGTCTTCGATATCGGCGAATATATGTCCACGCCCGCGCGCAAACTGAGCCTCGGCGAGCGCATGCGCTGCGAGCTGGCGGCGGCCCTGCTGCACAAACCCGCGATTGTCTTTCTGGACGAGCCAACCATTGGCCTGGACGTGATCGCGCGCCAGCGTATCCGCGACCTGATAGGCCAGCTCAACACGGAGGAGGGCCTGACTGTCTTCCTGACCTCGCACGACGCGGGTGACATCGAGCAGGTCTGCCGCCGCGCCATCGTCATCAATCACGGCGAGATTATCCTGGACGCGCCCGTTTCGCGGCTCAAACGCGACTACCTGAAGGCGAAGACGGTTGACCTGCTGCTGGAAGGCTCGGCGGAGTCGCTGCTGAAAATGGATAGCGAGAGCGAGCAGCCGCGCCTGAGCGTGCGCGCGCCCTCATCCATCCACGAAGAGATCGTGGAGACGCCGGGCGTGCGCGTCCTCAAGGCAAAGGGACACGGCCTGAAGCTGGAGGTCGATACCGCGCAAACGCCGCTGGAGCCGATCATCGCCGCCATCATGCAGCACTCGCACATACTCGACATGACCATCGCCGACCCGCCGATGGAGGAGATCATCGCCGCCATTTACAGTGAGGAAGGCAAGTCAAGGCAAGGGGAGCAAGAGCAGGTAGTGCAAGAACCGGAGAACATTGAGGAGGTGGCGTCATGATTTCAATCCCAAACGGGAGGTCAGGAAAGGGTCCAGTCCTTGCTGCTTCTCTCTGGCGGAAGTATACCATTAGATCCGAAAAGATCAAGTGCAAAGGTGCTACCACGCTGGCCGACAGCAAAATCGGCAAAAGGAGCGAATAGATGGATACAACACTGGCGCGTTTGCGCCCCCGGCGCAGCGTATGGCAGCGAGCAGGCTCAGGGCTGCAAAAGTACATGGCCGTGCTGCGCGTGAGCGCGGCTAACAACCTGGCTTACATGATGGAGGTCTTTTTCCGCGCGCTGCTGCTGGTCGTGCTGGTCTTCATCCTGGCGCAGTTGTGGAAGACGACCTTCTCGGCGCGGGGCGCGCACATCCTGAGCGGCTTCAGCATAGGCGATATGATCTGGTATCTGGCGGCTGCCGAGACGATTGCCATGTCCATGCCTGCGCTCACCCGACGTATCGATATGGAGGTGCGTTCGGGCCAGCTTGCCTACCTGCTGGGGCGGCCCTGCAACTACGTCCTCTACAATTTCGCGCAATACCTGGGCGAGCGTGTCGTGCGCATCGCCATCAACGGCGCGGTCGCGGCTGCCCTGGCTTTTGTGATTGCTGGCTTGCCGCATTTCACCTGGCAGGGCTTTCTGGCGTGGCCGCTGCTGGCCTTCCTGGCTGTCTGCATCGATTTCACCGCCTACTTCAGCATCGGCCTGCTGGCCTTCTGGTCGGAGGAGACGCAATCGTTCTCGCTGATCTTCAGCCGCTTGACGCTGGTGCTGGGCGGCGTGCTGGCCCCGCTGGACATCTTCCCGCAGCCGTTGCGCAACATCGCGCAGGCGTTGCCCTTTAGCACCATTCTCTACGGCCCGGCGCGCACGCTGGTGCATTTTGACGCGGGCTACCTCGGCTTCCTGCTGGTGCAGCAGGCTCTCACGCTGCTCGGGGGAACACTGATTCTGATGGCGATTTACTCGATAGCCATCCGGCGCGTCAACATCAATGGAGGCTGAGCATATGAACATCATCAAAGCAGTTGTCAGCACGCTGCGTTTCGTCAGGGCATACCTGGCCGCGAACGTGCAGGCGGCGATGGAGTATCGCGCGGCGTTCTGGGTGCAGATCTTCGCGATGGTGGCCAACGATAGCCTCTGGCTGTTCTTCTGGTGGAACTACTTTCTGCGCTTCCCGCTGACGCACGGCTGGCAGAACACCGATATCGTCATTCTCTGGGCGGTCTCTGCCTGCGGCTTCGGCATCGGCATGGCCGTGTTCGGCAACGCACCCAGACTGGCCTCAATTATTATGACCGGCGGCCTGGATGCCTACCTGGGCATGCCGCGCAACGTGCTGCTGCACGTCTGTATCGCCTCTACCGACCCGTCGGCGTGGGGAGATGTGCTGTTTGCCGTCGGCGCCTACCTGCTCCTGCTGCGCCCGGACATCTGGCATTTCGCCCTCTTCGTCCTGCTCTCGCTGCAGGTCGCGCTCATCTTCGTCTCGTTCGTCGTGATTCTCTGCTCGCTGGCCTTCTTCCTGGGCAACACCGAAGGCATGGCGCAGCAGATGATGGGCGCGCTGATCTCCTTCAGCACCTACCCGATGACGATTTTCACCGGCGTCGTGCGCCTGCTGCTTTTCACCGTTGTCCCGGCGGGCTTCATCTCCTTCATCCCGCTGCAACTGCTGCACCAGTTCACCTGGCCCCTGCTCGGCGCAATGGCGGGCTTCACCACGCTGATCGTGCTTGTCGCCACCGCCATCTTCTCGCTGGGCTTGAGACGCTACGAAAGCGGGAATTTGCTGGGGATGCAAAATTGATAGAGCAGTAGCCAGACATGTCATGCTGAGCGCAGCGAAGCATCTCTGGTAGCTATTATGATCCGGTAGTTACCTCAGATGCTTCGCTGCGCTCAGCATGACACGTTTGTCAGTTGCCATAATGCCTGTAGTTCTTTCCCCACACGAATTGACCCCGGCAGCCAGCGATGCATAATCTGAAAGCCGTTGGGATAGGCTTTGCAACGGACCTGTGGTAGATGAGAGTGCGCCTCTAGCCAGTTGCGGGCGCGCTCTCTGGCATGCTGCTCATCTTTAGCATAGACATGGATGATCTTCCCATATCTGCCATTTGACGCGACGAAACTATCACAACGTTCTGAGGTAGCATATAATACAGTTCGTCGTCTCTGGCGAGACCCTTATACTGATGTGACTATCTCCACCTTGCAGCGATTGGCAGATGTGTTAGGCGTCAATGTAAACGAACTACTTGAGTCTGTACCGGATGAGGAGTGACAACTCCTGTCCAGGTATCACTCGTAGGCGCGCGATGTAATCGGCGCCTACGGGATTTCGTATCCATATGCTTTACAGGTACTGCTTGAACCAGCGCACCATGCGCTCTTCCAGGTCGAGCAGGTGCTTTTGCTCTCTGGGGCCGTGACCTTCACGGGGGTAGACGACCAGTTGGGTGGGGACACCACGCTCGCGCAGGGCGCGATAGAAGGCGTAAGCCTGGTTGACGGGGACGCACTCGTCCTTTTCGCCATGTACGATCAGCGTGGGGGTGGTCACGCGAGCGGCGTAGGTGATGGCAGAACGGTCGCGGTAGGCTTGCGGGTTTTCCAGCATGTCCGCGTTGATGAAGCGT
>Ga0070739_10005748_pt1 | contig 13986 bp, 8 predicted proteins | sample Coa_R1_7_FD_66445 | JGI IMG/M metagenome (GOLD analysis project Ga0070739, IMG submission 66445) | Surface soil microbial communities from Centralia Pennsylvania, which are recovering from an underground coalmine fire - Coalmine... | ecosystem: Environmental > Terrestrial > Soil > Unclassified ... | reverse complement strand
TGAAGTCGGAGTTGCTAGTAACCGCCGGTCAGCACACGGCGGTGAATACGTTCCCGGGTCTTGTACACACCGCCCGTCACACCATGGAAGCGAGGAACACCTGAAGCCGGTGGGCTAACCCGCAAGGGGGGCAGCCGTCGAAGGTGGGCCTGGTGACTGGGGTGAAGTCGTAACAAGGTAGCCGTACCGGAAGGTGCGGCTGGATCACCTCCTTTCTAGGGATTACCCAGATGGCTTCGGCCATCAGGATCCTAGGTCGATCGGATGACTCGTCATCCGTCACCAGCCGGCATTCGCCGGCACAAGTAGAACTCGCCGTGAATCCGCTTGGCTCTCACTCTTCCGTCGTGAACGGGGCAGCGCCTGGCATTATTGCCAGGCGCTCTTGTTTTTGACGACCCGCCTCCAACAGCCGGCGACAGCGGGATCCACAGATCACTTCGTTTGCCTGACCTGATCCAGACGTGCTAAAAGCTCAGGATTTAACTCTTGGAGTACCTCCTTTGAAGAAGATTCTGCCCGCAGTCATTGCGATGACATTCGGTCTCATGATGGTTACAGCCGCTGCGGCCGCTTCGATTTCGCCGGGTTCCGTCGAGTTCGGCACCGGCATCAAGCACGCACACCACGTCTACATCCTTGAGGGCAGGAGAACGGTATTCCACAAGAAACACAAGATCGCCTGGATTGGCGTATTCTCGTCGAAGACCACATCTCGCACCGTAACCGTGCAGGTTGACTACGCAAAGAACAATAGCACCGTCCTGAAAAAGGTCAAGTCCTGGCACGTGCACTTCAAGAAGGGCACAACTTTCGAAATCCAGAAGGCCCGCACGTTCGCCTCGCTCCGATCATGGGATATCGGCAAGCCCGGGATCTATCAGCTACAGTACCTGCAGGGAAAGGTGCTCCTGGCCTATGGAAACTTCGTCCTCAAGCGTTGAGGCGCCATTCGCCTGTCTCGGGCTCGATTCGCCGGCTTCCGCGGAGGCAATCCGCGCCTGCGACGGAGCAGACGGCACCTAGGGCCGAAGGCAGAAGAGTGGAATGGGCCGCCCAGCCTGGCGGAATACGGGACAAGATAGAGCGGCGGCTCGGATCACAGGCCTTCATGCCGAGACCCACCATGGAAGCGAGGAACACCTGAAGCCGGTGGGCTAACCCGCAAGGGGGGCAGCCGTCGAAGGTGGGCCTGGTGACTCGGGTGAAGTCGTAACAAGGTAGCCGTACCGGAAGGTGCGGCTGGATCACCTCCTTTCCAGAGCCAAACGTACGGCGCGGCCGGGCCAGCGGTCAGCTGGCCCATCCGTTCCTAGGGCGGAAGCCCTCATTAGCGGCCCCTCCCGCTTGCGGGCGCGATCTCCAAGCGACGGCGTCGATGGAACCTGGCGACCCTAACCGCCGCCAGGTAGGACGACTACTGTTGAAGCCTGTTTAGTGAGCGGCCAGATGAATCGAGCCAAGGGCGCCGCCGTGCTTCTCGGTGAACCAGATCTTCCCACCGGGCCCTGCCGCCACGTCGATGACGTTGCTGTACTGGCGTGGGTCCACCTCATTCCCGGTTCCGTCCCGAGCCATGAAGCCGAGGTAGCCGTCGGCAAACCAGATCTGTCCATCCGCGCCCGCGGCGATACCGGCGGGCGGGGAGCCGGATGGGACCGGAAACTCGGTCACGGAATGTGGCGAGGCCGCAAGCATTCGTCCGATGGCTTTGCGCCCCGAGTCAGCGAACCAGATGTTGCCATCGGCGCCGACCGTGAGGTCGCCGGGGGCGGAGGTCTTGTCCGCCGTCGGCGCCCGTAGCCCAAACACGTGATACTCACTGACCTTGCTTGGATCCTTGGGCGAGAAGGCGCCGATGGCCGAGCGCCCCGCGTCGCTGAACCACATCTTGTCCCCCGGACCGCTGATGATGGCGGCCGGAACACTCCCGTCGAGCGGCAGCGGATATTCCGACGCTTGGCCGGATACGGTGATGCGTCCGATGCTGCCCGTCGCCGGATCCGTAAACCAAAGATTGCCGTCGGGCCCGGCCGCGATGGCAACCGGGACGCTGTAATACCCCACCAAGAAGCGGGTCAGCGTTCCGCTCGGCGTGATCCGGTCGATGTAGCCGTCCGATTCCGTGAACCACAGATTACCGTCGGGACCGCTCGTGATCGCGCCGAGATCGGCCGTGGTTGGAACCTTGAAGAAGGTTACGGTTCCGGAAGCCGGCGTGAATCGGCCCACCTGACCATAGGTGCCGAATTTGGCCGCTCCCTGAAACTCCGTAAACCAGATGGTGCCGCCGGGTCCGATCGTCAATGCGGCGATCTTCGTCGTGGGATCATCCACCTGCCACTGACGGATCGCATAGGCCCGTGTCTCGCTGGTCTTGAAGTGGACGAGCAGATTGGCCGTTCCGACAAAGACGTTCCCCTTCTTGTCGGCGGCCAGTGATCCCATCCGTCGGCCCGACGTGTCCGCGAACTCCGTCACCACTCCGCTCTCTGTGATCCGGCTCAGGTTCCCCCGCCACAGCACCCAGACGTTCCCATCCGAAGCCAGGGTCAGATCGTCGCCCGCCGATGGGCTCGAGGGATTCCCGGCCAGAGGCTTCGTCCACGTCCGCCCGGTCGAGACGTTTACCCAGCCGGCACCGCCGGGCCAGGCAAACCAGACCTTGTGCCCCTTCTTGTCGGCGATGATACGGTTCGGCGACTCGCCCGCGGGAATGGTAACCGGATACCGCTTCACGGCCCCTGACGAGGGCGTGAGCCGGCCGACAGCGGCTGATGAGTCGACGTACCAGAGATGTCGGTCGGGCCCGACGACGACCCCATTGACGGGTCCCGAGCCGGGCAGGGTAAAGGATTTGACCGTAGTGGCGTGGGGATCCAGCCTGGCGAGCGCTTCATGAACCCGACTGCCCGTCTTCCAGCTCTCGCCAATCCAAACATCGCCCTTTGCGTCCAGGGCAATGCCGCCCAGGCCGAAGCCGGTGATACCCGAAGCACCCGAATCCGGCAGGGTGAACTGAGTGACGGCGTTCGTCTTCCAGTCGATACGAGCCACCTGGTTGAGTCCCGTCTCAACCACCCAGATGTTGCCGCCGGCATCGACGGCAAGAGAGGTGGGCCCGGCAGTCAGACGCCGCCCATTGCGAACGACATTTGTGGGCAGCTGAATGACTCGTACCGTCGGGTTCGCCGAGGCCGGATTGATGACTTCGTCGACCGTGCTGTCGGCAAAGTCGGAGCTGACCTGACGTTCGGGAACCGACTTGGAGCTGTACTGTCCCGGAGGGCCGCCACTTTGTGCGGGCGCCACGCCGGGCGCATTACTTTCCTCCGGTCCATTGTCGATCCATTCGTAGTCGGGTATAGGGAAACTGCCACCACCTGGGAAGGGCATCATGCGGGTACCCATCGGGATGGCCGCATATCGCTGGTAGGGCTTGATCCGGTGGGAAGGCTGTGTGGGATCGTCCGCGAGATGGTTGACAAGATCGCCGATAAGGAAGATGACGAAAAGAACCGTTGCCAGGCAGCCCCCGCCCTGGCCACGCTCTCCGTGTGGATCGCGGTGTCGGGTCTTCATCGGGGCAGCTCGACGATGAGGGGCTGCGTGGTTGCCCCGAGCATCCGGGACCCCGCTGCGAAACAGCCGAATGAAGCAACGCACCCCACTCCCGACAGAGCGCTGTCGCCCGCGAGCCCGGCCGCGCCGCCTGCGAACGCGGAAGTCCACCCGCTGCCGTTCCAGGAAAGGGCAACACCCTCTGCAGCGCCGCCCCTGTCTCGGTAGCCAACCGCTTCGCATGAGGTTGTTCCGGTGCAGGCGTCGGCCTGCAGATCGCCGTATCCATTCCCCGCGGCTGAAGCGGGCAGCTTGAGCGGTTTGAAGCTGAATCCGTGCCGGGCCATGGCGATGGGTTTCCCCCAGCCCGAATCATTGGTGGCGGCGCCGACGGCCAGGCAGAACCGAGAGGTCGGGCAGGAAATCCCATTCAGCGTCTCGTCGGATGCCTCCGCCCGAGGGGAACGGTCGGTAAGAGCCCCGGAATGAGCAACAAGGGCGGCCGGCACATCGAGACCATTTGAGGCCAGCTCGGCGCTACCGACGATCCAACAGGCGCTTCCGGCTGCGCACGCGACTCCGTCGAGCTGCTCGTCATTCACTCCTTGGCCCCCGGCCTCGGCCGGTTGGGGCACGTCGACCACCGCCCAGGAAGACCCATTCCAGTGAATGGCCAGCGGGTTCTCCTGGATCGACTCCGGCGTCCGCTGATATCCCACCCCGACCGCCCAGCAGTCGGCCGGTCCCGCGCATGCCGCCGCCGTCAGCTCATATGGGATCAGCGAGCCCGGCTCTGAGGGGAAACCTGGATCGGGCGAGGCGACGGCCCGCCATGATGAGCCGTTCCACCGCAAGATCAGCGTCTGTGGGACGCCCGAGCTGTTGAATTGATGCCCGACCGCCCAGCATTCACTCGCCGAGCTGCAGCCCATGCCGTTCAACAATCCCCCTCCCGCGGGCTCTTGAAACTGGTTGTACGCGATCACGTAGGGCAAGGATTGGTTCGTCCAATGACTGCCGTTCCAGCGCAGGGCGAGGGGCTGGACGACATCTCGAACCAGGTCCCGGTAATAGCCCACCGCCAGGCAGCTCTTCTTCCCAGGGCAGGCGATGCCGTCGAGCCTGGCTGCCGTCTGCATGGTCACATCGATCTGGGTCACCGACCAGGAGGAGCCGCCCTGCCACCGCAGAGAGAAGACGCCGGAGACCGGCGGGGCGGAGGGCGACCCCTGCGCCCCAAGGCCGACGGCGAGGCAAAGACTGGACGCCGGACAGGCGATTCCCGTTGGCTCTGGATATCCGGCCGTGCCCGGGCGGGATACGGAGACCGGAATCCAGCGGCCCTGGAACACCTTGAAACCAAACAGGGAGGCCTGGCCGCTGCCTCGGTCCGCAACCGATTGCCCGAGGGTCACGCATGGGCCGGAATGGGAACAGGCGATCGACAGAAGAGCGTCAGATGGTTGGGACGTCCCCGGGTTGGATACGGAAACCTTGGACCATTTCGATCCACTCCAGCGGAGGACCAGGTTGCGACTCGAACCGCCGCTTGCCTCAGTCAGCCCCACGGCGAAGCAGAGGTGACTGGACCCACACGATATGTCTTCCAGGTACTGACCGGCCCCGATGGGCAACTTTTGCGCTGTCCACTTTTGGCCCCTGAGTCTCAGAATCTCGGGCTGAGAGGCGAAGGTCGTGGTATTCAAGAGCTGTCCGGCCGCGAAGCATGCGCCTGCGCCGGCGCAGGTCACACGAGAAAGGCTCAGCTCGCGTCCTGCAGGTGCCGCCGGCAATGTCGACCGAACCCAACGAGAGTGGTTCCACGACCAGATGATCGGGACCGAGGCCCCTGAGGCCGACATCGACGATCCCACGGCCCAGCATGAGGACGACGAGGTGCAGGCGACCGCTCGCAACAGCGAGCCTCCCGAGTGAGGCGCCCCTGGCGACACCACCTTCCAGCCCGTGCCATTCCAGGACAGCGCGACCGCCAGAGTTCGACTACTCGAGTATGCTTCGCCGACCGCGAGACACGATTTGGCGCTCCCGCAGGCCACGCTGAGTAGGTCGTCCCTGCTCAGTGGGAGGGCCGGGAGTGAGGCCTGCGACCATCTGGATCCGTTCCACCGGAGCATGAGGGCGGAGCGGCCTGCCGAGCTTCCGGTGGCAAAACAGGAGGTTGGGGTATTGCACGCGATGCCGCTCAATGTCGCCGGAACGGTGCTCGTCACCCTAGGAAGCGCCGGAATCCGCCAGGAGTGCGAAGCCGCCCTTGGCGAGGCAAATGCGGACGGCTCCCGAGCGTGGGTAGCAGCAAGGACTGAAAGGCAGGCAACCGCCAGCCACACAGAACGCCTCCGCGTTGGCATCCGTGATCGGCTCACTCCGGCCTCTACCCTGAACACTTCCAATTCTGTCGGCGAGTGATTGTAAATGCGGGCCGGCGAAATCGGCAAACGGACCGCTCATGCCATTCGGATTGTCCAGAAGTGACGATGAACGGGTGAAAGGTGGGGGGCGCCCCTCATCGATGAGCACTCCGCCGCTCGCTTTAGCTGGAGATGCCTCGAAACGGATCTATCCCGCGAAGAGGCCACGGACGCCCAGTCGTCTCAGAGCGACTGGGATGCGCGTCAGGCGCCATAGGGAAGATCGCAGTTCTCGTCAACCGCGCCTGAGATGCTCATTCAGCTGGATCCCTGATCGGATCACGGCAAGCGGCTACGCGGCGGCCGCACCTCCGGCAGCGAGAGTGATCGCTGCAGGCTCGGCTGCGACCGGGACGGGGGATACTGCCGCAGGGACCTCGAGTACCGAGAGGAAGACGTCGACAATCACCGGATCCCACTGGACACCGCGACCCTCCCGCAGGATCGAGACGGCAACCTCGTGGCTCATGGCGGCCCGATACGGACGGTCGCTGGTCATGGCATCGTAGCTGTCGGCGACGGCCAGCACACGGGCCCCGAATGGGATGTCGTGGCCCCGCAAGCCACCCGGATAGCCGGTCCCGTCCCAGGCTTCATGGTGGTGGCGCACGATCTCGGTTCCCCGCTCGAAATCTTGGTGACGCGCCAGGAAGTCGGCGCCCGTGGCGGCGTGGCCCTCCATCACCGCCCGTTCCTCAGCCGTGAGCTTGCCCGCCTTGTTCAAGACGCTGTCCGGTATGCCGATCTTCCCGATGTCATGTACCCGAGCAGCGCTGACGATCATCTCCATCTCCGGCCCCACGATGGCGAGGGCCGATAGTATGGCCCGCACGTGCTCGGTCACCCGTCGGGAATGACCGCCCGTGGTCGGATCGCGAAGGTCGACGGCGTCGGCAAGATTCACCAGCAGTCTGCCGGTGCTCTCCTGCAGCTCCTTGGTCCGTTTGGAGTTGAGGTAGAGGATGGAGACGGGCACGGCAAGCAGGACTGGCGACCATGGGTACGCCGAAGCTGCGGCGGCCCCCAGGATGCCCATGAGATACTGACCGATCTCCATGGGGCCGGCCACACGTATCTCGTCAAGGATGATGTCCAGGGGAGACTCGCCCGCCACCTGACTGATGACCAGGGGGATCGTCAAGGTGTCCGCGAGCCACATGGCGCCTGCAGCTCCCGCAAGCACGAGGGACCTCTCGACGAGCGCCTGGCCGCCTGCGTGGGCGATCGCGGAGCCGAGCGCGACGAAAAGGCACCAACGCGCGCCGAACATCACGGCATAGAGGTTTGAACGCCACTCCCGAGCCGCCGTGCACCACCAGCCGCCGCCCATGGCTACGAATGCACCGACAGCAGCCAGCGGTGGCGGCAGCAGGACTGCCATGACGAACAACGGGACGTTGGTGAACAGCAGCCGGCCGCGCGCGTGAACTTGCACCGGATACCGCTGGGCTGCCGCCGCCGCGGCCACCGCGACCAGAACCACGGCGATCTGGTACGGGCCGCTCGGGTACACCCGGTACCGGCCGAGACCGACCGCCAGGACCACCGACGCGGCCGCGGACAACACGAGCAGCGCAGAGCCATAAGGATGTGAGCGTACCGGGCAGCCGGCACGGGAGGGTTGCGTCGAGCCGTCGGGCATGACATCACGGTAACCGCACTGCTGCTCCCGCCGGGTTACGATGCCGTTGCGTAGGTTACAAGGCCGTAACCCAGACGGACCCTTTGTTGGCTGAATGGCTTGGATCGATGACCCTCGGGCTGCCCTGCCCTCTGCTGGGCGTCCGCCAGCCGCCAAACGGACGTCCTGGCCAGGTTCGCCCGCGAGGGCCCCGGGGCGTCAATCGGTGGGTCTAGAGCGCCGACCCCGGGCAGGAAATGATGAGGACCTCAACCACGTGTGACGCCGCAGGACACCCGTGATCCGGCGGTCGAACTCCTGAAGGTCGATGCCGCCGTGGACGTACTGCTCTGTCAACCGCTCGACGGGCGAGCCCTGCAGACTCCGGCGAAACGGGAGCAGCCGCCACACGAGCCATGCGGAAGCGGCAAGCGCCAGAATCACTGCCAGCAGGAAGAGCAGCAGCGTAACCGCGACCGCAATGACGATCGCCAACACCAGCAGGACGGCGACGAGCGACAGATTCCAGGCCGTCGGCTTGGGGAGGTCGCGGGACTTCAACGCGAGCATTCCGCTCCAGTATCCTACGCCGTCAGCACCGGCCGCCCGCGAGAGTTTCATGTCGCCATCGTTGGTGAGCCCCATCGCGAGCTCTTGTCTCACTGACGGATGGCGTATTGGGGAACGACCGGCCCCATCACCGGAATGCGCCCAGTGAGGACACTGTGTCCTGGCGCCACGCTACACAATGCTCCTCTGGAGGAAGGCGCAGCTCACACCAGCCCGTCTCGCCACTCGAACCGGCCACATGGGAAGCTCAACACATCGTGGGCAGGGAACCACATAGCATTGAGCGTCGAGCCATCGGGAGCGCACCGGCAGCGCCCCAATCAATTGCCGGCTCGGTGGGAGGCGCACGTGACGGTCGACCCCAGAACCTCAGCCCCACGACCCCCGTTCCCCAGACAGCGTCAGGAACCGCCCGGGATCGAGGCAGATATGGTTCCGCGCCCCGACCACGGAGAGGATACCTACGTTGGCCACGACCGGCTCAAGGACCGGGTGGCACTTATCACCGGTGGCGATAGTGGCATCGGTCGCGCGGTGGCACTCGCCTACGCGCGCGAGGGCGCGGACGTGCTCTTCTCGTATCTCTCCGAGACCGTCGACGCGGAGGAAACGGTCCGGATGGTCGAATCGGCCGGCCGAAAGGCCCACGCCGTGCCCGGCAATGTCGGAAGTGAGGACCATTGCCAGACCCTCATCGGAGAGACGGTGGACCGGTTCGGCAGAATCGACATCCTGGCCAACCTCGCCGCGTTCTCGTACAACCGGCCCAGCATCCTCGACATGCCCAGCGAAGAGTGGGACTACACATTCAAGACCAATCTCTATTCGGTCTTCTACACCTGCAAGGCCGCCATTCCACACATGCGCCCCGGTGGTGTGATCATCAACACCGCCTCGGTCGAGGCCTTTAGGCCTGATCCCAACGCGCTGGCGTACTCGACGAGTAAGGGCGCCATCGTCACCTTCACCAAAGCGCTTGCGCCGCAGGTCATCGAACATGGAATTCGCGCCAATGTCGTGTGCCCGGGGCCGACCTGGACGCCGATTATCATCACCGCCATCGAGCCCGAGAAGTCGTCGGGTTACGGCATGCAGACGCCCATGGGCCGTCCGGCCCAGCCGCGTGAGCTGGCTCCCATGTTCGTATATCTGGCCTCCGACGACAGCTCATTCGTGACCGGGGAGGTGTTCGTGGTGGCCGGAGGCATGCAGCTACCGTGACACCCGACGATGAGGGCTCGCACGATCCTGAACGCCCCGATGTCGAGGGCCGCTCCCAGGCGTCGCCGTCGGCGGCACAGCTGTTCACCTTCCTCATCGCCGACGTTCGGGGCTACACCCAATTCACCCTCAATGAGGGCGACGAGGCCGCCCAGGCCCTTGCTTCGCGCCTGAAAGAGGAAGCAGACCGAGCCGTCTCCCTGCGGGGTGGCCGGGTGCTGGAGGCCCGAGGAGACGAGATTCTCGCAGTCTTCACCTCAGCACGCCAGGCGCTGCGGGCGGCTCTCGACCTGCAACGTGCACTCCGCGACCGGCCGCTGTGGCACCGACCTCCCTCCCCTGCCGTCGGGATCGGCATCGACGCGGGCGAGGCGGTGCCGCTCGAGAACGGCTACCGAGGCGCGGCCCTGAATCTCGCTTCCCGTCTGTCGGCGCTGGCCAGCCCCGGTCAGGTACTGGCCAGTGGAACGGTCACCGTTCTAGCTCGCCGGTTGAAGGGCGTGGATTATGTCGAGTGCCCACCGGCGAACCTGAAGGGGTTCTCCCAGCCGGTGCCCCTCTTTGAGATCGTTGAGGCCGCTCCGGAGCCGGATGCGGCAGCTGCCGGCTCCGCCACGACCGCGCAGACCCTGCCGCTCGCGGGGTTTCTCGGATCCCTGCCCGCCGAGCCGATCGCCGGCCGTGGTGAGGAGCTGGCCCTGCTGCGGCGGGCCGTGGATGAGGTCCAGGCCGGCAGCGGTCAGCTGATCCTGCTCGCCGGAGAACCGGGCGCCGGCAAGACCCGGCTGGCCCAGGAGGTTACGGCCGAGGTCCATGGTCGTGGATTCTTGGTGGCCGCCGGCAGCTGCTACGAGAACCGCGAATCCACCGCCTTCTATCCGTTCCGCGATGCGCTGAGCATGCTCTACGATGCCGCCGGTGCCCCGGCACAGAACAAGGCGGCCCTGCACTGGCCATACCTGGCCAGGCTGGTTCCCGGAGTCCGGCTGATCAAGCCCCTGGACCTGGCCGCGGAGGAAGATCAAGAGCGGCTCTTCTGGTCAATCGCCGGCTTCGTGGAGCACGTGACGGGCTCGCACCCGATTGCCCTTCTCTTGGACGACCTGCATTGGGCGGACGCCTCCAGTCTGGACCTGCTCCAGCATTTGGCTCGTCGAACTCGCTCTCTCCCTGTGCTGATTCTCGGGACTTATCGAGACACAGAGATCCATCACTCTCGCCCCCTGGAGGATGCCCTCCGCGAGCTGCGGCGCCAGGCGCTGGTTACTCGAGTTCCGGTTCGCCGGCTGGACGGCGCCGGAACCATGGCGATGCTCAACGCCCTGCTCCCGGACGTCGACGCGACCGACGCTCTGGCGCAGATGGTCTTCGAGCGCACTGAGGGCAATCCCTTCTTCATCCGCCAGGTTCTCGAAGTTCTGAGTGGGGAAGATCGCTCCCTCCCTGACTCTGGAGCCCGTGCCCTGGAGGTCCCCGAAAGCATCCGCTCGGTGACCAGCCAGCGACTGCGGCGGCTCGCTCCGGATACCCAGGAGCTCTTGCACACCGCAAGCGTTCTCGGACAAACCTTTTCGTTTCAAGACCTTCTGGAAGTGGCCATGTCCGACACGGGAGTAGCGAGTCAGGACCGCCTGGAGGCGCTGCTGGAGGACGCCCAGTCCGCCGGCATTTTGGTCGGTACCGACACCGAAAGCTTTGCGTTCGACCATACGCTCACCCGGGAGACGCTCTACCGAGAGCTGACGGCCCGGCGACGCCGGCGCCTGCATCTGGCCGCTGCCGAAGCCTTGGAACGCCGGCCTGCCGACATGCACGATCACCCGGCCGACGTGGCGCGCCATTTCTTGGAGGCCGACGCCGCCGATCGGGCGGTGACTTACCTACTCATGGCAGCCGATCAGTCGGCGGCGATGTCTGCCCGCCGCGAGGCCGAAGCCGGTTACCGCCGGGCTATTCAGGTGGCGGCCGAAACGGCCTCGCTGCCGCAGCTTGCCGAGGGCCAGGAGAAGCTGGGGCAGGTCCTGTCGCATATGGGCAGATATGAGGCGGCGGCGGACAGCTTCCGGGCGGCCGCCGACACCTATCGCGGCTGCGGAAACGACACCGAGGCGATGCGCGCGGAAGTGGGCCTGGTGCTGGCGCTCCTTGCGGGGCAGAAGCCGGAGAGGGCCCACGACCGGCTCCAACCGGTCGTCCAAGAGGCGGAGAAGAGAGGGGCGACGCTGATTCTCGCCTGTGCCCACGCCGCGGAGGCGAGGGTCCTCATGGCGCTGGGACGCCCTGCCGAACAGCTGGAGGCGGCCAAGCAGGCGCAGGCACTGGCGGAAGCGATCGGCGACCGCCCCACGCTGGCCAGCGCCCTGATCGACCACGCCACCGCCCTCCACGATCTGTCCGACGACGAGCAGTCATTGCGGTTGATCGAGCAGGCCATCCGGGTGGCCGAGGAATGTGGCGACCAGCTGACGTTGTGGCGAGGCCTGAACAACGCCGCGGTCATCTGTTGGGATCAATTGGGCATGGAGCAGGCCCGGCGCTATCACGATCGGGCCCTGGAGGTGGCCGAGCAAAGCGCCTCGCCCGCCCACATCGCGTTCGCCCGCGCGGTTCGCGGCATGTACGCCTGGCTGCAGGGCGAGTGGATCGAAGCGTCGCACTGGTTCGAGCACGCCGCCACGGTTGCCGCCTCACTGCAGGCGTCCCCGGCGGGCGCCATTCTGAGCGGACCGGGCCTCATCAAGGCCCTGAAGGGCCGGGAGGAGGAAGCGACACGGGTGCTGCAGGATTGCATAACCCGCGCGGAGCAAACGGGCGACCGGCTGCTGCTGGCGGCGGCTCGGCAGGCCCTCGCTCGACAGGACCTCATACAGGGCCGGGCCGCGAAGGCTCTGCAGGGGGTCGAGGACATGCTGGCGTCCAATCAGCTGCACGGAGATGAACGTTACCAGACCCTCCTCGTGGCGGCGGAAGCGGCGCTGGACTTGCGCAAGGATGCCGACGCCCAGCGCTATCTTGACGAGCTGGCGGGTCTGAAGTGCCAGCAGCCCTGGGTGCAGGTGACGCGGGAGGTGCTGCAAGGGTCGCTTGCGAGCCACATGGGAGCCCACGACACGGCCCGGTCCATCCTTGCGAAGGCGCTGGACATGGCTCGGCGGATTCCGTTCGTGCTCGGCCAGGCCGACGCGCTGCGGGCCTGGGGGCTGGTCGAGGATGCCGCGGGCGACACGTCGCGCGCCTGCGACCTGTTGCGGCAGGCGCACGAGATCTATCGGGAGCTGGGCGCGCGTCCCTTGGCGGAAGCAGTGGAGCGCGAGCTGCTGGCGCGAGATCCGAGGCATCGACGCACGTTGATCCGGGCTCGCACGGGCAGCGCGGCCGGATAGCACAGCGCCGCGCCGAGGGCCGAAAGAGCGTCGAGACGGCCGGCGCGAACGGTTCGTATAATCGATCGTCAGGCGCGCCTGCGTGCGCGCCAGTATCTGCCAAGCGGCCGGCAAACAACTTGACCGGTTGCGGCCGGCACTGGTAGATTGGAGGGCCCGGTCAAGGGATCGGGCATTTGTCGTCTGTCCGGAAAACGTGCCGGACGTTCGAGAACGTTCACAACTGAAGAGAGCACAGAAGGTTCTATTTGAAACCGCAAGCCGGATCTGCCGTGGCGACACGGCGAGACAGCTGCAGTTTCTGAGCAAGGGGAACCAAAGAAGAAGGAAGTATAGGCACGTGGTGGATGCCTAGGCGTCAGGCGCCGAAGAAGGACGTGGTTAGCTGCGATAAGCTCCGGGGTGTCGCTAACAGACTTATCCGGAGATTTCCGAATGGGGCAACCCGCTACGGGTTATGCCGTAGCACCCACATCTGAACACATAGGATGTGCGGAGGGCACCGGGGGAACTGAAACATCTAAGTACCCCGAGGAAAAGAGAGTATTCCCTTAGTAGCGGCGAGCGAACGGGGAGAAGCCCAAACCTGTCGAACCCAACGGGCGTCACTCCTGAGTTCGACGGGGGTTGTAGGGCCCGCATCCGGACCGTGACGGGTCCGGGCGGAGTTACAAATCCATGATCAAGCCGAAGTCGACTGGAAAGCGACACGATACACGGTGAGAGTCCGGTAGGCGACTGGTCATGGACTCCGAGCGGAGTCCCTGAGTACCACGGGACACGAGAAACCCTGTGGGAAGCCGGGGGGACCACCTCCCAAGGCTAAATACGCCTGATGACCGATAGTGAACTAGTACCGTGAGGGAAAGGTGAAAAGCACCCCGGGAGGGGAGTGAAAGAGACCTGAAACCGCGTGCTGACAAGCAGTCAAAGGCCTATGGCCCTTCGGGGCAAGCGGCTGATGGCGTGCCTATCGAAGAATGAACCGGCGAGTTGCTGGTCTGTGGCGAGGTTAAGGGCAGGAATGTCTGGAGCCGTAGCGAAAGCGAGTCTGAACAGGGCGAATGAGTCGCAGTCAGCAGACCCGAAACCGCGTGAGCTATCCATGGGCAGGGTGAAGCCGGGGTAACACCCGGTGGAGGCCCGAACCCACGTCTGTTGCAAAAGGCAGGGATGACCTGTGGATAGGGGTGAAATGCCA
>Ga0070739_10005746_pt1 | contig 13989 bp, 19 predicted proteins | sample Coa_R1_7_FD_66445 | JGI IMG/M metagenome (GOLD analysis project Ga0070739, IMG submission 66445) | Surface soil microbial communities from Centralia Pennsylvania, which are recovering from an underground coalmine fire - Coalmine... | ecosystem: Environmental > Terrestrial > Soil > Unclassified ... | reverse complement strand
GTCATCGTGACACGCCCGCATAACCCGGCGAACCTGGTCCGTACGGCAGCACGCAGGGCCGAGGGCCTGCGTGCGGCTGCCGTGCTCCCGAACGGCGACCTGATGCTGCTGTTCGATGATGCCGGTCAGGCCGCAGGGTTCGACCCGCACAAACTGCTCGGCGGCCGGCTGCTGCGGGCCGATACCGGTGAGCCCGTCACATGGGAGGTGAAACGTGGCGAATTCAGGATCATCGAGGGAGCAGGCGAGAAGGAGACTGCTCCTGATACCGGTCGCACCTACACTGTTCTCGCCGTACGAGAGCCTGGACTCGGACAGCGAGAGTTCAGCTCGTTCGCCGAGCAGCTCGGGCGGGGTGTCCCGGCAACCCACTACCACCCGCAGCAGGGGGCACAGGCAGCCTTCGTCCACACCCTCACCGGTGACGAGCAGACCAGCGACATCATCAACGCGTACCGGCGAAAAGGCATAAAGGTCGCTGTCTTCCGTTCTGTGCCCGGGGGCGAGGACTACATCTACCAGTTCCAGAACACGCCGGAGACACGCGCGGCTCTGCTGGCCCGCGGTATCCGGTTCACCGAGGCCGGTGACCGGCTCTATGTGCTCGACAAGAACGGCATGTTCTTCGAGACCGTCCAGCAGCTCAGGCCGATCGAGACCGTCGACGGCAAGATTCATTACATCGGCCCCGGCGGTGGGCCACAGCCGCTCCCCAGTAAGTGGTACGGGCCTGAACAGTCGGTTGAGGAGGAGGCCCGGCCGGCCACCACACCCGCCCTCACCGCTGTCGACCGGCGTCGTGTGTCAGAGTTCATCAACCAGCACATGCAGGACATCAGCAGCCTGCTTGGCGGCGCGCGGGGGCTGAAGAGCGCCCTCGACTGGTACCGGAAATGGTGGCCAGAGCTCGAGCCCCAGCTGACCGAGCTGGTCGGTCGCCCGCTGAACGAGCGTGACAAACAGCTCATGGCCCTGCTGATTGCGCTCCACTCGCCGCAGGCCCCGATCGACCGGAACCTGCAGGAGGCAATGGCGCACATGGCCGGGTTCATCCAGTCCGGCAGGTTCTGGGAGACCAACCCGATCTCGGAGGGCGGCCGGAAGCTGTGGGGGTCCGGCACAGGCGCTATCGCACCGGCCGTACGAAAACTGAACCGGCTGCTCGATGAGCGCGGTCTGGGCGGGATGCTGGACTGGCTGATGAGTGATCACCCGATCGACCGGCTGCAGGAGTACGGGCTGCCCGAGGACGTGCGCGCGTTCTTCGGTGGCAAGGAGCACATGCCAGCACGACTGCCCGGGGCCTTCATCCTCGGGCCCAGGCGTGGCGCCTTCTTCATGAACCTGACGGGCAACTACGACTGGGTCACGATGGACACGTGGGCCTACCGGGCCGTGCTGCGGTTCGCCCAGTATGCCGGGCTGATCCCGAAGGACGCCGACCTGTCACAGTACAGGGTGTTCAGTGGTGAGGGCGTGAAGGACCTGCCCCCGGCCCTCCGGCGCATGTCACAGGACTTTTACCGTGTGGCTGCCCAGGAGCTCTCTGACCGTCTGGGCCAGAAGGTGTCACCCGCCGACGCGCAGGCCGCTCTCTGGGCCTACGAGCGCCAGAGGTGGGCGCGCCAGATGGCCGAGTCCGGGCAGCGGTACCGTCTGCCTGAGTACGAGACCTACGCGCAGGCGTTCGAGACGGTTCCCGAGCGCATCCGCAACGCGTTCGTCGAATCGATGCGGTCGGGCAACCTGGAGAAGCTGCTGGCCGTGGCGAAGGAGGCCCCGCTCAGCGAGCGTGCCCCAATCCGGTTTGCGCTACCGAGGTCCGAGAAGCAGTACGCGCACCTTGTGACGGCCCTGCTCGACCGGTTCGTGCCGGCCATGGCAAAGAACGGTATCTGGGGCGCGCTCCTCAGGTACGTCAACCCGTCCGAGGACGCGCCGATGCGCCTGCGTGCTGTCGTGGTCGCCCCGCTCAAGCGCAACCTGGTCGCGGCAGCGTTCGGTGTACCGCGGAGCTTCACCGAGAGGACTTCGCCGGTCGGGCTGTACTCCTGGCTTGAGAAGTATGTTCCGGCCAGGCTGGCGCAGGAAACGGTCCGGCGTGCGTTTGAGAATGTGGGGCCGGGAGAGGGCGTCATCATCATTGGCGAGCACATGCTGAGCCAGCTGGCAGAGATCGAAAAGGCGGTCAGGAAGCTGATCCCCGCCGGGAAGGACTGGGCGACAGCCGCCGCCAGCGTCCTCCCGGAGGGTCAGCTCCACTGGCGGGCCCGCCGGATTGCCGCGACCATGATTGAGGAGCTCATGCACCTGTTCCACCGCACGCAGGCAATGCGGGCGCCGGGCGAAGGCGGCGTGTGGGTGACCCTGCGCGGGTTCGGCGCGCTCAACCCGCTCTTCATGGAACGGGTCCCGGCGATCGTGAAGCAGGAAGCGATCGCGATGATGCGCGAGCTCATCAAGGGAGACCCGGAACTGAGCGAGATGTTCGACAACCGCCTCCACAACATTGAGGAGCTGCTCACAAAGCTCTTCAGCGAGCTTTCGGTCGGCATCCAGCCCGGCGAGAACATCCTGAAGTTTGCGCGCAAGGCCTTCCGCAACTATCCGCCCGAGTTCCGCCGTCTGCTCAGCCTGCTACTGCTTGTCGCCGGTACGATGTACACTCTGCACGGGGGAGTTCATGGACCGCAACAGGGAGAAACCACGTGACGCGCAGGCTGGACCCGGAAGAGATGGAGCGCAGGGCGAAGAGGCTGGGCCTGGACCGGATGCCTCTCGAGGAGTTGGAAGCGATCTTCCGGAGGGCCCTCGAACGTACATTTTCGCAGGTGTCGGGCCGGACCCCGACGAGATCGACAACCCCGAGGGAAGGCCCTACTGGTCGCTCTCGGTCTGGTTAAGCCGTCACCCTGAGCTTGCCGAGTATGCGGATGCTGCCGTCGAGGCTGCCCGGGCAGCCGGATACATCGTCCTGGACTGAGACGCTGGCAGACGGCCTGATCAGGCCCTACCTGCCGCGCGCTCGCCGGTCGCCTGAGCCCACCGGTCTGCCAGACGCGATCCCGACCGACGTGACGCGCCTTGACCGCGGCAGGCTGCCGGTCTTTGAGGTCCCGATCAACTGGGTCGGGTTCGACGCCGACGCGCACCCGTTCATCAAGCCCGGGGCACCGGCACGACATATCGCCGAGATTCTGGCCGGCGAGGAACCGTTGATCGCTGTCGCGCCGTCCGAGGACGGCCGCTACAAGGTGGTGAAGGGACATGACACTCTCGTGGCTGCGCACGTTCTTGGGCTTCCAACGATCCACGTCGTCCTCACAGCCCCAAGCCCAGCCGAAGGGGCCGGACAGATCGCCATCTCCCACCACGCCCCAGCCGGTGACGACGTCGTCCCGGCCAGCATCGTCGGTCCAGACACTCCCGACCGAACACGGTCTGTACTCGCCGGGCTTCCATCGCGCCTACCGGGCGACACGCTCGTACGAAGGGGGAGCCAGTAACGATCCAGACGACCCGGGTGGCCAGACCTACGCCGGGATCAGTCGTCGCGCGCACCCGGAGTGGGCCGGGTGGACACTGATCGACCAGGGCGCGCCCCCGGAGAAGCTCGAGCCGCTGGTGGAATCGTTCTACTGGTCTCTTTGGAAGCAGTACAGGCTGGACGATGTGCCGGTCGATATCGCGCCCAAGCTGTTCGACTGCATCTTCGCGCTGGGCCCGTCCGTCCTCCGACAGCTCCAGCACACGCTCGGTATCGCCGAGACAGGTGTGATGGACGCCCAGACGATTGAGGCGCTCAGGAGGGCCGACCCGGCCCGCGTGCTGGCACACCTGCGCTTTCTGCAGGCCTACGTGTACGCGAAGTTCGTGTCGATGCGGCCCGACAGGCGGATGAAGTTTCTGCGCGGTCTAATGCTGCGAGCTGTCGCCTGAGGCTGGCCCGCGTGATCACGTAGACAGGCAGACGGTACCTGTTGGCCAGCTCACGCTCTAACCGTTGTGCGGCAGGCTCGCTGAGTGATGCCTTGAGCTGCAGCAGGACAACCCGCGACGGCCGGACGGCGACCAGATCGAACGGGCCGTGGGACCCGGCCGACCTGATCACCGTCCAGCCGGCTGCACGCAGCAGTGATGCCACCCGGTACTCGAACGCACGACCCCGATGGTACCGGCTGGCCACCTGAACTATCGCTCCGAGAAGGCCTCGATCAGGTCGTCCAGTCTCTGGAGGGCTTCCTCCAGCAGGCGGGTGGCCTTCTCGTTGAGCCCGTGCTTGAGGTAGACACGGGCCTCTTCGAGCATGTCCACGAGATCGAGCAGCTCGCGTGCTGTTGTCTGCATGCCTCCCTCCTAGCAGGTACCGCAGTAAGGCACCATGACAGGCTTCATCGTTCTCGGGTCAAGACGTTCGACCGTGGTCCTGGCCCGTTTCCGGCACCATTTGCACCTCGGTTTGCGCCTGCGCCTCACCGTACACCTCCCTTCGTGACGCGCTGGTAGTAGCGCGCCACGTCGATAAACTCTGTCAGACTGAACACGCGGATCGGAACACGCTCGCCTGCATTCCAGGGCTGGTCGAGCAGGACAGGGACCGTGCCGGTATAGGCAGCGTGGTCTACCGCGTCCGGCATGTCGTCGACCATGGCGACCAGACCGCAAGCCTCAGCGACCATTGGCTTGCTGATCTGGTCCCGGACCACAATGAGCTGCGTGCGACCGTCCGGGCACCAGAGACCGTGCCTGGCCAGCCAGAGGGTGGACTGCACCTCGACAGGCAGTCCTGCTGTGGGGAACCGTGCTGTGATGTAGGTGACCACGAGTTCCGGGTCGGCCTTGAGCGCGTCGGCGAGCTGCCGGGCACCGGGCAGCGGCTTCAGCGTGACCCACCAGTTCTCAACGGCGGCCATCTGCTCGATCACCTGGTCCCACTCGGACCGGACCAGACCGAGGGTGCGCCACCAGTCCCAGCGGTCTGGCCTCCAGTCCGCGTCGGGGGAGATATTGTGCCGCCACCTGATCACGTCGAGGGCGGCCGAGGTGAAGTCGGCGACGACACCGTCCAGATCGACGCCGACCCGGAGAGTTGAGCTCTGTGCCATCTCCATGCGACACTACATCTGTCCACCAAAAAAGTCAACTGGAGGGACCGATGCGCAGGTTCGCGACCGGGGCCACGCGGGACGACGACACCGACAAGCTCGACTACGAGGGGTTCATCTCGCCGGTGGTCCTGCACCGGTTCGCGCACTACATGCACCGCCACCGCGTGCAGGCCGACGGCTCGCTGCGCGCCTCAGACAACTGGCAGAAAGGTATGCCGGTCGAGGCATACCTGAAGAGCCTGCTCCGCCATACGATGGACGTATGGCACCACGCCAGAACAGGCACGACCCTGACGGGCGAGAGCGTGGAGGACGCCCTGTGCGCCGTGCTGTTCAACGCGCAGGGCCTGCTGTTCGAGAGGTTGCGCAGCAGTGCTTCTCCTGCTCCCGCATCTGGTGGGAGCCCCTGCCAGCACTGCTCTCGCGCTGCCCGCAGTGCGGGTCAGAGTCACTGCTCACGTTCGACCCGGCCGTCTGGGAGGATCAGTAGGCGGCGTACTCGTGGGGGCCCCCGACCGGCGGGACACCCCGCCGGCGCAGGCGGGACAGGCTCGGGCGCCCGAGGTAAGTATAGACAGCGCCACCGTAGGGGCGTGTCCCGGCGATCGACCGGAGCACGTCGTTCGTGATCGCATGCCGCGAGCGGGGTTCGATCGTGCTCAGGTAGTTGCGCACGCCCGGGCCCAGCGCGCTCGCCGGGTCTGCACCGTGCAGGATGACGCGGACCAGATCGGCCATGGTGTGCTGTCAGTTCCCAGTGTACCCTCGTTAACGGAGGACACAATGCCCACCGAACTGAACGAGCGTGTGCCGAAGAAGGCCCCGAAGGCCACCGAGATGAGCGACCCCAACACCACCGAGGGCTACCCGCCGGAGTGCGGCGAGGGTCGCGGGTTCCGTACGTCGGCCGTGTTCGGGCGCAGGCGCGCGGACATCGAGCTGCCCTACGGCGGCCTGCCGTCGGGGAAGCTGCCGAAGGGGTGAGACGTGGCTCGCCTGAGCTACCGGGAACGCCAGAGCCTGCCGTCGCGCCTGTTCGTGTTCCCGAAGGAGCGGCGGTACCCAATCCCGGACAGGGCCCACGCGCGGAACGCTCTGGCCCGCGTGGCCCAGCACGGGACACCGGCCGAGAAGGCGAAGGTGCGGCGCGCGGTGAAGAGGCGGTTCCCTGACATCAGGGTCAGCCAGTGAACCAGCTGTTCCAGCCAGCAGGCGCTGTGGGCACAGAGGACAGCACGTCCCTGTTCACGCCGCCTCATGTCACGCCGAAGCTGCAGCGCATGCTCGCCATGGCCGGTGACCAGCGCACGGGCATGCTCCGGTATATCGGCCCCCAGTATTACGACCAGCTCACGCAGTACCAGCAGGGCCTGATGCCGACCGCAGGGTTCTTCTGATGCCGCAGACCACCGTCTACCGTCGGCCGGCGCCCGAGCAGCCGTCGCTGATCCTCGATGCGGACGGGTCGACCATCAACGGTTCGCACCTGCCCCTGCTGGTGCGGGCCGGGGCGACGACCGTGCTGCTGGGCCCGCGCGCCTACCGGAACATTCTCCCGGCGCCCCTGAACGGTTACCGGCAGGTACACTATCAGGGGCTGCTCTGGCGTCAGGTCGACGGGCTGCCTGACACGATCGGGCTGGTGCTCGGTGCGCGTGAAGAGCTCATCGCGATCATCATCCGGATGGGAACGGACTGAGCTGCCACTGTGGCGCCCGCACCCGGGCCCGCAGACGCTGCTGTTCTCCTGCCCGGCCGATATCATCCTGTACGGTGGGGCCAAGGGCGGCGGCAAGACCGAGGCCCTGCTGATGTGGTGCGCGCAGGACTGGCATGTCCCCGGCTACCGTGCCCTGATCCTGCGGCGCACGTTCCCGCAGCTCGAGCGTCACCTGATCCCGCGCTCGCAGGAGCTGCTGGCGCCCCTGGTCGAGCGGGGTCTGGCACGCTACGATGCCCGCAACCACCGGTGGACGTTCCAGACACGCGGGGGCGGCCTGTCCGTGCTCGAGTTCGGGTTCCTCGAGCGTGACAGCGACGTGAACAACTTTCAGGGCGCACAGTACGCACGGATCGCGTTCGACGAGTCCACACAGTTCACCGAGTATCAGGTCCGGACCATGCTCACCTGCCTGCGTTCACCTGCGCCGGGCGTGCGCCGTCAGGTCCTGCTCGTGTCGAACCCGACGGGCCCTGGCTACGGCTGGCACAAGGCCGTGTTCGTCGACAACCGCGAGGAGGGGCGCATCTACCGTGACGCGAAGTGGCCATCCGACGGCCAGCCGGTGATGTTCAGCACATGCTTCATCCCGGCCTGCGTGTTCGACAACCCCACACTGCTCGAGCGGGACCCGCTCTATCCGGAACGGCTGCGCACGCAGGCCGGACCGATCGCGCGCGCGATGCTGCTGGGGGACTGGTCCTCGGCACCGCATCTGGCCTTCGATTTCGACTACGAGGACCACACGTGCGATCCGATTGAGATACCGCCCGAGGCACCACGCTGGATCGGGATCGACTGGGGTGCCGGATCGAACGCTGCTGCCTGCGTGTGGCTGGCCGACTGGGGCGGGCGGGTGTGGGTCTATGACGAGCTGGCCGTGCGTGGCGAGCTGATCGTGCCGTTCGCCGAGCGGATTCTCGAGCGGTCCACAGGCCAGCGGATCAATTATGCCGTGCTCTCACACGAATGCTTCAACGAGCGGGGCATGGGGATCACGCAGGCCGACCAGTTCCGCGAGGTCCTCGACCGTGCCGGTATCGTGTTGCTGAAGTCCAGCAAGGACGCCGAGGGACGCCTGCAACTTGTCCGCGAGTACCTGCGCCGCGTGCCGGTCCCGTCGGAGGCCCCGCAGGCCTTCCAGCCCGACTGGGCCTACTGGGAGCGACGGTTCGAGCGCGAAGGGCGTGCGGCGTATGAAGAGTTTGTGCGCCTGCGCTCGCGCGCTGCCGGTAGCACGCTACCCAAGCTGCGCATCTTTCGCACCTGTTCCGGGCTGATCCGGCAGCTCCCGGCCCTCGCTGTCGACGTCGACAGGCCCACACGCCTGGCAGACGGTCAGGAGGACGACCTCTACGATGCGCTTGGGTACGCGCTCCAGATGCACTGGCAGAAGGGGCCCATCGTGAGCCCCGAGGAGGTCTACACGGCGATCGTGGGCCCGGTCCCCGAGTCGGGCCTGCAGGCGGCACTGGCCTGGCAGACAGCGCGGACCATCGCTTCCCTCGACCCGACAAAGCCCAGACAATGGGGTAAGGAGCCATGGCGGTCACAGTCCAGGTAACCGGGAACATGCTGGTCGTCGACAACGTGTCCGGGGACACGCCGCTGGTGAAGCAGCTACAGAGCATCCTGTTCAGCGGCTCGGCCGGTGCACTGATCAACACGGTCACGGTCGGCACGACCCCCTACACGCCTTCGCTGCCGGGCAGCACGGCCGGTTTCGTGTTCGTGCAGAACGCCGGCGGGGTCGGTTCGGGCAACCTGACGGTGAGCTGGACACCGAGCGGCGGGACCGGCGTGCAGGTCGCCACCCTGCCGCCCGGTGGCGCGCTGATGCTGGCCAACCCGAACACGAGCCAGGGAGTGACCGGTCTTTCGCTGGTATCGAACACGTCCACACAGGCACAGCTTGTAATTGGGGCCTGAGATGGGTGCCAGAGTTGCTCAGGGTGGCAACCAGCCTGTGCGGCCACTCGGCCAGCAGGCACAGCAGGGTATTCAGCCCGCTCAATCAGCACGACCGGGTAGTGGCGCCGGAACACCTGTACAGCAGACTGGTCCCGGCCTGAACTCTGGACCACCGAATCCGCCCATTCAGACGCAGACCGGGTTGTCGCGGCCTGCCGGTCAGCCTGCTCAACAAACGCGTCCCGTGAACTTCAATCCTGCGTCAACCGGACAGACGTCTGGACCAGGCAGCCAGCCAAAGCCTGTTCCACCGGCGCAGCCTGTGCAGTCGGCACCAGGTGGCTCCAGTCCGGCGTTTAACCCACTTATCAAGACGCAGCCTGGGGTTCAGCCTGCCCGACCGTCCGGTCCAGTAAACTTTAACCCGCCCTCAACCGGACAGACGTCTGGACCGGGGCACCCTCCCGGGCCCGCTCGACCTGCCGGTCGGTCAACAGGTAATGTCGACTGGAACGCGATTATGGGCCGAACACGGCCCCCGGTCGATCTGTCACCGCCTCCGTCTGGTATGACGTCTGGACTGATTGGTCAGCAGAGACCCGCTCAACCGGCAGGCCAGACCGTTACCAGTCAGTCAGCCGGCAGCCCGGTCAACCCGGTCCTGCAGCGACGGCAGCAGCGGATGGAACAGGTAGAACGTCTGAACCCGCTTGCAGCCGAATTCATTGGAGACCGGGGCAGGCTGAGCGAGGTTACTCCAAGACGACCTGTGCTGCCGGGCCGTCAGACCGGTCTGCCGCCGGACATCGTATCGCGCATCATCGGTAGCGGGAGAACGCCGCCCGGGCAACCAACACAACCGACACAGTCGGCACTCCCTGTACAGCAGGCACAGCCGACACAGCCCGTACAGCAGGCGCAGGCGACACAACCAGCACAGCCTGTGCAGCCCGCACAGCCGCTCAGCGTGTACGCCCCCGCAACCGCGTACGCTGCCCCAACAATGTGGTACGGTGTGGGCGGCCAGTCAAGCGGTTACCTTGGTCCGAACCAGCAGGTCCTGTTCCAGCCATCCTCGGTGACATACGGCCAGATGGTCACGCAGGGCACACGACAGCTTCCGCTGGCGGCTAACATTCTCTCGCCGTACCTGATGCAAATGATGTCATGACGACACCGGGACTACTGTTCAGACCGCCACGACAGCAGCCAACACCGCCCAGCGGCACGGCCGCCATGCCGGACCAGAGCCCGTTGGTGCCGCACCAGATTCAGACGGCCCAGCAGCAGCCGGCACCGCAGGCGAACGCTGTCCCGCAGGCCGACCGGTACACGCCGACCGGTGCCACCGTGCAGTCCACACTCGCGCAGGCCCCGCAGCCATGGGGCCCGAGCACGAACACGAACACGCTGTTCCAGCCTCCATGGTCGTCCGGGCTCTATCAGGCCACATCGCAGACCTGGAAGCTGCCGAAAGCGTTCGGGCAGTCCTAATTGCTTTGACATTGCGGTCACGTTGTGGCAGAATGCTGGCCGCCATGGCGGCGAGTTCATGGCCGACGGTTAACGGCGGTCAGCGTCGACCGGCGCTGGCCGCCTTTTTGTTTGGAGGGAGCCATGAAGTGTACGGCATGCGGGATTGAGCTCGACACCCTGTACGGGGAGCTCCTCGTGCAGGAGACATACATCACAGACGACGGGCATGAGATGATGCTCTGTGCCCCGTGCGTCGACGACGGGTGGTGGATATGCCGGACATGCGAGTCGCTCCATCACCGTGAGGAAGACTGCCCGCTGCTGAAGGACTGACCGGTTATGTCACACAAACGGGATATTCTGGTCTCGCTGCGCACGGTGGACGTAGCCTACGGCCCGCCACGCTGCTACTTCTGCAGCACGCCTGCCGCTGTGGCGCGCGGCGGTCGATACGTGTGCTCTGACCACATCGACCGGGTCGGTGGCCTTGTCTATCCGCTGCCCCGCGAGCCTCGTCTGCAGTACTGGCTCGACCGGGCGGTCAGAACAGTGCACTGCGAGGGAGAGTACGATGAGAGAGACGATCGAGAGATGTGATCAGTGCGGGACCGGTCTGCCCGCCAGGACGTGGTCGCTTCATGTGGTCCATGACACCGACGGCGTGCCGCACCTGGCGATCGCCCGTCGGCGTGTCGAGAGCCCGCTGGCCGAGTTCTGTTCGAGCAGGTGCCTGTGCCAGTGGGCTGAGGACGTCCTGGCTTGCATGGAAGGCCGCCGTGTCGTAACCTGAGGGCGGCCGTACCCTCCCTCCGCCGGGGCAGTCTCGCTCCCAACGGGCTGCCCCGTTTTCATTGGTGCGGCTGATGTGGTGGATAGAGCGCGTCGCTCCCAGAGGTCAGGTTCATCTCATTGCCGGCACGTCGGGTGCCGGCAAGTCGTCCTATCTCGCCAGCTATCTGGTCCCGTCCGTCCTGCGTGGTGAGTGGGAGGGCTGGCGTGTGCACGGTCGCCGGGTGCACTGGGTGATCACAGACCGGGACAGGACCGACTGGGTCCTGATGTGCGAGAGGTGGCCCGTGCTCCGGCAGCTCACGGTGACGGTGGCCACTGAGCTGGGGGTGCGACCCACGCTGGACATGGTGGCCGCCGATATCAGGCGCCAGTGCCCGGACGGTGTCGATCTGGTCATCGTGGACGTGCTCCCAATGTTGTTCACGGGTGACCTGAACGACTACGTGTCGGCACACGGCCTGATGGGGCACGCATGGCGTGTCACCCAGTCACTGGGCACGACCATGCTGGCCGTGATGCACGCGCGCAAGCACCAGGGCCCGTCACGCGAGTCCCCGGACCCGTTCGACCGGGTGCTGGGGAGCATGGCCTTGCGCGGTTCCGCCGGTACCGTGTGGGTTCTGGAGCCTGTCCGTGTGGCTGCGGGAGTGTACGCACGCCTGCACATGAGACCCCACCATGCGCCGGAGCGTGTCTACTATTACGAGCGGGACGAGCGTGGTGGTTTTGTGCCGGTACCGGCGATACCGTACGCCGAACGGTGGCTCGAGTGGCTCTCGCTGCTCCCGCCCGGTACCGAGATCGACGAGGAGGACGTAGACTGTTTCCCGACGAAGAGGCGCCGGCGCAGAGCGATCCGGCAGGCCGTGCGCGCCGGGTGGCTCGAAGAGATCGGGGACGGTCTCTACCGCGTATGCAGGCCTTCAGTCTCCAGCGAGAGTTCAGGCGGCTCAAGCGGGCCTTCAGGTGTTTCGGGCTGAGGTTTCCCGCTGACGTGCGGGTGCAGTGGTCGTGGGAGGTCGACGAGGACGGCAACCTTGGCGAGTGGAGCGAGCTCGAGCGCGTGATCCGGATCAACAGTGCGCTCAGGCGCTGGCCTGTAATCGTGTCACTGGTCCTGATCCACGAGATGTGCCACGCCTACTGTGACACCTATTTCCCTGAACGTTCTGCGCACGGGAAAAGATGGCGCACGCTGATGCGCGTGCTGGCCGTGCGGGGCGTGTTCGACAGGCTCTGGTAACCGTTACGGGAACGGTATCCAGATGACGGCCGTGTCGTCCTCGATCCGGTAGTCGGCCAGCTCGCTGGACTCGAGCCACGCGGCCGGTTCTGTTGTGGAGCCACGCTTGCCGGGATCAAGCCGTGTGATCATCGGTGCGGCGATGATCACCTGGTCGGCGTGCTCTTCGAGCGTGCCGGGACCGTGATCAAGCGACCAGCGCATCTTCTCGTCCCACGCGTTGAAGTAAAGCCGGACCATGCACCCAGCGTATGCCCGCTGCGGGGAGATTTGCAAATATTGCATACGGCATATACGGTATCCACAGGAGGTGAGCGATGAGAACACTGTCAGTCATGTTGCTTGGTGCACTGCTGGCCGGTGGCGCGCTGGCACAGCAGGCCAGACCCACCATCTCTGACGCCGACCGGGCCAGGCTCCGGGACCTGCAGTACCAGATGGCCAGGATCGATGCGCAGATGATGCAGCTGCAGGTCCAGTTCCAGCAGATTCAGCTGCAGGCACAGCAGCTCCAGAAGCAGCGGGAAGAGCTGAGCAAGCAGTTCGATGACGAGGTCAAGCGGATCGAGAAGAGCGTTGACCTCAAGCAGTGGCGGTTCGATACCGAGAAGCTGGAGTTCGAGCCGGTGAAGCAGGAGAAGCAGTGATGCTGGCAGGCCTGCTTGTCTCCCTGTCCCTCTGCCAGCCGCACCTGTGGCGTCACGTTTACCGCCCTTACCGGCTGCAGGTGATCCGTATGTGCGATCGTGTCGAGGGCACTGTAGTGAAAGTGCGCCGGGAGCGGGACGGTGACGCTCACATCCTGCTGGTACCCGACCGGGCGTTTGCTGACCGGTTAACGTCGGCCAACCGTGCACGACTGCACGGTGCACTGGTGGTCGAGGTGGTCTGTGTGTACACGCCACGAACGGCATCAGCAGCAAAAGCCTGCCGGGGCTACGTTAACCGCATCCGTGTACCCAAGGTCGGCGACCATATTGCGGTGTGGGGCGCTCTGGTCCATGACAGGGAGCACGGCGGGTGGGCAGAGATTCACCCGGCAGGTACCATCAGGGAAGCGGCCAATGGAACTGACCCACGGTAGCCTGTTCGCCGGTATCGGCGGGTTCGATCTCGGGTTCGAGCAGGCCGGCATCCCCACGCTCTGGCAGGTGGAGAACAACTGGTTCTGCCAGTCCGTGCTGCGTACACATTTTCCGGAAGCTAAGCTCTACGGCGACATCCGCACGCTCGACCCGGCCGTTCTCGAGCCGGTGGACATCATCAGCGGCGGTGTGCCCTGCCAGGACTGGAGTATCGCCAATGCCCAACGAAGAGGCCTTGAAGGAAACGACAGCGGACTGTTCTTCGAATTCGTCCGCATCGTCGCAGCCCTGCGACCCCCGTGGGTGGTCTTCGAAAATGTTCCCGGACTTCTCTCTGCCCACGCGGGAAGAGATTTCGCCATCGTTCTCCGTTCGCTGGCCGACCTCGGGTATGGTCTGGCATGGCGCGTGCTGGACAGTAGATTCTTCGGAGTGGCCCAGCGACGCCGTCGAGTCTACCTTGTCGGAAGTCGTGGAAACCTCCGTGCCGCCCAGGTTCTATTTGACACCGAGGGCGGCTGCGGGCATCCTCCGGCGCGCACAGCGAAGGGGGAAACGGCTGCCGCCGCCGGTCGAACACGCACTGCGCGCACTGTGCCAGACCGGTTCTCAGACGGTTACGGGCTCGCCGGACCGATCCGGCAGGCCATCAGC
>Ga0070739_10005735_pt1 | contig 14004 bp, 11 predicted proteins | sample Coa_R1_7_FD_66445 | JGI IMG/M metagenome (GOLD analysis project Ga0070739, IMG submission 66445) | Surface soil microbial communities from Centralia Pennsylvania, which are recovering from an underground coalmine fire - Coalmine... | ecosystem: Environmental > Terrestrial > Soil > Unclassified ... | reverse complement strand
AGAAACCGGACGTTATCCCCCACACCTTCAGATACAGTCAGCGAGTCGAGTGCCGCCCGCTCCTCTCCGTCTCCGACCACGGCATAGAGTACATTCGGGACGGCGCGGCGAATGGTGCTGAGTGCCTGGATCATTACATCATGCCCCTTCCGCTTTTGCAGGCGCCCTACCGTCAAGATCACGGGACGGTCTTCCCATCCCAGACGTGCGCGCATGGCATGATCGTCACTCGCCGGACGGAAGTAATCGGTGTCTACACCCGGGTGAAGCACGCAGACACGCTCGGCGGGCATGCTCCATTCCTCACGCAGGATGCGCCCGGTGTTCTGACTGTTCGCGATGAGGAACTCCGCATTGCTGAGGACTCGCCGTACCATCCAGGCGTGTTCGCGGCTGTAAGTGGCAGTGGTTACGTCCTCTCCATGAACATAACAAAGGTAGGGTAGGCCATAACGCCACTTTAGGGCCAACGCCATCACTCCTTCGGGCAGACAGCGACCGCAGTGGATCATCTCAATGTGTTCCGAGTGTAGCAGCGGCCGTAGCTGCCGCAACGCCTTCCAGTAGCCACCCAGTCCGGTCAGACTGCGCAACCCCCAGGCTTTCAGTGTTAGAGGCATCCGCCACAAACGCAGGTCATGGCCCCGGTCGAACTCCTCCTGGCGTGGATCTTCACCAGCGGCCACAGCGAAACGATCCCGTGGAAGGCGGCAATACGTTTCCCAGAACCAGCGGCCGCTGCCCCCGGTTCGGGGAGGAAAATTTTCGCTGAGAAGTAAGTGCGTCACGAGTCATCCCGAAGAAAAGTTGACAATACCGATTCACAATAGCTTTCGTGTTCGCGGAACCACTCTTCGCTCGCATACTCGCGCCATCGGCCCGAACGCGGCTTCTCCACTAGCCGCGCCAGCGCGTTCAGGTCTATCCCATCTATGCCGAGCATAGCGTAGAGCTCTCCCAGGTTCTTTTCGGGACTGCGAAGAATGTCCTCGTAAGCGAGGGACACATGAGCGTAGCGGCGGCCAAACAAGTAAGAGAGTTTCCAGATGTAATAAAACATCTGATAGGGATGAGCGATCTGCCCTTCCTCCAGGAAGGGAAAGTGATACTTCAGGTCGCAAGCCCAGGTCCGCAGGTAGAAGTGGTCATGGCCGGCGAAGTCGGCCATGGTTGCATTTTTCGGAAACGCAGAAGGATCCACCAAGGAGGAGATCCACTGGTCGCGCGGATGACGATACAGGTGGACCAACGTGGCTCGCGGAAAATGTCGCCGGAACCAAGGGAGACGGAAGTCGATGCGGTTGAACTGCAAGATCGGCCGACCAACGGCGCGGTCGATGAGTGTTTCTACATAGCGCTTCATGGCCGGATCCCAGCAATCGGCGCTCATGAACAGGTTCTGACCGATCCAGGATTCGTGGTAGTACCGGCCGAGATCTTCCAGCCCCTCGTACTCTTGCCAATAGTCCACAACGCCTCGATGCGTCGGATCGGTGCGGCTGCCCCGCGAATTTGGGTCAAACCATCGACGTTCGTTGAACGGCTCGTAGTAGGCAGTGCAGCCTTCGGTCGCTCGGAACAAGCTCCACAGCAAGGTCGAGCCGCTACGGAAGCGCGCGGTAATGATGACGACATCGTCCCGAGTAGCGGCGCCGGATGTCGAGACAGCCTGCCCCAGGTCCGCATAGGGCTGATCGTCCAGAGCGAGCGGGCCATCCAATCGCGCCTCGGGCTGACGCGGCAACAGATTCTGTAGGCTGGACACCTGGATGGAACGAGCGTCGTCTGTACCCGCAACCCGGCGCAGTAGACGGAAGAAAGCGTCACGGAGTCGCTTCCGCACGGCCCCGAGCAGTCGAACACGCTCATGGATGGGCCGTTGGCGTGAAGGTGCAAAGTCAGTGATGTGGATGGCATTAGACATATTATCATCCAAGGATCAAAACGACCTGGAGGACAGCAAATCTCTGGCAGTCGCCCTGTTATCCAAATGGGGTCGTTGCTTGTCGATCACCCTTGGCTGAGTCAGGCACCGAAAGGGCACGACGGCCGGGCCGTCCTGCAGCTCTTCGTACAGTTCGGCGATTCGCCGACAGAACGACTGCCAGTTGTATTCTCGCGTCGTCCGCTGAAAAGCTGCATCAGCCAGCCTTCGGCCGATTTCGGGGTTGGTCAGTAATTGCTCCATTCGGTGAGCGTAACCTTCAGCGTCGGTCGCGGCGATGAGGAAACCAGTCTCGCCATCAGAGATCACCTCCGGAATGCCTGCTGTCGGCGCCGCCAATACCGGCACACGGGTTGCCTGTGCCTCCAAGATGGCGATGGGGAGCCCTTCATGAGTAGACGGCAGCAACAAGAAGTCTGCAGCGCGCAGTAGGTCCGGGGTATCGCTTCGTTGGCCCAGCAGCTTGACTCGATCAGCCACACCCATTTCGGCAATCATTTCTCGCAGTCGAGAGGTGTAAGCCGTCGCTCCGCCCCTCTCCATGCCCGCCATCCAGCAAAGTACGTCCACTCCCCGTTGCTTCAGGAGGGAAACCGCTCGAATAGCAGTCTCTTGCCCTTTGTGGGGGGCGAGGTTGGCCAGCATCAGGGCCAGTGGCCGCCCGATGGGAATGCCGACTCGCTGCTTGGCTTCTTGCTTCGGCCCTGGGATGAAACGTTGGATGTCTACAGCGTTGCACACGGGGACAATGCGCGTCCGGCCCAGGGCCTTCTCGGGAAGGGAACGCTCGATGGAGCTGACCAAGAAACGGGCACAAGGAACGATTAACTCCGGAGGGTCTTTGAAGGCCCAACGCAAACCATCTTCGCCTTCTTCGATCTGGACCTGGACGACCCGCTTCAATCCGGATAAGCGCAAGCCCCGTCGCAGCGCACCGTAGTGGAGCGGAGAGTGAATGTGGGCGATTCCGCGCCCCGTCTTGCGAAGCCTGCGGCCCAGCTTCCAGTTGGCGATGCCGGCGCGCATCGTGGACTTGCTGAGCAGGGAAAAAGCATCGTAGACACTCCAGGGAACACCAATCCGTCTCGCCTCGGTGGACGCTGGCCCTTCGCCAGGAACCCAGGTGCAGCAGTCTTGCCTTCGCTCGAGCAAGTATCGGGAGAGTTGTAACGCGATCAACCCGGCCCCGCCCAGATCGCTCGATACGAGAAATTGGTGATAGTGCATAAGTTCAGGTACATTAGAACGCATCATTCTGTCAGACGGATGCGCTGGGTAACAGTTTTCGTGAGGCTCGCGGTGCAAGTGCAGTCTTAGGGGAACTCAAGCGATCCACAAGATAGCGGGCCCTCCTCTGAGTAACCCTAATGCCTAGCTGACTGCCATCGTGATCGAATCAGGCAGCGTCCCCAATCGGGGTTAGGAAGTTTTCCGTTGCCATAGAAATCGGTGGGTAGGACCTCGAACCAGAGCGCCTGGTCAATAACATCGGCCCACTGTCCCCCCTGAGGTCCCGCGTTGAGAGTCAGGCTGTAACGTCCAGGAGTCAAGGGCAACTCATCGATCCGGCACAGCAAATGACCCGTTCGCCGCAAGCAAGCGGGAGCGGTGTTGGTCAGGTAGGTTGCCGCGGTGAGGACTCGGCAGCCAAGCACGTCATCAATGCCGACCGCAAAGTGCGGCTCGGAGAAAGGACAGCGAGGGACGGCTTCCAGCTCGAACATCACCGGAGCGCCGCAAGGGATCTGCGTCGTTGGGTTGCCGGCCTGGTCCAGCAGGCGGATCTTGCCAAGAACGGGAGTGCAGCCTGGCCGGCGATTTGGGTGCTCAGCCAAATCGACCTCGGCCTCCTCAGATGCGTCTTCTTGACTGACGTAAAGCTTGACTCCGTCCACCACGGGGCCCAGGAAGGCCAGCCGGCCATGTGCGAACACCGCAGCCTTGTCGCAGAGGTTAAGGACGGTGGCCATGTTGTGGCTGACAAACAGGACGGTGCGGCCCGACTGGCTGACTTCGCCCATTTTGCCCAAGCACTTCTTCTGAAAGGCCGCATCGCCGACCGCAAGTACCTCATCCACTAATAGGATTTCCGGCTCCAAGTGCGCGGCGACGGCGAAGGCCAGCCGAACGAACATGCCGCTGGAATAACGTTTCACCGGCGTATCGAGGAACTGCTCGACCTCGGAGAAGGCGACAATGTCGTCGAATTTGCGGTCAATCTCACGGCGGCTCATACCGAAGATGGCGCCATTCAGGTAGATGTTCTCGCGGCCGGTCAACTCGGTGTGGAAACCGGTGCCGACCTCCAAGAGACTGCCCACACGGCCACGCAGTTCGACTCGCCCCTCCGTGGGTTCGGTGATGCGGCTGAGGACTTTCAGGAACGTCGATTTGCCGGCCCCGTTGCGGCCGATGACGCCGATTGCCTCGCCCGGCTTGATGTCCAGCGAGACATCCTTGAGTGCCCAGAGATCAGACTGAGCAGGCGAGTTGGGCGACCTATCTTTTCGCCGGGAGGGCCGTCGAAGACGGCTCCACGATCCACCGATGCCCCTCACCATCGCTTCGCGCAGTGTCTGGTAGCCACCGGACGCGGAGCCCAGGCGATAGCGTTTTGAGATATTTTCGACCTTGATAGCGGGTTTCATGAGTCTTACGATGCTAGTGCAGTGTTCCGAGAACGCAGGGGGTCCACAATGTAACGGAAAAGATTCCAGAGTCGAGTGCCGATACGGCGTTTCCAGCGCAGCCGTGCCCACTCCTTGCTATCGATCAAGTCGGGGCAGCAGAGCAAGGCGTAATCGAGACACTGCTGACAGCCGGTTTGGTCTCCGCGATCGAACGCTACGCTTGCTGCCCAGAAAGCGCCCTCTGCCAACCGGCGCAGCGCCAGCGCATGCAAGTGCGGATGGTCTGCCACTCGTTGGCCGTCGGCGCGGAAGAAGGCTTCAAACGTGTCGTGACGCTCTTTCAGATCGAGTAGAGCCGTCTCCAGATACTGGTGTTGCATATTGCTCGTGTGTATTCGCTTGAATGCCTGGAGCGTATCCACTTTCGCTATAGCGCTCCGTGCCGCGAAGCGGAGCCAGAGTTCCATATCGGCGGTATGAGGCAGCGTTTTTCGGTATCCTCCGACAGCATGTTGCACGGACGTTCGCACTACCGCCGTCGGCGTCGCTACTGGATTGTGGGCTATCGCACAACATTCTTCGACAAACGTTTGGCCGGAGATAATCGAGACGCCGTCGCTCCCATGGGAAGGTTCCGGAGATGGATCGTTGGCAAACAATTGCTGCCGCCCGTGAACCAAACCGACCTCTGGGTTGGCATCCATAACCTTTGCGGCGCGCCCGAGTGCGCCCGGTGCCAAGAGGTCGTCGGCTGAGATAAGTAGGGCGTAGTCACCTGACGCCCATTCGAGCAAGCCTTCATTGTAGGTGTCGATGTGCCCTCGGTTGACTGCGTGACGGCGATACTCCACACGGCTGTCTTGGCGCACGAGCGTGGCGGCCACTTCGGGCGTGTTGTCCGGCGAGGCGTCGTCCAGAATCAGTACACGGACCTCGACCCCTTCCTGCCTGAGCACGCTCTCCACGCAGCCGCGCAGGTAGTGACCGTATTTGTAACAAGGGATGACAACATCAACGCGACTCATGCGAAGCTGCCTCCTCTCCGGTATGGCTCTCCAGGAGCCGGACCCGCGCCCGGTCGCCTCGGACATCCACCTTGCCGACGCGTCGGGCTGGGTTGCCTGCGATGTAACTGTACGCTGGAAATGCCCCTTCGACGTAGCTGTTGGCAGCGACGAAACAATGATCGCCGATTACCGTGCCTGGGGCGATGATCGCGCCGGGGGCGATGAAACAGCAATTCCCAATGGTGGTCGCTTTCTTGAACATGGCGGCACAGTGGCCGGTCAACGCTCGCTCGATTGTGTTGTGCGTGTAAATGTGAGCACCCGCACCGACATCGACGTAATCGCCGATTGTTAGTCCGCCCTGCCCATCCAAGATGGTAAATGGTCCGATCCAACAGTGGCGTCCCACCTTCACATTGCCGAGGATCAGGCAATCGTCGTACACAGAGGTGCCTTCGCCGAACCCGTGGTCTTTGGCCAGATCCCAGCGATCATGGAGCAGATCTCCCGTCGGGACGTGCCGGTTAAACCGCGCTTTCATCTGGCGACGGAGCTGCAGAAGCAGATCGGCCAACTCGCGGCGAGTCTGAGTGTCACAATGGGCGTTCCAGTCTGCGTTCGGATCGAGCAGCTCGCCCCGGAACACATGCATCGGAGCGGCTCTCTCCCCTTCGGCTCGTTGACTCAGCACCTTTTCCACATCGGAGGCTCGCACAACAGCCAGTCCCGCGAACAGGGCCATCGATAGCCCGTGTTGATGGATCAGATCACGCGCCTTGTTTGTGACAACCTGTTCGCCGTTGGCTTCCCTTCGGGCTTCCGGTGTGGGCTTGGCGTCGTAGTCCGGGCGCTCGGGCCGCGGCGATACGATGGCGATAGGGGAGCCAACTGGCACCTCGGCGCCAACCTCGACCATACGGAAGGCATACCCTGCACAGGGAGCCTCTAGATCGAACGTCGCCTTGGTCGTCTCCAGGACGGCCAGCGGCCGCCCAGCTTCCACTGGCGCGGCATCGTCTACCAGCCACTGGATGACGCGCACTACGTCGTCGTTCACTCCCTCGCGGGGGGCCAGGACCAGGGTATGATCTTGATTCAAGCCCATGAAACCTCTCGTTTATACTATTTCCTCAATCGCCTGAACTACTGCCGCCGTCGAGGGCAACACTCTCTCTTCCAGGCGGCGAACACAGGGCAGAGGTACAGGGCGCGAGCCCACCGCCCGACAGGCGAACCCCTCCGGTACCTGCTGGGCTACTGCCGCCAGCACCGCTGATCCTACGCTGAAGTCCGGCACGTTCTCCTCGACGACGATTAGCCTCCGCGTTTGGCGAACCGAGGCGACGACCTCGGCTACGTTTAGAGGCCACAATTGCGTCAGCACGATGTAGTCGAAGGATAGCTCTCGTTCCAGGAGCATTTGGTGCATGGCCGCTTCTGTTGGCACGGTCATGCCGCCGTAGGTGACGATGGTGCAATCCGCCGTCTGCCCCCCGCGCGGCCGATAGCACAATGGAGGGTAGCTGCCCTCGGTCCTGACGGTAGGAGTCGGCTCAAGGTCGATGGGAGAGTGGTCGCAAGGGCGGAGGGAGTACAAGAGCTTGTTCTCCACAAAGATAGTTGGGCTGTCGCTGAAGAGGACGACCTGCCGCAACAGTCGTCCGGGATGGTGGCGCTGAGACAGCGCTACCACACGCAAGCCGGGGATCCCACAGAAGAGCCGCTCAAGACTCTGGCTATGTGTGGGGCCGTAACCGCGTCCCCCGCCGGATACCAGGCGTAGAGTGATGGGACACGTGACACGACCGCCGTACATGAAATAATACTTGGCCGCAAAGTTGATGAGTTGATCGGCAGCCAGTGTCGCAAAGTCCGCGAACATGATCTCGGCAATCGGCCGCATTCCGGCCAAGGCCATGCCATTGGCCAGCCCCGTCAACCCCGCCTCCGCGATCGGTGTCGAAAGAACCTGATTGGGGTAACGCGTGGACAGGCCACGCGCCACTTTGAAAGCACCGCCATAGGGGTCCAGCAAGTCCTCGCCGACAAGGATTACCTCGGGGTTCTCGGCGAGGATCTCGTGTAGGGCGGCATTCAACTCCTCGGCGGTCCTCTCCCACTTGCCGGCGTTGGGACCATCAGAACGAACGTCAGCATCGGTTCGGGTGATCTCAGAGTTGGGCAGCGCCTCGGCGATTGTATCGTCGAGGAGAGAGCGGTCGGTGATCTCCTGTGCGAGTTGGCGAGCGCGGGCTTCCGCGTCGGCCTGTCGTTGTTGCCAGGCATCGTCGCGCTCGGCGAGTCGAGCCAGCGGATCGGCACGCCATAAGGATGCGACGTATTCCTGGGGCCGGTTGTCATCGCCTTTGCTGTGGGCCATCAGCCGGCGTGTTTGAATCACTTGCAAAAATGGCTGACCGCGCCGGACGACGGCCACCGCCCGACCCAAGCGTTCGTAAAGCAGGCTTGGGTCGCGGTCGTCGCAGTAGTCCGCTTCCAAGCCAAAGCCGGCGGCACGCTGAAAGATATCGCCTGGTGTCGTAGTTGTTACGTCGGTGGACTGTGCCCAGCCATTGTGTTCCAGCAGGAATAGAACAGGCGCGCCGAGCCAGGCAGCGAAGGTAAAAGCCTCATACACCGTGCCTTCACCGAGCGTGCCGTCGCCGAGTTGGGCGACGGCGATGGCATTCTCGCCACGGCGGCGAGCAGCCCAGGCGTAGCCGACAGCGATGGGAGCGCCGCCTCCTTGAATGCCGGCGGAGAAGAAGCGCTGATAGAGTAGGTTTTGCGTGCCGCCGCGTCCCAGACAGAGGGCCCCCTCTCGGCCGGCTAACTCCGCCAACAGGGCATCCGCGGGACCGCCGTGGGCCAGGTAATGACCATGCCCTCGGTGCGACGCGAAGAAGGCGTCCTTGCCAGGGACCAAGTGTGGGTGCAAGGCCGCCGCGCACAACTCTTGACCGATGCAGGTGTGGACGGTCCCGGCCAGCAACCCCTGTTTGAACAGGGTAAGCAGGCTGGACTCGAATGCCCGGATCCAAAAAGCCGTGTCGAGAATCCTCTCCACATCGGGTGAAAAAGCCGGGGCCGGCACAGGGTTGGTCAGAAGTTCTTTCAGCACAGTCATCCCAGGTGAGAAGTAGTTCATGCACCCCTCTTCGCTGTCTCCAGCAGCTCCGAAAGGCGCCCGCCGCTGACGCTGCGGGTCGAATCGGAAAGTAATACCCGCCATAAGCAGTCCAGGACTCGTTGCTGATCTCTCTCGCTCATTCCAGCGAAGAGCGGCAACAGGATCACGGAATCGCGAGCCTCCTCGGAGCAAGGCAGGTCCTGCGCCATGAGTTCAGCATAAGCACCCTCCTGATGGGCGTTCATGATCCCGCGCCTCGTGCTGATACCCTGTTGCAGCAACTCTTGCATGAGCGCGTCTCGGCTCAGTGGAAACTTCTGTGTTACCCGAACGGGATAGGACTGATAGTTGGGGAGCAACACCGGCGACACGAACGGCGGTTCCAGACCGGGGATGCCGGCGAGGCTCCGCGTGTACTTCTCGGCCAACCGACGCCGCTCCTCCAACAGTCCCGGCAGCCGGCGCAACTGTACTCGGCCTATCGCCGCCTGGATGTCCGTCATACGGTAGTTGAAGCCAACCAGCGGGTAATCCTCGAAGATCACCTGTTTGGCTCCGTGCCGTACCGTGTCGGGAACACTCATCGCATGTTGGCGTAAGAGTCGGAACTTACGGTCCAACTCCGCGTCGCGCGTCGTCAACATGCCGCCATCGCCGGTGGTGATGACCTTGCGCGGGTGGAACGAGAAGCAGGCCACTGTGCCGTGCGGCTTGCCGATTCGCTCCCAGCGGCCTTCAAAGCATAGCTCACTGCCGATAGCACAAGCAGCGTCCTCAATCACCGGCAACCCATGCTTGTCTGCGATTGCCAGGATCGCCGGCAGGTCGCAGGGAAGACCCATTTGATGCACCGGCAGGATCGCTTTTGTCCGCGGCGTGATCGCTGCCTCTACAAGCGCGGGATCGATGTTGAACGTGCGTGGCTCGATGTCCACGAAGACCGGCGTCGCTCCACAGTAGCGAACTGCATTCGCCGTGGCGATGAAGGAGTGGCTAACGGTGACGACCTCGTCCCCCGGTCCGACACCCAGGGCATGTAGAGCCAGATGCAAAGCCGTCGTGCAACTGGATACGGCGCAAGCGTAGGGCGCTCCGACGTAGGAGGCAAAGTCTGCTTCAAAAGCTGCCACCTGCGGGCCTTGCGTGACCCAGCCCGATAGGATGGCCGCGCGTGCGGCCTCTGCTTCTTCCTCGCCGAGGCTTGGCTTAGCAATCGGAATCGTGGTTGTCGGTTGACTCATGCCAGCACCTCCGCTTGTCGCTTGACATTGCGGCGCCAATCGGCTAAACGGCGCAGCCCTTCTTCCAGCGACACTTCGGCCGTGAAGCCCAATTCCTTCCGTGCCAGGGTCGTATCGGCCAATCGGCGCGGCACTGGGTTGACCTTGCGCGGTGGATGAAACTCCGGTGTCAGGTGATACGCTCCCGTCACCTGCTGCAACGCCTGCCACAGCTCCAAGAGGCTCGTCTCCGTGCCGCTGGCGACGTTGTAGACGCGGTCGGCAACGTCCGACTTCAGGGCGAGCAAGTTGGCGCGAGCGATGTCTTGGACATAGATGAAGTCCATCGAAGCCGAGCCGTCGCCGTGGATCTGCGGTGCAATACCCCGGTCGATGCAGTCCAGCCAGCGGATAAAGACTTCGGTGTAAGCGCCGGTTACATCCATGCGCGGCCCGTAGACGTTGAAGTAACGCAGCCCAACGCTAGGTAGCCCGTCCATATCGTAGAAGTGGCGGGCGATTCCCTCGTTCATCAACTTGGCCGCCCCGTAGAGAGTTCGGTTGTTGAAAGGGTGGTGTCGCTCGTTGGTGGGGAAGTCATCCGCACCGCCATAGACAGAGGCGCTGGATGCGTAAACCACTTTCCGGACATGCGCCTTGGCAGCGGCCTCGAAGACATTGAAGGTACCCGTCACCAGTACGTCGAGACACTCGCGCGGCTGCTCCGCACAGAGGGTGATGCGAATGGCAGCCTGGTGGAACACGTAATCGCAATCCGACACCGCCCGAGCGACAGCGTTACGGTCGCGCACGTCTCCCTCGAGGAACGTGAGCCGTCGGCGAGCGGTCGCCGCCGCCAAGTTCTCGCGTCGCCCACGTACCAGGTTGTCCAGTACGCGGATTTCACCCGCGCCGGCGTCGATCAATTGGTCCACGATGTGGGAGCCAATGAGGCCAGCCCCACCCGTTACCAGCACGGTCGCCCCTTCCAGAAGGTTGCTCATTATCAGGGTAACTCCTTGAGGACATCGCAGAGGGCGTGGACGACTGTGTCTTGTTGCTGAGTGGTCATCTCCGGGTAGAGCGGGAGAGTGAGGCACTCTCGGCCAATCTGCTCTGCCACGGGGAAATCGCCGGCGTTATAGCCCAGATGGCGATAAGCTTTCTGAAGATGCAGCGGAATGGGGTAGTGTAGCCCCGTGTGAACACCCCGAGCCTCTAACCCCTGCCGAATGAGGTCGCGTTGCGGATGCCGGACGACGAACAAGTGCCAAACGTGGTATCGATCCGCAGCCCGTTCCGGAAGCTGAAGCGGCAGATCGGCCAAGAGGTGCAGATAGCGCTCGGCCAGCAGGACGCGGTCGCGCGTCCAGCGAGGGAGGTATTTCAGTTTGACTCCCAGAGCCGCTCCTTGAAAGGCGTCCATTCGATAGTTGAAGCCGATCTCATCGTGATGGTAGCGCTGGGCTTGGGCGTGATCGCGTAGGGCACGCAGTCGGGCAGCGATCTGAGGGTCGTTAGTGACGACGGCGCCAGCTTCGCCGCAAGCTCCGAGATTCTTGCCGGGGTAGAAACTGAAGCAACCGCATAAGCCCATCGTACCTGCGTCCTTTCCGTGGTAGCGAGCGCCGTGTGCTTGGGCTGCGTCCTCGATCACGGGGATGCCGTGCCGTTTGCCAATCTCCAGCAGAGGAGTCATGTCCGCAGGTTGGCCATACAAGTGGACTGGCAGGATGGCTTTCGTGCGGGGTGTAATCTTCCTCTCGACCTCGGCCACGTTCATGGTACAGGTGGCCGGTTCCACATCCACGAATACCGGCGTCGCGCCGATGTAGCTGATCGCCCAAGAGGTGGCGATGAATGTCATGGGCACGGTGATGACCTCGTCGCCCGGTCCGACCCCGGCACAGATCAGTGCCAGGTGCAGGGCCGACGTTCCCGAGTTAACGCCGACGCAGTGCTTTGTCCCAATGGCGGAGGCGAAGGCGTTCTCGAAAGCCGCAACCTTCGGGCCGAGTACGTATACGGTGCTGTCGGCCACTTCGCGGATGGCTTGCTGCACCTCTTCTCGCAGCGTAGCGTATTGTGCTTTCAGATCAAGCACCGGTACGGGCTGCGAAGGCCGCAAGGACTGTCCCAGAGGCATTGTCTCAAGTTCCGGAATCATGACTCTTCTCCTGTGCGTTCCAGCGTACGAATGAACCGGGCCGGGCAGCCTGCAACGACTGCTCCCGCTTCTACATCGCGCGTAACGACTGCTCCCGCACCGACCAATGCTCCCGCGCCGATAGTGACCCCCGAAAGGACCACAGCTCCGCTGCCGACCGAGGCACCCTGGCATACGCGGGTCGGCACCACCTTCCAGTTCGCTTCCGTTTGAGGCCGGCCATCCGCCGTGGCCCGCGGGTACGGGTCGTTGATAAAGACAACGCCGTGGCCAATGAACACCTCGTCCTCGATTGTCACGCCTTCGCAGATGAAAGTGTGGCTGGAGATCTTACAGCGGGCCCCAATGGCAGCGTTCTTCTGGATCTCGACGAAGGAGCCAATCCGTGTCTCGGAGCCGATGCGGCAACCATAGAGGTTCACGAAACAATGAATCGTCACATCATCACTCAGCTCAACATCCGCAGCGATTCGGATGCCATTGGAAAGATCAGATCGTTCGTGCGCTGCCGCCGGCATTCGAGTCGACCTCCTCAATGGGTGTGGGGTGTTTGCTCCGCCTGTTGATTCTAGTGTGCGGCCAACGCCGGCGCGACGGCTTGACGAAGGTTGAACTGCCCGTTGTGACCGTTCGCGGCGAAGCCATTCGCCAGAACGACCCGACCGCCCTGGGCGCGGATACTACGGGTGGCAGACTCGAGCAACTGGACGACACGCATTCCCATCCGTCCATCGCTGAGGCAAGGGACACCGTCCCGGATGCACTCGGCAAAGTGTCGCACCACCCCCTGCAAGGCTTCGCCCGCCTCGATGTGCGGGCTCCAGACATCGCCGGAACGATAGTTGATGAGTAGCTGATGAACGTCCTCGCTGCTCTGGCCGACCTCGATGCCGCGGCCGTAGACCTTGATCGGTTCGGTGGTGTTCAACTCGTTAAAGATCAAGCTCTTTTTGGCCCCAGCGAAGATCATCTGGCGCAGCTTGACGGGCGACAGCCAGTTAACATGGAAACAGGCCATTAATCGATCGCCGTAATCCACATTAACGTAAGCGATGTCCTCGATGTTTGGATCGGCATGGGCGCATCCCCAAGCGGAGATGCTGCGGGCCGGCAGCCCCAGGACGTGATCGACGATGGACAGGTCGTGCGGCGCAAGATCCCAGATGACGTTGACGTCCCGTTGAAACAAGCCGAGATTGATGCGGATGCTGTCTACATAGTACAGCTCGCCCAGTTCGTCATTCTCCACCAGCTCCTTGACCTTGCGGACCGGGTTGCCGAACAGATAGGTGTGGTCCACCATCAGCACCTTGCCCAAACGATCCGCCAAATCGCACAGCGTCTGTGCTTCACGGAGCGTGGTTGCCAGCGGCTTCTCCACCAGGACGTGCAGGCCAGCTTCCAGGCAACGCTTGGCGAGCGAAAAGTGCGTCGAAACCGGTGTGGCGATGGCGACTGCCTGGAGACCGGGCGTCTGGAGGAACTCTTCCATCGAGCTAACCAGACGGAGGTAGCTATGGGTCCGTCGCACCGCTTCCAGCCGAGTCGGGCTGGCATCGTGGACGGCAACCAGCTCCGTCTGAGGGCAGGCAGAAAAATTCCGGATGAGGTTGGGTCCCCAATATCCGCAACCAATGATCCCGACGCCGATCCTATCCATTTACAAACAACCTATTTTCGAGTGAGGGAAGGCGGCCCGTTCCGCGAGCCGCACGACCGAATTAAATGATGTCCGCGAAACTTCGCTCGACACGGCGGAAGTACAAGCAACCGATGATCAACAAGGCCACGCTGACTGTCCCTGATACGGTGAGGGCATACCAATCCAGAGGGTTACCGAGCATCGCCTGCCGGAAGTTTAGCACTAAACCATAGGCCGGATTCAACGGCAGCAGCGCCAGGCTT
>Ga0070739_10005734_pt1 | contig 14006 bp, 9 predicted proteins | sample Coa_R1_7_FD_66445 | JGI IMG/M metagenome (GOLD analysis project Ga0070739, IMG submission 66445) | Surface soil microbial communities from Centralia Pennsylvania, which are recovering from an underground coalmine fire - Coalmine... | ecosystem: Environmental > Terrestrial > Soil > Unclassified ... | reverse complement strand
CCGGAGCTGCGGCAGCCCCTTGTAGTGCGGGTGCGTGTACGAGCCGACGCAGTACTGCCAGGCCCCGCCGTTTCCGGACCAGGCCGACTCGACGAGCAGCAGGTCCGGCGGCTCCCGCTCCAGCGCCTCGGCCCAGTCTTCGACCCCGAAGGTGATGAGCCGGCACTCGGGCGCGAAGCACGCACGGGACATCTCGTCGAGAACGGCTGCAACGCGCAGGTCGCCGACCCTGGGCCTGCTCGCGGCCGCCAGCCACTGCCGGCGCGCGGCGACCACCGCGCTCGTCACGGCGGTCTCGACGGGTGGCAGCTCGGCGGCGACGGCGTCGAGCGACGGGCGCGCGGGGCGGCTCGGCCGCTCCACCGCGGGTGCCGGCGCGACCGAGGGATAGGACTGCCGGAGCGCCTGCAGGTCGAGTGGCGCGGGCGGCGGCGCGAGCGCCCGGACCGGCTGCGGCTCCCACCGGTCGGCCTCGCTCTCCGGCTGCGCCAGCGCGAGCGCGCTCGCCACGCGGACGCTCGCGAAGTCCACGAGGAGGAGCAGGAGCGCCGCCACCCAGCCGCCGACCGCCAGCGGCAGCGCGACGGTCGAGGAGAGGGCGTCTCCGGTCGCATACCCAACCGCGCCGAAGGCGCCCGTGAGCGCAGCGAACAGGATGGCCGGCGGCGCGACGGCGCTCAGGGCGCCGACGGCACGGGCTCCGCGGCCGGCGGCGAACCCCGCGACTCGCTCCGAGCGAGCGGCGAAGCGCCCCTGGACGTCGATCAGGCGCCTCGCGAGCTGCGCGTGCGCCCGTCCCTCCGCACGTGCGCTCGCCACGGCCTCGGCGGCCCACGCCTGGCCTTCGGCGACCGCGGCCTCCGCGAGCGCGAGCTGCGCGCGGAGCGCCTCGAGCTCGGCGTCCAGCCGCGCGAGGTCGGCGTCCCGCTCCTCGGCGAACCGGTCGAGGTCGGCGAGGTGGGCAAGCAGCCGCTGCTGCTGGCCGGAGAGCCGGGCGACGCGCCGGCTGAGCCGGTCGCGCTCCTCCCTCAGCCGACGGCTCGCGGACTGCAGCGCGTCGAGGCGCGCCGCCGCCGCGTCGGAGCCGCGCCGGGTCTCCTCGCCCGCAGTCTCGAGCTCGCGCTCGAGCCGCTGCGCCGTCGCCTCGGCCTGCCGCAGCCGATCCTCGAGCTCCTCGCCACGCCCGGCGAGCTCCGCGGCCTCGGCCCGGAGGCGCTCGACCTCCTCGGCCCGCTCGCGCCGCTCTGCCGCGAGCGCCTCGCCCGCCGTGCGGAGCTCCTCGAGGCGCTCCCGCGCACGGGCCTCGGTCTCCTCCCGCTCGCGCCGCTCGGCCGCGAGCACCTGCTCCAGCCGCTCGACGGCCTCGCCCCGGTCGTGCACGTCCTCGGACAGCTGCGCGTTCGTCCTCAGGAGTGCGTCGCGCTCGGCGGCCGTGGCGGCAGCGTCCGTTCGCGCCGCCGCGAGCTCCGCCTCGGCGTCGGCGAGCCTGGGGCGAAGCTCCTCCAGCTCGCGGCGCGAAGCCTGCTCGAGCTCGCGGAGCGAGGAAAGCTCGACGCGGGCGGCTGCGAGCTCCGCGGCGCGCTCCGCGAGCAGCTCACGGTCCCGCTCGCCCGTCTCGGTGCGAACGGCGACCTCTCGCTCGGCCGCCTCCGCTCGCGCGGCCGCCACGCGGGACTCCTCGTGGCGCTGGGCGACCGCCTCCAGCAGCTCGGTCTCGCGCAGGCGGAGACGCGCGGCTGCCTTCTCGGCGCTCGCGAGGCGTTCCTGCAGCGCGGCCAGCCGTTCCTCGTCGGCGTCGTGCTGTTCGCGCAGCGCGGCCGCCGCCCTGACCTCCTCCTGCAGGCGAACGAGGCGGCGTCGCTGCTCCTCGGTGCGGACGTCCTGGTCGGCGAGGCGCTGCTCGGCGACCGTCAGCGCCTTTCGCCAGTCGACCTCGCGTCGCCCGTCCTTCACGGCGACGAGGGCCAGATAGCGGTCGACGAGCGAGATCTCGGCGACTCCGAACGCCCTGTCCAGCTGCTCGAGCAGCGGGCGGAGGTAGAGCGGCTCCTTGTGGTCGGGGTAGGGGTGGATGCCGTAGGGCGTGGTGATCACGACTGCGCCGCCGGGACGGAGGACGCGCGCCGCCTCGGCGAGCACCGACTCGCGGTCGAGCAGGTGCTCGAGCAGCTCGCCGAGCAGGACGGTGTCGTACGAGCCGTCCTCGACGGGCAGGGCGGTGGCCTCGCCGAACTCGAAGCGCACGCGGCGGCGCACCTCCGGCTCCTCGGCGCGAAGCCGCTCGGCGGCCTCGTCGAGGGCGGCGTGTTCGCGGTCGATCCCGAGCACGGTCTTCCCCTCGCGCCCGAGGAGGAGCGAGGCGATCCCCTGGCTGCAGCCGACGTCGAGGATCTCGCTGCCGCGGACGCGCGAGCACATCCAGTGGATCCGCTCGCGGGCGACGAGCTGCATGTGCTCGTCGCCGTGCGTGCCCTCGTAGACCTCGCCTATGCGATCGCGATTCATCCCGGAGCGGACAAGCTAGTGGAGGTACTAGACGTTGCCAACCGGCGCGACGGCGCCCGGGTCGGGCAGGACGTCGACGCACTGCACGCCGTCCTCGCGCAGCCGCGCGAGCAGCGCGCGGTAGCGCTCGTCGAACGCGTCCGCCGCCTCCGGCTCGAGGCCGCGCGACCAGCGGCCCACGTGCCCGCGGGCCGGCGGCATCTTGCGGTTGTGGAAGTTGCGCGGCGCGCCCGCGTCGCGCACGCCGAGGAAGGCGAAGATGCCGCTCCGCGTCGCGTCGCGGTCGAGCGTCGTGAGCGCCTCCAGCGACACGGTGAGAACCTGGTCGGCAGGGAGCCGGCGGAGGGAGGCGTCGGCCCTGCGGATGCGCCGCTCCCACCAGTCGAGCGCCGCGTCGAGGTCGTCCGGGCCGAAATGGACGCCGGTGACCGAGGCCGCGGTGTCGCGCCCGTCGCGGACGATGTGGATCGCGCGCAGGTCGCCGAACATCCGCCACAGGTGGTGCGCGGAGAAGGCGTTGTCCGGCGTCGCCTCCGCGAAGCGCGGCTTGCCGCTCCGGCTCCGGCGGTCGTGGACGATCGCGAGGATCAGCTCTCGGCCCGCGCCGTGCGGGTCGTCCGGGAAGCGCTCGGCGAAGGCGGCGACGGCCCGGTCGAAGGCGCCGCGCTCCATGTACTGGTAGAGACCGCGGTCGGCGCCGCGCGCGGGATGCGGGTCGCTCCAGGCCCGACCGCGCAGGAACTCCACGAACTCGGCGAGCGAGATCTCGCCCTCGAGCAGCCCCGCCAGACCGACGGGCGAGGTCGCGTGGTGCTTGATCTCGCCGCCGACGAACAGGATCTCGGGATGCCGCCCGAGCAGGCGCCCGAGGGCGGACGTCCCGCTGCGACCCGTGCCGCCCACGAAGACCGGCATCGATCCGTCCACGCGGTCAATGTAACCGGGAGCTGGGCCGCGGCGAACGCTCTGTATCCTCGGCTGCCGTGGCGCAGCCGCCTCCACACCCGGTCTTCGTCGGCGGCACGCAGCGGAGCGGCACCTCGATCCTCGGCAGGCTGATCGGCAAGCACTCGCGGTTCGAGCGGATCCGGGAGATCCAGTTCCACACCAACCCCGGAGGCCTCGTGGACTACATCGCCGGGCGGGTGACGCTGGCGGACTTCGTCGAGCGGCTGCGGACGGCCTGGTGGAAGCGGGAGTACCGGCGCACGGCCGAGGAGGAGCTCGACGTCCGCGGGCTGTTCCGCTTCGTGGACGAGGCCGACTTCGAGCGCGCCGTCGCCGCGTTCGAGGAGCGGGCGCCAGGCGATCCGCGGGGTGCGGCGGGCCGCCTCGTCCTCGACCTGATCGACCCGGTCGCCGAGCGGGCGGGGAAGGAGAGCTGGGTCGAGAGCACGCCGACCACCGCCGCGGCGGCCGTGACGCTGTTCGCGATGCTGCCCGGGATGAAGCTGATTCACGTCGTCCGCGACGGCCGCGACGTCGCCTGCTCGGTCGTCACGTTCGCGTGGGGGCCGAGCGACGTGGTGGAGGCGATCCGCTGGTGGGGCGGCCGGCTCCGCGAGGCCGATGCGGGAGCGAGAGCGCTGCCGGAGGATCGCGTGCTCACGCTGCAGCTCGAGGACCTGCTCGCCGACGACCGCGAAGCGGCGTTCGCCTCGCTGCTGGACTTCCTCGAGGTCGAGGACGAGCGGCCGATGCGCTCGTGGTTCGACCGGATCGTCACGCCCGAGAGCGGGCACGTCGGCCGCTGGCGCACGGAGATTCCGGCGGAGCGGCTGGACGAGGCGCTCGCGACCTACGAGAGCGTCGTCGACGATCTCCGTGCCGGCGGCGTCGCCTCCACCCCACCCGTCCGCGACTGATGCGCCGGCGCGGGCCGAGCCGCGACGACATCCCGCGCGGCGACGAGCTGCTCGCGAAGCTGCGTGAGCTCGGCGAGCCCGAGTACCGCGTCTTCGCCGCGGGAAGGCGCTCCGACGACGAGATCGAGCAGGCCCTGCAGTGGCGGTTCCGGGTCTTCCGGAAGCTCGAGAGCCCGACCGAGCTGCGGCCACCGATCGACTGGGACATGGACCCGCTCGGGAGCCGGCCCTGGCGCGCGCAGCTGCAGGCGCAGCGCTTCCTCGACATCCTCTTCAAGGCCGACCGGCAGGGGCACGGCGAGGCGCTGCCGATGGCCCGCGAGATCGCCCTCGACTGGATCGCGGCGAACGCGCCCGGCGAGGAGCGGATGTTCGCGTGGGCCGACAAGATCGCCGGCGACCGCGTCCCGTACTACTGCTACCTGCTGCGCGCGGCCGGTGCGCGCGGGCTCGTCGACGCCGAGCAGGCTTCGGTTTTGCTGGACAGCATCGTCGAGCACGGCCGCTTCCTCGCCGACCCGGAGAACTACACCGCCTCCTCGAATCACGGCCTGTTCGAGGACGCGGGGCTCGTCCTGCTCGCGAACTACCTGCCCTTCCTGCCGCAGTCGGACGAGTGGCGGGCGCTCGCGGTCGACCGCTTCACCGACTCCGTCCGTGCGCACGTGAGCGCGGAGGCGGTGCACCTCGAGCACTCGCCCGGCTACCACAAGTTCGTCGTCGAGACGATCCGGAAGTTCCAGGCGCTCGGCGAGGTCGAGTCCCCCGCCCTCGACGAGCTGCTCGCCGAGATGCAGCGGGTCGGAGCGTGGTTCGTCCTGCCCGACGGGTGCCTGCCGCCGGTCGGCGACACGGAGCAGATCCCGGCGCCCGAGTGGGCATTGGACGGCGTGGACGATGCGCAGGGCGTCGCCACCTTTCCGGAGGCGGGAATCGCGGTGGTGCGGGAGCGCGGCGACTACGTCTACGTCGCCGCCAACCACCACAGCCACGTCCACAAGCACGGCGACGACGCGAGCTTCATCTACCACCACGGCGCGCTCGAGATCGTCGGGGAGGCCGGCAAGTTCGGCTACGAGCCGTCCGACCCCGGCCGGGTCTACGCGCGGTCGGCGACCGCCCACAACGGCCTCGTCGTCGACGGCAGGGACCTGCTCTGGCAGGGCCACGAGCCGTACGGGAGCGGCATCCGCGGCTCCGCGAACAGCGACGGCTGGACCGCGATCCGCGCCGTCAACCCGCTGGTCGCCGACCTGGGCGTCACGCACGAGCGCCTGCTCCTCGTCCGCCCCGGCGCGGGTCTGGTCGTGGTCGACTCGGTGCAGGCCGAGGAGGAGCACGACTACCTCCGCTACGTCCATTTCGGGCCCGAGCTCGAGGCGGCCGAGAGCGCGGGCGAGATCCTCCTCGCCGGCCCGGGGATCTCCGGCCGCGTCGTCGACTGCGGCCCGCAGCGCTCGGGGCTCGAGCTGGTGCGCGGGCGGCGCGAGCCGTTCGTCCAGGGCTGGACGTTCCCGGGCTACCGCGAGTGGCGGCCGGTCTGGGCGCTCGAGCTCGCGAGCCGGGAGGCCGACGCGCTCTTCGCGCTCGCGATCTCGCTCGGGCCGCTGGCGGTGGACGCGGTCGACCGGGACGACGGCGGCTACCGGCTCGAGCTGCGGCTGGACGGCGAGCCGGTCTCGCTGACGGTCGGCGAGTGCGGGGGTGCTCTGGCACTGGCGACGGGCTAGCGCGGCGCGGCTGCGGGCGTGGCGGAGCCGCGCGGCAAGACCGCGCTGAAGCTGTGGCCCCGCTTCGTCGCCGCGAGATAGACCGTCTCGACGGTCCGGGCCGGCCGCCGGTAGACGCCCTGCTTGAGGAAGACGCCTCGCGACCCCGCCCAGAGCGTCGGCTCGTGGACGTTCTGCACGATCCAGCGTCCGTCCACCCAGATCGACACGAGGCCCTTCGCCGCGTCGGACGACCAGACGACGTGCAGCACGAAATCGTGCCAGACGCCGCGCGCCAGAGTGCCGACGGGATACACCCGCCGCGTGGCGAAGCAGCTCGCCGGCCCGCCCTGCACCTTGAAGACGTAGGTGGGAGCGGTCGTGCTCGAGGTGACGATCGTCTTCAGCGCGATGTTCGGGCTCCGGTACTGCGCGCAGTCCGGGCTGTCCCTCGCACCGAGCCACTGCGTGAAGATGTTGAAGCCGGGCGCTGGCGTGAAGCCCGAGGGGAAGAGAATCGACCAGCCGTACCAGACGCTCGCGCCGCTCACGCCGTCCGCGTCGCCGCGGCTCGCCAGCAGCTCCGCGCGCTCGTTCGTCGCCGTGGGCCGGTCGCCCGGGTGCAGCGTGATCTTCGCCGCGTAGGCGGTCTCGCGGTGCACGGACCGCACGATCTCGACGTCGCCGGGCACGGCGACTGCCCGCGTCCACTGCGTCAGCTTGCCGTTCTGGAAGTTGCCCGACCACGAGGTCGAGCTCTGCGCCGACGCGGCCGGCAGGAGGACGGCAGCCGCGCCGAGCGCCGCGGCGAGCGCGCGCCTCACGACCCTGCCCTCGCCTTCGCCGGACTGCTGCCGGGCGCGTCGCGGAGGCGCTCGATGTCCGCCACGCCGAGCCGTACGGAGGAGGCCGTCGAGGTGAGCTGGTCCCAGTGCGGCGCCGGCGCGGGCTCCGGGTGCTCCTTCGGCCAGCGGTCGCGCATCGTCGCGAGCTCGCCGAAGCCGATGCCCCGCACGTCGGCGCGGGCGGCCAGCTCGTCGAGCATCCGCTCCGCGAGCGCGAGCCGGGGCTCGTCGAGGCCCTCCGCGGGATCGTCCCGGCTCTGCATGAAGGAATAGGAGTGGCAGAGGTATACGAGCGTGCGCGGTGACCCCGCGTCTGGAACCGGGAACGACGTGATCGCGGACTGCGCCCCCGCACCCGCGCGCCGCGGGCCGAACTGGCGCACGACCTCGCCGTCCCGCCGGCGCTCGACGACGTAGGAGACCGGAACCTCCAGCACGTCCCCGACCCAGAACGGCTGGCTCCTCGGCCACATCCACGTGGACGTGCGGCAGCCCTTGAACGGCCAGAGGGAGCTGTCGACGGCGATCCCGAGCTCGCCGAGCACGTCGAGGTAGCCGTCGGAGAGCTGGTAGCCGCCGGAGCGGTAGGCCGCGGGCTCGTGGCCGGCCACCGCCACGAAGCTCTCCATCCCCGCCTCGAGCGCGCCGCGGAACCGCTCCGGATCGTGGGAGACGAGCGCGTCGTTCAGCTCGCGCAGCGCGGGGTCGGCGGCGAAGGAGAGGTGCGGCGCGGTGTGCAGGTGCAGCTGCACGTCGTGGCCGCGCTCGCGAATCGCGTGCACCGCGCGTTGGACGACCTCACGCCCGAACCGGTGCTCCATGAGGACGTCGACGAAGAAGGTCCCGACGAAGCCGCGCGCGTCGAGCAGGTCCATGATCAGCCCGATGCCGCAATCCCTTCCGCCGAGCCGGCAGTAGATCGCCCGCTCGAAGGCCTCGGCGCCCGACACGTCGTGCGCGGCGTCGAGGTGCACCTCGGTGTCGACCGTGAACAGGAAGAGGAGCTCGCCGGGGGCGTCCTTCGCTGGCGTGCCGGCCGCGCTCACCTTCCGGGATACGATAGTCGCGAGCGCGGCCCGGCTTGGGCGTCTCGAGCGATGAGTGCTGCGACGACCGCATATCCCCCGATCTTCGTGGGCGGAACGGGCCGCTCGGGGACGACGATCCTCGGGCACCTGATCGGCGCGCACCCGCAGGTCTACTGCATCCCGGTCGAGCTCAAGTTCCACTCGGCGGCGGTCGGGCTCCCCGGCGTCGTCCGCGGCGACGTCGAGCTGCCGGCCTTCCTCGAGCGGATGGACTACTGGTGGTTCCACACGCTCCGGAACGGCGCCGAGCGCGGCATCCGGGGGGTCTGGCAGTCGAAGCGCGAGGAGTTCGACCGGATGCTCGAGTCCTTCGAGGCGGGATTCGGGCGCGACCGCGAGCAGGCGGCCCGCACCCTGCTCGCCGAGACGCTCGCGACCGCGCTCCGGCGATCCGGCAAGCCGCAGCTGGTCGAGCAGACGCCGACGAACGTCGAGGAGGCCGTCTTCCTGCGACGGCTGTATCCCGAGTGCAAGGTCGTCCACATCCGGCGCGACGGCCGAGACGTCGCCGCGTCGGTCACGGAGCAGCCGTGGGGCCCCGACGACGCGGAGCGCGCGGTTCGCTCCTGGGCCGAGCGTCTGGCGGCCTGCGAGGAGCAGATGCGCGAGATCGGCGACGGCCTAACGATCGACTTCGAGTCGCTGTTCACGGAGCGGGAGGAGACCTACGAGCGGCTGCTCTCCTACCTCGAGCTCGAGGACGCGCCCGAGATCCGCGCCTATCTCGAGCGGGAGGTCAACCTCGAGCGCGCGAACATCGGCCGCTGGAAGCAGCATGCCGAGGCGGAGGAGATCGACCGCCTCGTCAGCGCCGCACGATCTTCCTGAGGCCCGCAGAGGGCGCTCGATTATGTTCCGACGCGATGTCGCGGACGCTGATCATCCACGGCGGCCGCGACTTCGCGCGGAGGATCTTCCGCGAGGAGCGGCGCGGCTACTGGACCGCCGCGCTCCCGCTCGTGCTCGAGAAGCACGGCCTCCAGGGCGTGGAGGTCGCCGGCCCGGAGCGGCTTTCCGACCGCCGGATCTGGGACGAGTTCGACGCCGTCCTCGTCGGCCGGCTCCCCGCGGGTAGCTGGTCGCCGACGCTCGCCGAGCGCGCGAGGCGCGCCAGGGGCGGCGCGATCGTCGAGGGGCCGCTGCCCGCCGAGGTCGCTGCGGCGCTCGGGGTGAGCGGCGCCGCCGCGGACGCCGAGGGAACCGTCCACGTGGTCGACGGCGAGCTCGCCTCCACCGCGGTCGAGTACGGCGCCGTCGCCGGCGGAGCGGTCGGGCTGGGAACCGCCCGGCCGTTCGACCGCACCGCCGAGCTCGACTGGACACGGCTCGGCGTCCCGATCGCTCCCGAGCAGGCCCGGGCCTGGCGCGCGGCGGGCTGGGCCGCCGAGCGGTGGACGCTCGCGCCGGAGAGCGAGACGTCGGTGCTCGCCGAGTGGCGGGCCGCCGCGTCCGATGAGAGCACGCCGGCGCTCGTCGGCTCCGGCGGGCTGGTCGGATGCTCGTTCGGCCTCTTCGCCTACCTCGGCCAGAGCCACACCGTGATGCCGTTCGAGTCGGGCGAATGGCGGAACTGGCCGCGGACACTCGGTCTCGAGGTACTCCTGCTCGCGCTCGTCGACCGGCTCCACGAGCGCGCCGGGCAGCCGAGGGCGCGCATCCTCCCCTGGCCGAACGACATCGCCTGGGCGCTCAGCATCCGGCACGACGTCGACCGCCTGCTCGTGCCGCAGGAGGCGGAGCGGCTGCTCGCGCGCCACCGCGAGGTCGGCACGGCCGCCACCTGGTACTGGCGGGCGAGCCAGCTCGCGTCGGAGGCGGACGGTGCCGCGAGCGCGGCCGCCCTGCGGACGGTCGCCGCGGAGCCCGGGCACGAGGTCGCGCATCACACGGAGCGGCTCTGGGCGGGCGCGGAGCAGGAGGAGGAGCTGATCGAGGCGAGTCTCGGCTCGCCGGTGCAGGGCACGGCCGCGCACGGCGACCCCAACTGCTTCCGCTTCCAGGGCGCGCCGAACATCCTGTGGGCCGAGCGGCGGGGCCACCTCTACACGGAGTTCATCGGCCACGCCCACACCCACTCGCACCGCGCCGCGGTGCTGCGCGAGGACGGAGACATCGACACGCTCGACGTCGTCTGCCTCCCGCACCACGAGTCGTTCGACCGCTCGATGACACCGGGCGACACGGCCGCCGAGGCGATCGTGCAGCGGCGGGAGGCGTACGAGCGCACCGGTGGGCTGTTCCAGGTGCTGAGCCATCCGGATCTCAGCCCCGACACGCTGTTCGAGCTGCTCGACGGCTTCCCAACGGCGGGACGCATCGACTGGTCCGCGCGGCAGGCCGCGGACTGGTGGCGGAAGACGCATCGCCCCGACGAGCTGACGGTCCGGCGCACCGTGGGCCACGCGTTCGAGGCGGTCTCGCGGCAGGGCATCGCCGGGCCGGTGCTCGAGATCCGCCTGCCGGACGGCTCGCGGAGGCATTTCGCGCTCACGCTCGCAGCCGGCACGCCGGTCGAGCTGGAGGCGGCGCTCACCGCGACGGAGTGGCAGGCGCGGATCGCGCCGCTCTTCGCCGAGGCCGTTCGCGCGGCGGGCGGGACGGACTCGACCGTCCGCACGAACTCGGAGCTCGTGCCGCAGCGGGCGCGAGTCGTCCTCTCGCTGCTGGGCGAGCTGACCGGCGTGCGCACGGTCGCGGGCCGGAACGTCCTCGAGGTCGGCTCCGGATTCGGGGCCCTCGCCGCCTACCTGCGCCTGGCGGACGGCCCCGCCTCCGTCACCGGCTTCGAGCGCCGGGCCGACCTCGCCGAGATCGCACGCGCGTGCGCAGCGGAGGCCGGCATCGAGGAAGGCCTCGTCTACGAGAGCGGCGACATGCGCGACCTCGCGGCCGTGCCGGACGGGTCGGTCGACGTTCTGCTCTTCGACAACGCGCTGAGCTATCTGACGAGCCGCACGGCGGTGCGGGAAGCCGCGGCGAGCATGCTGCGGGTGCTCGCCCCCGGCGGCGTGGCGCTCGTCTACCAGGCGGCGAGGCCGCCGCTCCGGAACCTCGCGCGCCCGTGGCGCTGGCGGAGGTCGAACACGCGGCTCTGGCGCCCCCGCACGACGACCCGGCTGCTGCGCGACGCCGGGTTCGAGGAGCTCGCGCTCGGCGCGTATCGCGGAGGGGCAGTCACCACCGGCTCGCGGGCGCGGCTCTCCCGACACTTCGGAGTCGCCGCACGCAAGCCCGACGGGCCGAAGCCCTCGTGACGGCGGACGTCGAGAGCGTCCTCGCCGCCTACGTCGCCGCCTACCGGCGGCGGCTCGCGCAGCGGCCGGCGGCCTTCGACGCCCCGGTCCAGAACGCCGTCCTCACGCTGCTCCACCTCGAGCTCGGCCTGCGCGGCGGCTCGCGCGACGCGTTGCTCGGCCATCTCGAGGCGATGGCCGCCGCGAGCCGGCCGCTCCTTTCGGCCGAGGCGGTGGAGCCGCCGGCAGCGGAGATCGCCGGCTACGCGTGGGCGAGCGCGTACGGAAGCCTGCCGCTGCTCGAGCCGCCCGTCCCGCAGCTGGAGATCGTCTTCTCGCAGGCGAGCGTCGTACGGTACGCGGGGATCACCGCGAACGCGTGGCGCGCGCTGTTCGTCGCGAGCGCCTGGCCCTATCTGGGCTACGACCTCCGCGCGCAGGCCGAGCGCGACCTTGCAGGACGAGTCGCCTACCTGGCGGAGCGCCTGGACGCGCTCGGGGAGCTGCCGCCGCAGCAGGTCTGGCAGGTCGCGGGGGTGCTCGCAGAGCTCGCGGCCGCCCTCGCGCGAGCCGACTTCGCGGCGGCCGGCGGGACGGCGCTCGCAGCCGCGCAGGCTCCGCCCGAGGACGCTCCGACGAGCAGGCTCGCCCAGCTCGCCGCCGCGGCGCGGGCCGTCGGCGACCGCGGGCGCGCGGACGCGGTCGTCGGCTACCTCCTGCGGACCCGCCGCGACGCCGCGAGCGGGCTCCTGCTGGCGGACGCCGCAGGCGGCAGGACGGAGCTCAGTCCCTGGGTTCCGCTGGGGCTGCTCGCCGGGACGTCGTCGCGGCCGGGTCAGCGAGCGCCGGCGGACATCGCCGCCGGCGTGGGCGGCGAGGAGAGCTCGAGCTCCGCGTAGAGGGCGACGAGCTTCTCCGCCTGCCGCTCCCAGGTCAGCGGGCCGGCTGTGCGGAGCGCCGCCTCGCGCATCTGGCCGCGGATCGCGTCGTCCGCGAGGATCCCGTTGACGGCGAGGGCGATGTCGTCCGGGTCGGAGGGATCGAAGGTCAGGCCCGCTCCGGTCCGCTCGACGAAGCGCCGCAGCTCGGGGAACCTGCTGCAGGCGACGGGGATCCCGGCGGACAGGTACTCGAACAGCTTGTTCGGCGTCGTGTAGTAGTTGTTGAGGCCGACGGCCTTGTACGGGATCACGCCGACGTCGGCGCCGCACGTGAAGCTCAGGAGCTCGGCCTGCGGAACGGGATCGGTGATGAGCACGCGGTGCGCCAGTCCGCTCAGCTCGATCTGATTCCGCAGCAGCTGCTCGCTGCGTCCCCAGCCCATCAGGACGAGCACGGCGTCGTGGAACGAGGCCGACGCCTCCACGAGCTCCTCGAGCCCGCGGTTCGGGACGAGGCCGCCCTGGTAGAGGACGAGCCGCAGGGGCGAGCCCTCGAGGTCGAGCCGCTCGCGCAGCCGGTTCGTCCGCGCCTTCGGCAGCATCGCGGCCGGAGGGCAGTTGAGGAGCACGGTCGGCGCGCCGACGCCGTACCGCGCGACGAGCTCGCCGGCGATCGAGTCGCAGACGGTGATCAGCCTGGTCGCCCGCCCGATGTCCCGGCGCTCGAGGTACCGCCACGCGAGGCGCTCGCTGCGCCGCAGGGTGCTCATCTCCGTGTACAGCTCGTGGGCGTCGTAGACGAGCGGCTTGCGCGTCTTGCGAGCCAGCGCTGCCCCGACCGGCAGCGTCAGGAGGTCGTGCGCGTGGATGGCGTCGAAGCCCTCGGCGAGCGCCCGCGCGTACGCCCGGCGGTAGTAGTCGACGAAGTTGAGCGGCTTGTGGAAGAGCATGATCGCCCTCCACGTTCTGCGTCCCACGGCGCGCCCGAGCGGATGGGTGCGCACCGCCGGCGCGAACGCCCGCGGATACGCGACGGGATCGAGCGCGGCCATCGTCTCGACCGCCACGGCCGTCTCGTGCGGCCCGTCGGCCTGCGGCCGCGGCAGGTTCCGCTCGAGGTACGCGTCGAGCCTGCGCCCGCCGCGGGCGCGGATCGACCGCGCCCGCCGGCTCGCCCGCCGGCGGTAGTAGAAGCGCCGCAGCGGCGGCACGTGCTGCAGGACGCGCCAGCGCAGGTAGCGGTACGTGCGTCCGGGCAGCCCGCGTACGACCCGGCGCTGGTGGAAGGCGTTGCAGCGAGCCGCGAGGCGGCTGCCCGCGACGTAGGCGAGCGGCGCCGCGGCTCGCAGCAGGCCGAGCGCACTCCTCGCTCGCCCGGGCAGCCGGCGGGCGAGGCGGAAGGGGTGGATCCTCGCGCGCACACGCCGGTACGAGTCGCGCAGCCGCAGGTGCACCGGGCGGCGGTCGATGCGGACGATGCGGATCCCGTCGCGGTCCTCGAGCGGCGGGTTCTCCCTGTCGAGGACGGCGTAGATCGTGACCCTGTATCCCGCCTGCGTCAGCGTCGCGGCCTCCTTGAGCACGCGCGCGTCGCTCGCGCAGCTGTTGTAGACGAACATCGCGACCCTCGGCGCGGCCTCGGCGGGGCGTGCCGGCTCGGGGATGGCGGTCGCCGTCTCCATCGTCAGCGCGTCGCGGCGACGCCGTAGAACTGGGTGAGGTGACGCCGCAGCGGGCCGCGCCTCCCCGGCTGCAGCTGCACGCCCGGCTGCCGGAAGCCCGCCCGGCGCAGCAGCCGCTTCAGCTCGAGCGGCGAGAGGAGGCGGATGCGTCCGTGGTTGTGCTGCCAGGCGGTGCGGTCGGCGAGCCGCCGCGGCAGG
>Ga0070739_10005733_pt1 | contig 14007 bp, 13 predicted proteins | sample Coa_R1_7_FD_66445 | JGI IMG/M metagenome (GOLD analysis project Ga0070739, IMG submission 66445) | Surface soil microbial communities from Centralia Pennsylvania, which are recovering from an underground coalmine fire - Coalmine... | ecosystem: Environmental > Terrestrial > Soil > Unclassified ... | reverse complement strand
CCTCATACTGCTCCGAGGGCCATTCAGCCGTCCTTCTAACGCGATCGTTCGATAGGGGTGGCTCGTTCCAGACGCCGGTCATCGTCGATCGGAACAATGCGGACGATAAGCCGACAATGCGCCTGCGCAGCGTGCCCGGTCGACCGGCTCACGTCTTTGTCGCCTGGACCCGCTGGTACAGCCACGGTAGTGCGATCTGGTTCGCGCGCTCGACAAACGGCGGCGCCTCGTTCTCTACCGCGCGCTTGCTCTTCACAACGCAGGCTAATGCCTTTGGGGCGGTCCCGGTTGTGCTGCCCAATCGGCGTATCGTCGTGCTCTGGGCCAGTTCGACCAACGTGTCGACGTCCTCTGAGCCGCGAACCCGGATCATGGATGCTGTCTCGACCGACGAGGGCGCCCATTTCGATCCCGCTCGCGCGGCTACGAGTTGGTTTTCGGCCCTACCGCAACTCACCCAGCCTGGTTCGCTACGTGTTATCCTTTCACCTGCCGCGACAGCCGACGAGCGTGGAAACCTGTATCTCGCCTGGTCGGTCGCTCATCCGGAGTCTGCAAACGGGTCGGCCCGAGCAGACATTCTCGTCGAACGATCAACCGACGGGGGACGGCACTGGGGGAGGCCGGTCAGGGTCAACGACGTTCGCTCGGGTGATCGGTTCATGCCGGCCTTAACCGTCCTCAGCGACGGTTCGCTCGGCGTCGCCTTTTACGACCGGCGGGACGGTTGGAATCAACTTGGCGTCTATGCCGCCGACGTGACCTTTTCGCCGCGTGCGCGCGTGGGTCCGAATGTGCGAATCAATGCCGCGTCGACCCCAATAGGCTTGATGTTGTACATCAGGCCGGGTTCGACCTGTTTTGCCCCCGGGCGATTCTTCGGCGACTACATCGGCGCCGCTCCTGGACCAGGACGATCCATCGACGTCACGTGGGCCGACACCGCGCTCCATGGAGTCAGGCGAACGGACGTTTGGTACGCAAACCAGCCCCTGCCCGATCCGGCCGGCTCGCGGACCGTCCTTCGTGTCGGCTCCTCCGCGCGAATTGTCCGCGTGGCCGCGGGCACAGCGTCGAAACGCCGTTGAGAGCGACGGATTGACTCACCGCGTCGTATCGATGCTGCTCTTGCTGGGAGTCATGCTCGCCGGCTGCGCCTCGCTTCCGACCGACCCGGCGCCGCCCAAGCCGGTACTTTCTGCCGTCGCCGTGCCGCCTAACGTGGCCGCCGCGCTTGACAGGTTGCGGTCGGCGTATAGCAAGAATGATTGGCGGACAGTTCATCAATTGATCCCCGCGCCCGCGCTTGCCCGTCGCGTCATCGGCGAGATGCAGGCCTGGGTGAATGCCGGAGCAAACGACATCAATGTGACGCCGGTCTACACGAAGCACGTCGGAGCTTACCGGCTGGTGGTCACGATCGTCTTTAGCGATGACCCCCGCGCCTGGCCGAGCTATCTCATCGCGCTCATGAATACGAAACCGGATCCCGCCCAAATTATCGGCGAGCCGACGGGCCTCACGGGAACGACAATCGGCACTACAACCTGGACGGTGACGCGTGCGAAGAACTTCATCCTCTACCACAGCCCGTACCAAATCGCGGGGTCGGATCGCGCATACATCGCCTCGCTCGAGGACGAGCGCGCCGCCTTCGCGCGGAAATTTGGCGTTCATTTGCCTCCCATCGCTGCGTACTACCTCTATCCAACTATTGGCCTGATGGGAAGGCTATCGAACCACGCCTGCGGGTCCGAGTCCGGTGTCGTGGGCTGCACGACCCCTTTCACAACACCTCCGACCATCCAGACCATCCTCTGGCCGACCTATCACGAACCCATACATGTCTATGAATTAGCGCTTGGACCCAAACCGGCGGCTCACGAGGTCTGGTACGCGCCGCTCTTCGTGGGCGAGGGAACGGCGGTCGCGCTCGAAGACCGCGATGTCGATCCGCGGCTCTCCGACTTCTGCTCCTTTGATCTGGTGTACGTTCCGCTCGATGTGTGCGCGCGGACGGCGCTGAAGCATCTTCGCCCGCTCTCGATCCTTCGCGACAAGGGATTCGAGCGAGCAGATCCTGGCTTCGCGTACTCGCTCGCCGGATCCTTCGCGAAGTATCTGATACTCCGCTACGGGTACCATCGATTTGGCAGCTTCTACCACGCGATCGCCGCCCGCCCGAGTGACCGGGAGCGCGATTACGATGCAGCAACCGAGAAGACATACCACCGATCAATCCGGGCGCTTCTCGCCGGCTGGGAGCACGCGCTCACCTAGTCACGTATTCAACTGCGCGGCGCGATCGGGAGCTCGGCTCTCGATCGAATCCGACCTCGCCGGACACCCTGATAGAGTTACTTAGACATGCAGCCGGAACGCTTCTCGCTCGATAACGGACTTCGCGTGGTGTACGCTCCCATGCCGTCTATGCACTCGGTTTCGGTCGCGGTGTTCGTCGGCTTCGGTTCACGCTATGAAACCGACCGTGAGGCCGGCGCCGCCCACTTGATCGAACATATGTTGTTTAAGGGGACGGCACGACGACCCCGGGCGCAGGAAATCTCGCAGCCTATCGACGCTGTCGGCGGCGTACTCAACGCGAGCACGGATAAGGAAACAACCGCCTACTGGGTCAAAGTGGCGCAGGACTCGCTGCCGCTCGCGATCGATCTTCTGGCCGACATGTTGATGAACAGCCGGCTCATGCCGTCTGATCTTGTGCGGGAAAAGGGCGTGGTCTTCGAAGAGCTTCGAATGCTCCGCGACGACCCACAAGACTGGCTGAATGTCCTCACCGACGAAATTCTCTGGCCGGGACATCCGCTGGGCCGGGAGATCGCCGGGACGGAGGAATCGCTCCGCGGGCTGACGCGCGCCGCGCTTCGCCGGCTCGTTAACCGGTTCTACGGTCCCAATAACGCGGTTCTTAGCGTCGCCGGCGGCATCCATCTCGAAGCAGTTCGACCTTTGATCGAAACACATTTCGGCGGCTGGCGATCGGTCCCGCCAGTTTCTCCGCCGATGCCCGCTCGAGAACCGCCCTTTCCCACCGACCGGGTTGAGCCGCGGCCCATTGAACAAGTACATGTCGCGCTGGCATACCCCGCGGTTTCGCGGCGCCACCCTGACGCCTGGCCGCTGGATCTTCTCTGCACCATCCTCGGCGGCGGCAACAGCTCGCGCCTCTTCATTCGACTGCGCGAGCAATTGGGGCTCGCGTATGACATCGGAGCGGGAACCGTTCAGTTCAGCGATAGCGGTGCGGTGTCGATTTACGTCGGAGTCGATCCGGCCAATGCCGAGCGGGTTATCGCAACCGTATTCCAGGAGGTCGATCGGTTCCTGCGACGACGCGTACCGACTGGCGAGCTCGATCGTGCAAAGCGCTACCTCCGCGGCAGGCTCTTCCTGAGTCTCGAAGATACTCATGCTGTAGCGTCCTGGTACGGCGCTCAGGAGCTGCTACGCGGCGAGATCAAGACCCCCGAGGAGGTCGCAGCTGAAATCGACTCTGTGACTGCGGAGGATATTCGCCGAGTCGCACGTTCATACCTCAGCCCTGATAACGCGCGGGTGATCACCGTTGGACCGGCAGCAGACCTTGACGTTGCCCGGATATCGATCGGCGCCTGAGAGAATATTCGAGGAGGACGTATGGCCCAGCAGAGCCAGACACTCATCATCGTCAAACCGGATGCTGTCCAGCGAGGTCTGACCGGCACGGTACTTCGGACCTTTGAGGACAAGGGGTTGCGCATTGCAGCGCTCAAGCTCATGCAGGTCGATCGCCAGCTTGCCGAGCGACATTACGCGGTGCATCGTGACAAGCCGTTCTTCGAGGGATTGGTGAGTTTCATCACCTCCGGGCCGGTTGTCGTGGGCGTGCTGGCCGGTCCCAACGCGATCGAAGCGACGCGAAACCTGATGGGCGCGACCAATCCGGTTACGGCGGCGCCCGGCAGCATCCGGGGCCAGCTCGCGCTGGACATTGGTCGCAACCTGATTCACGGGTCCGATTCGCCCGAGTCGGCGCGCTACGAGATTGACCTGTTCTTCCGCCCCGACGAGATCCTGAATTACCGGCGCGATATTGACAATTGGATCACGGAGTAGCATTGCACGACCGGTTCTCGGGGTAGCGCCGCTGGCCGGCGACCGGGTCCTGACGGCCGCGCTCGTGATCCTCGGCGCGATCTTCTATCTCGTACCCGTCGCTCCGATCTATATTCTCGCGCTCGCCCTCGTGGCCGTGGGGATATGGGTTCGGCCCATCGCCGGCCTCACTTTGGTGGTGTTCTTTGTGCCGTATTTCATGGAGCCAAAGAACATGGCGTCGGAGCAGTTTCCTCCCGCCGAAATTTTTCTCGCTCTCACCGCCGCGATTGTCGTGCTCAAAGGCGCGGGTGGGCTCCCGTTGAACCTGCGCGCGATCTTGCGCTCGCAATTCGCTTTCCCGGCAGCACTATTTCTCCTCGCGTCGGTCATCTCGACCGCGGCTGCCGCCGAAATACACCTGGCCGAACGGTACTGGCGCTGGGAAATTCTCGAACCTCTGGTCTTCTTCGGTCTCCTCCTCGCTCTGCAACCCGATGAACGGCAGTGGCGCCAATTGCTGGGGGCCGTTATCGCAGCCGGTCTCGTTGTCTCCGTCATCGGGCTATGGCAGTTCGGCGCCCACCAGGACCTTACGACAGTTCCGGGCAGCAGCCTGGAGCGGATTCACTCCGTCTACGGCAGTCCCGACAACCTGGGCCTGCTGCTGGACCGTGCGGTACCGATCTGGCTGGCCGCGTCTCTTTTCCCGCCCGCGGACAATCGTGGCCGCGTTTTTCTCTGGCTTGCCGGCATCCCGCTTCTGGCGGCTCTCGCCCTGACGTTCTCGCGCGGAGCTTGGGCGGCGGTAGGAGTGGCGGCGCTCGTCCTCATTGCGTTGCGATTTCGCCGCGGCCGCTTGACGGCACTGGTCGCGCTTCTCGTCGTCGTGGCTGCCGGTGCCGTTGCCGGCCCAACGCTGTACCACGCGTTCAGCATCGGCCACAGCCAGACGGCCGAACGGAGAGTCTATATCTGGCGCTCGGCTGCGCGCATGATCCGGGATCATCCCATCCTCGGCATTGGACTCGATAACTTCCAGCATTACTATGCGCCGTCGCATTTCAGATGGGGAGAGAAGGTCTTCAAAGCCCACGCCGGCTGTGACTTCGGGCTCAACTACATAGACAACGCGCACGCGTCGCAGGAGCCCTGCCTGTCCCACCCACACAACGAATTTCTCGATTTCTGGCTGAGCACCGGCATTCTCGGTTTGATCGCGTTTGTCTGGCTTGAAATCGCCTTCTGGGAGTCCTTCCTCCGTCTCTGGACACGGACGCGCGATGATCCGCTCCTGCTCGGCGTTGCTGGCGCCATGATCGCGACGTTGCTCCACGGGCTGGTCGACAATTCCTACTTCCTGCCCGATCTGGCGATTTTGTTCTGGCTACTTCTTGGATACGTCGCCTGGCGGTACCTCCGAAGTCGAACATCGGCGGCGGGGGCGGAAGAGCCTGCACGCCTATGACGCTTTCCACGACAGCCGCGGACGGCGCCGACGGTCTCACTCGGCCGCGAACTCGCAATGTGCTCCTGGCGGTGGGCGCCCTCACCGGCTGTATCATCCTGATACTGTCATTGTCACCCTGGCCGCAATGGGTCGACCTGTCTTTCGCCGCAGTCGCCGCGCTTTTGCTGACGTTTCGCTGGCCGGTCATCGGCTTTGCATTGCTCGCGTTTTCGGTGCCCTGGGGATCCGACCTAGCCCTGACTGTGGGCGCCTTCCCGATTACCTCTACCGACTACCTGGTCGCCGCCGTCGGCGCCGCGTGGCTGGTGAGCGCAGCGGGCGAACGCAGGAACCCGATCGTCCGCACTCCATGGCTGCCGTACATAGCGATCTTTCTTGCGGCACTCATTCTTGCGTCGCTCACGGCGCTCGATGTACATCTCGCGCTGAAGGAGGACGTGAAGTGGCTCGAGCTCGCGGTCGTGTACCTGGCCGGAGTTTACCTGCTTGACCGGCGTGACGTGGGGATAGTGGTCGCGACCGTGGTAGGGGCCGCGGTATCGCAGGCGTTCCTCGGCTACGCTCAGGTTCTGTCGCAGGCGGGCCCCCAGAGCTTTGTCATCAGTAGCGGCCTCCTGCGTGCCTACGGCAGCTTCGACCAACCGAACCCCTACGCCGGCTACCTCAATCTGGTCTGGCCGCTTGCTCTCGTGTTTGCCGTCATGAAACTGCCCGGTAAGCGCCTGTACGGCATCTCGGTCGTCCTGATCGCGCTCGCGATTCTGGTAAGCGCTTCACGCGGCGCCTTCCTGGCCGCCTTGGTGGCGCTCGCCGTCATGGCCGCGATGGTTTCGATCTCGTATCGAAAGTTGATCTGGACAGGAATCCTTGTCGGAGTCGCCGGCGCCCTTTTCGCAAACTACGGCGCCGTGCCCCTTGGCCCCTTTCAAAAGCTGCTCGCGCTTGCCGGCCTCGGCAGCGTATCATTTACGAGCGTCAACAACGCCAATTACTCGGCAGTAGAACGCGCCGCGCACTGGCTGGCCGGAGTCAGGATGTTCTCGGCGTATCCCGTTCTCGGCGTCGGCCCGGGCAACTACTCGGTGGCGTATCCGCGCTTTCACCCGCGCGGCTGGTACGCGTCGCTGGAACACGCACACGACTACTACATCAACATCGCGGCCGAAGCGGGAATCATCGGGCTCGCAGCTTATGTATTGTTCGCTGGTTCGGCGCTATGGTATTGTTATGCGGCCTCGTGCCGTGCCCCGGACACGCAATCTCGCGCCGTGTCCCTGGGAGTTCTAGGAGCGCTGGCAGCGACAAGCTTTCATAACCTGTTCGACGTACTTTACGTCCACGGTCTCGTGGCGCTCCTGGGTTTGCTGATGGCCATCGTGGCGGTCGGTCTCCGCCCCGTTCGTGGACCTTTCGACGAATATAGCGTAGGTGATCGAATCCGTGGCAGCTAATGATGAACGGTTGAAGGACCGTCCCGACGACTGGGAGGAACCCGGAGAGCAAACCGGGGAGATATCTCTCGGACGTCGGTTTGGCGATTGGAAGACGCTCGTATCGTTCGCTTTCGCCGCGCTGGTCATCGTAGTCGTCATCCTGAAGGGCGGGATCAACTTCACCGCCCTCTGGAACAGGCTCGACCAGATCAATATCGGCCTGTTCTTTCTCGCCTTCGTCGTCTACTACACGACGTTTCCGCTTCGGGGCTATCGCTGGAAGGTCCTCCTCGAGAACGCCTATAAGTCCGATCCCAAACACTCCGTCGACGACATGTCGGTCGGCGGCCTAACCGAGATTATCTACATCTCGTGGTTCGTGAACTGCGTCGTTCCGGCCAAGCTAGGCGACCTTTACCGCGCCTATCTGGCGAAGCTCTGGGCCAACATTTCGTGGGTGAAAACGGTTGGGACGATCGTCGCGGAGCGCATCGTGGATATCCTGGTGCTCAGCCTTCTGATGGCCGCCACCGGATTCATCGTCTTTCACAGCAAGCTCGGTCACGTCGACACGATCCTGCTCTTCGGGGTCGCGCTAGCCGTGATCGGCATCGTGCTCCTTATCGCGATGAAGACCTTCAGCGCCCAGATCCAGGCGCTGGTCCCCGAGCGCTTCCTCGATCGCTATATCGCGTTCGAGGAAGGCGCACTTCAGAGCTTCCGGCGCATTCCCCTCCTCTTCGGCCTGACTGCCATGATCTGGATGATCGAGGGTGTTCGCCTCGTCCTGGTTTTCGCGGCGCTCGGCGTACACATCCATATTTCCAGCGTGCCGTACGTGCCAATGCTCTTCTTTGCGCTGGCAACTGCCGTGCTGACGACGATCCCGTTTACTCCGGGCGGGCTTGGTCTGGTCGAGGTGGGCCTCGGCTCGCTGATGATCTACCTCGGAATACCGAAAGCGGATGCAGCCGCGGTAGTCCTCGTCGATCGCCTGCTCAGCTACTACAGCATCGCTTTCTTCGGCTTTATCGTCTACCTGGTGAGCAAGCGCTCGCACTTCCGTCATTCCGTGCCACGTGGGGCCGAGAGTCGGGTTTGACGCGACCGCCGCGGTGCGCCAGGCGGCGGGGATCGGCCGTTACACGCGCCACTTGCTCCGCGCGCTGATCGACCGCGATGACGACCTTCGGTACCGCGTCTTCTACGCCGCAGCCGGCGCCCGACACGGCCGGCTCCCGCCGGGTATTCCGGCTCGAGCGCTGCCGCTTTCCGACCGCCTTCTGAATCTCGTCTGGCATCGCTGGCAGCTACCGCTTCCCGTCCAGGCATTGATTGGCCCGTTCGATCTGTTTCACTCACCGGACTTCACTCTGCCACCGGTCGCCGCGCGACCGACAGTCCTCACGGTCCACGATCTGGCCTTTTTTCGCGAGCCGGACTGCGCCTACCCGACATTGCGACACTACCTTCAGCATGTCGTCCCCCGGTCGATCCGGCGTGCGACGCGAGTCATCGCGGTCTCCGAGAGCACGCGCCGTGACGTACTGGATTTGGTCGATATCGCGCCTGACCGTGTCGTTACTGTTCACGAGGCAGTGGACGCGCGATTCCGTCCTAAGCCGGTCGAGGAGGCGCGTTCCGCGGCGCGACGCGCGGGAATCGGCGAGCGGTATATCCTGAGCGTCGGCACGCTCGAGCCGCGTAAGAACTACGAACGATTGATCGACGCCTTTTCGATGTTGGTCTCCCGTGGCGTGAGCCAACGTTTGGTCATTGCCGGTGGCTTCGGCTGGATGTACGGCCCGATCCTTGAGCGGATTGAACACCTGGGTCTCGGCGAACGTGTGACCATTCTCCAGCCCGACGACGATCTCCTCGTCGCGCTCTATAACGCCGCAGATGTCTTCGTCTATCCATCGCTCTACGAAGGTTTCGGTATCCCCGCCCTTGAGGCGCTCGCCTGCGGCGCGCCGGTCGTAGCGAGCCGAACATCATCACTACCCGAAGTCGTAGGCGAAGCTGCCATCCTCGTCGAACCGCGGTCGATCGAGGACATTGCATCCGGAATTGAGCGGGTATTGGCATCCGACGATCTCCGCGTGCGCCTCTCTAAGTGCGGGCCGGAGCGGGCCCGTGACTTCACCTGGGAGGAGGCAGCGGACGCGACGGCGGCCGTATACCTGGACGCGCTCGGTGGTTGAGATTGGCCTCAACGGCCTGCTTCTCGATTCGCCGCATTCCGGCACGGCGACCTACTCGCGGGAACTCGCATGGCGGCTGCCCGACGCGGCACCGGACCTGCGATTCCGGCTATTCACTCGCCGCGCCGCGATCGACGGAGATGTCCGCGTCCAACGAATTTCATCGCCGTTTTCGCCGTTCAGCGGGTCGCGGACAGGCGCGCGGTTAGACAAACTCGCCTGGGAGGCCCTCTCGCTCCCGGCCGCGTCGGCGCTCCATCGCGAATCGCTCCTCCACTCCCTCTACTTCGCTGCCCCGCCCGTCGCCGCCACCCCGTTGGTCGTGACGATCCACGACCTCATTCCGCTGGCAGTGGCCGGCCATCACCGCGGCCGCCAGCCAGAACTATATAGCCGGTTCATGGCCTGGACCACCCGAAGGGCCGCTGCGATAATTACGGTCTCGGAGCACTCGAAGCGTGATATCGTTCGGCTCCTCGGGGTGCCGCCGTCCCGCGTGATTGTGACGCCGGAAGCCGCTGGCGAGCGATTTTCGCCGGCCGGCGACGTGAGCGCCGTCCGCGAGCGGTACGGTCTCCCCGATCGCTACATCCTCTACCTTGGCGGGGCAGAGCGCCGCAAGAACATCGAGATGCTAGTCCGGGCCTTCGCGCGTAGTAAAGCACGGCAGGACGGCTATCGCCTAGTCCTGGTCGCTCGATTTCCGCCGCCCGATAGCCTCTACCCAGACATACCGCGCCTCATCCGTGAGCTGCAGTTGGAATCCCATGTAACCGTCGTCCAGGAGATTGCTGAAGCCGACAAACCGGCCGTTTATCGCGGCGCTTCGGTGTTCTGCTATCCGTCGCTCTACGAGGGGTTCGGCCTGCCGCCGCTGGAAGCGATGGCCTCGGGCACGCCGGTCATCGCCGCCGATGCCACCAGCCTTCCCGAGGTAGTCGGGACTGCCGGCAGGCTCCTGACGCCTGATGCACCCCTCGAATGGGCGGATGCCCTGGACGAACTCGTCGGGAATCCGAAACGTCGCGCGGCCCTTTCGGGTGCCGGGCTGCGGCGGGCAGCCGAGTTCAGTTGGCAGCGCACCGCCGAGCAAACCGTAGCTGTCTACCGGCGTTTGCTGTCATGAGGATTCTCATCGTATCCAAAGCGCTGATCTCGGCGGCGTACCGGCAGAAACTCGTCGAGCTCGCGCGGCTCGGCGTCGAAGTTCACGCAGCGGTTCCTCCGAATTGGCGCGAAGCTGGCCGGGACCAGCCGCTGGAGCCCGGCGCCGACGGCGGGCACAGCCTGACGGTGACTCCCATCCGCTTTAATGGACATTTTCACCTTCACTACTACCCAAAGCTTCCCGAAATCGTCGACCGTGTGCACCCCGATTTGATCCATCTCGATGAAGAGCCCCACAACCTCGCGACCTATCTTGGTGTGTGCGTGGCTGACCGGCGAGGCATACCAGCAGTATTTTTTACCTGGCAGAACATTCCCCACCGGTATCCCCCCCCATTCCGCGAGCTCGAGCGACGCGTATACCGGTCGAGCGCCGGAGCTTTAGCCGGAAACGGGGACGCAAGCGCGATTCTGCGGCGCAAAGGCTACGCGAAGCGTGTAGCAGTAATCCCGCAATTCGGGGTCGATCCGGATGCGTTCGCCCCGGCGCCACGCGACCGGTCCGGATTTACGATCGGTTTCCTGAACCGGTTAATCCCGGCCAAGGGACCGGCGATCGTGCTGGACGCATTTGGGTCTCTGCCACCGACGTCACGTCTACGCATCGTCGGCGACGGCCCATGTACGGCAGCGATCCGCGAGGAAATTTGCCGGCGTGGCTGGGACTCGCGGGTGACGATCGAACCGCGCGTCGCTTCGGTGCGAATGCCTCGACTTCTCAAACAAATGGACGTCGTCGTTTTACCGTCAATCAGTACCAGGCACTGGAAAGAACAGTTCGGCCGCATCCTCGTTGAGGCAATGGCTTGCGGGATACCGGTCGTGGGATCAAATTCCGGTGAGATCCCGAACGTCATTGGCGACGCGGGGCTTGTGGTTCCGGAGGGCGATGCGGACGCCCTGGCAGCAGCGCTTGCGCGACTCCACGGCACGCCCGCGCTGCGCGCCGACCTTGCCGCTCGCGGACGAGCGCGCGTCCTAGCGCGATTCACGCACGCTGAGATTGCCCGAGCGACGCGAACATATTACGAACGAGTTCTACGCGACTATTACGCGTTTGCCCCTTGCCAAGCGTCCGATCTCCCGATACACTGAGCAGGTCTTCGACCCCGGAGACCAACTTTTTCACCTGCGGAGGACAAGGGTCCGGCGTCTGTCGGTCCCGATTTACCCCATGTTCCATATGTCTCGGTTCGCGATTCCCATCGCGCTGGGAGCCGCGCTTATCGTATCCGCTCTTGCGTCCTCCCGGACGGACGCGAACATTGCGTCACAACGTGCCCACCCCGCGGCACGCACCCAGATCTACCGAACCACCCGCGTCTCCGATTTCCCATCGACCCGCTCCGAGTGGGAGCGATACGACACCGCGGCGTACGTGGTTTCGACGCTGAACCTCCTGACGAACCGGACGGCGCGCTCGTTCTCTACCCGACTCCGCACGCGGTACGGAATCTCCGCCTATGTCGTTCGCTCCGATCTGTCGATCTCGGGCCTGTATTACGTGCAGTTGATCCGTTCCCAGCACCACGTCGCAGCGGCGTTTGTCTATCGGATGGGCTGGACTAAGCCCCAGGCGCTAAACGCGCTCGGAGTCCGGCTCGGCGGAAAAATGGCCTCGCGTTCGGTTCGTCGATCGTACCGCAACGACGCAACGCGCCCACTCGGATCGTTTACGTCAACGCTTCCGAGCTATCACTAGCGGGCCTGCCAGGCGCGCCGAGCGACAACGGGCAATTTGCCGACGCCGGTAACGACCATTACCCGCCGCAACAATCGTTCGGGGGCGATCGTGGATCTCTGTCCCCAGTGTGCCGCACGATCTGCATTCCGCTCGTCTTGCAGATCCGCCTGACGCATAACGCTGAGTCGGTAGGTGTCGTAGGGTGGTAGCATTTGCCCGCTCGCTGGCTCCTGCAAGATTCACTATGCATCGAGCGGTGCAATAAAACTATGAAGTTGAACACAGAGCGAGCAGTTAGGTTAGGAGTCGGATGGCAACAACAACGCCGAATGCGACCACCAGGGCACGAAGCACAGTATTACTAAGCCGGCGGGCGACAAACACACCGAGATTGCCGCCGAGAAGACTTGCCACGGCCATGATTAGAACTGGAAACCAGGCAACCGGCGCGAAAATCGCAAAGAAGATTGCCGACACAAGGTTGATGACGAGCGACATGAGCCCCTTGAGCGCATTCAGGCGCTGCAGCGTGTCGTGCAGGAAGATTCCCAGCACTGCCAGCATCATGACGCCCAGTCCGGCGCCGAAGTACCCGCCGTAGACGGCGGCGAGGAACTGAGCGACGATCAGCGGAATTGGATGGGGCTTTCCTTCCGTGCCGTGAGACTTGACCCATTTGCCGACAACCGGCTGGACGGCCAGGAGCGCGCAAGAGAGCAGGATCAGCCACGGCACAACGGCTCGGAAGACCGACGCCGGGCTCTCGACCAGCAAGATCGATCCGGCCAGTCCGCCGGCGAGGCTAATGACCCCGAGGAACCGAATGTTGGATTGCTGGTCCTTCAGTTCGGGTCGGTAGGCCAGGCTGCCCCCGAGGTATCCGGGGACGAGCGCGACCGTGTTGGTCACGTTTGCGACCAGCGCCGGATATCCGACCCCGAGGAGCGCCGGAAACGAAATGAGTGACCCGCCGCCGGCTATCGCATTGACGCCGCCCGCCACGACCCCGGCCGCAGCGAGTAGTGCCAGCTGAGCAACTGTCAGGTGGTCAATCACGCGGCCCTACGCCGGGGCAGGTTCGGCACGTTCGGCGATTGCGGCGTAAAGCTCGGGGCGTCGATCGGCGAAACAGTCCATTTCGTGCGCGCCGGCCCTTAGCACAACGTGTTTTCGATCCGCCCCGGCCGGGTCAATGTCGCGGATGACCATTTCACTCTCCGATGTCGACGCCTCTGCGAGCACAACACCGTTCGGGTCGACAATCTGGCTGCGCCCCAGGAACGTCGCGTCCCGCTCCTGACCGATGCGGTCGGCGGCGAGAACAAATACCCGGTTCTCCGCGGCTCTGGCCCGGGTGAAAATTTCGGGCTGAATCGTCGAGCTGGCGGGCCAGTTCGTCGGCAGGGCAATAGCCTGCGCGCCGCCAAGGGCCAGAGCGCGCGCCGGTTCGGGGAATCGCAGGTCGTAACAAATCAATATTCCCAGCCGCAGGAACGGCAGTGGGTGCACGACATAGGGAAGATCACCGGGCGCGGTAAAACGGTCGACTCCCAGGCATAGGGTGTGGGTCTTGCGGTAGACCGCTTCGAGCCCCCGCGGCCCGCACAGAATCGCCGTGTTGAACACGTCCGGTCCGACCCGTTCCAGCATTCCCACGACGGCAAAAATATGGTGCCGTTCGGTTGCCGCCGCGATACTTTCCGTTGTCGGCCCAGGAATCGATTCGGCGACGGCCCGCGCCTCGTCCAGACTCTCGTAGACGTACCCTGTGACCGCGGCCTCAGGGAGAACGATCAGCGATGTTCCGGCTCGCGACGCGTCGGCGATGGACTGTTCGACGATCTCGAGGTTGTAACGCTTATCGGCGAGGTGCGGATCGATCTGCGCGACCGCAACACGGACCATGGCAGCCTCCGCCGCAGTATACCGTTGCGACAAGTGTGTGTTAGGAAT
>Ga0070739_10005732_pt1 | contig 14009 bp, 11 predicted proteins | sample Coa_R1_7_FD_66445 | JGI IMG/M metagenome (GOLD analysis project Ga0070739, IMG submission 66445) | Surface soil microbial communities from Centralia Pennsylvania, which are recovering from an underground coalmine fire - Coalmine... | ecosystem: Environmental > Terrestrial > Soil > Unclassified ... | reverse complement strand
AGAGATAACCCAGGTCGTTGTTGGCCGTCGCGTCATCAGGATCGTCCTTGAGAATCCGCAGCAGTTGCTCCTCGGCCTTGTCGGCCTGCTGGGCGCTGGAGTAAATCGCCGAGAGCAAATGGCGAATCCGATGTACGTCTCCTGATTGATTATACTCTTTCAAGAGCGCCTGGCACTCGGCAATGGCCTGTTCGTGGCGTTCGGCCTGCGATAAAAGTTGGGCGCGTTCGAGCCGGCAGGTCAATTTGACTTCGGGGCCGGCCGTCTGCACGGCCTCATCGGCGGCGGCCAGCGACTCGCGGATCTGGTTAAGCCCCATGTGGGCAGCGGCCAATTCCAGGTAGAAAAGCACGCGGTTGGTGTTTTGGGCTTTCTTCAACCCCTCGTGGCACAAGGCGATGATTTCGCGGTTCTTATGGGCCATCGAAAGCACTCGCAGCAGACCCGAATAGATCTGCGCCTCGTTGCTGCCGCCCGGTCTCAGGCAATAGCGGTACAGCGTTTCCGCTTCTTCGTACAAGCGGGTCCGCCCGGCTAGCTCAGCCAATAGCGAGGAAGTATTGAAGCGCAGGTTGGCACCGACGCGCAAGCGTTGCGTCGCGGCGGGTAGTATGAGTCGGACCAAATCGGCATCTTCGCGCAGCACCACGACCATGGCCTTGGCATGTGCCGCCGCACGCTGGGCCTCCTCGCGCTGCCGTAGGCTCATCTCCTTCTTCTTGCCGTTGCTGTCTTCGTCGCTGGCCTTATTGATCGCTTCATCCAGCTTGGTCAAGAGAAGCTCCCCACCGCGTTCGCCGTGGTCCTTGAAGAGTTGAAACAGACCACGATACACCTCCGCTGAAGCGGATTGCTCCAGCAGTTTGCGATAGATCTGCTCGGCTAAATCCCGTTGGCCAGCCTTGCGATACTCACGGGCCAAGAGTAGCTGCAGCGCCTGATTGTTGCGATCCGCCGCCGCCGACTGCGCCAGCGACGGCAGAATATCCGCCTCTCGGCCCAGCTGCTTTTGCAGCTTGATGCGCTGCTCGTAGCCTTCCATGCCCTGCGGCTGTGAACGCAGATAGTGCTCGACTTGTTCCAGAGCCTTGTCCAACTCGCCCTGCGAGACATACACCTCGGCCAGGTTGAGCGCCAGCCGCGGCGAGCGCAGCGGATCTCGTTTCTGCGCCGAGTGAAACTCCTCGATGGCCTCGGCGGTTTTCTTCGATTTGAGGTAGAGCTTGCCCAGCCGTTCGTGGGTCTCGGCCGCTTGCTTGACGATCTCGTCGCGGTTGTACGGCCCTTGCTCCATCAGCGCCGCCGGATTGTCGAGAATGACCAATACTTCGCACAGGCTTTTCTCCGCCTTCTCCAATTCGCCCGCTTCTTCTTGCAATTGGCCGAGATCGTAAAAGACCTGGGCACGAACTTCCAGACTATCCTTCAAACGCGGACACTCCGAGGTCCGTGTAAGAACAGCGATGGCTTCCTTATGGCGGCCCAGTACGCGCAGCTGCCGAGCGTAGCGGTAGCCGGTCTCATAGTCGCCTGGGTCCAATTCCAGGACGCGCTGGCAGCTGGCCAGCGCATCGTCGAGTCGATCCAGCGCGAAATACAACGGGACGAGGGCGCGATGAATGGTCGCGGAGTCCGGATCGAGCCGCCGCGCTGCCTCAAAGGTGCGCGTCGCCTCGATGAGTCGATTTTGATGTTCCAGCGCTACGCCTTTGCCGTACAGCTTGACCGCTTCGAGATGATCCAGTTCTTGGCGGGTAGCGGGCTTGACCGGCATGTGACGCGCCGGCGTATCGGCATCGGTCGTCTGTGCCGCCGCCGAACCCATTCCCCAATGCAGAATGCAGAATGCAGAATGCAGAAGGAAAAACAAAACTGCTCTTTCCTTCTGCATTCTGCATTCTGCATTCTGCATTGAAGGAGCGCCCGCCAAGGACGAAGCAACGAGCCGCGACATGATTTTGCGTACCTCCCACTGTTCGCCGCGCTCCGGATCGGCGCGACACCGATTGGATGCGGTGCGGAAGGATTGTACACAGAGTAAGCGAGATTTCCTAGTTTGGATTGGTGGTAAGGTGGGACGATCCGAGCCTGAAGCGTAAGCGAAGAGGCGGTCTTCGCTTACGCTTCAGGCTCGGATTGCTAATCGCTTTCAATGATCGAACACGTCATCGCCTAAACCGACGTTGATCCGCATGTTGGCGAAGCTGTAGATCTCGACGAGTTGGCCTGGGTCGCCGGCCTGACGCGGCCAATCGTAGAACTCCAGACGGATCGGCAAATGCGTCTCTTTGTCGAAATAGATGATGTCACGGTAATAGAGGAATTGGCCGTTGGCATTATCGGGATGGAGGATTTCAACCCGCGTGCAACGGCGCCGGTTGTACTCGTACTCGGCGACCTGCACCTGTGAGGCCAGATTCAGTTGGCGTTCATGTTCCCAGGCGCGGGCGAAGCGCTCGATCATGTTGCCGATGCCGGCCTCGGTGATGCTGCGTTTGCTGGTCTGCCTCGCCCGCGGATCAGTGGGATCAAGCGAAATGAAGCCGGCGACCGAGCCGAGCACACCCTTGGGATGAACGCGCATCTGGCCGTTGTTCTTTCCGGCGACGTAGCAAACTTCTTGGCCGGCTTCGTTCCGCGGTTCGATCCAGCGCAAATAAACGCTGAACGGCTGTGCCCGCACCTTCATTTCGATGACGTTCTGCGGCGGCAGCCTGCCGTTCATCCGTTCGCGCTTGATGAGCAAACAGGTGTAATCGCGCACATTCTGGTAGGCTTGTTGCGCTTCTCGAATCAGGCGCAGCGGTGCATCCATCGGCGAAACCTGCTGCGGTGCGGCCGTAGTCGGTGGAACCGGCGCCTCGCCGGTCGGTGCGTTTGAACTCACGGCCTGAGGCGCGGGGGGTTGGCCGGGAGGCGGAGAAGAGCTGGGCGGTTGACCAGCTCCAAGGAAAACCAGACCCAAGACGCCGACGATGCCGTAATACCACCAGCGTCGGCCCACTGCTTTGCCCATTCGATTTTACCTCCCGACGACAGTTCGCTCCGTTTCGCACAAGCGTCGTTGACCACTGCGCAACTCGAACCACACCCCTTAGCATCTGGCGTGCCATCTGTCGAGGAAGCCGATTTCTTCTTTCGCGCTGAGAAATGGAAACGTCCGCAGAATAGCGAGTTGCGTCGATTTTTGCTCCCGCCGTTCTAGGCTCATCGGTGGGAGCGCACGCTGCCGCCCTTCGAGCGTTTCGTGTATAATTTACATGATAGTTGCAATTCCGGGCTAAAAAGAGACGGAAAGTGGGGAAAATAACGGCGCGAATATCGGAGCAATCCGCTTTCCTGTCGTCTCCCCGCCAATGCGAACGATCCTTGTTCTCGAAGAGAATGTACTATGACGGCTCCGCTGCACATTCGCACACTCGTGTCGATGCCTTTTGAAGAGAACACCTACGTGGTCTGGCGTCCCGGCTCAACCGAGTGCGTGGTCATCGATCCGGGATTGCAGCCGGAATTGATCGAGGAATGTCTGCGCGAAGAGGGCTTGACCCTACGCGCCATCCTGAACACGCACGGCCACGCCGACCACATCGCCGGCAACGAGGCGATGAAGCAGCTTGCGCCGGATGCACCGCTTCTCATCGGTAGCGGCGACGCGCGGATGCTCACCGACCCGGAAGCCAACCTCAGCGCGGGGTTCGGCTTCGCCGTCCTCAGTCCTCCTGCCGATAGCACCGTAAAGGAAGGCGACATCCTCGAATCCGCGGGAATCACATTCAGAGTGCTGGAAATTCCCGGCCATTCACCCGGCCATGTTGTTTTCGTGCATGAAGGGGAGCCGATTCAGGTGTTCGGCGGCGACGTGCTGTTTCGCGGCAGCATCGGCCGCTACGATTTTCCCGGCGGCAGCGGCCCGCTGTTGTTGGAGGGAATTCGTCGCAAACTCTTCACGCTGCCGGCGGATACCGTGGTTTATCCCGGACACGGGCCAGTTACCACGGTCGGCTATGAGATGGAGACGAACCCGTTCTTGTCCAGCGAATGAGAGCGAGGTCTTTAAGCGCTCCATGCCTTTCATGCCTTTCAAAGGTGGCAAATCCTTGACCTCATCCTTTCCCGAAGGTAACGTAGGCTGTTGAGAATCGAACTGATGATCCAAGAGCACGGGAGGCTACTTCCCCACCGACCGGAGACGCACCAGTTACCGAAAGGAAGGCGAAACCGTGAGCAATTCAAACGGGGGCTTCCTCCAGCACGCGCAAAGCACCATCCTCCACTGGTGGGATATTGCCCTGTGTGAAGACAAGGGGCGCAACATGCAAGAAATGATGCGTCGTGTTAAGGAATTATGCGATGGTAATAATGTGCCCTACGATGAGACGACCACAAAGCATAATTACACCAAACGCTTGGAGGAAGCAGGCGTTGTCACATGGGCTCGTCCTTACGGCCCCATGTCCCTTACAGAAAAGGGCAGGCAGCTGGCGCGGGAAGCAGGTAGACTACCCCGTATAACGCCTCCACCGCTAGTAAGGGAAAAACCCGGTATGGGAACATTGGGAGAGATGCGAGGATTGGTGGAACAGTTCCGTCAGATCATCGTGTATGGTCCTCCTGGTACGGGCAAGACCCGCGAAGCCAAGCGCGTCGCCCTCGCCCTTCTGTCCGGCGAGACTCCGGATGAGAGTGCTACGGACGATGAGACTGAAGCGAAACTCAAGCCGTATCGAGATGCGGATCGATTTGCCCTTGTGGTATTCCACCCTGCTTACGAATACGAACAGTTCGTCGGAGGCATCGAGCCGACGATAACCGATAAGCAGTTAGCTTTTCAGGTCAAAATGGGAACTTTCTTGCGGCTCTGTCTGAAGGCAGAACAGGACCGGCAACCTTCCGTGCTAATCATTGATGAGATCAACCGTGGGCACTTATCCAAGCTGCTCGGAGAGCTGGTCTACGCCCTGGAATATCGCGACCACGAGGTTAGACTTCCGTTCGCCTATGCTGATGCCCATAGAGGCGTTGAACGCAACGACCTTATCGTTCCTAAGAACCTTTATGTCATCGCCACCATGAATTCCTCCGATCGCTCTATCGGCCACATCGACGTAGCGATCCGACGCCGCTTTGGTCTTTACCACTTGGCACCAAGGCCCGAGGTGGTGAAGGAAGAATGGCGCACCATAGATGAGAGTTACGGCAACCAATTGGCTAGGCTTCTGGAACTGTTGAACAGGGCGCTCAACAGCGACGATGTTCCGAGCGCTGAAGCGGAGCTAGGGGTCGGCCATTCGTATTTCCTTCCAGCTTCCGGTTCCCCTGCAAATGCGGCCAAAGAGCAAGTAGCGAAGAAGTAGAAGCATCAAGTCCTGCCGTTACTGCGGGAATACGAACAACTTTTGAACCTAGACGCGAATCGTCTCCAAACGTACTTCAAACCGCTGGAAGACATTCTCGCTCAGCCATAAATGGCGGAGATCCCATGCAGCCGCCCGCCGATGCTCTCAACCGCGAGTTGACGCTGTTTGAATATGGCCCATGTTCGGACCCGGAAGAAGGAGCCAAGCTGTACGAACGCCGCCAGTGCTTGCAGGCATACTTGAATAAAGGCTGGCTGACGCGCTCGTTCGAGGGCGAGCAGGCCTGTCTTAAAGCATCTCACTATGTGGGTCTATTGCCGTTCTCTTCTGACGGCGGTGCGAAATTGCTCCGTATCGCTCCCAAGGGTTGCCGGCGAGACCCAGATCGCGGCCTATTGCACTTCTTACAGTTAATCGCTTTGGGTAATGGTGAAACGCTGCCGGAACAGCTACCCGGCGGGGAGGGACAACAGGGTGCCGACCGATTCCTTTTGTTCCTCGCCCATCATTACGCCCGCTTACTCCAAGAGTTATGCTGGCGCGACTTTCGCTCGTATTATCGCCCGGAAGAGGATGAGCTGCGCAGCCGCATCCGCGGTCGGCTCCGCCTTCCCGTGTATGCGCGCCTGGCGGTTCGTGGGAAGCCACACGTATTACCGTGCCGCTGGGACGAATTTACCGTGGATAATTGGGACAACCGCATTCTTTGGGCCGCTGCCCGCCGCTTGAAGCAGCTAGCTGGCACCTTCGATCCTCAAGCGGCAGCACTGTTATGGCATCCATTCAAGCAGCTGCTTCCTTGGTTCAGCGCCGTTGCCGAAGTGCCCATCACATCCTATGATCTCCGCAAGTCCCGGCTCGGCAGAACGTCCCGCTACTACCGGAGCGCTCTCGCCTGGGCTGAGTTGCTCATTCGGGGCAGCGACTTGCCGATAGCCGGTGGACAGGTGCCGCCTCTGGTTTTGGATGCGAACAACGCTTTCGAGAAGTTCGCTGAGGTCGTTGCCCGCGCGGCACTGCCGGATGCTGCTGCATGGAAATGCGTTCCCAAACAGGGATCTTCATTCCTCCATGTAGGACAGGATGTTCGATCCCGTTATCCCGATTTTCTACTCTCCGACCCTCAGCAAGTGCGGGCCGTAGGAGACGCCAAGTACAAGAAAGTGCTGGAAGATGCGGAGGGCGCAGCACTGGCATCTGGCGAAGAAGTGCTTCGCCGAGTCAGCATCCAGGATGACGACTGGAACCAACTTTATGTTTACATGCGAATAACAGGAGCTACTTGCGGCTTCGTTGTCGTGCCGTTCTGGAACCTAAACGGGCCTAAATATGAATGGTTCCCCGACCGATTCCATTTTCACAAATCCCCCTGTGACAGCAACGTGCATCTCGCGGTACTCGCGCTCAATCTGCTCCAGCCGCTGACGGAAGTGAAGCGCGAAGCAGCAAAACAACTGCGCTCTTGGCTAGCATCCAGTAAAGAGGGGTGAGACTGATGCACAATCCGCCGATTCACCACGAAATACTAATCGTCTTCATCGTTTCATAGGGCAGCCGTTTGCTGTCAGCGTTCGCGACGCTCACCCGCGGAATAGCGACACCGAAGATAGGACGTGTTGGCGGAGTGGCGGCATAATGCGGCACTTGGTGGCATGACTTGGCAGAAAGGCGGGAGGGACAGAGCGACGGAGTGGCATGTGGCGGCACGGTGTGGCGGAAGAGAAGTGTGGCTGTGTGGAGAAGTGGCGGAGTGGCGGACTGGCGGCAAGTGTCGGCATGAAGTAACGGAGCGGCAGGTCCGGCTGGCAGCCAACACTGCCGATTCGCCGTTGGGAAAACGCCGCCGATAAATAACTCCGCCGCGCCGCAACGAGATGATCCTCGCGCGGCGCGGCGGTGTTCGACTATGGAATCACCGACGGCTTAGTACATATCGTCGTAGCCACCGCCTCCGGCTGGTTTCTTCTCTTCCTTGGGCATCTCGGCAACCAAGGCGTCACTGGTCAACAGCAGCGTCGAAACGCTGGCCGCGTTTTGCAGCGCCGAACGCACTACCTTGGTTGGATCGATGATGCCTTCCTTGACCATGTCGCAGTAGCGATCCAGCCGGGCATCGTAGCCGTGGTTGGTGTCCTTGCTCTCCAGCACCTTGTTCATGACCACCGCGCCGTCTTCTCCGGCGTTCTCGGCGATCTGCTGGATCGGCGAACGGCAGGCACGCACCACGATGTTGTAACCGATCTCCTCATCGTGCGCCAGGTCCTTGGGCGCTTTGAGACCGGCCGACGCTCGCAACAGCGCCACGCCGCCGCCGGGCAGCACGCCTTCCTGAGCCGCAGCCCGCGTCGCGTGCATGGCGTCCTCAACGCGCGCTTTCTTCTCCTTCATCTCGCTCTCGGTGGCCGCACCGACGTTGATCTTGGCCACGCCGCCGGACAGCTTGGCGATCCGCTCGCTCAGCTTCTCTTTGTCGTAATCGCTGGTCGATTTCTCCAATTCGCGCTGGATCTGCTGAATGCGGCCCTGGATGGCCTGCTTCTTGCCGTAACCTTCGATGATCGTCGTGTTATCCTTGTCGATCTTGACCTTCTTGGCCCGGCCCAGCTGATCCAAACGCACCGTCTCCAACTGAATGCCCAGATCTTCGAAGATGGCCTGACCGCCGGTCAGAATGGCAATGTCTTCGAGCATGGCCTTGCGGCGGTCGCCATAGCCCGGCGCCTTGACGGCGGCGCACTTGAAGGTGCCGCGCAGCTTGTTGATGACCAAGGTCGCCAGCGCCTCGCCCTCGACTTCCTCAGCGATAATCAGGATCGGCTTGCCCTGATTGAGAACTTTCTCCAGCACCGGCACGAGATCCTTGTTGCTGGAAATCTTCTTTTCGTAGATGAGGATGTACGGATCTTCCAGCTCGCACTCCATTCGCTGCGGATCGGTGACGAAGTATGGCGACAGGTAGCCGCGATCAAACTGCATGCCTTCGACGAACTCGTGCGACGTTTGCAGCGCCTTGCCTTCCTCGACCGTGATGACGCCGTCCTTGCCGACCTTGTCCATCGCCTCGGCGATGATTTTGCCGATTTCGCGGTCGTTGTTGGAAGCGACCGAGGCGACGTTCTCCATGTCCTTCTTGGTCTTGACGTCGATCCGCATGGATTCAAGCTTGGACACGATGTCCTCGACGGCCTTCTCGATGCCGCGTTTCATGAGCATGGGATTGGCGCCCGAGACGACGGCGCGGAGACCCTCATTGAAGATGGCCTCGGCGAGAACGGTAGCGGTAGTGGTGCCGTCGCCGGCCACGTCGCTAGTCTTGCTGGCCACTTCCTTGACCATGCGCGCGCCCATGTTCTCGTACTTGTCTTCCAGCTCGATTTCCTTGGCCACGGTGACGCCGTCCTTGGTGACCGTCGGTGAACCGAACGATTTCTGCAAAATGACGTTGCGCCCCTTGGGGCCAAGCGTCACCTTAACGGCGCGAGCCAACTTGCCGATGCCCCGCCGCATCGCTTCCCGCGCCTCTTGATCGAATGCAATCTGCTTAGCAGCCATCTTACCTCCAAGTTCTAAGTTCTGAGTTCTGAGTTCTGAGTTCTGAGTTCCGATTCTGAGACATTTCGCTCAGAACTTGGAACTCAGAACTCAGAACTGTTATTCATCCAGCACGGCCAACACATCTTCTTCACGCATCAGGAGAATATTCTCTCCCCGGCTTTCCTTGAACTCATCACCGGCCCAATTGGTGAACAGCACCACGTCGCCCTCCTTGACCTGGAGCGGCTGCCGGCTGCCATCCTTGAGCAAGCGACCGGGACCGACGTGCAACACCTTACCCTTTTGGGGTTTGTTCTTGGCTGTATCCGGCAAAAGAATGCCCCCGGCCGTCTTCTCCTGCGCCTCAAAGCGACGGATTACAATCCGATCGCCCAGCGGTTTGATTTTCATGCGCTTCTCCTGAAGTTCTCCCCTGAATCGATTCCCTTGCGTGCGCAGGCACAGAGCAAGTCTTATGCCTGAAGATATGGACGAGCGTAAACTACTAAAAATCAATGAGTTGCGGCGAAGACGTCAGAATACTGTTTGACCACTCCACTGCCAACTTTGCGGCGGAAGAAAAGGCCACCTGTCGGAATGGCAGATGGCCGCACCTGCGCAAGGCTTTACTTTGGCTCCAAATAGACTGTCTGGTCCCTAGCCCAAAAACATTTGACAGATTGACGACGTTACACTTTGATTTAGTTTAATACGACACAACACTGCTGATTCTTGGAGGTTTGTACAATGGAGAAGAAAGAGGTTCGGTTTGATGGGGAACTACCTGTGATTCGATTTCCCTTTCCAGTCACTCGCTCCTACCTTGAGAACCCAAGGCATCCCATTACGGTTCGAGCGAAGTTTCATGGGGAACTCGTCAGGGCGGGGCTGCGAGAGACGACGGAAGTGTCAATCACCTGGCCGAATGGCCAGCCCAGCGAAGCCGAGATATATTATGGTCAGCGCCCCGCCGTACGGGGAGGCGAGCCATACGCCTATTATCAAATCCAAGCGCGCGGCCCCTTCCGGTCATCGTTGATCGAGGGCATGCAGATCGGTGATACCATCGACGTCGAGATCCGCCCGGGCGAAGGGTTTCGCGTCTTGTTGCATCACGGAAAGGATAAGGGGGCGACTTGAGGCATCGGGCGGACCCGCCGTCCTGCCTAAAGGGACGGTTTGGAACGTGAAGTCAAGGCCACCCCAGGAACTTCCTTCGAGGGTGATGCGGCAGTGAGGAAACGGATCGCTGCGTGGAGTGTGCGGCAGCGCGCACCCTCCGAGGAAGTTCCTGGGGCGGCACGCGCTAGATCAGCCCTGAGAAGTTATCGCGGAAAGGTTCAATCGTCACATATCCGCGCTTTGGCAAGTGCAGGAAAAACTCCCCACGACGCCTCACATTGAACTTTACTTGGCCGTTCGTCCGGCTCAACGCGTCGCCATGCTCGTCCAGAAACTCCTTCGGAAGCGAGAAGTGTATCACTCTTCCGCTGCGCTCTTCGCACAGCAGGACAGCATGTTCAAAACCGTCCTCAGGCAGATTGAGGAACCACTTGTCGTTCTTTCCGCGATTGTAAGCAACTCCTACACGGATCCCGTGCGGCGACCGAAAAATGGCACCTCTCAGTCGCTCCAGCGCGACGCCCTTGCTCGCCAGCGTCCGAACGAAATCCTCCCTGCGCCGGCGCCCGCGCTCTTTCGCTGAAACTTCTCGGTTATCATCGTAGCCCGGGCCTTCCGTCGTGGTTATTGGCGTATCTGGCTCCGCCGCTAGGCCCCCCTGTTCGAAAGTCGCGAGTGTCCGGTCGATCTCTTCTTGGCGCCTGATGAGAGATGCGAGTGTTTCAAGCCGTCGTTGCAGGGCGAGGACCAGTGCGGCATCCCTCTTTCGGGCAGCGACTTCTATGTCTCGCAGCAATGTGCCTTGGTGCTCCAGAAGTCGCGTAAGTGATCGCATCGTTCAAACCTCCAAAAATCGGAAGCTTGGGTCAGTCTCTATAGTGTTTGATAGTATAGTGTAGTTATTTGTCAAGCATTTTTCAAGTCAAAGTGACTGTCTCGTGTACAATCTGAATGAGAAGACGGAAGGAGATGAGGTAGATACGGGAGGAGCAACGCATGCGTAAGCAAAAAAACAACCGGAACAGGAAGCGATTGCCGACCGAGGCATTCAAGATCATTGTCGAGAAGCACGCCGATGGTTACGTGGCTTACCCGCTGGGCCTGAAGGGTGTGGTGGTCGGCCAGGGCGATAGCTACGAGCAAGCGATGGCTGACGTCAAATCCGCCATTCGCTTCCATATTGAAACTTTTGGAAAAGACGTGCTCGATGTCGAATCACCTGTACTGGAGGCATTCGTCGCTGAGGCCGAGGTGACGATGTAATGGCGAAATTTCCCAGAGATGCCCCCAAACAACGCGTCATCAAGGCGCTGGAAAGTCTCGACTTCCGGCTGGTTCGCGAGCGGGAACACATTTCGCTGGTACGTGACAACGCCGATGGCACCCAGACTCCCTTGACAATGCCGAATCACCGCCAGATCAAAGGCTCGACGCTGCGAACAATCTGTACGCAGGCCAACATTCCACGCAATGACTTCTTGCGCGCTTATCGGCAAGCGTAACGAAGGTCATCGGCAACTTCTTCTTGTACGCAGCCGGTCTCTTTGCCACACTTGAGAGATCGGCAACGCGACTCGCACGGGGGCACCAATGATCTGCATCTCGATCGCTCAGGAATCGCGCCGTCTGGCGCTGGCGGACATGCTCAACGCCGCCCGGCAGTGCGATTTGCTGGAAGTGCGGCTGGATCGCTTCGGCAAAGCGCCGGATTTTGGCGAATTGCTGGGTGCCAAGCCCAAGCCGGTCATCATGAACTGCCGCCGGCCGCGCGACGGCGGACGATGGGACGGCACTGAGGACGAGCGTCTCGCCATCCTGCGGCAGTGCATCATCAGCAAGGCCGACTACGTCGAAATCGAGCTGGACGTGGCCGATCAGGTCCGCCCCTTTCCGCCGGCCAAGCGTGTCATCGCCTACACCAATTGTCACGAGACGCCGGTCAACATCGCCGAGATCTACGCCCAGGCCCAGAGCAAACATCCCGATGTCATCAAGCTGGCGACGCTGGCGCGAACGCCGGAGGAAGCCTGGCCGCTGGTGCAGATCCTGGCGCGGGCGTCGGTGCCCACGGTCGTTGTCGGTCTCGCTGAGCTTGGCGTCATGCTCAGCGTGCTGGGCGCCAAACTCGGCACGCCGTGGACCTACGCCGCTCTGGAACGCGGCCTGGAAGCCTATCCCGATCAGCCCACTGTCAGCGATCTGGAGAACGTCTATCACTATCGCTCCATCGAGCGTTCGACGCGGTTGATCGGCGTCACCGGCTTCGGCGAGCGGGAGCGAGCCACCGTCGCCGCCTTGAACGCTGCTTTTGCGCATTTCCAATTACCGGCCCGCTGTCTACCGTTGGGCATCGGCAACATGCGACTGTTCGGCAAGGTGATTGAAGCGGTGAAGCTGGCCGCCGCCGTCATCGACGCCGAGCATCGGCAATCGATCCTGCAAATCGCCACGGAGCGCGAACCGTCGGCGGCGCGAACGGGCGCAGCCGATCTCATCCTTTTCCGCGACAACAAATGGCACGCCGCCGACACGCTGATCCCGGCCACGGTCAACGCTCTGGAATCGGCGATGAAGGCGCGTTCCGGCTCCGAGCATCCGTTGGCCGGCCGCATGGTCCTGCTCGCCGGCGTCAGCGATTCGACGCGGATGATTGGCCGCGAGCTGACGCAGCGCGGCAGCGTCGTCATCATCGCCGGCCACGACCGCGACGCCGCTCATCATCTCGCCCAGGAGCTGAAATGCCGCTTCGTGCAATTCGAGGCGCTGTACTCGACCATTCACGATGTCCTGATTGTGTGCGACGAAGCCGACATCCACCCCGGCTATCTGAAAGCGAGCATGACCGTAATGGACTTAACCTCGCCGCTGCAACCTTCGACTCTGCTGCGCGAAGCCCAGACGCGCGGCTGCGCGGTGGCGATGCCGCAGCAGGTGTGGTTCGAGCAAGTAGCTCTGCAAACGCACTTGCTGACCGGCAAGGATGTACCGCATCAATTGCTGGAAGACGCTGCTCCCTGGCTGCGGGAAGAAGAGTGAGGCACACTGACAACGCAGTCGAAAAAGTCCTTGCATCGAACTTCGCCACATTTGCTGCAACGACGCACAATCGATGCAACGACAACTAATCGCGCGACGTAGCTCCTTTCTCTAGCTCAACCTATGTCGTTGCATCTGCGCGTAGCATTGGGGAACGCTCGTGGAAAGATACCCTTCGTTCGCCGAAACCACGGACGATTTATCTTGTCAAACTGCGCTATTGAATAGGTCGTCCCGAAATCGAGAAAATTGTGAATTGAAGGTTGACAGTGTAGTAAATGCGCAATAATCTAACCTTCATGTTGTGACATCCTGCCCCGGCAAGTGCCGGCGGCCGTTGAACCTGATGCACAACAAATACAAAGGACAAATCTCTCATGGTCAAGTCTCTGCGCGCGAAGTTCCCTTTTCCTTTCCACTGCTGTCGAAACATCAGCGGACCCGAAGACCACAAGTACAACCGTAAAGTGCTCGTCGGACAAGCCCCCGCATCGTCGTTCATCAACTTGGAGGATGATGAGAATGTGCGTGAGTATCTAGTCGATGCACAAGGGAAACAGAAACGGACGCCAACACTTGTTCACCAAGCGATCCGCAAAACTCTGCGCGACATCCCCGAAAACTTCTCGATCCTCAGTAGCGGCATCTGCATCGTTGCTCGTGGCGATGAGATGGATGAGGCGAAGAAGGTTCTGTATTTGGACCGACCTAGCATCATTAACGGCTCGCAGACCCAAGGCGAGCTTCGGCGCTACTTGGAGCAGAATCCTGAATTCATCCCGCATGTGAAATTCGAAATCATCGTGACAGAGGATCAGGATTTAGTGGCCGAAGTCGCCATCTCGCGCAACTTCCAGAACGATGTGCGTGCAATCTCGATTGCGGGGCGGCGGGGTCAACTCGACGAATTAGAGGCCGCTCTCAAGGAGACGATCACTGATGCCAAGCTCCGCAAGTCAG